>LNFM01006583.1_pt1 | contig 19001 bp, 18 predicted proteins | sample 596031 | NCBI WGS metagenome assembly LNFM01 (sample SAMN04254537, study PRJNA301005) | activated carbon metagenome | isolation source: dual media filters at the Ann Arbor, Michigan drinking water treatment plant | place: USA: Ann Arbor | reverse complement strand
CGGGCCGCGCGCCAACTTCACGGCCGCGCTCTGCCTTGCCTGGCCCGACGGCTACACCGAGGTCTTCGAGGGCAAGGTGTTCGGCCGCCTCGTCTGGCCGCTTCGCGGCTCCAAGGGATTCGGCTATGATCCGATGTTCCTTGCCGACGGAGAAATCGAGACGTTCGGCGAGATGGAGCCAGAGAAAAAGCACGCCATCTCCCACCGCGCCCGCGCTTTCCGGTTGTTCGTCGAGGCCTGCCTTGAGTGAGGCGCTGGACAGCAGTCCCGACTGCGACGGCGGCTTTGCGGTCTACATCCATTGGCCGTTCTGTGCGCAGAAGTGCCCTTACTGCGACTTCAACAGCCATGTCCGCCACGGTGGCTGGGACGAAGGCGCCTATCTCGCCGCTTACCTTCGGGAATTGACGTCGACCGCAGCGGCGCTCGCTCGTCCCCGAGCCGTCGACAGCATCTTCTTCGGTGGCGGCACGCCGTCGCTCATGGCGCCTGGGACGGTGTCCGGCATCATCGAGGCGATCGACGCCCGATTCGGCCTAGCCGACGGTTGCGAGATAACCCTCGAGGCGAACCCCGGCAGTGTCGATGCTGCCCGTTTTCGCGGCTACCGCGCGGCAGGAGTCAACCGCGTCTCGCTCGGGCTTCAAGCTCTCGACGACGCGCACCTGCAGCGCCTCGGTCGAATCCACTCCGTGGCCGAGGCGCTAACCGCGCTCGATATCGCCCGCTCGACCTTCGATCGCGTTTCGTTCGACCTCATCTACGCTCGTCCCGGCATGACGGAATCCGCCTGGGAGGCCGAATTGGCCCGAGCCTTGGCCCTCCAAGCCGGGCACCTGTCTCTCTACCAACTCACCATCGAAGACGGCACACCTTTCGCCAGCTTGCATCGCGCTGGCAAGCTGATCATCCCCGAGCCCGAGTTGGCCGACCGGCTTTACGAGATCACCCAGGACATGTGCGAGGCCGGAGGCTTGCCCGCCTACGAAATCTCGAACCACGCTCGACCTGGCGATGAGAGCCGGCACAATCTCGTCTATTGGCGCTACGGGCACTATCTCGGATTAGGTCCAGGCGCGCACGGCCGCGAGCCTCGCCCTAATGGCCGATACGCTACAGTCAACGAGCGCAACCCTGAGGCGTGGCTGGCCCGCGTCAGCGAGATGGGGCGAGGCCTCACCGAAGTGAGTTGTCTCGCCCTCGACGAACAGGCCGATGAGCTGTTGTTGATGGGCCTGCGCCTGAGCGAAGGCATCGACCTTGCTCGCCTCGCCGCAATCGGCGGAGTTCGGCCGTCCACCACCGTAGTCGCACGCCTTGAAGGCCTTGGCATGCTCGAGATGCCGCGCACCGATTGCATTCGCGCCACCCGCGCCGGCCGGTTCGTCCTGAACGAATTGGTTCGCCAGCTTGCGCTCGCTTTCGAGCCCGCCGAAGTCGCTATTCGACCTTGTGCTTCCTGAGCTCGCGCACCAACCCCGTCAGCCGCTCGGAAACCTCGACACCGGTCTCAACGATGACCCTGAGCGTCGCCCGCCCTTGGATCAGCTTGTTCAGGCGGTCCTGCTGCTCGCCAAAGCCGTAGAAGAGCTCGTCAGGCGCCTGTATCTCACCATCCTCGACCGCGCTCATCACATCGAAGGCATTCTGTGAGGCGAGCACCAGCATCGACGCGATATCATTCATGAGCTGATGATACGACCTTGCCAGTGCCTGGTCGATGCGAGGACCACAGACGCCGAACTTGAGCGGCGAGGCCGAGCCGGCACCGTCTCCGGCAAAAAGCTTCGGATTGCGATGAAGTCGCTTGAAGATTTCTTGCAGGCCCATGCAGCACGACTCGAGATCGCGGAGCGCTATTCCAGCCTTGCGCCGAGAGCGGGATCGGTCAGCGGTCTTCTCGTGTGCCACCCAGTTGATGGCTGCAATCGAGGCGATGGCGCCGAGAGCTGACAGCGCAGGCAGGACGGCGGCGAGCGGATCGGGTGCGATCCGGCTATCGGCCTCGTCCGGTCTTTCGACTTTCTGTTGCATGTCCGCCGCCACGAGTTCGGTCCTCGAGCACGCACGCGGCCCCCACGAATCGAGAGGCATCACAAACCGAACCGTGCACGCGAGCGGCGGCGACAATGAGACGGCAAATGCGCCGGGCGGAGAGTTATCCACTGGACCAAACGACAGAGCCGGCTGCGAGGTGCAGCCGGCTCTGTCGCTTTGAGATGAGAACAAGCAAGGCAGACCAGCGTCATCGAGGCCCACCAGTGCCTCAAACAGGCTCAGTACACCCGTGCCTTGGGCTCGATGTACTTCATCTCGTTGGTCAGCGTGTAAGTGTGCACCGGGCGATAATCGATGTTCACTTGCCGCTTGGCATCATCCGCCCAGGTCAGCGTGTGTTTCATCCACTCCTTGTCGTCGCGATCCGGATGGTCCTCGCGAGCGTGGGCGCCGCGGCTTTCCTTGCGGTTCTCGGCGGCATGCATCGTCACGGCCGCTTGAGAGATGAGGTTGTCGTACTCGAGCGTTTCGATCAGATCCGAATTCCAGATCAGCGTGCGGTCTGTCACGGCGATGTCATCGGTGCCTTTCCAGACCTCGGTGATCTGCTGGCAGCCTTCTTTCAACACCGGACCGTCGCGGAAGACGGCGCAGTTGGACTGCATGATCCGCTGCATCCGGAGACGTAGAGCCGACGTCGGCGTGCCGCCCTTTGCATGTCGGAAGTGATCGAGGCGCGAGACCGCGAGTTCCCCCGCGTCCTTCGGCAGGTCCTGATGCGACGTGCCCTTCTCGGTCGTGTCGGCGGCGCGGAGGCCGGCGGCGCGCCCGAATACGACGAGGTCGATCAGCGAGTTGGAACCCAGCCGGTTCGCCCCGTGCACCGACACGCAGGCAGCCTCCCCGATGGCCATCAGGCCAGGAACCACGTGATCCGGATTGCCGCCTAGCTTGGTCAACACCTCGCCGTGGAAGTTCGTCGGAATGCCGCCCATGTTGTAATGCACCGTCGGCAGCACCGGAATCGGCTCACGCCGCAGATCGACGCCCGCGAAGATCTTGGCGCTTTCCGTGATGCCAGGCAGCCGCTCCGCCAGAATCTTCGGATCGAGGTGGTCGAGATGCAGGAAGATGTGGTCCTTGTCGGGACCAACACCACGCCCTTCGCGAATTTCGATGGTCATGGAGCGGGAGACGACGTCGCGGGAAGCGAGATCCTTCACGTGGGGTGCGTAGCGCTCCATGAAGCGCTCGCCGTTGGCGTTGGTCAGATAGCCACCTTCGCCGCGACTGCCCTCGGTGATGAGTACGCCAGCCCCGTAGATGCCGGTCGGATGGAATTGCACGAACTCCATATCCTCGAGCGGCAAGCCGGCGCGGAGCACCATGGCGTTGCCGTCGCCCGTGCATGTATGCGCCGAGGTGCAGGAGAAGTAGGCGCGGCCGTAGCCGCCAGTGGCAAGGATGGTCTTTTTCGCCCGGAAGCGATGCAGCGTGCCGTCCTCGAGACACAACGCCACTACTCCGCGGCATACCCCGTCCTGATCCATCATCAAGTCGATCGCGAAATACTCGATGAAGAATTCGGCCGAATGCCGCAGGCTTTGACCATACAGCGTGTGCAGCATCGCGTGGCCCGTGCGATCCGCTGCTGCGCATGTCCGCTGAGCCGGCGGCCCTTCGCCGAACTCGGTCGTCATGCCGCCGAAGGGACGCTGATAGATGCGCCCATCCTCCGTGCGGCTGAACGGAACGCCGTAGTGCTCCATCTCGTAGACGGCCTGTGGCGCATTGCGGCACAGGTACTCGATTGCGTCCTGATCGCCGAGCCAGTCGGCACCCTTCACGGTGTCGTACATGTGCCAGCGCCAGTCGTCCTGGCCCATGTTGCCAAGCGCGGCGGCCACACCGCCCTGCGCCGCAACTGTGTGCGAGCGCGTCGGAAACACTTTGCTGATGCAGGCCGTTTTCAACCCAGCCTCGGCACAACCCAATGTAGCGCGAAGCCCCGCGCCGCCGGCACCCACTACCACCACGTCGTAAGTGTGATCGGTAAACGGGTAAGCTTTGCCGTTCATGGCGGGCTTTGCAACGCCGTTCGCGCTCTTGTTCATGGCAGTCATCGCTCAGGCCCCGAATGAGAGTTTGGCAACTGCGAATACGCATGTCAGCCCGACGAGGATCACGAAGAACGTGTTGAGCATCAAAAGGAGAACTTTGCACCCCTCGGAGTGGAAGTAGTCCTCGATGATGGTCTGCATACCGAGCCGCATGTGCACCATGCCGGACAGCACCAGCAACAGCAGCGGCAAGGACAGAAGCGGGCTCTTGAGCGCTGCCTTGACCGTGACGTAGTCGGACCCGGCCAGACGCGCGATCTGCGCAAGCACGACGATCACAAGAACGATGTTGGCCACGGCTGTCAGTCGCTGCAGCCAGAAGTGGTCCGTGCCACTCTTGGCCGAGCCGAGCCCTCGCGCCTTGGCGAGTGGTGTGCGGATGCGCGCTTCGGTGGGACTGGGTGTCGGACGAAGTGTCGTGCTCATGATCAGAGCCCTCCTCTGACGCCGAGGCCCCAGGCCCACAACGCCGCCGTCAGCACGAGCGAGAGGATGATCGTTCCCCACGACAAGATATCCACCGAGGCGAGGTCGAAACCGCGCCCCGTATCCCATATGAGATGGCGGATACCGCCGATCATGTGGTGCAGGAGCGCCCAGGTATAGCCGAGCAGCACCGTCAGCCCAACTGCCGACCCCATCACCCCGTTAACATATGCGAAGTATTCCGGCCCCGTCGCCGCAGCGACCAGCCACCCCGCCAGCAGCAATGTGCCCACGTAGAGAGCGGCGCCAGTGATGCGATGGACGATCGACATCACCATGTTGATGAGGGGGCTGTAGATCTGTAGGTGCGGTGACAGCGGCCGCGCTTTGGGCCGCTGCGTATCGGCATTCGCCATCGGGTCGTATCTCCACCGGCGCACTTATTGAGTGTGACTTATTAGCTTGGCACACTCCTGGCGGCAATTGCTATCGAGCCGCGGTCGCAGATCGGGCTGAACGCCATGGAAAGTTGTTGATTGCGGGCGCGGTGACCTCCGGGCGAAGCTCATGCTACACGGCCCACCGCAGTCAGGTCGGCGTACGACATGCTCAAATGTTTCGGATTTTTCTGCTCAGTCCATTGCGCCGACAATCGCCCGGCCGAGACCGGTACCGCTCTCGAACGCATGCTCGGCCAACCGCCCTAGGCACCAATCGCCAGCCACACCGACCAGATGCTGCGTCGAAAACAGATAGGTCTCGCCCAGCGCCTCGTCCACCAAGCCATGGCGCCAAAGATGCGCCGAGATCTGTGCCGGCCTGATCGGCGGTAGACTCAGGATGTTGCACACCTCGTTCCAAAGCTCGGAGGCAACGACCTCGGATTCAACGTCCTCGGTCTCCCGGGTCCATGTCGGAGAGGCGTGGATTACGATATGGTCGCCCCGTATCGGGCGCCCTGGCTTGGCATTGTTCCTCGCCACCCAGCGCACCACCTCAGACATGTCCGAGAAGACATCCTGAGTTGGAAAGGCACGCTCCTCGAGCCGAACCAGCACCGCCCAGCACGGCGACACGCGGACCCGCTCCAGCGGCCGCGCGAGTTCCTCCAGTCGCCCGATCAGGAGACTTGCCTCGGGTGCAGGAGTTGCAACGGCTACCGCGTGGAACGGGCCAGCGCGCGTCTCATCCTCGAACCAGAGTTGCCAGCCCTTCTCATCGCGCTGCAGCGTATGCACCCTCCGATCCGTGTGGAGGCGCACGCCTTCGGCCAAAGGCCGGACCAAGGAGCTCATTCCAGGCGTTCCGACGAACCAGGGCATCAACTGGCTGGCCGAGGTGCCGTTGGCGGCAGTCGGTACCCACCGGGTCGCATATGCCGACCCGGTCAACTCGTCGAGGTAGTTCCGGAACCGGTCGGACCGCGCTGTAACGTACTGGGCGCCGTGATCGAATGGAACGAGGCCGAGCCGTGTCGTGGCCATGCGCCCGCCGATGATTCGGTCCTGCTCGAAGACTTCGACGTAGCAGCCGGCGCGTCGGAGGACCCGCGCGCATGCCAAACCGGCAACGCCGGCACCGATAACAGCGACCTTCTTCGTCACAACGGGCCTCTCTGAGGCTGTCACTGCCCTTCGACGACTCTTGCCCCGGCGGTGCGAACGAGTCCGATTGCGATGTGAACGGCCTGTTTCCGAGCCCTCAACCTCTCATGCATCGCCTACTCTTAGGTTAATGCAACCATGCCAATCGCTCCGTGCCGGCACATTCGGCGGTGCCAGCCGGCTCCTTGGTGCGGTCGACGCAATATCAGCGGGGCATCGTGACCCAATAGTCGAGATCGAGGATCACACCTTCGGTCGGGGTTGCCGCCTCGGATGGTCCTGGGAAGGTAGAGCAACTCAGGTTCTTGGTTGCGACGGTTCGCAGCCGGAGCGCACCAATATCACTCCGCCCCGGAATCGCCTCCCGCTCGAGCACCTCGGACCATGCGTAGATCGTGTCGCCTGCGAATGCCGGCGCCGCGTGCCGACCGCCGTTGATAGCGGCAACGTGAAAAGCGTTCGCCAAGCCGTTGAAGGACAGTGCACGCGCCAGCGAGATCACCACGCCGCCGTAAACGAGGCGCCGCTTGAAACGGCCTTGCCCCTCGGTGTGCTGGTTGAAGTGCACTTTGGCCGTGTTCTGGTAGAGGCGCGTCACCAGCTGATGCTCCGCCTCCTCGATCGTCATACCGTCGATATGGTCGATGCGCTCTCCGACCTGATAGTCGCCCCAGACGAACGACGATCCGGCGAGTGCGAGGTCGTAGGCTTGCGTATCGATCGGTGGCACGGCCTTGCCGATGTCGCTCGCGGCCACATGCGACGCTAGCGTGGGGACGACGGAATCGGGCACGCTGGCAGCCTTGTCGCGCTTGCGCACCATCACCCAACGCGCGAACGTAAGCACCGATGCGCCGCGCTGATTGTGCCCTGTCGAGCGCACGTAGACGACACCCGACTCTTTGTTCGAGTTCTCCCTGAGACCGATGATCTCTGTCGTCGCCGAGAGCGTGTCACCCGGGAACACCGGCTCGAGGAAGCGGACGTCCGCATAGCCGAGATTGGCGATCGCATTGAGTGAGAGGTCCGGTACCGTCTTGCCGAACACCAAGTGGAACACCAGCATGTCGTCAAGAGGTGACCGCTCGTAACCGACGGCCCGCGCCAGCGCTTCCGACGACTGGACCGCGAACCGGGCGCCGTAGCAGGCTTGGTAAACGGCTGCGTCGCCCACCGTTACGGTCCGCGGCGTCGCGTGGCGGATTACCATGCCGATCCGGAAGTCCTCGAAAAAATTGCCGGTGGTCGATTTCGCTTGCATTGGGGCGGTCGAGGGCATGCCGATTGCTCCTTCATCGTGCCGCCCGTTGGCTCTTTCGATAAGGGGCGGGACACTTGGCTCCGATCACGACCCTTGCGGCCTCGCATTACTGGCGTCAACATAGCAGAGGGCCTTGTTCCTTCCCCGGACGTCGGGGGCGCCCCCGACCGCACCAACTGGGCTGTACCGCATGCCGAACAGACTGATTTGTCCGGACGGGTTGGCGGCAGCGGTCAAGCCGTGTAATCCTACCTTGTAACCCTTCCAAACCAGACCAATCAGCGAAGCTCACCCAAGAGGCAATCACGCATGCGATATGAGTCACCGGATACCCTCGAGGCCGCAGCCAAGCTCCTCGCATCGGAGAGCGGCGAAGCGCGAATCCTGGCGGGCGGGACCGATCTTCTGGTCCAAATCCGCTCTGAGGTCCTGAGCCCCGCTCTGGTCGTCGACATCAAGAAGGTCGCCGAGACGCGCACGATCAAGGAGGAGGCAGGCGGCTTCCGCATCGGCGCAGCTGTCACGGGCGCCGAGCTAAAGGAGCATTCTGCGCTCAAGAAGGTTTGGCCCGGCCTTGTCGAGGCGGCCAACCTCATCGGCTCTACTCAGGTGCAAGGTCGCGCCTCACTCGGTGGCAACCTCTGCAATGGCTCTCCGGCCGCCGACAGCGTCCCGGCGATGATCGCCGCCGGCGCAGTCGCGTCGATCGTTGGGCCCAATGGGCGTCGCGACCTCAAGGTCGAAGACATCATGCTCGCCCCGCGCAAGCTCGCGCTCCAGAAGGGTGAGATCATCGCGTCGTTTCTGCTGCCGAAGCGCGCACCGCACTCCGGCGATGCCTACCTCCGCTTCATCCCGCGCACAGAGATGGACATCGCGGTGGTCGGCTGCGGCGTCAGCTTGACGCTCGACGGTTCCGGCACATGCGCTGCGGCCCGCGTCAGCCTCGGCGCGGTTGCCGCCCGCCCGCTGCTGGTCGAGGACGCCGCCAAGGCTCTCATCGGCAGCAAGATCGACGACGCGGCCCTGGAGAAGATGGCGGCTGCCGCCCGTGCGGCCTGCAAGCCGATCGACGACAAGCGCGGCACGATCGAGTTCCGCACCGACGTGGCTGGCGTGCTCGCCAAGAGAACTGCACTGATCGCGCTCGAGCGCGCGAGGAAGGGCTGACGATGAAACATCACGTAACGACGACGATCAACGGTGACGAGACAGAGTTCCTCTGTGATACCGAGCAAACCCTGCTCGACTGCCTCAGGGACGAGCTCGAGCTCACCGGCACGAAAGAAGGTTGCGGCTCCGGCGACTGCGGAGCATGTAGCGTGCTACTCGATGGCCGTCTGGTCTGCTCTTGCCTCGTTCTCGGCGTCGAGGTCGGTGGCAAGAAGATCGACACGATCGAGGGCATGGCAACAGGCGACAAGTTGCATCCCCTCCAGCGCAAGTTCCTCGAGCATGCGGCGCTGCAATGCGGCATCTGCACGCCAGGTGTGCTCGTGGCCGCCAAGTCGCTGCTCGAGAAAAATCCGAACCCGACGGAGACGGAGGTCCGCTACTGGCTCGCCGGCAATCTCTGCAGGTGCACCGGGTACGACAAGATAATCCGTGCCGTGATGGATGCCGCCGCCGAAATGCGAGGAGCCTGATCACATGCAGGAGCGAGTGAAGATCCCCAAGTTCGATGTCGTCGGTACGCGCCCCGTGCGCCCCGACGGCGCCGATAAGGTAACTGGCCGCGCCAAGTATGGCGCGGACCACAACGTTGCAGGTCAGTTGGTTGGCAAGGTTTTGCGGTCGCCCTATCCGCACGCCCGCATCAAGTCGATCGACACGTCGGCCGCGTTGGCGCTTACGGGTGTCAAGGCGGTAGTGACGCGCGACGACTTCAAGGATCAGTCGTCGGAGTTCGTTCCTGCTGGCGAGATGCTGGTCAACTATCGCGATGTCCTGCGCAACGTCATGGCGCGTGAGAAAGTCCTGTTCGAGGGCCATCCCGTCGCCGCGGTAGCTGCCACGAGCGAGGCGATTGCACGAGCCGCGCTCAGGGCGATCAAGGTCGAGTACGAGATCCTCCCGCACGTGATCGACGTGGTCGAGGCGATGAAGCCCGATGCGCCGATCGTCGAGGACGGCATGATCACCGTCGGCGTGACCCCGCCGCCGACCAAGCCGTCCAACGTCGCAAAGCGCGTCGAGTTCGTTCTTGGCGACGTCGAGAAAGGCTTCAAGGAGGCCGACCTCGTCATCGAGCGCGAGTTCAATACAAAGCCGGTCCACCAAGGCTATATCGAGCCGCATGCCTGCGTCGGGAGCGTCTCCGAGGATGGCACTGCGGAACTCTGGACGACGACCCAGGGACACTGGATCGCGCGTGCCCATTGTGCCCGCCTGCTCGGCTGGGACATGACCAAGCTGCGCGTCACGTCGTCCGAGATCGGCGGCGGTTTCGGCGGCAAGACTGTCGTCTACCTCGAGCCGCTGGCGCTCGCGCTCTCGGCAAAGACGCATCGCCCGGTCAAGATGGCGATGAGCCGCGAAGAGGTGTTCAAGGCCTCCGGCCCGACCTCCGGTGCCAATGTCTGGGTCAAGATGGGCGTCAAGAAGGATGGCACCATCACCGCCGGCGAAGCGATCCTGAAGTATCAGGCCGGTTGCTTCCAGGGCTCGCCAGTTCAGCCGGGCTGCATGTGCGCGTTCGCGCCCTACGACCTCGCCAACGTCAAGGTCGTCGGTTTCGACGTGCTCTCCAACCGCCCGAAGGTCGCTGCCTATCGCGCCCCGGGCGGCCCGATCTCCGAGTACGCCGTCGAGAGCGTCGTTGACGAGATCGCCGAGAAGCTCGGCATGTGTCCGATCGAGTTGCGCCTCAAGAACGCAGCCAAGGAGGGCACCAAGGCAGCCTACGGTCCGAAATTCGGCCCCGTCGGCATGGTCGAGTGCCTCGAGGCGGCCAAGAGCAGCCCGCACTGGAATGGCCCACTCGGCAAGAACCAGGGCCGCGGCATCGCGGCCGGCTTCTGGTTCAACATCGGCGGCGAGACGACTGTCAATCTCCAGCTCAACGAGGATGGCACGCTCACCCTCATGGCCGGCACGCCGGACATCGGTGGTCTCCGCGCCTCGCTCGCCATGATGGCGGCCGAGGAGCTGAAGATCCCCTACGAGAAGGTCCGTCCGATCATCGGCGACACGTCCACGCTCGGCTACAACTTCGTTACTGGCGGCAGCCGCTCGACGTTCTCGAGCGGTCTGGCGACGGTCGAAGCGGCTCGCTCGATCATCAAGCAGGCCTGCGGACGCGCTGCCAAGCTTTGGGAGATTCCCGAGGACGCCGTGACCTGGGACAACGGCGAGATCAAGCCGGCGGGCGACAACGCCGGCAAGTTCAAGCCAATGAAGCTCTCAGACATCGCCAAGGTAGCCGGCAAGACAGGCGGATCTATCGTCGGCGTCGGTGCCATCTCGGCTCAGGGCGCAGCCCCGAGCTTCGGTGTCCACATCGCCGACAGCGAAGTCGATCCCGACACCGGCAAGCTGACGATCACGCGCTACACCGTGATCCAGGATGCGGGCATCGCGATCCATCCGGCTTACGTCGAAGGCCAGTTCCAGGGCGGTGCTGCCCAGGGTATCGGCTGGGCCCTCAACGAGGAGTATATCTACGGCGCGGATGGCAAGCTGCAGAACGCCGGCTTCCTGGACTATCGCATCCCGGTCGCCTCCGACCTTCCGATGATCGAGACGATCATCGTCGAGGTGCCGAACCCGCGTCACCCTTACGGCGTGCGCGGAATCGGCGAGACGGCGATCGTGCCGCCCATGGCAGCCATCAATGCCTCGGCAGCACGTGCAACGGGCGTGCGCATGTTCGAACTCCCGCTGTCGCCGCCGAAGGTGCTGAAGGCCATGAAGGAAGCGAAGAAGGCGTAAGCCTTCACAACAACGCTGCTCGACAAATACAGGCCGGTGCGGGATTCTGCACCGGCCTATTTCATTCTCTTGGTTCTGGAGACCCCATGGACACCGCAGCTTTCGAAACCGGCCTCAAGGCCGACGGCTATAACGAGATCGAGCGCAAGCGCTACGAGCCGCGTCCCGCAAACGGCGAGCACGGGCATCATTTCTCCATTCGCGGCCTCATTCTCGATGGCACATTCATCGTCACCAAGGAGGGTTCGCCCCGCGCCTACCGAAAGGGCGAGATCTTCGAGGTCGATGCGGGACGCCTGCACTTCGAAGAGGTCGGTCCAGACGGAGTCGAGCTGATCGTCGGTCGGAAGTACTGACCACTGTCTGCAGGACCATAGCGGCATAGGAAGGAAGCACCGTGGCCCATGTCTCTTTGATGGGAAACCTGCGTCAGTACACCGGCGGCATTACTGAGCTGGACGTCGATGCGAGCAACATTCGCCAGCTGTTCAGAAAGCTCGGCGATCAGTTCCCCGAACTCGCACCGCACCTCGAGGAAGGCTTGGCCGTCGCCATCGATGGCCAGATCTATCAGGACACGCTGCTGGAGCCGATCGGAGCGGACAGCGACGTCCATGTTCTCCCGCAGATAGCCGGCGGGTAGGCCGTACGACCGGCAGGCCGGGATGAGGTTCCCCGTTCAGGATACCTGTCATAAGGTTGCAGTGAAGCTGAGCTGTACTGGTCGGCCAGTCTCCTTGCTGTTCAGGCACCGAATGACCAGAAAATCCTCGAAAACCGGACCTCGCAACTTGCCGCAGCCCCGGAAGGCACCTGCGACCAAGCTTGCAAAGCCGCTTCGCACCAGCTCGAAGGCCGGCTCGACCACCCAACAGCCGACCCCTGCAGCCATGGAAGCCGAGATGGTCGACAGCTTCGACGAGGAGCTGGAGATGGAACTCGATGATTCGCGCCTCGACGAGTTGCTGGGTCAAGGCACCCTTCCGGAAGCTCAAGAGGGCACTCTCGACCGCCGCTTCTACTTCAGGGAATTGTTCCGCCTGCAGTCCGAACTCATCAGGCTGCAGGACTGGGTTCAGCACAACAAGCTCAAGGTCGTAGTCGTCTTCGAGGGACGCGACGCTGCGGGCAAGGGCGGAGTCATCAAGCGCATCACCCAGCGCCTGAACCCGCGCGTTTGCCGCGTCGTCGCATTGCCGGCCCCGAATGACCGAGAGAAGACGCAGTGGTACTTCCAGCGCTACGTGCCTCACCTTCCGGCCGCGGGAGAGATCGTTCTGTTCGACCGTTCCTGGTACAACCGCGCCGGCGTCGAGCGGGTTATGGGCTTTTGCACCGAGGCGGAGGTCGAGGAGTTCTTCCGAACCGTGCCGCAATGGGAGACGATGCTCGTCCGTTCCGGCATCGTCCTCATCAAGTATTGGTTTTCCATTACGGACCAGGAGCAACATCTTCGCTTCACCATGCGCATCCGTGATCCCATGAAGCAGTGGAAGCTCTCGCCCATGGACCTCGAGTCGCGCCGCCGCTGGGAGTCCTACACGCGGGCGAAGGAGGAAATGCTCGAGCGCACCAATATTCCGGAAGCCCGATGGTGGATCGTCGAGGGCGTCGACAAGAAGCGCGCCCGACTGAATTGCATTGCCCACCTGCTCGAGCAAATTCCCTATCAGGAAGTCCAACACCCGCTCATTGCGTTGCCCGATCGTACCCGCAGCCCCGACTACGCTCGCAAGGAGTTGCCAACCGACTTTTACGTACCCGGGCGCTACTGAGCCGCGACAAGCACGGCAGGCACCCGAAAGCGGTCGAGCTCCACGACGAAGCCTTATGCGCCGGCGCCAGATAACGTTCCCGTCGTTACGGGCGCCGCAGGCCGCACTGCTATCGAGAGAGCATCGCCCGCAACCCACCAATGATGAACACCAGCGCGCCCCCACCTGCGGCGCCTGCCGTGCATTGCACGGCAATCAGCCCCAGATCGTCCCAGGCTACTGGCGCGAGCCCCATGGCTCGCTCGAGAATTTGGGCTCCGATCAGGCCGCCAATCGTGCCGCCGAGCACATTGCCGTAAGCGCCTTGAGAGGTCTGGCCAGCTGCCCTCGCCTCAAGATGCCCTCCGACCGCTCCGCTCGCTAGCGCCGCGGCGAGGCCAATAATGTCCATTTCTTCGCCCCTTGGAGGGAGTGGTCGTCAGTATGCCCGCCCACCGACGTGCCCTTTTGGTGACAGCGGACGACTATCCCCCGGCCTACGGCACAGATCTTGAGAAAAAGTTCACCTTCTGAGTTAAGGATGCTCCACGAGACAGCGTCCAAGGGGACAGATCGATGATCCGCGCAGTTGTCATCGCAGTGGCGGGGGCCGTTGCCGCACTTGCTTTCACATCAATCGACGACGCAATCGCCGGTGACCGAGCAAGGGCTTCTGATCACAAAAAAAGCCCTCAGGTTCGAGGCTACGTGGCCAGGCGCGGCGGCTATTCCTACTCTTACAGCGACACGATCAACACCTACGGCGATAGCCGGTCGCTTTATGGTGCGACGCAGTCATTCCGCGATCCGATGCTCGACCGCCAGACGAATGCCGGTCCGTTCGACCATGGCTTCTTCTTCGAATCCGGCGTTGCACCGCGTGGCGGCAACTCGCCTTACATGAACTGACGACAGTCGATCGCGGCGGAATCTTGAAAGGCGCATCGCGCGACTTCTCGTGTACATCAGCTCGAGTGCAACAGCTGGCAACTCAATTTCGTATGGCAACGTGGAATGTCGGGCAAGGCGTCTCGGCCACGGCCTTCTGCGATCCTGACTGGATGCTGGTTTTGCTCTGGAAAGCCCCGGCCTGAGCCGTTATAGCGTGGTTAATGCACGATCGGCTTCTCTGAGTTCAGCCGGCACGCAGGAACACACGCACTGGGGGATTTTCGATATGGCTCGTTCGAGATCATCGCTTGCACTGTTGTCGCTGAGCGCGACGCTGCTCGTCGTAGCGGGCACCGGGGTCGCCAGCGCCAAGTGCACCCGCCTCGCCTTCTCCGTGAACGACTATGGCAAGGATGGCCCGACCAAGGATGCCAAGGCCTTGCTCGACAAGTACATTGCGACCTGGACGGCGCAGCGCGGCATCAAGCGCTACACGACCGGCAAGAAGGACGTTAAGTGCGAGCTATTTCTCGACTTCGGCTTTTTTGACGAGCACACATGCAAGGCGTCCGCGACAGTTTGCTGGACTGGCGAGGCGACACCCTTGAATTCCAAAGACGCGCCTGCCCCAGCATCCAAATCGGCGACCTCGCCGACGTCTGCACCTGCCAATTCGACACCGGCCGAGGCGCCCGCTTCGGCGCCTGCCAGCAAGTCCAAGCCAAAGCCGGCATAGTCGTCCCGGGCGTCTGCGGTTCAGGTGCGGGACGCAAGGAAGCCTGCGACTGCATCCGCGGCGCCAGACAGATTGGCTTTGCGTGTGAAGCCCGAGCTACCGCGCGGGCCGAGGTCGTGATCACCATCCCCGACCCACGCCAACTCGATGACTGGCGACAAGCCATACGTGACCACCTCGTCCCGACTTCCGAACGGGTCTCGCTCGCCCTGCACGATCAGGGCTGGACATTTTAGCCCGGCGAGGTGAGCCGTTCGCGTCTTCTCGGGCATCCCCGGAGGATGGAACGGGTAGCCGAGACAAACCAGCGCGCTGATCTTGGCCTCGCCGAAGAGATCGTCGGCGATCAGGCTCGCCACACGTCCGCCCATCGACTTGCCACCGACCGCGAGCCTTCCTGAAAGCCGAGCGGCGTGCACAGCTTCCACCGCCGTCCGAAATTCGGATACCAGAGTCTCGGCCTTCGGTGCCGGCTTCTTCTTTCCGCTGAGGCGCCGCCCGGCCATGTAACCGAACTCGAAGCGCACCACCCGCAGGCCGTTATGGACGAGGAGATCGGTCATCTGAGAAAGGAATGCGGTCTCCATTCCAGCCCCGGCGCCGTGCGCCAACAGCAGGGTCCACGCTGCATCGGCCGGTCCGGCCTCAAGGAGATCGGGCATTCGGTGAACCTGCTCTTGGAGATCGGCACGAGTCCGCCACGCGAACTCTGCCCTCCTCTACCACGCATCAATCATCGGTCGCTTTTTTCCGTCCCGTGGTGTCGGCGGTCGAATCGACGCCAAGAGCGACACCAGCCAATGGCGCGTCTCTGCTGGATCAATGGTGTCATCGATCCCGAAGGTCGTCGACCGCTCCAGCGCCTTGCCTTCCCTGTAGAACCGAGCAACGAGACTTTCGAAGCGTTCAAGCCTCGCATCCGGGTCCTCGATCGCAGCCAGTTCCTGCCGATAGCCCAGCTTGACCTGTCCCTCGATACCCATCGGTGCGAACTCGCCCGTCGGCCATGCCACTGTGAAATAGGGCGCTCGGAAGTTACCTCCAGCCATCGCCACGGCGCCGAGCCCGTATGCCTTGCGCAGAATGATCGTAAAGTAGGGCACTGTTGCGTTCGAGGCCGTAAGGAACATGCGCGCGGCATGCCGGACGAGTGCCGTCTTCTCGATCTCTGGCCCGACCATGATCCCGGGCGTATCGCAAAGATGGACGATCGGAATATCAAAGGCGTCGCAGAGCTGTATAAAGCGCGCACCCTTGTCCGAGCCGTCGCTGTCGATGGCGCCGCCGAGATGCGCCGGGTTGTTGGCGACGATCCCGACCGCGCGTCCCTCGATGCGGATCAGGGACGTCACCATGGTGCGTCCGAAATCGCGCCTCAACTCCAGCACTGATCCCTCGTCGGCCAGTGTCTCGATCACTTTGCGGATGTCGTAGACCCGCACCCTGTTCTCCGGCACAAGCGAACGCATACGCCGCTGATCCGGCGCGGACCACTTGGCAAGTCGCCCCTGGAAATAGGCGAGATAGCGTTTGGCTACGGCGACGCCCTCCGCCTCGTCCGACACGGCGATATCGATGACGCCGCTCGCCCGCTGGACCGCGGATGGCCCGATCTCCTCAGGCCGGAACACGCCCAGACCGCCCCCTTCGATCATCGCCGGACCGCCCATGCCGATGTTGGCATCGGCCGTTGCGATGATCACGTCGCAGCAGCCGAGCAGCGATGCATTGCCGGCGAAGCAGCGCCCCGACACGATCGCGACCATCGGGACGAGCCCCGATAGCTGACCAAAGTGATGGAACGTGTTGAAGCCTATGAAGCCGCCGTAGTCGTCGTCGCCCGGCCGGCCGCCTCCGCCTTCGGCAAAGAGCACGAGTGGCATTCGGCCTTGCTCAGCGATGTCAATGATGCGGTCGGTCTTCCAGTGATTGTGCACGCCCTGGGTGCCAGCGAACACTGTGTAATCGTAGGCCATCACCGCCGCCCTTGCGGCTGGATCCTCGAAAAGCTCGCCATTGATCCTGCCCACGCCGGTCACCAACCCGTCCGCCGGACTGCGAGTCAGGAGATCCTCGAGCCCGCGTCGGCGTCGCTGTGCCGCCACCACGAGGGGCCCGTATTCGACGAAGGTCCCTGGATCGACCAGATCGTCCACATTCTCGCGGACTGTGCGCTGCTTGGTCTTGCGCCGCCGTGCGACTGCGTCTGGTCGCTTCTCATCGCGCGTCAGCGCACGGCGATCGAGCACTTCGGCAAGATCGGGGCGTATCGTGTCGAGATCGAGTTCCTCGGCGGCGACGGCCTCATCGGCAATACCGTCTGCCGGCTCCAGCGTGAGCAGAAGTTGATCCTCCCACAGCGTATCACCGGCCACCACATGCACGGCTCGAACGGTACCCGCCGCCTCGGCCGTGACGACGTGCTCCATCTTCATGGCCTCCATGACGACGAGTTGCGTGCCGCGGGCCACCACCGCGCCCTCGTCTACAGCCACCGATACGATCGTGCCCTGCAGCGGTGCGCGAACCGCTAGCATGCCATCGGCCGGCTCCGCGCCGGCACCTGTGCGTTCGGAGCTGCCCTGCCGCTCCGCCTGCCCATAGGCCAGCACAGCCAGCGGATCGGTTGCATCGACCTTGGCCCCGGCCCGGCCCGCATGCCCGCTGCCGGAAGCGGCCTGCGTCGTCGACGCGAAATACAGGTGCGGGTGATGCTCGCGGGCTTTTTGAGCAAGCTCAGCCGCGTGCGTCTCGACGAAATCCGTATTGACCCTGCCGGCGAGCACAGCGGCGTCCGTAAGAAGCGCCTGGAGGAGCGGGATGTTGGTTGGGGCGCCTGCGACATGCATCTCGCACAGCGCGCGATAGCCTTTGGCGAGCACATCCTCGAGACGCCCCGACCCCGTATGGACGATCAACTTTGCCAGCAACGGGTCGTAAGCGGGGCTCGTCCGATAGCCCACGTAACCGTTGCTGTCGACGCGGACGCCGCGCCCCGAGGGAACCTCGAATGCGGTCAGCGTTCCACCGCCCGGCTTTACCGTCCCGTCCGCCGCGATGCTCTCCGAGTTGATCCGTGCCTGCAGCGCTATGCCTCGTGGCATTGGTACATGGTCCCGTGTGAGACCGAGCTCTTCCAGCGTGGCCCCACCGGCGATCCTTAGTTGCAGCTCCACTAAATTGAGCCCCATCACCTCCTCGGTGACCGTATGCTCCACCTGCAGCCGTGGATTGGCCTCGATGAAGAAGTACTCGCCGGTCTCGCCGTCGACGAGGAACTCGACTGTCCCGAGATTGCGATACTTCACCGCTCCGGCAAGTCGCAACGCGGCATCGATCAACCGGTCGCGGAGGCCGGTCGGAAGATTTGGCGCCGGTGCGATTTCCACGATCTTCTGCCGCCGCCGCTGCAGTGAGCAGTCGCGCTCCCAGAGATGCGAGACGACATTGCCGTCGCCGAGCACCTGTACCTCGATGTGCCGCGCTCGCCGAATGAGCCGCTCGACATAGAGATCGCCGTTGCCGAAGCCGGACAGCGCTTCCGAGTTGCAACGGATGAACGCTTCCTCGAGATGACCCTCTGCCGTTACCGGTCGCATTCCGCGCCCGCCCCCACCAGCGACGGCCTTCACCATGACGGCCCCGCCGGGGCCAAGCTTAGCGAGGAAGGCACGAGCGGCCTCGAGTGTCGTCGGTGCTGCGGTGCCCGGCAGGATCGGTACGTCCATAGTGGCTGCGAGTGCCCGGGCTGCATGCTTGTCGCCGAAACGCGCCAGAGTCTCGGCGCTCGGCCCGACAAAGACGATCCCTTGTTCGGCGCAGCGTCGCGCGAACTGCTCATTCTCCGAAAGGAAGCCATACCCGGGATGAATGGCCGCGGAGCCAGTCTCGCGTGCCGCGGCGAGGATAGCCTCGGCGTCCAGATAGGCAGCAACGCCCCGGCCTGGCAGCTGCCGCGCCTCGTCGGCCTTGCGTGTGTGCAGGCTCTCTGCGTCGTCGACCGGATAGACAGCGACCGTTCGGATCCCGAGCTCTGCGGCGGCTCGGAAGATGCGCGTGGCGATCTCCCCCCGGTTCGCGACGAGCAGCTTACCCTTGATCATGGTGCGAGCGTTTCCCTGGCTGAGGCGAACTCTTCTGAGCCAAGGGTAGCGACACCCAGCGCCGCCGCCTAGCGGCCCAACGAAGCGGTGTCGCCAGCACACGATATGTCCGGTTCCAGTAGCACACGAGTTGTCCGGTGATCCGTGATCGAACTGATGCGTGCAGCATCGGGAGAGA
>LNFM01006582.1_pt1 | contig 19002 bp, 20 predicted proteins | sample 596031 | NCBI WGS metagenome assembly LNFM01 (sample SAMN04254537, study PRJNA301005) | activated carbon metagenome | isolation source: dual media filters at the Ann Arbor, Michigan drinking water treatment plant | place: USA: Ann Arbor | reverse complement strand
CGTTCCTGTTCAACGGGCTTAAAATTGCATCGACTCTGGCCCTGATCGGCGCGATTGTTGCCGAGTTTTTCGGCAGTCCGGTCTATGGCATGGGGTTTCGCATCTCGACCGAAGTGGGGCGGCTTGGCCTCGACATGGTCTGGGCCGAGATTGCGGTGGCGGCATTGGCGGGGTCGGCCTTCTATGGCCTGATCGCGCTGATCGAACGGTGGGTGACGTTCTGGCACCCGTCGCAAAGGCATTAACCAAAGGCCCGGCAAAGGGCCTCAACACGGGAGATGATGAATGAAGAAACTACTGACAGGCGCATTCCTTGCCGCAATGGCGACGGGCGCGCAGGCCGAGGACGTGACGCTGCAGTTGAAGTGGGTCACGCAGGCGCAGTTTGCTGGCTACTACGTCGCACAGGCCAAAGGCTTTTACGAGGAAGAGGGGCTGAACGTCACCATCCTTCCGGGCGGCCCCGACATTGCCCCGACCCAGGTGATGGCTGGCGGTGGCGCCGATGTTATGGTCGACTGGATGCCGTCGGCGCTGGCGGCACGGGAGAAGGGCTTGGCCCTTGTCAACATCGCGCAGCCCTTCGCCTCGTCCGGCATGATGCTGACCTGCCTTGCCGACACCGGCATCAAGGAACCGAAGGATTTTGCCGACAAGACGCTGGGCGTCTGGTTCTTTGGCAACGAGTATCCGTTCCTGTCGTGGATGAGCCAGCTTGGGCTTGCGACCGACGGCTCTGCCGGCGGCGTCACCGTGTTGAAGCAGGGCTTCAACGTGGACCCGCTGTTGCAAAAGCAGGCAGCCTGCATCAGCACGATGACCTACAACGAATACTGGCAGGTGATCGATGCCGGGATCACGCCTGAGCAGCTGGTGACCTTCAAGTATCAGGACATGGGTGTCGCGACGCTGGAGGACGGGCTTTACGTCATGGAAGACAAGCTCGCTGACCCGGCCTTCGAAGAGAAGATGGTCAAGTTTGTCCGCGCCTCGATGAAGGGCTGGAAGTATGCCGAAGCGAACCCGGACGAGGCGGCGATGATCGTGCTGGAGAACGACCAGACCGGCGCGCAGACCGAACAGCACCAGAAGCGGATGATGGGCGAAGTGGCCAAGCTGACGGCTGGCTCGAACGGTGCGCTGGACGTGGCGGCGGCGGAAAAGACCGTGGCGACATTGCTGGCCGGCGGTTCGGACCCGGTGATCACGGCGGCCCCGACGGGTGCCTGGACGAGCGTGATCACCGACAAGGCGCTGGCGAACTGATCTGAGCACGCGATTTTGGACGCGCCCGGGGGAAACCTCGGGCGCGTTTCTGTTTGGGGAGTTGGGCGTTTGCCTTCGTTGAGCCCCGCAAGATACTCCGCGAGGGGAAGCTGAAGTTTTCAAGCTTTGTAAATCTTGCGTTGCGCTGTAAATCTGTTGCCATGGGCAGGGGATTGCGATGCCGCTTTCAGCACTGACGGGGACACGGTTGCGCGAACGGCGGCTGGTGGCCGGGTTGCGACAGGCTGATGTCGCGGCGGCGGCGGGAATCTCGGCCTCGTACCTCAATCTGATCGAGCACAACCGGCGCCGGGTTGGCGGCGCGCTGCTGGAGCGGCTTGGCGAGGCGCTGGGGTTGCAGCCGAGCGCTTTTACCGAAGGGCGGGAAGCAGCGCTGCTGGACGATCTGCGCGCGGCGGCGGCGGCGGCGGAAGGCGCGGGGGCAGAGGTCGAACGGCTGGAGGAATTCGTTGGTCGCTATCCCGGCTGGGCCGCGCTGGTTGCCGGTCAGCACGGACGGGTGATGGGGCTTGAGCGCGCGCTGGAGGCGCTGAACGACCGGGTGACGCATGACCCGCATCTGAGCCACGCGCTGCATGAGGTGCTGTCGTCGCTGTCGTCGGTGCGATCCACCGCCGCGATTCTGGCCGAGACCGATGATCTGGAGCCGGAATGGCGCGCGCGGTTTCACCGCAACCTGCATCAGGACAGCGAGCGCATGGCCGTGGGGGCCGAGGCGCTGGTGGCCTATCTGGACACAAGGTCGGGCGCCGATGCGGATGAGGGGTTTGCCGCACCGCAGGAGGAGATGGAAAGCTGGCTGAGGGCACGCGACTGGCAGTTCAGCGACGAAGAGTTGCTGCGCGGCGTGGAAGCTGAGGTGGCGAGCCTTGCGTCAAGCGCTGCGCGGGCGCTGGCGATGGATCATCTGGCGCGGGCCGAGCGGGATGCGCGCGACATGCCGCGCGACGCTTTTGTTGCGGCGATGCGGGCTGTCGGGCCTGATCCGGTGGCATTGGCTGAGCGTATCGGAAGCGACGTGCCGGCCGTGATGCGCCGGATGGCGGCGCTGCCCGAGGTGCAGGCGGGGCTGGTGGTATGCGACGCCTCGGGAACGCTGGTCTTTCGCAAGCCCTCGCCGGGGTTTGCCCTGCCGCGCTTTGGCGCTGCTTGCGCGCTCTGGCCGCTTTATGCAGCCCTTGGCCGCCCGATGCAGCCGGTGGAGGCGGTGGTCGAGATGGCCGGGCAGACCGGGGCGCGGCATCGGGTGATCGCCTTTTGTCAGACCCGCCACCCGGCCGGGCTGCGCGGTCCCGAACTGCGCGAAGCCTCGATGCTGATCCTGCCGCAGCCGGGGCGCGAGGGCGAGGCGCTGCGCATCGGGTCGACTTGCCGGATCTGTCCGCGCGCCGGTTGCCCGGCCCGACGCGAACCATCGATCGTCACCGAGACCGGCTAGCGCGCCACTCGGCTTTTGACAGGGCGCACGCTTGCGTCGATAGTGGGTTATGCAACGCCGACCGGGGGGAGGGGACGGAATGACCCAGCGCGTGCTCCTTGTCGAAGACGAGCCGAACATCGCCGAGGCGATCCGCTTCATCCTGACGCGCGACGGCTGGGAGGTGTCGCACCTTGCGGACGGGGCCGAGGCGCTGGCCCGCGTGGCAGAGATCGCTCCGGACCTGATCATTCTTGACCACATGCTTCCGGGCCTGTCGGGCCTTGAAATTCTTGCGGCTTTGCGGGCCGATCCGGCAACGGCGGCGACCAAGGTGCTGATGCTGACCGCCCGCGGTCAGGAACGCGACCGCGAGGCTGCCACCCAGGCCGGAGCGGACAGCTTCATGGCCAAGCCGTTTGCCAATGCCGACATCCTTGCCGAGGTGCGGGCGATGGTGGCGCGCTGATGGCAAAACCGAAGCGCCCGCTGTTTCTGGCCCGCGCACCTTATCGCCGCAGGCGCCTGCGCGACGCGGCGCGCCTGCTGCCGGTATTCGGTGTGGCCCTTCTGATCCTGCCGCTCCTGTGGGCGGGCGATGTGGGGGATCGGCTCGACCGGCGGCTGACCTCGGGCGAGGTGATCTATTTCTTCGTGATCTGGAGCCTGATGATCGCCGTTGCGGCAGCCTTTGCGCCGGGGTTACGGTCAGGCGACGCCAGCGGCGACGAGGACGACTGACGTGCCGTTCAGCATTCTGGTCGCGGCCTGCCTTGCCTATGTCATCGTCCTCTTTCTGGTGGCGTTTCTCGCAGAACGCCGCGCGAGCCGTGGTCGCCTCGGCTTTCTGCAATCGCCACTTATCTACACCCTGTCGTTGTCGATCTATTGCACCGCCTGGACCTTCTATGGCGCGGTTGGCTATGCCGCGCGGTCTGGGCTGGAGTTTCTGACGATCTATTTCGGGCCGACCCTCGTCTTTGTCGGCTGGTGGTGGCTGCTGCGCAAACTGGTGCGGATCGGGCGGAAGTATCGCGTTACCTCGATTGCCGACCTCATCTCGGCACGCTTTGGCAAATCGAACATGCTGGGTGTCATCGTGACCATCATGGCGGTGATCGCGGCGACCCCCTACATCGCCTTGCAACTGCAATCGGTGGTGCTGTCGTTCGGTGTCTTTGCCAGCGAAACGCCGGACGGAGTGTCGCCCCCGAATGCCGAACAGACGGCGATCTGGGTGGCGGCGGGGCTGGCGCTCTTCACCATCCTGTTCGGCACCCGCAACCTTGATGCCAACGAACAGCACCACGGCATCGTCACGGCGATTGCAGTTGAGGCAGTGGTCAAGCTGGTGGCGCTGCTGGCGGTGGGCAGTTTCGTGGTCTGGGGCGTTGCCGGCGGCATCAGCGAGACCATCGCCAAGGTCGATGCCGCCAACCTTAGCGCATGGCAGGTGGCGCCGGGGCGCTGGACCGGGCTGATCTTCCTGTCGGCGGCGGCTGTGATCTGCCTGCCGCGGATGTTTCAGGTGATGGTCGTCGAAAACTCCGACGAGGGGCATCTGGCGCGGGCAAGCTGGGCGTTCCCCTTGTATCTGATGCTGATGAGCCTCTTCATTGTGCCGATTGCCGTGATCGGGCTGGAGCGGCTCCCCGAGGGGTCAAACCCCGACATGTTCGTGCTGACGCTGCCTTTGGCCGAAGGGCAGGGCGGGTTAGCGATGCTGGCCTTTCTTGGCGGATTTTCGTCGGCGACCTCGATGGTGATCGTCGAGGCGATTGCGCTGGCGACGATGGTATCGAACCATCTGGTAATGCCGCTGTGGCTGAAGTTCAGCCCGGCTGGCGCGCGGGGCGACGACCTGCGCGGCGTGGTCCTCATGGCGCGGCGGTTGGGCATCGTCGCCGTGCTGGCGCTGGGATACGCCTATTACCATTTCTCGGGCGGGTCGGCTGCGCTGGCGGCAATCGGGTTGATCGCCTTTCTCGGCATGGCGCAGGTGTTGCCGGCCCTGATTGGCGGCATCTTCTGGCGCGGTGCGACCCGCATTGGCGCGCTTGCCGGGTTGCTGACCGGCTTTGTGGTCTGGAGCTATACCTCGTTCCTGCCCTCGTTCGGGCCGGATGCGGTGATCGCGGCCTCGGTGTTCAGCGAGGGGCCGTTCGGGATTGACTGGCTGCGCCCGCACGCCCTCTTTGGCACCAATGACATGGAGCCGATGATCCACGCGCTATTCTGGTCGATGGCGCTGAATGCGACGGCGTTCTTCATCGGCTCGGTGCTGACTTTCCCCGGCCCGGTGGAACGGTTGCAGGGCGCGGCCTTCGTCAACGTGTTCGATGAACAGGCCGGCCCGAAACGCTGGGCGCAGGGCCGTGCCGAGCCGGAGGCGCTGCTGATCATGACGCAGCGCATCCTTGGCGAGGATCTGGCGCTGGCGCTGTTTCAAAAGGCCGCACGAGCGCAGGGCAAGGACGGCTTTCTGCCCGACCCCACGCCCGAGTTTCTGGGCGCGCTGGAGGGCCGGCTGTCGGGTTCGGTCGGGGCTGCGACCGCGCATGCGATGATGAGCCAACTGGTTGGGCGCGCCACCGTCACGGTCGAAGATCTGATGGCCGTCGCCAGCGAAAGCGCGCAGATCATGGAATATTCCGCCAAGCTGGAAAGCCAGCAGGAGGAGTTGACCCGCACCGCAGGCGCGCTGCGCGAGGCGAATGAAAAGCTAATGCAGCTGTCGATCCAGAAGGATGCGTTCCTCAGCCAGATCAGCCACGAGTTGCGCACGCCGATGACCTCGATCCGGGCGTTCTCCGAGATTCTCACCGAAGGCGACCTAAACCCCGCAATGGTGGCGAAATACGGCGGCATCATCCATGACGAGGCCAAGCGGCTGACCCGGCTTCTGGACGATCTTCTGGACCTGAGCGTGCTGGAGAACGGCACGGTGCAACTGAACCTGACGCTGACCAATCTGCACGAGATGATCGACAAGGCGCTGATCGCCGCCCGCCAGACCCGGCCCGAGCGCAGCTTCCGCATCGACCGCGACCCGGTGGCGGAAAACGTTTTCCTGCGCACAGATGCGGACCGCCTGACACAGGTGTTCATCAACCTGATCGCCAATGCCCGCAAATATTGCGACGCCGAAGACCCCGAACTTCGCATCGCTGTGCGCCTGCGCGGTGGCAAGGTGACGATCGATTTCATCGACAATGGCCGTGGCATCCCGAAGGACGCACAGGCGCTGATCTTTGAAAAGTTTGCGCGGCTGACCGATGGCAACCGGGCAGGTGGTGCGGGCTTGGGCCTGGCGATCTGCCGCGAGATCATGACCAACCTTGGTGGCACGATTTCCTACCTGCCGGGGCAGGGTGGGGCGGCGTTCCGGGTTTCGGTGCCGATCCGGCTGGAAAAGCCCGGCGCTTAACCCTTTGTGAAGGCTGCCGGGTCTAGGCTGACCGGGAAGCATGGGGTAGGCATGAGCGACGTAATTCGCCGCAAGATCGACCGGGCCGAAGCGGCCCAGCTGGACGGGGCGCCGGGGGCGGACCGTGGTTGGCGGCTTGCGCTGGCGCGGGCGGCGCGCAACGGTCTTGGCCTTGATGTGGAATTTCGCCGCCTTGAGGTGCGCCGCGCCTCATTGGCCGAGCTTCTGGAACTGCCACCGGAACGCGCGCTTCTGGCGCTCCTGGACGGGCCGGAGGCGGGGTTGGGCCTCTTGATGCTGTCGCCGCAGGTGCTGTCGGCCTTTATTGAAATTCAGACCATCGGGCGCGTCGCGGCGCAGCCAGCACCGGGGCGCAAGCCGACCCGTACCGATGCCGCAATGGTGGCAGGCGTGATTGACGCGGCGCTGGTCGAGATGGAGGCGGTGCTGGCCGAAGAGGCCGATCTGATCTGGGCAGGTGGCTTTCGCTACGCTTCGCATCTGGACGACGCGCGCCCGCTGGGGCTTTTGCTGGAGGATGATGTGTACCGCGTGCTGGTGGCCGAAATCGCCGTGGCTGGTGGCGCCAAGGTGGGCGAGGTGATCCTTGCCCTGCCGGCTGCCGGTCGCGGCGTCCGGCCATTGGTCGACCCCGCCGCCGTGGACGATCAGTCCGGGCCGCAGTTCACTTCGGCACTGGGCGCACAGGTCATGCAGGTCGACTGCACGCTGACCGCGGTGCTTGGGCGTCTGTCGTTGCCGCTGGGTAGGGTCATGGCGCTCGCCGCTGGTGAGGTTTTGCCCATGGCCAATGCCAGCCTCGACGCCGTTGCGCTGGAGACGCTGGATGGTCGGCGCCTTGCCCTCGGGCGGCTTGGCCAGAACCGAGGGATGCGGGCGATCAAGCTGGCCCAAGGCGCGGTGCGAGCAACACCCCCCGCGCGCAGGGAAACCGCCATCCCCACCGCCAGCCCGGAGACGGCGGAGGCATGGCGCACTGCGGTCTGATCAAGCTGGTCCGCGCAGGTCAGCCTTTCGCGGCGGCCAGCGCGTCGATCTGGGGGCGCAGGTGATCAAGCTGATAGCCGAACCGCGCCGGGATGCCGACCAGATCAGCCGTTGGCATGCTGCCTGCCTGCGACAGCGCCCAGACTACGGACGACCGGTTGCCAGACGCGCAATAGGCCAGCACCGGGCCTTGCGCCGCAGCGATTGCCGCGCCTTGCGCCATGACATTGTCCATCGTCAGCGCACCACCGATTACCGGGTTCGCCACGAAGGTCAGACCCAACGCCTCGGCCGCCGACTTCATGCTGACGGTGTGCAATTGCGGTGGGATCTCGCCGTCGGGGCGGTTGTCGATGATCGTGGTATAGCCCGCCGCCTTGATCGCAGGCAGGTCAGATAGCTCGATCTGCGGCGAGACGGCATAGGTCGGGGTGAGCGGGCGGATATCCATGGGTGGTTCCTCTGGTCAGGTGGTGGCTAGGCTGCGTCGTGCCGCAGCGCGCAACGGGGCCGCGGCCAGCATCCCGGCAAGCATAGCGGCAAGAAAAAGAAGCCCACCAACGCCGCCAAAGCCAAGCGAGGCTAGCGCCGGTCCTGGGCAGAGACCCGCCAGTGCCCATCCGGCGCCAAAGCTGAGCGATCCCCAGATCAGGCCGGGGTCAAGGCGCTGCGGCGGCCGGCCGGGCAGTGGCCCGCCAAGCACCGCGGTGCTGCGCCGCGCCGCGACCCGCCATGCGACGGCCATTGGAATGATCGCACCGCCCATCACGAAAGCTAGCGTCGGATCCCAGTCGCCAAAAATATCCAGCCAGCCTTGCACCTTGGTGGTGTCGGTCATGCCTGAGACCAGAAGGCCTATTCCGAACACCGCGCCGGCCAGCGCCGACCAGATCACACGCCGCATTAGATCAACCCCCACAGGTGCCGGAACGTGGCCATCACCACACCGCCGGCAAGGATGTAGACCACCGTCGCGCCGATGCCGCGCAGCGACAACCGCGAGATGCCGCAGACGCCATGCCCCGAGGTGCAGCCATTCGCCAACCTGGTGCCGAAGCCGACAAGCAGGCCCGCAGCGATGATGACGGCAAAATTGTCGGTCAGGTGCGTTTCGGTGTCGAACACCGGCAGCAACAGCAGGGGGGCCAGCACGAGGGCCGCAAGAAATGCCGCGTTCTCGGCCCACTTGCCGCCTGCGGTGCGATCGACAAGATCGCCGACGATGCCTGATGCCCCCATTACCCGACCGTTCATCAACAGGAACATCGCCCCCGCCACCCCGATCAGCAAGCCACCTGCAAGGCCCCAGAGCCAGTCTGTCTCGATCATCATTCCCGCCTGCATTTCAGAGCCCGTTCAGCGGAACCTTGAGGTACGAGGTTCCATTGTCTTCCGCTTCCGGCATATGACCCGCTCGCATGTTGATCTGCAAGGACGGGATGATCAGCCGGGGCATCGCAAGCGTGGCATCGCGGGCTTCGCGCAGGGCGACAAAATCCTCGCGGCTGCGCCCGGCCCCGACATGCACGTTGCGGGATTTCTGTTCCCCTACCGTCGTTTCCCAGGCAAAGCTGTCACGTCCCGGTGCTTTGTAATCATGTCCCACGAAAATCCGGGTGCTGTCGGGCAGGGCGAGAATCTTTTGCACGCTGTCGAACATCACTTCGGCCGAGCCACCGGGAAAGTCGCAGCGCGCGGTGCCGAAATCCGGCATGAAAAGCGTGTCGCCGACAAATGCCGCGTCACCGATCACATAGGTCAGGCAGGCCGGGGTGTGACCGGGGGTGTGCAGCACGTCGCCGCGCAACTGGCCGATCATGAAGCTGTCACCCTCGGCAAAAAGCTGGTCGAACTGTGATCCATCCCGGGCAAAGCGGATGCCTTCGTTGAAGACCTTGCCGAACGTGTCCTGCACCACGGTGATCCGCTCTCCGATGCCGATGCGCCCGCCCAGCCGTTCCTGAATATAGGGCGCCGCCGACAGATGGTCGGCGTGGACATGGGTTTCTAGAATCCATTGCAGGTCGAGGTCCTGATCGCGGATTGCCGCAATCACTGCGTCGGCAGAGCGGGTATCCGTGCGCCCTGACGCATAGTCGAAGTCCAGGACCGAATCGATCACTGCGGCGGCACGCCCTTCCGGTTCCTGAACCAGATAGGTGATCGTGTTGGTCGCTTCGTCGAAAAACGCCTGAACCCTGGGGGATGCTTGGGTCATGGGATGTCCTTTCTTTGAGCCTGTGTGCGGGCAAACGCAATAGATTGCAAGACTTGAATGTGTAAATGGGATCGCATTGACCTGAGTCAAGGAGCCGCGCGCCCGCTGGCTTCATAAAGAGGATGAGGACAAGGAGAGCACGATGCAAGCCGAGATCAAACGAACCATCCCCGAGCGCAAGGCGCAGCTGGAAGCTCAGAAGGCTGTTCTTCTCGCGCGTTTGCACGCGATCGAACGGGATCTGGACGTGCCCGCCGACAAGGATTGGGAAGAGGCGGCGATCGAGCGGGAAGATGACGAGGTGCTGGAGCAGACCGGCCTCGTCGCACAGCGAGAGCTGCAGCAGATCGAGGCTGCTCTGCACCGCATCGAGACCGGCGAATATGGCAGCTGCCTGCGCTGCGGCGCCTCCATCAGCGATGCGAGGCTTGACGTTGTGCCACACACCGCCTTTTGCAAGGATTGTGCCAAATGACCACCGCCCGCAATGACATGGTGAAGCTTGAGGCCGAGATGATCGAAGCCGGGCTGGCCGCGCAGTCCACCTCGCTTGACCTCCTTCTGGCCGAGATGCGCGCCCTTGCGGCGCTGATGCCCGGCCATGAGTTGGAAGCACGCTCCGACACCGAGATCGAGGCCGATTTCGACAACATGCCGGTTTGATCGGCGTGATCGCCGTCGAAGGGTTGCCAAGGCGCTGATCCTGCGGCTTTAGTTGCCGCAACAGCGCAGGGAGCGGGCATGGCCGCAGGCGGCATCACTTCGGAACTGCAGGACGGGGTACAGGTGGTCACGCTGGACCGCCCGCCGTCAAATGCGCTGACTGCCGCGATGCGCGCTGCGCTTGTGAAGCTGCTTGAGGCGGCTGGCGCGGCGGATGGACCTGATGTCAGGGCAATCGTGCTGCGCGGGCGGGGGGCGGTGTTCTGTAGCGTCGTCGCTGCCGAACGGGATCGCGCCTCGCCCGATCTTGCGACCGTCTGTCTTGCCGTGCAGGGCTGCGCGGTGCCGGTCGTGGCAGCGTTGCAGGGCGCGGCAATGGGGCAGGGCGCTGAACTGGCGCTGGCCGCCCATGCCCGCGTCATGGCACCCGCCGCACGCATTGCCTTTCCCGATATCGCGGTGGGCCTGCCGCCGGAGGCCGGGTCCACCCAGCGCTTGCCGCATCTGGTCGGCGCGGCCGAGGCGTTGCGTCTGCTGCTGACGGGCCGGGCCGTCGGCGCCGAGGCGGCGCTGAAGTTGGGCCTCTGCGACATGATCGACGGTGACGCTGCTGGCGCGGCCATTGCGCTGGCCCGCAATCTCGCCGGCCTTGCCTTGCCCGAATCGCGCGACCCCGGCGACCCGGTGGCCTATCAGAACGCAATCGCAGCGGCGCGGCGTGATCATCGCGGAGCGATACCGGCGATCGGGCGGATCATCGACTGCGTCGAGGCGGCGTTGGTTTTGCCATTGGAAAACGGCTTGGCGCTGGAGGCGGTGGCGCGCGAGGACATGGAAGCCTCGCCCGAGGCGCGCGCGCTTCGCTGGGCGGTGGGGGCGGAACGGCGGGCTCATCTGCGCCTGCCCTCGCCCGGTCGTCGCGAGGCGGGGCCGGTCCGCCGCATCGGGCTGAACGGCACTGTGCCGGGGATGGCCAGCCTTGCCCTTTTGGCGATCAGCCGTGGATTTTCCGTAACCTGGGTGGCCAGCGGCACCGAGGCTTTGGCGCGCGGCATGGCCTGGACCGCCGAGCGCTTGCAAAGCGAGGAGCGGGCAGGCCGACTTGCCCCCGAAGATCGGGCGGCGGCATGGGCACGGTTGGTGCAAGGCGCTGACGTCGGGGCGCTTGCCGGTGCGGGGTTGGTCATTTGTGGCCAGCAGCCGACCCCAGATGCGCAGGGCGATGGCGCGGCCGGACCGCCGCAACTGGTACTTGGCGGCGCGCCGGGCGAGATCGGGCTGGCGCTGGCGCGGTCAGGCCGGATGAGCGAGCTTGCCCTGCCGGCCGGAGCCAGCGTCGAAGCGGTGGCAGCCATCGCTGACGTTCTTGGCCGCATGGGCGTGCCGCCGCTTGTCGTCGGTGACCGCCCGTTGATGGGCCGCAGGCTCGCCGCGGCGGGCGACACGGCCCTAGCCCGCTTGACCGCGCTTGGCGTGCCGCGGCGTCTGGTGGTGGCGGCGCTTGAGGCGTTCGGTGCGCGCCTGCCAGATGCGGCACTGCCTGACCTTGGCGCCGCCTTCCGACCGATGCCCGAAGCCGAGGTGCTGAACCGCTGGCTTGCAGCGCAGGCCAACGAGGGTTTGCGGCTGCTGGCGGCAGGCATCGCGCTGCGCCCGTCCGACATTGACCATTGCCTGATCGCAGGGCAGGGCTTTCCGCGCTGGCAGGGCGGCGCGATGTATCAGGCTGATCTGCGGGGGCTTATGGTGCTGCGCCGCGACCTGCGCCTTTGGGCCGAAGATGACCCGGTCTGGGCACCGGCACCGCTCCTTGACGAGCTGATCGCACAGGGCCGCAAGCTGCCTTCGCTGAACGATTGACGCTGGTCAGCCAAGCAGGATGCCGAAAACCACCATCATCAACCCCAGCGCCGACACGCCGAGCGCTGCCATGTTGATCACCACCACTCGTTGCAGTTCGGCGCGCATCGCCTCGTCGTCAAGCCCGGCGCGCCGTGCTTTCATTGCCCGGACCACGCAGTAGCCAAGCCCGGCTACTCCCAATAGCGAGACGAACGCGCCAATCCAGATCAGTGCCTGCATGTCGTGGGTCCCCCGCTGTTGCGCCGCTGCTGGCGTTAGCTGGTCGTCCGCCACCATGCAAGCCGGATCGCCGCTTGAAACCGGAGGGCAGCGCGGAGTAGGTAGCGGGCCGGGGCCCGGCCGCCAAAGCGGGGATGCCCTGACCCGTGAAGCCTTAGAAATCGAGGACCAGATGGCCGACCCCACCGATGCCTATTCCGTCACCGCCGACGAGCTGCGCCAGTTCATCGAACGCTACGAGCAACTGGAAAGCGAAAAGAAGGACGTGACCGAACAGCAAAAAGAGCTGATGGCCGAAGCCAAGGGCCGCGGTTACGACACCAAGGTGATGCGCAAGGTCATCGCGCTGCGCAAACGCAAGCCCGACGAGATCGCCGAAGAAGAAGCGATCATGGAGATGTACAAGACCGCGCTAGGCATGGCCTGACGCCAGCCTGCGCATAGGTCGCGTCACGCCGACAGGAAGCGCACGCCCGGCATCGCCCGGATCAGCGCGATGTCGGCGTGGTAACGCGCGGTCAGGTCGTCGACCAGATCCTGCGTCCAGCCGGGGGCATCGACGTCGACGGTGATCTGGTCGGTCTGGGCAAAGCGTTCAAGAAATGCGGTCACCACCCGCCGCCGCTGCGCCACGCTGGACGGTGGATGCGCCGCGACATAGGCCCGCATCCGGGTGAAACCCTCGGGCGTCAAGAGCAGCGACATCAGTTCGTCGGTGTCGCTGAGCGCTGTTCCCGGCGCATGGCCGGACACCGCCGCCAGCACTTCGTTCCAGATCAGGGGGGTATCCTCGTCGCACCAGACGGTCAGCGGCACGTTCGGGCAATGGTGCAGGATGCGGCGGATCGTGTCAGACCACAGGTGGCCGCGCGGATCGAGGCCGGTAAGGATGTCTTCGGTACTGCGGGTCAGAACCTTTTGTTGCAACGCAGGCAGGAACGTCGCGGGGTTGCGGATTGCGAGGTGAAATTCCGCCTCGAGATAGGGAAATATCTGCGTGAAGCTGAGCGCGCGTTCCCCGCTATAGCTGTAAAGCCCGTCACGCGCCGCCCAGGTCGGAAAACCGAGAAAGCTGTCCCAACTGAGCACAACCCGCGCGGCCGGCTGCTCGCCAACGATCTGACCGAGAATCGCGGCCTGCGCTTCCGCCGTTGAGGATTCGCCCTTCAACTCGATCGAAGTGTCGCGCAACAGCTTGCGATACCGCGTGGGCGCCGGGACCGCGATCCCCTGATCCGCCAGCACGGCGCGGTTCTTCAGGAGACAGCGCACCAGACGGTCCTCGTCGGTGCAATGTGCGCCCAGATGATAGACGATGCGCATCGGTGCCCAGACTCTGCCTCTGCCAGCCACTGCGGGCGGTTCGGCGCAACTATAAGGGGTTTTCTGGACAGGGAAACCGGTTTCCTGTAGGTCGTCACCACGATGGTTGACGAAAATGCTCAAGTTCAGGTGTCGCGCGCCTGGCAGTTGCCCGGTCTGTGGTCGGTCGGGGCGATTCTCATCGCGCTGATCGTGCTTGCGCCGATTGGCTCGATCATCTGGATCGCCTTTCACCCGACCGAAAACATCTGGCCGCACCTGATGGCGACGGTGTTGCCGCGCTATCTGATCGCCACCCTTACATTGATGCTTGGCGTCGCGGCCATGACCGCCATTGCCGGAACCGGCGCGGCCTGGCTGGTGACGATGTACCGCTTTCCAGGGCGCGGTTGGCTGAACCATGCGCTGCTTTTCCCGCTGGCGATCCCGGCCTATGTCGGGGCCTACGCGTTGGTCGATTTCCTCGATTATGCCGGGCCGCTGCAATCAGCGATGCGCAGCGCCTTCGGCTGGACCTCGGCGCGCGATTACTGGTTCCCCGAGACGCGGTCGCTCTGGGCGGCAGCGCTGGTGCTTTCGGCGGCGCTTTACCCTTATGTCTATCTGCTGGCGCGGGCAGCGTTCCGCGAACAACCCGGCTGCACCTATCACGTCGCGCGTGCCCTTGGTGTCGGGCCATGGGGGCTGTTCTTCCGTGTCGGCCTGCCGATGGCGCGGCCTGCAATTGCGGCGGGCGTGGCTTTGGCCCTGATGGAGACCGTGGCCGACTATGGCACGGTCTACCACTTCGGCGTGCAGACCCTGACGACGGGCATCTTCTCCACCTGGCTGAATGGCAGCAATGCCGGGGGCGCGGCGCAGATCGCGGGGGTCGTGCTGGTGCTGATCTTCCTTCTGGTGATGCTGGAGCGGATCGGACGGCGCAATGCACGGTTTCATGCGACGCACCGCACCGTCCGCCCGATAGAGCCGCAGGCACTGCCGGGCTGGCGCGGTTGGCTTGCCTTTGCGGCCTGCATGCTGCCATTCGGGATCGGTTTTCTGCTGCCGGTTCTGGTGATGCTGGGCCATGCCGTCGCGGGCCCCGAAGGATGGCTGGCGCCCGGCCTTGGCGCGGCGCTTGGCAACACGCTGGTGGTTGCGGGGGCCGCATCGGTCGCGACGGTGGGGGCGGCACTCTTCCTCGTCTATGCAGTTCGCATGGCGGGTCGCAGTATCGCCCGGTTCGTGCTGCCGGTGACGCTGCTTGGCTACGCCGCGCCGGGGGCGGTTCTGGCGCTGGGGCTGTTGATTCCGCTCGCCGCACTCGACCACCGCCTTGCTGATGGGATAGAGGCGGCCATGGGGCATGATCCGGGACTGTTGATCACCGGCACCGCCTTTGCCTTGGGTCTGGCCTATCTGGTGCGCTTTTTCGGCATTGCCCAAGGTGCGCTGGACGCAGCCTTCGGTCGGGTGTCGCCCTCGCTGCCGATGGCGGCGCGGTCGTTGGGGCGTACGGCAGGTGGCACGCTGCGGGCGGTCTATCTGCCCTTGATGCGCGGATCGGTTGCAACCGCGCTTCTGGTGGTGTTCGTCGATTGCGTCAAGGAATTGCCCGCGACGCTGCTCTTGCGCCCGTTCAACTACAACACGCTGTCCACGCGGGTCTTTGAACTTGCCAGCCTTGAGCGGCTGAGCGAGGCCGCCCCTGCCGCCCTTCTGGTGATGGCCGTGGGTCTGGCGGCGGTGGCGCTCCTTGCACGGGCGAACCGGGATTGAGCCTTGCGATACGCCCCGCGCAGCGTTATCTGAGGGGCAAGCCTCTATAGCTCAGCTGGTAGAGCACCTGATTTGTAATCAGGGGGTCGCGGGTTCAAGTCCTGCTGGGGGCACCATCTTTCAGTCCGCTTTGCGCTCAACCACCCCGAAGAATTGCAGCGCCAGTTCAAGGTCTGACCGGCTTTTCGCCTCGGACCCCCGCAGCGATCCGACCACGGCGTCAAAGCGTTCGCGCAAGGCCTTTTTCTCGTCACCCTTGCAGTCGTTCCAGCGTCTGCCCTGAAGGCCCATGACCAATACGTAATAGCCGATGAAATGCGGCCGCGATCCTGACAACAGAAGCCGGCGATATGCCTCGTCCGCGCCAAGCGCGCGGATTTCCTCGGCCGAGGTGATGCCGGCCTTGGCGAAGGCCGTCTCGGAGGCCGGTCCGAGGTTAGGGATGCTGGATACAGGGCTGGACATGGGTGATCGCATAGGGGGCGGCTTACGGAACGTTCGCCTGAAATGACAAAGGCCAGCCTAGCGGCTGGCCTGCGGTCAGGAAAGGGGGCTGATCAGATCGAGGCCCAGTCCCTGAAGATTGGCTGGCTGCCTTGCTGCTGCGGGTTCGACCCTGCTTGCTGCGTCTGCTGCTGCGGCGACGACGGTGACCCACCCTGTTGCGGCTGGGACGGCTTCTTGGCCATGTAACTGCTCCGTTTGCTGGCTCTTGTTGCACAAGTATAGCTTATCTCGCCGGGCGCTTTGGCAAAGGCAAGACGGCACCATGACGAATTTACGACGGATTGCGTCGACTGTGCGACGCCAGCAACAGGGGGTAGCCAGAAAGGGCAGGGCGTGGCGAAGCCAGCGCCGTCAATCGGCCACGGCTACGGCAGGATAACCCGCTGCATCCAGCGCCGCGATCAGGGTCGACGCTTCGGCGGGGCCGCTGGTCCTCACCTTGCGGTCGGCCAATAGCACGGTGACCTCACCCGCCTCCGGCACCAAGGCCAATGCGGCCTCGACGGTGGCCTTGCAGTGCCCGCAGCTCATATCAGGAACCGAAAGTGTGGTCATCGCATCACCTTTGTGCAGAACCGCCCTAATGAAAGCGCCACGACCCCAAAGGTCAAGGCTCAAAGACCGGATTGTGGCACCCTTTCAAGGCTGGCCCCGTCCGCTTTGCTTTTGCGCACAATGGCTTGCGCGGGCGCTAATTCAAAGCGCTTTGAATAAAGCAAAATGCTCAACCGAAATGGAAAATTTACATTGGAAAACGGCGTTGCTTGCGGTAACACGAAAGCGGTTTGAGGCGGTTTTCCGGCGTTTTTGCCTGGGCGTGACGCTGGTGGGCAGCACGTCAAGACCGCTTGACCCCTGTCCGCCTGTGCCTAGGCTTCAACGAGAGATCAACTTTGCTGGACAAATCCGTGACCGACATGAGCCTTGCCCCAAATGTCCTGAAAGCCGACATCCTGCGGCATCTGACATTCACCATCGGCAAGGACAGTCAGAATGCCAGCGTCTACGATTGGCGGATGGCGCTGTCCTATGCCATTCGGGACCGGATCGTGGAGCCGTGGTTCGCCTCGACCCGCCGCACCTGGGCCGAAGACCGCAAGCGCGTTTACTACCTGTCGATGGAATTTCTGATCGGTCGCATCCTTGAGGATGCCACGATCAACCTCGGCCTGAACGAGGTTGCGACCGCCGCAATGGCCGAGCTTGGTCAGGATCTGACGTCGATCATCGAAGATGAACCCGACGCGGCCCTTGGCAACGGCGGGCTTGGCCGACTGGCGGCCTGCTTCATGGAATCGATGGCGACGCTCGGGTGCCCGGCCTACGGATATGGCATCCGCTACGAGCATGGCCTGTTCCGCCAGCGGTTTGAGGGCGGGCGGCAGGTGGAAACCCCGGAGGACTGGCTGAAGCAGGCCCATCCTTGGGAATTCGCGCGCCCCGAATCCGCCTACACCATCGGCTTCAAGGGCCATGTCGAGGCCCGCGACGGCAAGGATGTCTGGGTCCCGGGCGAAACGGTGATCGCCGAGGCGCATGACACGCCGGTGATCGGCTGGCAGGGCAAATGGGCCAACACCCTGCGCCTGTGGGCCGCCAAACCGACCACCCAGTTCGACCTCGAACGCTTCAACCGGGGTGACTATACCGCCGCGGCGGAGCCCGAAACGCTGGCCCGAACGCTGGCAAGGGTGCTTTATCCCGATGACACCACCTATCAGGGTAAGGAATTGCGCCTGAAGCAGGAATTCTTTCTGACCTCGGCCGCCTTGCAGGACATCCTGCGTCGTTTCCTCGCCAGCCATTCCGACCTGAAGCTGTTGCCGCAATACGTGGCGATCCAGATGAATGACACCCATCCCGCGATTGCGGGGCCGGAACTCATCCGCCTGCTGACCGATGTGCATGGCTTGGGCTTCGACGAGGCGTTGACGATCGCGCGCGCCTGCCTTGGCTACACCAACCACACGCTGCTGCCCGAGGCGCTGGAACGCTGGGCGACCTTCACCTTCGGCAACGTGCTGCCGCGCCACATGCAGATTGTCGAGCGCATCGACAGCTGGCACCGCCGCGCCTATCCGAACCGGCCGCATTACGTGGGCATCGTCAAGCATCAGGAAGTCCGGATGGGCGAACTTGCCTTCGTCATGTCGCACAAGGTCAATGGGGTTTCGGCGCTGCATTCCGAACTGGTGAAGAAAAGCCTCTTCCCCGAACTGCACCGCCTGCACCCCGGCCGCATCATCAACCAGACCAACGGTGTGACACCGCGCCGCTGGCTGCGCATGGCGAACCCGCCTCTGGCCGGGCTGATCAGCACTACCATCGGGGCTGGCTGGGAGGACAACCTTGACCGCCTGCGCGAACTTGAACCGCATGCCGAGGATGCCGGCTTCCGCGCGGCCTTCGACGCGGCAAAGCGGCGGAACAAGGTCGATCTGGCTGCCTGGATCAAGCGCGACCTCGGCGTCACCGTTTCGCCCGATGCGCTGTTCGATGTGCAGATCAAGCGCATCCACGAATACAAGCGGCAGTTGCTGAACATCCTTGAAACCATCGCGCAGTGGCACAAGATCCGTGCCAACCCCACGGCGAACTGGGTGCCGCGCGTCCGCATCTTTGGCGGCAAGGCTGCGCCCGGCTATGCGGTCGCAAAGGAAATCATCCGTCTTATCAATGATGTGGGGCAGGTTATTAACAATGATCCGGTGACGGGCGATCTGTTGAAGGTGATCTATCCGGCCAATTACAACGTCAGCATGGCCGAACGGGTAATCCCGGCGGCCGACCTCTCCGAACAGATCTCCACCGCCGGGAAAGAGGCGTCGGGCACCGGCAACATGAAGTTCATGATGAACGGCGCGCCGACCATCGGCACGCTGGACGGTGCCAACGTTGAGATCCTGCAAGAGGTGGGGGCGGATAACTTCTTCCTTTTCGGCCTGACCACCGACGAAGTGTCGAAGCGCCGCGAAGACCCCGATCATTCACGCAAGGCGATCGAGGCAAGCCAGGCCTTGCAGGATGTGCTGCAGATGATCGCCGAAGGTCGTTTCAGCCCCGACGAGCCTGATCGGTATCACGGCCTTGTCCACCGCGTCTGGCACCACGACTATTTCCTCGTCGCCGCCGATTTCGACGCCTACCACGCCGCGCAGGGCGAAGTGGACCGCGCCTATGCCGACCGCGACCGTTGGGTGAAGATGGCAGCCCTGAATACGGCCCGCAGCGGATTTTTCTCGTCCGACCGGACGATCCGCAGTTACATGAACGAGATCTGGTCGGTTGAATCCGCGCTCTGACGCGCTT
>LNFM01006580.1_pt1 | contig 19004 bp, 15 predicted proteins | sample 596031 | NCBI WGS metagenome assembly LNFM01 (sample SAMN04254537, study PRJNA301005) | activated carbon metagenome | isolation source: dual media filters at the Ann Arbor, Michigan drinking water treatment plant | place: USA: Ann Arbor | reverse complement strand
GTGTACCGCGCTGATGGCGATCCTCGCGTTTTGGCTGTCGCTGCGCGGTACCTTCATCGTCCGTTCAGGCGTGCTCAGTTCCGTGCACGCGTTTGCAACAGACCCGGAGCGCGGCGTCTTCATCCTCGCTTTCCTGGTCGTGGTGGTCGGTGGCTCGCTGCTGCTGTTTGCCTGGCGCGCGCCCAAGGTCGCGCTGGGTGGCAGTTTCGACCTGGTCTCCCGCGAGTCGATGCTGCTCGCCAACAACGTGCTTCTCGTCGTCGCTGCGGCGGCAGTGTTGCTCGGCACGCTGTACCCATTGGTGCTCGACGCGCTGGGCATGGGCAAGATCTCGGTCGGCCCGCCGTACTTCACGGCGGTGTTTGTCCCGTTGATGGCGCCCGCACTGTTCCTGATGGGCATAGGGCCGCTGGCGCGCTGGCGACAGGCGGATGCCATCGATCTGGCGCGCCGACTGCGCTGGGCATTCGGTGTCAGCGCGGTGTCGGCGGTGGTGGCCCCGTTCGCGCTGGGTCACTGGACGCCGATGATCGGGTTCGGCCTGCTGCTGGCTGTCTGGATCGCCAGCAGCGCCGTCTTCAACCTGGTGAGCCGCGTGCGAGGGGGTACGCTGGAGATGGTCGCCGCGCGCTTCGCTGCCCAGTCAGGCAGCTACTACGGCATGCTGGTCGCGCACCTGGGGGTTGCAGTGTTCATAGTCGGCGTCACCGGGGTCAGCGGCTACCAGAGCGAGAGCGATGTGCGTATGCAGGTCGGCGAAACCACCACCGTCGGCGGTTATGTCTTCACGATGCAGGGCGTGCGCGAGGTCAAGGGTCCGAACTACGTCGCCGCCCAGGCCTCGATCAGCGTCACGCATGACGGCAAACCGGTGGCAACCTTGTGGCCTGAGCGCCGGATTTACAACGTCACCCGGTCGCCACAGACCGAGGTCGCGATCGATCGCAGCCTGGCGCGCGACCTTTACGTTGCCCTCGGCGAGCCCGTCAGCCCCACCGCCTGGAGCGTGCGTGTTCATCACAAGCCCTTGGTCAACCTGATCTGGGTAGGCTGCCTGTTGATGGCCGGTGGCGGCATGTTGGCCGTGCTCGATCGACGTTATCGCACCAGCCGCAGTACCGTGAGCGACAAGTCGTCGTCGGACACCGGCCGTGGCGCACCACCGCGGCCGATGTCGATCATCGGCACGCTGGTTCGCAAGTACCGAGCACGATGAAGCGATACCTGCTGCCGTTGCTGGTGTTCGTTGTGATGGCCGGATTTCTGGCCATCGGCCTGAAACTCGATCCACGCGAAGTGCCGTCACCTCTGATCGGCAAGCCTGCTCCCGCCTTCGACCTCCCGCAACTGGCCACACCGGATCAACGTCTGGCCGCCAAGGATTTGCGTGGCCAGGTATGGCTGCTGAACGTCTGGGCATCCTGGTGCGTGGCATGCCGCCAGGAACACCCGCTGCTCGTCGAGCTGTCGAAGTCTGGCCAGGTCAAGCTGTACGGTCTCAACTACAAGGACAAGCGTGAAGATGCGCTTCGCTGGTTGGCCAACTACGGCGACCCCTACCTGAAGTCCATCTCCGACACCGACGGACTGGTCGGCATCGACTACGGCGTCTATGGTGTGCCCGAGACCTTCGTCATCGACAAGCAGGGCGTCATTCGCTACAAGCAGATCGGTCCCGTGACGGCGGAAGCATTGCGCGACACACTGATGCCCCTGGTGGCGAAGCTGGAGCAGATGCCATGATGCAAAAGACTCTCATCGCGCTTGTCCTCGCGGGCGCCATGTGCAGCGCAGGCGCCACCGAAGCAGCCAGCCTCGCCACAGATCCTGTGCTCGAAGCCAGAGTGATGAAAGTGGCTGAAGAGTTGCGCTGCCTGGTTTGCCAGAACGAAACCATTGCGGCATCTCATGCAGATCTTGCAGTCGACCTGCGCAAGCAGATCCGCACCCAACTCAGCCAAGGTCAGTCCGAACGGCAGATCCTTGACTTCATGGTCGAACGTTATGGCGACTTCGTCCTGTACCGACCGGCGCTGAACGCCTCCACCGTGCTGCTGTGGGTCGGCCCGTTCGTGCTGTTGCTGATCGCTGCCGTGACGCTCGTACGTGCCATTCGTGGCCGACAACGCCTCGCCGCTCCACTGGCTCCTGCCGATGCCGATCGGGCGCGTCGGCTCCTTGAAGAATCTCCCCCCGGCCCATGACGATATTCTGGATATTGACCGCGGCGCTGACAGCGCTCGCGCTGGCACATCTGCTGCCCGTGCTGCTTCGTCCGCGCCCTGCCAAGGTGCCGCTCGACGCGGCAAGCCGACGTGCTTCCACCCTCGCGATATTGCGCGAACAGGCAGCCCAGCTCGATGCCGAACTCGCTGGGGGCAGCCTCGACGCCGATCAACATCGAGCTGCTCGCGAAGACATTGAGCGACGGGTTCTCGAGGAGACCGACCAGGTTGACGCAGTGACCGTCAAGGCCATGCCACCGAGCACGACCGCGGAACGGCCCTGGAAGATTGCATGGGTCCTTGCGCTGGGCATACCGCTGCTGGTCGCCACCCTCTACAGCCAGGTCGGATCGCCGCAGGCGATCGATGCACCGCCGGTGCCGTCAGTGGCTTCGCTGGGTGCTGACAACGTGACGGACGAACAGGTCGAAGAGCTGGTCAAAAAACTTGCTGCAGCGATAGAGCAAAAGCCGGATGACCTGGCCGGCTGGACGCTGCTGGCACGCACCTATGCCGTGCTTCAGCGCTTTCCGGAAGCCAGCAAGGCCTACGCTCGCGCCAGTGCCTTGGCGCCCAACGACGCGCAATTGCTCGCCGACCATGCCGATGTGCTGGCCATGCTGCAAGGCCAGAAGCTTTCCGGTGAGCCAGCCCGGTTGGTGACCCAGGCGCTCCAGATCGACCCGAAGAACGTGAAGGCCCTGGCGCTGGCGGGCGGTGCGGCCTATGAGGCAGGCCAGTACCCTCAGGCGATCGAGTATTGGACGCTCGCACGTCAGATGACGCCGTCCGACACGCCATTCAGCGAGAACCTCGATCGCAGTCTGGTCGACGCACGCAATGCTTTGCAAGGTGGTGCGCCCGCCTCCAGTTCTCCGGGCGAAATGGCCGTCGCGCCCGCAGGCACGACAGCCCCGGAAGGCTCGTCGCAAGCAGCGCCGGCCGCTTCGGCCCACGTGGCCGGCCAGGTCAGTCTCTCGCCAGCGCTGGCAAGCCAAGCCTCACCGACCGACACCGTGTTCATTTTTGCCCGTGCCGCAGAAGGCCCCCGCATGCCGCTCGCGATCCTGCGACGCACCGTGGCCGATCTGCCGATCAGCTTCACCCTCGACGATGCGATGGCGATGTCGCCAGCGATGAAGCTGTCGAACTTCCCGATCGTCGTGGTCGGCGCGCGGGTCTCGAAAACTGGCAACGCGCTGCCGAGTCCGGGTGATCTGAGCGGTCAGGTCGCGGGGGTGAAAATCGGTACTGAGGGTCTGAAGATCGTCATCGACACGGTGCAACCGTGACCGATGGTCGAAAAGCTTCAGCGCCATCGGGTACCTGTTCCTGTACGTTGTCAGGCGGGTGAGCTGTCCCGTACGGGCATCTGCCCGGTTTCAATTGCCGACACACACAGCGAGGCCACCATCTCCGGTTGCTCCTCGTGAACGATGTGCCCCCCGCCGCTCAAGCGGATCAGCGTGGTGCCGGCCTGGGGTGGCAGCACTGACAGCACTCGCTGTGCTTGTGCCGGGGGTACCGCCCGGTCCTTGTCCGCGACGATCAGCCTGACGGGCGTGGTCAGGAGAGGCAGATCGCGCAGCAGCGGCTGCACGTCCCAGTTGGCCATCATCGCCAGCGCGCCTTCGATGTGACCAGGGTTGCCGACAATGCGCCCGTAGAGCGCCATGCCCGCCTCGTCCAGCACCGAACCGGTGTCGCTGACAAGCCTGGCAATTGCACGCGGATCGGTTGCACGTCGGGCCACAAAACCCGGCGCGAAAGACAACGAAGCCATCAGCTTGGCAGCCGGCGGGAACAGCACCCCGGCCAATCCACCCAGGGGCATGAAGGCGCCGTTGATGCTGACCAGACACTCTGGAGCGACGTGACCATCGAGGCACATCCGTGCGCCGAGAGCCGCGCCGGCCGAATGACCGATCAGGATCGTCGGTTTCACGCGCAGCACGTCCAGCAAGGACTTGACTGCCAGCGCCATGCCGGGCAGCGAAGCCTGCCAGGCATTTGCCATGCCGGTGAATGCGTGGCCAGGCAGATCGACCAGCAGCAGATCGAAATGTGGCCTCAGCCACGGCAACATCGGGTACCAGGAGTGCGCTGAAGCCCCCGTGCCGTGCAGCAGCAGCGCGAGCGGCGCCGCTACCGCAGCGGCGTTTGTCGGCGAGGTCTCTCTCGTGAACCGCTGCAGATGCCAGCGCAAGCCGCCGGCCTCGACGAACTGGCTGGCCTCGCGGTACGGCCACTCGAGACCATCACGAGCCCAATCCAGCCGCGCTGCCATCGATCGCGCCGTTTACCGGGTGACCGCCGGCGCGGCCGACACCGATTTCGTCGCCAGGGCGACCGCCTGCGACAAGGCGGAGGCGCCGGCATAGGGCAGCGGCAGGTAGCTGGCACCCATCTCCTGCGCGAGCTGCCGTGCCGCTGCTTGCGGCTGTGGAGACGTGTCGATCAGCAGCGCGCGAAGACTGGCGGCTCGGAACTGCCGCGCTGCCAGTTGCACATCGTCGCCGGCCCGTGCACGGCCTGGGCTGCCGTCGCGCGCGATGTTGCCGCGCCCATCGGTGAGCAGCACCACGATCGGGGTTTCGCCACGCCGAGCGATCGATGCGGCAAGTGCCGCTGCCGCATCGATGCCCGATGCCAAGGGGGTGCCGCCTCCACCGGGCAGACCGGCCAGACTGCGCTTGGCGCGTACCAGCGAGCGCGTCGGCGGCAGCAGCAGCTCGGCGCCCTTGCCACGAAACGCCAGCACCGCGACCTGATCACGGCGGACATAGCAATCGGCCAGCAGCAGTTCGACCGCGCCCTTCGCTTCGGCCAGCCGGTTCAGCGCTGAAGAACCGGATGCATCCACGACGAACAGCGTGGTGGTGGCACTGCGCTGCTTGTAGCGGGTGACGTGAAAGTCGTCACGGCGCACCTGCACGCGGGCACGCGGCGGTGGCGCAGCGCTTGATGATGCTGTTCGACGACCAGTGCTGGCGACACGCTTCATGACGGCGTCACTCAAGACTCGCGTCCGTTCCAATTCTGCGTGGCGGATCTTCTGCCAGGGCGCGGCGGCCCGCAGAGTCTCGATGACGTTCAGCCGCGCGCCGCCACGCGGCTCACCGCGTCGCGCACCGCTCGGACGTCCACGCTTCTGGCCCTGTTGCACTGCACCGGCTCGACCCGAGGCCTGCGCGGTGGCGCGGCGGTCCTGCCCCGACATCAAGGCGGCGAGCAGACCTGCCGGGATCGCCGCCTGCGCCGCATCGAGCACCCGGTCTTCGAGGTCGCCAACAGGTGGTGGCTCGGGGGTCTCTTCGTCCTTCGATGACTCTTCGTCGTCCCGCGGCGGCGGCTCTGTCTGCTCTTCAGGTGATGGATCGGGTGTCTCTTCAGGTGGCGGCGGCTCGGGCGGCTCGTCTTCGTTTGGCGGCGGCTCAGCTGGCGGGGCCGGAACCTGGGTGGCACGCGGCGCCAACACCAGCGCGGCGGCCAGCCTGGCATCGTCATCGCTGATCTGCAGTCGCCCGTCGAGTGCAGCCGATGCCCTGGCGACGCGCAGTGCCAACAGCGGTGCACGCAGCGATGCCACGCCGAGAGCAAGCGCCGTCGACACCAGCGCCTTCACGATCTCCTCGGACGCCTCAATCTGCGGCAGCAAGTCGCGCGCCGAAGCCACGTCAGCAGCCGACCAGACTGGCGTCGCAGCGAGGTCTTGATCCAAGGCTTTCTGGTCGTCAGCGTCAGGCCCGGCGTCATCGATCAGCGGATGCAGATCGATCGAAAACGCAAGCCGGTCGAGCAAGGCGGGCGCCACCCGTTCATCGTCTGCGAGGCCTTCATCGAGCGCGATCACGCCGAAGCGCGTGGCATGGCGCGTGGCGAGGCCGTCGCGTGCCAGTGCGACTTCCTGGGTGTCGAGTACCGCTGCCAGACGTGCCGCCGTGGCCGCTGTCAGTCGCTCAGCCATCGCCAGCAGCACGATGCCACCATCGGCCATGGTCAGCACGCCTTGCTGTGCGATGGGCCGGCCCGCCTGCAGCGTCGCAGCAAGGTCGAGTCCGCCGAGCAGCCGCTCATCGTTGATGTGCAGCGGCACTCGGCGCAACGGTGTGCCCTCCGGCAGAAGGCCGCTGAGGCACTGCAGCCAGCCCTCTCGTGCTGGGCCGGGCAGTGCGCGGATCACGACGCCACCTGTGCCGACCGGATCAACAGCGAACAGCGAGGCCGCGTGCAGCGCAGCAATCGAGAGTGACGGCTGGGCGCAGCGCCAGCGTTGCTCCGACGCTGTCAATGGCGCGCCGGCGTCGGGCATTGCCCGGGTCATGCCCCGAACAGTTCTGCCACTGCGCGATCGACGCGCACCGTCGAGCCGGCGTCATCCAGCGGATTGCGGCGCAGACGGTGGCGCAGAGCCGGAGGTGCGACGCGTTTGAGGTGCTCGTCGGTCACCGCAGCAGCACCCTGCAAGGCGGCCAGCGCACGAGCAGCGCGGATCAGCGTGAGTTCGCCGCGCAGGCCGTCGGTACCGAGGGCCATGCACAACTGCGCTGCGCGCTCCAGTGCGGCATCCGGCACGGCCACTTCGGAGATGTGCGACTTGCCCTTGACGATGCTGCGGCGCACGCGCTCGTCTTCTTTTTTCCATTTCTCGGTGAACCCGGCTGGATCGCGTTCGAACTGATCGCGGCGGCGCACGACTTCGATGCGTGAGGGCAGATCGGTCGGTGTCTTCACTTCGACCGACAAGCCGAAGCGGTCCAGCAATTGCGGACGCAACTCGCCCTCTTCCGGGTTGCCGCTGCCGACCAGTACGAATCGCGCAGGATGGCGCACGCTCAGCCCTTCGCGCTCGACAACGTTTTCGCCGGAGGCCGCCACGTCGATCAGCAGATCGACCAGATGGTCTTCCAGCAGGTTGACCTCGTCGATGTAAAGAAAACCGCGGTTCGCGCGCGCAAGCAAGCCAGGCTCATACGCTTTGACGCCTTGTGACAGCGCGCGTTCGAGGTCAAGCGCGCCGACCACGCGGTCCTCTGTCGCCCCGAGCGGGAGGTCGACCACGGGCACAGGAATCAGATGAGACTTGACTGCGGTGCCCGCCAGTTTCAAAGCCTTGCAGTCTTCGCAGGCCGAGCCACTTGCCTCGGGATCGCAGTGATAGCGGCAGCCAACCACTGCGCGCATCTTCGGAAGCATCGCCGCCAGTGCTCGGACGGCGGTCGATTTGCCGGTGCCGCGGTCACCGAAGACCAACACGCCGCCGACACTCGGGTCGACAGCGGCGATCAGGATGGCAAGCTTCATTTCGTCTTGGCCGACGATGGCGGAAAACGGGAACTGCACGGACATGGTCAGAGGGCCGCAATAAGAGGCAGCGCAAGATACCGAAAAGACGAAAAAAGCACCTTATCACACGGCCTGCGGCCGGGCGATTCGGATCGGTACGGGATCAGAGCTTGCGGGCCTGTGCCTGATCGCTATCTTCCCGCGCGATGCGACGCTTGGCGCGGCGCAGCGTCGACAGCACCACCAACGCAATCACCGGGATCGCGAGACCGACCGCCAGATCGACATTGATCGGCAGCCCGCCGGACTCCAGCCCTCTGGCCACATAGCCGGCAACCCCAGCGACGTAGTAAACGATCGCGGCGACCGACAGGCCCTCGACTGTCTGCTGCAGACGCAGTTGCAGCTTGGCGCGGCGGTCCATCGATGCGAGCAGGGCCTGGTTCTGACGCTCGCGTGTGATGTCGACACGGGTGGACAGCAAGGCGCTGGTCTGTGCCACGCGCTCCGACAAATCATGCAACCGTTGCGACACCGTGTTGCAGGTGGCAACCGCGGGCGTAAAGCGGCGTGACATGAACTCTTCGATCGTCTGAACACCGGCCAATCGGCGTTCGCGCAATTCACTGATGCGGGAGGTGACGAGCTCAAAGTAGGCGCGGCAGGCGCCGAAACGGAACTGGCTGGACGCGAGCGCACTCTCGACCTCGGCGGCAAGCCGTGTCAGCTGCTGCAACAGCGATTCATCGTCGCTGCGCTGATCCTGGGCGATGCGTTCGGTCAATGCCGCCAAGGCACTTTCGATCTCGGCGATTCGCGGCAGCTGTTGCCGTGCAGTCGGCAGGGCCAGCAAGGCCAACATGCGGTAGGTCTCGATCTCGAACAGGCGCTGGACGACTCGCCCCGCCTGTCGAGGCGTCAGCGCCGCATCGAACACCACAAAGCGCACGAAACCGTCGGCATGCACCCGGAAGTCGGTGTAGGTGGTGGCGGCGCCGTCGCCGACGGTCGAGCCGACGACGATGTTGCCGTCGAACTGCTCTGCCAGCAGCTCGGCGCTGGCCAGCCCCTGGGGTGCCGGGATCAACTTGGCATGCGCGGCCACCAGCGTCGAGCCAGGTACCGCCGCCAGCCAGCCCTGAGGCAGGCGCGATGCGGCAGTCTCCTGGTAAGGCAATGGACTGCGGCCGCTGATGAAGACTGCATAGGTGGAGAACTCGCCATGGCGCTCCCAGGTGAAACTCATCGCGCCCAGCGTCGTGCTGAACTGGGTGGTCCCATCCGGCGGGCCGTTCACCCCATGGTGCACGCACAGGGTCGTGATGTGCGCCAATTCGCGCTCACGCGCATCGAAATCGACCAACACGGCCAGGTACGACGCGCGCGATGGTGTGTCAAGCGGCTGCGGCGGCCGGGCATGCACTTCATTCGACAGCGCGAGGCGCCCGGGTTGATCGGGAGGAAGCAATGACATCTGCGGCTCTCGATTCGTTGCGACTCGCAACAACAGGGCTGCAGTATGCCGCGACGCTGTACCGAGGCACCGACCGGAGAGCGCCAACCTGCCGGCGGGCCACCGCATGCCGCGCCACCGGCAGGCCTGCACCAGGGAGCGGCGTCGCATCGCCAATGCGCGGACACCAATGGTTTCCAGCGTTTCCGACACGACATCCGCTGATCGACAATCCAGCGCATGGCCAAACCCGTTCCTCGTCTGACGCCGGATGACATCCAGCGCATCATCGCGATCGCCTGGGACGACAGACCACCGTTTGACGCGGTATTGCGCAGTCATGGGCTGTCGCACGGGCAGGTGGTTGCCTTGCTGAAGCGGGAGTTGACGCCGAATGCCTACAAGGTCTGGACAGCACGTACGAAATCCGCGAGCGGTTCGCCTGCACGCACTGCGAAGCGATGACGGGGAGCGGGCCCGCTGATGGCTGCGCCACCGTTGACCCACCACGAGATCCTCGGACTGGTCGCACCGTTCACCGCGCGCAGTCGGCACGTGGATCTGGCCGCGAGCGACCGGCTCGAACGGCGTCTGGTGTTCAAGTCAATCAGCCATTCCGGCGAAGGCGAAAGCCTCCCCGATCTGCACGAAACTCTGGTGCTCGAAACCGGATCGGTCAAGGCCTTCAGGCTCACCCGCCATCTGGTGCTCCCATGCGGCCTGGAAGCGACGCTGTACTCCGAAGGCGCTCACCCCGGCGAGCTGCTGGCACAGATCGAGGCCGTCCCCTTGCGCCGGCAATTGCACTCGCAACAGGGATTCGTGATCGCTGAAAATCATCGGCTTGACGCGTCTGAGCGGCCAGGCAGCAGTGCACAAGCGACGACGGCATCGATGATCCTGACGCACGCCGTCGCACAGGTCGGCGCATTCACGATCTCTATGAAGCTGCCTGCATTTGGCGGTATCCCGGCCGAGCTGGAATTGAAGGCGGCAGGCGAGCGCTACGACCTGCCCGAGGACCTGCTCGCGGTCATGGGATGGAGCTGGGCTCGGCTGATCCGCGCCGGCGCCGGCTGGAAATGCAGCCTCCGTGTGCGCGGCAAGGCACAGGCGCGCAGCCGTGATGCCGAGCTGAAGCTGGTGCGCACGGCGGCGCACCTCGTTCAGACCCTGGCCGAGTCGCCACGCCACTTCCACGAGCGCTGGCATTCGCGGCGCTGGGGCGTGACCTGTCGGCGCGCGGTCCCATTGACAGTCACTGTCACGCTGATCGGCTTGGCTGCGGCAGTGCCCAGCATGGGCCTGACGGAGGATTCGCTGTTGCGTCTGGTCATGTTCCAGACTCCGCCGCTGTTGCTGGGGCTGGTGTTCTGCTTTCGCGAACTGCCGCAGATTGAAATTCCGCCCTGGCCTCGCCGCCTGACGCAGCAGAGCTGGGCCGCCGCTTGCGCGGCGGGTGAACCGGCATCCGATTTCTCCAAGAACCACTCCTCAACCTGATTGGTGATCGATGCTCGGCAATCCGATGAACATCCCCCCGATCTCGATCGCTGCAGCCAAGGCCGCGCTGATCGAGCAGTACGCCGACACCACGCTGCGCAAGCGTGCATCGATGCTTTGGGGCACGCGCGGCGTCGGCAAGTCGTCGGTGGTGCGGCAAGTCGCAGCACATTTCGGCGTGCCGCTGGTCGATCTGCGGTTGACCACGATCGAGCCGGTGGACATCCGCGGGGCAATCTATGCCGACGACGTCCAGGGCAAGACCGTGTGGTTCCCGCCCGAGTTTCTGCCGCCGCCCGACCAGCCTGCGGGCATCCTGTTCCTCGATGAGCTGACCGCTGCCGACCAGCGGCTGCAGATTTCAGCCTATTCGCTGATCCTCGATCGCCGCGTCGGCAACTACCGGCTGCCCGATGGCTGGCAGGTGATCGCCGCGGGCAACGCCAGTTTCCACGGCGCGGTCAGCCACGACATGGGCACGGCGCTGGCCGATCGGATGTTCCATTTCAATGTGCAGACGGTGATCGACGCCTTCCTCGCGCACGCCATTGCATCCGGCTTCGCGCCCGAAGTGATGGCCTACCTGAAGGTGCGGCCGGACCGGCTCGACGACACCCAATCGCAACTGGCCAACGACCACCTCGTTGGCGCCAGTCCACGGGGCTGGGAAGACATCTCGAACGTGCTGCACTCCGGCTTGTCGGAGCAGGCTCAGCGCGTCTTCGTGCAGGGCCGCATCGGAGCGGCGAATGCGGCCGAGTTCTTCGGCGTTCTGCGCGAATTGCAGGCCGCCGTCGATGTCATGCGGCTGCTCGCCTGCCAGCCCGGCACCGAAACGCTGGCTCTCCTGCCCAAGACGCTCGACGGCCTCTATGGCATGGTCTACGGGCTGCTCGCCGCCTGCACCGACGACACCACGTTGGGCCGCGCGCTGGAGATCATCGAGCAACTGCCCGAAGTGCGCAGCAATGTGGCGCTGCCGGTGCGCGAGGCGCAGACGCTGGCGATGGAGCTGCTGATGCAGTCGGCTCTCGACAAGGGGCTGGAAGGCACGATCCTCGACAGCCCGGCATACCGCCGTTACGCCGAAAGACGCAGCCACGAGAGCCAGAGTGGATGAGCTGAACCCGGCATTGACCGCGCCCGAGCCGCCGTTGGCGCTGTACCAGCACCGCGGCACGCGGGCGATCCAGCGCATGGTGGAGTACGCCCCCTCAACGGGGGGGCTGGCGCTGTGGGTCCGGCATCAGGATATGGCCGAGGAACCCGGCCAGGCAGCCGGCATCGCGGCCCCTGCAACGAAGCCAGCTCCGCCAGTGACGACGGATGGCCACACGATCCGCTACAGCACCAGCTTCGAGGCGCTCTCGCTGGCCGAGCAGATCGGCTGGGTTGCCCACGAGGTGCTGCACATTGCGCTGCGCCACCCGCAGCGCTTTCTCGATCTGCAGCACCGGCTGGGCGATGCCGACCTGCAGCTGTTCAATCGGTGTGCAGATGCCATCGTCAACAGCACGCTCGATCACCTGAGCTGGCTTCAACTGCCGGCCAAGGCGGTGACGATCGATCGGCTTCTCGCAGCCGAAGTCGGCATGCAAAGCAGCGTTGAGGCGGCGCTGCTGGAATGGGATGTTGAGCGCCTGTACCGCGCGATCGACGATCGTCGACCGCAGGCCGATGGCGGCAAGCGCGACGGTCCGCGCGCGGCCAGCGTGCGAGCGTTGGGTGGCCAGGATCAGGCTGACCTGAAGCCGGGTGCCGACGCGCAGGAGGCGCCCGAAGACAGCGCTGAGCAGGCCCGCGAGTGGAGCGAGCGGATCTCACGTGCCCATGCAAACGACGGCGAGTTCTCGATGCTGCGCACGCTCATCGCCGACGTGCCGAAGACACACACGCCGTGGGAGCAGGTGCTGCGCACCCAGCTGGCCCGGAGCCTGGCGCCCAAGCGCGACATTTCGTGGTCACGCCCCTCGCGCTCCTACCTGGCGAACCAGGGACGTGCCGGGGTGAACTGGCGCATGCCCTGGGAACCTGGCTTCAGCTCGTCGAAGTCGGTGCCGCGGCTGGTGGTGATCGTCGATGTGTCGGGCTCGATAGACGACTCGATGATGCAGCGCTTCGCCTGCGAGGTCGAGGCGATAGTGCGCCGGCTCGAGGCCGGACTGGTGCTGGTCATCGGCGACGACCAGGTTCGCGAAGTCACCCGTTTCGAGCCCGGTCGCGCGACGCAGGGCCGCACCGGCCTGCGCGACATCGTGTTCCTAGGCAGCGGTGGCACCGACTTCACGCCGCTGCTCGAAGAAGCCGATACGCATCATCCGGACATTGGCGTCGTGCTGACCGATCTCGACGGCCCGGCGGGCTATCGCCCACGCTGGCCAGTCATCTGGGCCGTGCCGGAAGCCAACGCAGCAGCGCTTGCGCCATTCGGCCGCAAGCTGGTGCTGCGCTGAGCAGCGAACCAGCCGGGCGCGCGCCGTGGCAGCTTCTCCAGCGCGATCCAGCCCTGCGCGGACTATTTCAGCAAGGCCAAGACGCGCTTGAAGCGCTGATGCCTGCTGCTTCGCAGCCACTCGAAAGCGACCATCTCGACGCTGACAATCTCGGCGCCTGCCTGCCGGAGTCTTTGCATCGCGAGCTCATGGTTCTCTGCGGTGCGAGAGCCGCAGGCTTGCGAAATGACATACACATTCAGCTCCGTCGCCAGCAGGCCCAGCGCGGTCTGCAGCAGGCAGACATGCGCCTCGCAGCCGGCAATGACGACTTCGGGCGGCGCTTTGGAGCTGTCGAGGGCAAGCAGCTCGAGCAACCCCGCGGCGCAGGCATCGAAGTGCGTTTTCGACAAGGTCGCATCGCAGCGCTGCCTGATGGCTTCGTCGTTCGGCCCCAGGCCCTCCGGGTATTGCTCGGTACCGAAGATGGGGATGCCGAGTTCGCGGGCAACCTCTGCGATGCGCACTGCGTGCGCGAGGACGTCGGCACCGTTGTGGATGGCCGGCATCAGGCGCTGCTGATAGTCCACCAGCACCAGAACCGAATTCGCTGGGTCGATCAGCTTCAACCTGTTGCACCGCGATTCGCAGAGGCCAGCTCTGCAGGTTTGGAAGCCCGCGCGATCAGTGCATCGAGGTAGCGATCGAACAGCGCCTGGGATTGCTGCCTGAACATGCGAATGCGGCCGGTGTGGCTCAGCAGCAGCAGACCTACGATGTGCGCAAACAGCGCGGTCACTTCCGCCTGTGCATCGTCGTCGTCCAGGCCGAGCGCAGCAAGGGCCTGCTGTATCGGTGTCAGTGCATCCCGCAGTCGGGCATTGAGTTGCTCGTTCAAGGCAGGCGTCAGACCGCGCGGCTGCATGCCGTGGAAAAGGTAAAAGCCAAGGTCCAGGTCGCGCGGGCTCTCGCGGTAGAACTCGAAGAACGCCGTCGCCTTGGCGCGCAAGGTGCGCTGCGCCTGTCGCAAGCGCGCTGTCTCGCCGTGAATGGAAGCTGATCGGCGCTCGGGCGCTGCGTCAGCAGCACCGACCACTGCATTGAGCCGTTCAAGCGATTCGCCCAGCAGTGCGCCGTAGACCTCCTCCTTGCTCGAGAAGTAGCTGTAGATGGCCCCGGGTGTGTAGCCGGCGCGCTTGGCGATTTCTCGCAGGCTCGCGCCTTCGAGGCCGAGTTCCAGAAAGGCCGACCGGGCCGCCGCCAGCACGAGTGCGCGGCGCACGTCGGTCACGGCCCGCTGACGTTCGATGCGCACGTCAGTTTCAACCGAAGCGTGCGGCGCTGGAATCACGACTTTGCGGGTCCGGGGCATGAGGAAATTCTACCTAGCGACAATGAATTGAACGGTGTTCAAATAGCGTCGTAACGATGCGAGGACAGCCCCGATGAACGCCGCTCAGCCCGAACTCCCCGAGGGGAGTCAGCCGCCTGTGTCGACCGCGCACCTGATGAGCGCCACCGACTACCGCGATTCGCTGCGCCGCTACCGGCCCGTTGTTTACGTCGACGGGCAATTGATTGATTCGGTGACCGATGCGCCCAGCCTGCAGCCAGGTGTCAACGCCTTGGGCGTCACCTACGACTTCGCGCATGACGCAGCCATGGCGCCGCTGATGACGGCGGTGCAGAGCACCACCTCAGGCAAGCGTGTCAGTCGCATGCTGCACATCAACGAATCGGGCGGCGACCTGCTCAACAAGCTGGAAGCGGTGCGGCTGCTGTGCCAGGAAACCGGCTGTGCGCAGCGCTACCTGGCGCATGACGCACTGAATGCGATCGGTCAGGTCACCGCGCGCATCGACGATGCGCGTGGAACCACCGAGCACCGAGCCCGGTTCGCCACCTACCTGCAACGCGTGCAGGACGAGGACCTGTCGCTCGGTATCGCGATGACCGATGCCAAGGGCGACCGCTCCAAACGACCTCACCAGCAGGCGAACCCCGACACCTACGTTCACATCGTCGAGCGCGACGCGAAAGGCATCGTGATCTCGGGCACCAAGGCGATCGTGACGGGCGCGCCCTACATGCATGAGTTCCTGGTCATGCCAGGTCGCAACATGGGTTTGGAAGACGCGGCCTTTGCCGTCTGTTGCGCGGTACCGGTCGATGCGAAAGGCATCACCATCGTCGCGCGGCCTGCGGGTCGGCCGGGCGACAAGGTCGAGCACGGCGCGCCGTTGTTCTCGCGCCGCTACGGTCAGTCGACCGGCGTGGTCATCTTCGACAAGGTGTTCGTGCCCTGGGACAGGGTGTTCTTCGCTGACGAGTGGGAACACTCCGGCACGCTCACCCACCACTACGCGACCCACCACCGCCACAGCTGCATCGCAGCACGCGCCGGCTTCGGCGATCTGCTGATCGGTGCGGGCGCGTTGATGTGCGAGGCCAATGGCTTCGACCCCGGTGAAACCAGCAGCCTGCGCGAGCCGATGGTCGAGCTGATCAAGATCACCGAAGGCTTCTTCGCCTGCGGCGTCGCCGCCAGCGTCTACGGCACGCCCGATCCGCACAGCGGCAGCTTCATGCCCGAGCCGGTGTTCAGCAACATCGGCAAGCTCTTGCTGGCCACACAGATCTACGACATGCACCGACTGGCGCACGAGGTCTCCGGCGGCCTGATCGTCGCCCTCCCCGGCCCCGATGAAGACCACAACCCGGCTACCGCCGCCACGCTGGCTGAAGTGCTGCGCGCCAACCCGGCTGTGCCCTACGACAAGCGCATCGAGGTCGCGCGCTTCGTCGAAGACCTGACCGCGTCGTACCAGGGCGGCTGGTACTCGGTGATCAGCCTGCATGGCGGTGGATCTCCTGCTGCGATGAAAAAGGAAATCTGGCGTCACTACCCGGTGGGCAACAAGGTCGAGCTGGTCGAACGCTTGTTGGAGCGTGGTGTGCTGCACGACGAAACACGCGCCATCACCAAGAACCGTCAGCCGGGCCGCTGTTGTGACACCGGCTGCACAGTACCGGGTCAGGCGGTGATGGTGCCGCTGCCGGAATCGCGGGGCCGATAGAGATTGCTGGCGCGGCGCATCGAGCGTCTGGACGACAGCAGTTCTGAGCGCGATTGGCCTCTGCGCTTGGCGTCTCCGATCTCTCGTTATCCTCGCTGCTGAACCTGCGCAACTGAACCTATGACGAGTCACCTGTTTTCCCCTTGGCAACTTGACGCGCTGCGCCTTCCCAACCGCATCGTCATTGCACCGATGTGCCAGTACTCGGCGACTGATGGCACGCCCGGCGACTGGCACATGATCCACCTGGGGCACCTGGCGCTGTCGGGCGCCGGGCTGCTGATCCTCGAAGCCACTGCGGTGTCGTCCGAGGGTCGCATTTCGCCGCAGGACCTGGGGCTGTACTCCGACGCCAGCGAGGCCGGCTTGGCACGCGTGCTGGCGGCCATTCGCACCCATTCGCCGATCGCGGTGGCGGTGCAGATCGCCCATGCGGGTCGCAAGGCTTCAAGCCGCGCGCCCTGGGCAGGCGGCACGCAGATCCGGCCTGATGAGCCCGACGGCTGGCAAACGGTATCGGCGTCGAACCTGCCGCATTCAGACGGCGAGGCGCCGCCAGTGGCGCTCGACCGCGCCGGCCTCGCCAAGGTCCGTGACGATTTCGTGGCGACGGCCCGTCGCGCCGCGCGACTGGGCTTCGACGGCATCGAGCTCCATGCAGCGCATGGCTACCTGCTGCACCAATTCTTGTCGCCGCTGTCCAACCAGCGCACCGACGAGTACGGCGGCAGCCTGGCGAACCGCATGCGTTTTCCGCTGGAGGTGTTCGACGCGGTTCGCGCTGCGTTCCCGGCCGACAAGCCGGTGTGGGTGCGCGTGTCGGCCACCGATTGGGTGCCTGGTGGCTGGGATCTCGACGGCACGCTCGCGCTCTCGCAGGGACTGAAGGCGCAGGGCTGCGCGGCCCTGCATGTGTCCAGCGGCGGGTTGTCGCCTGCGCAGGCCATTCCGCTCTCCTCTGGCTACCAGGTGGCGTTCGCGGAGCGCATCAAGGCCGAGGTCGGCATTCCCACCATCGCGGTCGGGCTGATCACCGAGGCAGAGCAGGCCGAAGCGATCGTCGCCAGCGGTCAGGCCGATGCAGTGGCGCTGGCGCGGGCGATGCTGTACGACCCACGCTGGCCGTGGCATGCTGCTGCGAAGCTGGGGGCCAAGGTGACGGCCCCACCGCAGTACTGGCGTTCACAGCCGCGCGAGTTCAAGGACCTGTTCGAAGCCACGAAATTCGGGCAGCGCTGAGCGGCGTCAGCCGCACTAACCGGACCTCGCCGCCGATTCGCCAAGAGAAGAACACTCGCACGCGCTGTGGTGTTCGGATCCCGTCACGCGGCCGATCGATTGCGCCTGTAGACCCCACCGCCGAGTGCGGCCAGACCCATCAACAGCATCGCCGCCGTCCCCGGCTCAGGCACCGCGGGCGGGAACACCTGGTTGGTGAGGAAGTTGCGTGTCGAAGAGGTGCCAGTTGGCAACCAATACATGCCTTGCTCGATATCGAAATCGATGTACGCCGTATTCCCGTAGTCAGCCGAAACCTGTGCACCTGAGTAGAAGCCGCCGCGCGCCTCGGCGCGCAAGCTGGCACTGAAACTGATCATCTCGTTCGGGTTGTTGGTCAAGAAGGTTTTGGAGATGTTCAAGATCACCGAGTCGCCGCTGACGTATCCATTGCCCAGATTGAAGTCGAAGGTCCGCTCGGTGGTGTCGCTGTCGGTCAATCCGACGCCAGTCAATTCCGTCAGCGTGAAGCCGGCAGTCGCCAAGCCGAAATTGGCGATCCCCAGGTGCAGGCTGAATACTCCGCGAGCCGAGCCAGCCTGAGATGGGCTTACACCAGGCGGCACGCCAGTGGCGCCGCCAACCGAACCGGAGCCACGGAGTACCCCGCTGGCGCGCACGGTGACGAAATCATCGTTCGGATCGCCCAGTCCCGCGGTTCCCACGTTGCGGCTTCCACCACCCGAGGTGTAATGCAACTGAATGGTTTCTTCGATGCTGGCAGCCATGTCAAGTCTGGCGCCGGGAATCACCCCGATACCAGGCCCGGGATTGCTGATGGAAGAGCGGGCCCGCAGGGTGCCAGCCGAACCATTCGCCTGCGCGTAGCCGCTCACCAAACCGAACAACGGTGGCAATGCGTTGGGCACCGGCGTTTCGCCTGTGTACTGGTACTCGACGAGCGGGTTCGCTCGATTGCTGAAGTTGGTGCTGACCTGGAATGGGTGATCAGCCACGCCAGCACGCACGCTCACCACAGCCTGCGAAACGCAGGGCGTCAGCGCGACCGCGAACATGGCCATCGTCTTGGCAACTGGACTCGGAATCGAAGCAAAGCCATTGCGGGCATGTACGTTCATGGGTTTTCCTTGAGTGGCAATGGGTTCGGACCGATTTCCGCACCGCGCAATCAGGAGTTTTTCAGGATCGAAGCCAAAGAGCACTCCCCAAAATGCAGGGAGTGCAGTCGCGGGTTTGCCCTTGTTACTTAACCCAGCACGAAGGGGTTGGCGATGCCCGGCTTCGGGTTGATGAACACACTCTTGGATTCGAGGTATTCATAGATCGCCCGGATGCCGTTTTCGCGGCCGAGTCCTGAGGCCTTGACGCCGCCAAACGGGGCCATGTAGCTGACCACGCGGTAGGCATTGACCCACACCGTGCCCGCCTTCAGGCGCTTGGGCAGCGTCATGGCGCGCTCTAGGTCGCGTGTCCACACACCAGCCGCCAGGCCATACGGCGTGTCGTTGGCAATCGACACCGCCTCGTCTTCGGTGTCGAACGGGATCACCACCAGCAGCGGACCAAACACCTCTTCCTGCGCGATGCGCATGTCGTTGCGTACTCCCGTGAAGATCGTCGGCTCAACGAACAAGCCCTTCTCGCAACCCGGTCGACGCGATCGCTCACCACCCAGCACGCAGGTGGCGCCTTCCGAGCGAGCCACATCGATGTAGTGCAGCACCTTGGCCAGCTGAGGCGCGGTCGAGACCGGTCCGACGTTGGTGCTTTTTTCCAGTGGGTCGCCGAG
>LNFM01004505.1_pt1 | contig 19006 bp, 14 predicted proteins | sample 596031 | NCBI WGS metagenome assembly LNFM01 (sample SAMN04254537, study PRJNA301005) | activated carbon metagenome | isolation source: dual media filters at the Ann Arbor, Michigan drinking water treatment plant | place: USA: Ann Arbor | reverse complement strand
GCAGGAGGACGCGGCGGCGGCCACGTCCACGTCCACGGCCACGTCCACGTCCACGTCCACGTCCACGTCCACGTCCACGTCCACCACGGGCGCGCCCGCGGTCGAGGTGGAGTCGAAGAAGGTGGGGAGGCCGCGGTATCCGCGGTTGGTGTTGGCGGGGGGGCCGATCGTCGGGCCGCACACGTTTGGGACGGAGGAGTGTCGGAGTGAGGAGCGGCGGTGTGAGACGCATGGGACGTTCCTCGGGCTCGGGCTGAACGTGGAGCTCCGGGCGCGCGTGTTCCGGCCGCTGTACGTGCATGCGCGGGGGATCTTGGTGGGCAACGTGTCGCCGCGCGATCCGGTGCACCGCGGGTTGTATGGCGGTGGCCTCGGGTTCGGGGCGTATGGGCGGCGCGTGTTCGGTCGCGCGGAGTACCTGTTGGTCGACACGTTCGGCGACGATCACTTCGCGCGACCCTTCGGCGAGCGCAACCAGGGGCGCGATCGGTGGGGACATCATTCGGGGTTGTTCAGCGCGGGGGCGCGGCTCCCGTTCAAGCAGCGCATGGGCGCGGAGCTGTGGGGCGGGCTGATGGTCGGGCCGCGATCGACGCGCACGCTCTCCGACGACGACCCCGAGCGACGCACGCTGCTCACGTTCCTCGTCGGCGTCAACGTCACGTACGACCTGGTGCCGGGTCGTCCGTAGCGCGAGATCTCCTCGGGTCGCCTGTGCTGCGTGGCCGTGTCCCGCGGCGTCGGCTTGATCGCCGCGGGCGACGGCGGTAATTGCCAGCGCTCCGTGGATCTCTCCGGCCTCAATCCACCCCAACGCGAGGCCGTGCTGCGCACGGAGGGGCCGCTCGTCGTCCTCGCCGGCGCCGGCTCGGGCAAGACCCGCGTCATCACCCACCGCATCGCGTACCTGCTCGAGCTCGGCGTGCCGCCCGAGCGCATCGTCGCGGTCACGTTCACGAACAAGGCCGCCGGCGAGATGCGCGAGCGCATCGCGACGATGGTCGGGCGCTCGACCGCCAGCTCGCTGGTGTTGGGCACGTTCCACAGCATCGGCGCGCAGATGATCCGCACCGAGCCCGAGACCTTCGGCCTGGACAGCCCACGGTTCAGCATCCTCGATCAGGGCGACGTGCTCGGCATCGTCCGCGGCCTGCTGCGCGAGCACGGCCACCACGGCGCCGATGATCGCCGCTTCGACATCGCCGGCGTCACCGGGCGACTCAGCCTGTGGAAGAACGCGTTCTTCACCAGCGCCGACCTCGAGCGCGAGATCGTGGACGAGTACGACGTCGTCGGTGCGTCGATCTACGACGCCTACGAGGACCGCCTGCGCTCGCTGGGCGCGGTCGACTTCGACGACCTCGTGTGTCTCATCGGCAAGTCCCTGGCCGCCAACCACGAGGCGCGCGAGGACTGGCGCAGCCGCTTCGACTACTTCTTGGTCGACGAGTACCAGGACACCAACACGGCCCAGCTGCAGATGCTCGTGCAGATGTGCGGTCCTCCGCACAACCTCTGCGTCGTCGGCGACGACGACCAGGCCATCTATGGGTGGCGTGGCGCGAAGATCGAGAACATCCTGCGATTCACCGAGATGTTCGAGGGCGCCGCGACGGTCAAGCTCGAGTACAACTACCGGTCGCGCCCGCACATCCTCGCCTGCGCCAACTCGGTCGTCCGCAACAACACCGCGCGCAACGACAAGACCTTGATCCCGACGAAGAAGGGCGGCGAGCCGGTCGACCTGGTCGTCGCGGCCGACGGCGATCAGGAGGCGCAGTGGGTCGGTCGGCAGATCCGAAAGCTCCTCGTCGAGCAGGACATCAGCGGGAACGAGATCGCCGTGCTGTACCGCTCGGCGATGCAGGCCAAGGCGATCGAGGAGCAGCTCCAGCTCCATGGCATCCGCTACCGCGTGCTCGGCGGCCAGTCGGTCTACGACAAGAAGGAGATCAAGGACGCGCTGGCGTACCTGAAGGCGATCGTGTCCCCGCGCGACGAGCTCGCGCTGCGCCGCGCGCTCGAGACCCCGCCGCGGGGCATCGGCCGCCAGACGATCGAGGCGCTCAAGCGCCACGCGACGGCGAAGAACGTCCCCTTGTGCGATGCGGTCCACGCGGCGGGTGCGGGCAACGGGGCGGTCGAGGGCGTACCGACGCGCGCCGTGGCGGCGCTCGGGCAGTTCTCGGCCATGGTCCGCGCGGCACAGGCCCGTGCCCGCGCCGAGGGCAGCGCGGCGGCGGCCCTGCGCGGCGTCCTCGACCACATCGGCTTCAAGGACCACGTCCGGCGCGAGATGGGCTCGGACACCGCGACCGATCACCGGATGACCGGGGTCGAGTGGCTGCTCGGCTCGGTCGATCGCTACGAGCAGCGCCGCAAGGAGCGGGGCAAGCCGGTGCGGTGGTCGGAGTACTTCGGCACGGTCGCCCTCGACAAGTCGGCGACCGAGCCCGACGCCGAGGCCGACCCCGAGGAATCCCTCGCCAACCGCGGCGAGATCACGCTGGCGACCCTGCACAGCGCCAAGGGGCTCGAGTGGGACTTCGTGTTCCTGATCGGGCTCGAGGAGGGCAACCTGCCCCATCGCCGCGTGGCGGCGCCGCGGATCAGCGACGCGATCGCGGGCGACCTCGAGGAGGAGCGGCGGTTGTTCTACGTGGGCATCACACGCGCGCGCGAGCGGCTGTGGCTGACGCGGACGGCGATGCGCCTCGATCGCGGCCGCGAGCTGCCGCGCCCGCCCAGCCGCTTCGTCGAGGAGCTGCCGGCGGACAGCATCCGCAGCTATGAGATCGCGCAGCAGGAGGAGCTGTCGCCGAACGCGATCGAGGACATGGCCGCGGCCTTCCTCGCGATGACGCGGCCGCCGCCCGAGCCCGCACCGTAGCGCCGAGCTCGGCGGCCGTCACTCGCCCTGGGCGTCTGCGAGGGCGCGCTTCCACTCGGGGCTGCTCACGGCGGGGCCGCGTTCGTGCGGCTCGGCGTCCGCGCCGGCATCGCCGTCGCCCGGCTCGGTGGCCTCGCGATCGTCATCGCGTTCGCGTTCGCCATCGCCTTCGCCTTCGCCATCGCCCTCGCCGTCGCCTTCGCCCTCGCCGAGGTCCTCGACGAGCTCGAGGTCGTCCTCGTCGAGCATCTCGAGATCGTCGGCGCTGTCGTGGGGCGGTCGCGCGGCGAGGTCGGGCCGCTGCGGCACCGGCGGCAGGGGCATGCGCTGGACCTCGACGGGGCCGGGCAGCGGCACACCGGGCTGCGTCCCCGTCCGCGCGGGCAGCACCGGCCGCTCGGTCGGCTCGACCACCACGGCCCGCCCCTCGAGCAGGCCCGCGAGGTCGGGATCGAGGCCCTCGGCGAGGACGGCGTCGGTGCGTTGCCGCGCCCAGGCGAGGACCTCTGCGATCGGCGCGTCGAGCCCGACCTGCTCGGCGAGCGCCGTGATGTCCGCATCGTCCATGGAGCGGCCGCCACGGTATCACGGACCGACCGATCGCGAGCGGGACCCGCGTCGGCCGCCCGCGGGCCCGCCCGAGCCGGTTGCCGAGCTGCTCGCCCGAGCCGCTCACCCGAGCGGCTCGCTAGACTGGTGGTCACCTCGTGGAAGGGATCGCCGCGTCCGACCCGCGGCCACGGCACCGGAGGGCACCGGGGGGCCGCGGCCTGCGGGTGGCTCGCGAAGAAGCCCGTCGCGTCATTCCCCTACGCGTCGGACGACACTGCAGACTAGCGACGACGCGCCGTTGTTTCGGGCGCCGTGCACATTCCCGCCCGCGGGACAGGGCGATGCCGCCCGCGGGGCCACGATCCCGGCATCGGACGGCGGAAGCCGGACGCGGACACCGCGAAACGGACACCGCCCGAGGGTGCACCGCGACAGCGCGGCCCGGGGCGAATCGGGCCGGCCCTCGAATTCGCGGGAATCGAGGCTGAGCGAGGCCGAACGCATCCCCCGCGCCCCATGGCGGCCGTGTCGTGAGCTGCCAGCATTGCCCCACCGCCATCACGGACCGAGCGTCGCCGTCGGAGTCTCCATGCAGCTTCGCACCCTCGCCTTCGCCGTCGGTACGTCGTTCTTCGCCCTCGGCCTCGCGCCGCTCGCCGCCCCCGTCCACGCCGCCCAGACCGAGGGGGCGCAACCCGAGACCACCGCCCAGATCGACGTCACGGTGAAGTCGAATGGCGCCGACGCCGTGCACCTCGGCGCGCGACAGGTCGCGTGGGACGGCAGCGCGGCGCTGCGAAAGTCGGCCGACGAGCACGAGCACGCCGTCGCGATCGGCCTGCGTCGCAGCGACGACGGCCAGCGGATCCACGTGGCGGTGAGCTATGTGCTCGACGGAGCGACGGTGGTCACGGAGCGCGACGTCGCGGCGAACCTCGCCGAGCCGGTCCGACTGGCGAGCGAGGACGGCAAGGCCGAGGTCGTGTTCGTGATCCACGCCGACGCACCGCGCAAGCGGATCCAGATCGACGACAGCGACGATCCGCTCGGCGGGCTGTGACGCGGTGCGCTGCGGACACGGGCAACATGCCCCGCCGGGCTGCCCCGGTGGGGCACCGTGGGCGCCCAAGTCGGGCAACGCGGGCCATCGACGCCGCGGCACCGGCTCGGACATTGAGGAAGCCCCGCGGCACGCGGCTTGCGAAGCGGACGCTCGCATGACCCCCCGAACGCTCCGCCTCGCCCTCGCCCTCGTCGCCGTCCTCCCCAGCCTCGGGGCCTGCGCCCCGCGGGTGTTCAGCGACGGCACCGTGCTGACGATCGCAGCGACACCGGTCGCGGCGCCGGTTCGCGCGGCGGTCCCCGCCCGCATCGAGCTGCGCGAGAAGGTCCAGTTCGCCCGCGACTCCGATCGCATCCTCGAGGTCTCGCACGTGGTCCTCGACGAGGCGGTGGCCGAGATCCTCGCGGAGCCCCGCATCCGCAAGATCCGTGTCGAGGGCCATGCGAGCGCCGACGGCAACGACGCGCACAACCTCGACCTCTCGACGCGGCGTGCCCAGGCCGTGCGTCGGTACCTCACCGAGCACGGCGTCTCCGAGGCCGTGCTCGTCGCCGAGGGCTTCGGCGAGGCCAAGCCGATCGCAGACAACGACACCGACGAGGGGCGCGAGAGCAACCGCCGCGTCGAGCTCCACGTCGTCGAGACCGACGAGGGCGCGGCCGGGAGCTCCGAGTCCGCGCCCTGACGTGGCGTCGCTGGGCCGCGGCCTCGGCCGCCCCGCTCAGCCGGCGAGGCTGGCGATCGCACCGGTCGCCGCCGCGAGGGCGGCGTCGAGGCCGGCGACGTTGGGGCCGCCCGCCTGCGCGAGTTCGGGGCGTCCCCCACCCTTGCCGTCGACGTGCGGCGCGAGCACGGCGATGAGCTTCCCGGCGGGCACGCGCGCCTCGAGGTCCTTCGTGACCGCGACCAGCAGCATCGCCTTGCCGTCGGCCTCGGCCCCGAGCACGACGATGCCCGAGCCGAGCTTGTCACGCAGCGCGTCCGCAGCCGCGCGCAGGGCCTTGGCGTCGGGGCTCGCGACCCGCCGCACCTGGACCTTGATGCCGGCGACCTCCGTGATGTCCGAGGCCCCGCCGCCGCCGCCCGTCGCGAGCTCCTGCTGCAGGCGCGCGACCTCTCGCTGCTGCGCCTTGAGGTCGTGCTGCAGGCGCTCGATCTTCACGGGCACATCCTCGACGGTGTGAGCGTGCAGCTGGGTCCGCGTGCCGTCGACGAGCTCGACGAGGCCCTGCAGGTGGGCGAGCGCGCCCATGCCGGTGACGGCCTCGATGCGGCGTACGCCCTGGGCGATGCTCGCCTCGGACACGATCGCGAGCAGGCCGATATCACCCGTGCGGCCGACGTGGGTGCCGCCGCACAGCTCGATGCTGGCGCCGAACTGGACCACGCGCACCGTCTCGCCGTACTTGGCCTCGAACAACCCGATCGCCCGGCGGGCCTTGGCCTCGTCCATCGACTGCTGACGCACGTCCGCGGCCGCGTTGGCGAGGACCATCTGCGCGACGGTGGCCTCGATCTCGCGGCGCTGCTCCGGAGTGATCGGACGGTTGTGACTGAAGTCGAAGCGCAGCCGGTCGGGGGTGACCAGCGAGCCCTTCTGCAGCACGTGGTCGCCGAGGTGCTTGCGCAGCGCGTGGTGCAGCAGGTGGGTCGCGCTGTGGTTGCGACGGATCGCGTCGCGACGCGCGGTGTCGACGGCGACGTGGACGGCATCGCCCTTGCGGAGGGTGCCGCCGCTCAGTCGACCGCGGTGCACGTGCATCGCCCCCCGGGGCTTGTGCGTGTCGGTCACCTCGACGGTGACTCCCGCGGCCGTGATCGTGCCCGTGTCGCCGACCTGACCACCGCTCTCGCCGTACATCGGCGTGCGATCGAGGACGAGCTCGACCTCGGCGCCATCGGGCGCCTCGTCGACGGCGCGGCCGTCGACGACCAGCGCGCGCACGACCGCGTCGGCCTCCGTGCTGTCGTAGCCGACGAACGTGGTGTCGCCGAGCTCGCCGTGCAGCGCGAAGTAGAGGTCCGCGACCGCCCGCTCCTCGCCGAGGTTGGTGTTGCCCTCGCCGGCAGCCTGGCGCTCCTTGAGCGCCTTCTCGGCGGCGGCCTCGTCGAGCGACAGCCCGTGCTCGGCGACGATGACCGCGGTGAGATCGAGGGGGAAGCCGTAGGTGTCGTAGAGATCCGCCGCGACCGCGGGCGAGAACGCCGTGCCCGCGGCGCGGTCGTGCTCGCCCACCGCCACCTGCACGCGACGCAGGCCGCGATCGAGCGTGCGGCGGAAGGACTCCTCCTCGCCGCGCACGACCTCGTCGATGGTCGCGGCGCGCTCGGCCAGCTCGGGGTACACGTCGGAGAAGTTCTCGACGACCTTGGCGCAGACCTCGTGGAAGAACGGGCGGTCGAGCCCGATCTCCGTGCCGTGGCGGATCGCGCGGCGCATGATCCGGCGCAGCACGTAGTTGCGGCCGCCCTTGTCGGGGAACACCCCGTCGGCGACGAGGAACGCGGTGGCGCGGGCATGATCGGCGATGACGCGCAGCGGCGCCTCGCCGCGGTCGAGCGGCCGCCGCGAGCCCGCGAGCGCGCGCGCGCACTCGACCATCGGAATCAAGAGATCGGTCTCGTAGTTCGAGCCGACCTTCTCCACGGCAGCCGCGACCCGCTCGAGGCCCGAGCCGGTGTCGATGCTCGGCTTGGGCAGCTTGCTCATCGTGCCGTCGGGGTGCTTCTCGTACTGCATGAACACGAGGTTCCACAGCTCGACGTAGGCGTTGTCCTCGAACGCGGGGCCGCGACCGGCGATGCCGGCGTCCGGCGGCGCGACGTCGCCCTTGAAGAGGTGGATCTCCGAGCACGGCCCGCACGGGCCCGTGTCGCCCATCGCCCAGAAGTTGTCCTTCGCGCTGCAGCGGTAGATGCGGCTCGCAGGCAAGAACTCGCGCCACATCTCCGCGGCCTCGTCGTCGGCGTCGGCGGCCTCGCCGGTGCCGTCGAACACCGTGACGACCAGACGATCGGCCGGCAGCCCGACCTCGCCGGTGAGGAACTCCCAGCCCCAGCGGATCGCGTCGGCCTTGAAGTAGTCGCCGAACGAGAAGTTGCCCAGCATCTCGAACAACGTGTGGTGGCGCGGCGTGAACCCGACGTTGTCGAGGTCGTTGTGCTTGCCACCGGCGCGGACGCAGCGCTGCACCGTCACGGCGCGGGTGTACGGGCGCTGCTCGCGGCCCGTGAACACGTCCTTGAACTGGTTCATCCCGGCGTTGACGAACAGCAGCGTCGGGTCGTTGCGCGGCACGAGCGAGCTCGAGGGCACGTGCGTGTGGCCACGTGCGGTGAAGAACTCGACGAAGCGCTTGCGGATGTCGTGGGCGGAGGCCATGGCGAGGGGGCGGAGTGTAGCAGCCGCTACGCCGCCGGGCACGGCCCCGTCCCGGGCGCGGCCCGGCCCGGGAGCGCGCCTGCTACCTCGCCTTGGGGGCCTGGGGGACGAGCGTCAGCTCCACGGCCTTGCCGTCGCGCATGACCGTCACCGGGATGGCGACGTCGGGCTTCATCTCGGCGAACGCGGCCATGTAGTCGTCGAGGTTGTGGATCTCGCGCTCGCCCATGCGCGTGATGACATCGCCCTTGGCCATGCCGGCCTTCTCGGCGGCGCCGTCCTTGCGCACACCCGACAGACGCACGCCGTCGACCTTGGCGCCGTAGTCGGGGATGGTGCCGAGCGAGACCCGGAAGCCGCCGCCGCGGGGCGTGGCCGGGCGCGCGACCTCGACGTAGTCGGGCACCAGCGTGTCGCGCTGCATCGCGTCGACGAGGTCCGCGGCCAACGTCGCGACGGTCGCGGCGCCGTCGACGTTGATCTTGTCGAGGTCGTCGCTGGGGCGGTGGTAGTCCTCGTGCGGGCCGGTGAAGAAGTGCAGCACGGGGATCTGGGCCTCGTAGAAGCTGCCGTGATCCGAGGGCCCGTAGCCGTCGTCGGTGGTGCGCACCGTGAGACCGCCGCGGTGGCCCTCGATGAGCGCGGGCCAGGCCTTCGAGGTGCCGGCGCCCGCGACGACGAGGCCCTCGGGCCCGAGCCGACCGACCATGTCGAAGTTGAGCATCGCCGCGATGCGCTTGCGCTCGGCCTCGGGCAGTGTCTGCACGTAGTGCTTCGAGCCGAGCAGACCCATCTCCTCGGCGCCGAAGGCCAGGCACACCACGTCGAACGGGCGCTCGGCCACCGGCGTCGCGGCGACGCGTCGGCAGATCTCGAGCATCGCGGCGACGCCCGAGGCGTTGTCGTCGGCGCCGTTGTGGATCGCGTGCTCGCCCGGCGCGAGCGAAGAATCGGTGCCGAAGCCGAGATGATCCATGTGCGCGCCGATCACGATCACGCGATCGCTCTTGCCCGAGCCCGGCAGGCGGCCGGCGATGTTCGCCGTCGCGAGGCGCACGCGCTCGACGGGCGTCGAGAGCGTGCCCGGCTTGCGGCTGCGGTGGCCCCGACGCAGATCCGCGGCGACCGGATCGGCGCCCTTGGCCTTGCCGACCAGCGCGGTGACCAGCGCCGCGCTCCCGGCCTTGCCGACGAACACCGCGGGCAGCCCCAGATCCGACGCCTCTCCGTGGTTGGGGTAGCTGGCGCCCGCGGGGTCCCAGAGGATGAAGCCGACCGCGCCGTGATCGCGGGCCGCGATCGCCTTGGTCGCCGCGCGCGTGCTCGCGGGCGACAGGTGCGGATCGTCGGGCCCGCCCACGAGCGCGACGACGATCGCGCCCGCGACCTTCTTCTCGAGCTTGGCGTAGTCGCCGGTGCCCTTGCCCTCTTTGACGATGCCGTGCCCCACGTAGACCAGCCGCGCGACCACGGGCGCGGCGGTGTCGGCCGAGAACGGCACCATCGCGTGCGCGACCGGGATCCCCGAGACGTCGAGCACGGTCTCCTGGCCGGCGCGCAGGCGCACGCCGTCGTTGACCTCGAACTTCTGCACGAACGTGCCCGCGAAGCCGGGCTGGAGCATCGCCGCCTTCATCCGCTCGACCACGTACTGCTGCACCCGACCGTCCGCGTCGCTCCCGGGGGCGCGGCCCTGCTGCGCGTCGTCGGCGAGGAACGCCACGTGGTCGCGGATCGTCGCGGCGTCGATCACCACCGGCGCGGGCGCGGCGACCGGCGCGGCGACCTCGGCGGGCGCCACCGTGGCAGGCTTGGGGCCGCAGGCCAACAGCGGCGCGGCGGCGAGCGTCAGGACCAGGCGAGCGAGGGCGGGACGGGGCGCGGACATGGCGGGCGGAGCATACCCGCCGTCGTCGCCGACGCCAAAGCCGGCGGCCCCGCGCGCGGGGCTACGGCGCCACGCCGAACGCCTCGATGGCCGCCCGGATGTCGTCGGGCAGCGGGCAGCCGCGGTGGTGCGTCGGGCTGCTCGGATCGAGATCCATGACGGCGACCACCGTGCGCCCCGTCGCCCGCACGTCGCCCGCCCCGCCGCGCAGCACGTAGGCCAGCGTGATCGAGGTCCGCCCGAGCTTGGCGACCCGCAGCTCGACGCCGATGCGCTCGCCGAAGTGCGTCGGCGCGCGGAAGTCGGCCTCGGTGTGGACCGCGGGGAAGCCGAGTCGACGGCCGACGATCACCGCCTGATACGGCAGGCCCAGGCCCGTCGGTGGCGCGGCGCCGAACCACGATTCCATCGCGGCGTGGAACATCTCGAAGAACCGCGGGAAGTACACGATGCCCGCGGGATCGCAGTGCCCCCACCCGACGTCGACCGGCAGCACGTGCACGCCGCCAGCGGTGGGTTCGTCGTGGGGCGTCGTCACGGGCCGACAGTGTATGCTCCGCCCATGTCCCTCGTCGAGTACGAGACCCTCTCCGGCATCGCCCGCATCAGCCTCGTCGCACCCCCGGCGAACTGCTACTCCCACGAGATGATGACCGAGCTCGACGCCGCGATCGTCCGCGCGCGCTTCGATGCCGGCGTCCACGCGATCGTGCTGCGCGGCGCGGGCGAGAAGTTCTTCTGCGCCGGAGCCGACATCGCGATGCTCCGCGGCGCCGATCCCTACTTCAAGTACAACTTCTGCCTCCACGCCAACGAGACGCTGCTGCGCCTCGAGCAGACGCCGAAGCTCGTCATCGCGGCGATCGACGGCCACTGCGTCGGCGGCGGACTCGAGATCGCGATGGCGGCCGACCTCCGGGTCGCGCGCAAGGGCTCCGGCAAGTGCGGCCTGCCCGAGGTGAAGCTCGGCGTGCTGCCGGGGACCGGCGGGACGCAGCGATTGGTCCGCGCCGTCGGCAAGGCCCGCGCGATCGAGCTGATGGCCACCGGCGCGACGTTCGACTTCGAGACCGCGGAGCGCATGGGCCTGCTCAACCACGTCTGGGACGACCCGGACCACGCGAGCTTCCACGCCCACGTGCTGGCGTGGGCCAGCGAGTTCGTGCCCCCGAAGGCGCCCTCGCGGGCGGTCGGCTTCATCAAGCGCGCGTGCCAGAGCGGCGCCGAGGTGAGCCTGTCCGAGGGCCTCTCGCTCGAGCGCGAGCTCCAGCAGCGCCTGTTCGAGGGCGACGACGCCGGCGAGGGCTTGGCGGCGTACCTCGAGAAGCGCGCGCCGAACTTCAGCGGGACGTGACGGTCGCGGACGTCACAGCGACTCGAGGGCGAAGGTCACCGCCTCGATGATCGTGTACTGCTCCGGCGCCTGCACGGCCGCGTCCTGCGGCGGCGTCGCGAGCCCCTCGGAGTGCCACCGCACGATGCCCCGCTGGTCGAGCACGACGATCGCGGGGCTCTGCCCGAGGTTCTCCATCACCGTGTATGCGTTCTCGAGGCCGAGCTCGCGGGCGGCGTTGTACTCGGTCTTGTTGGGCCTCCGGTAGAACGGGATCGCGGGGAGCACGGCGCCGTCGGATCCCTTCACCGCCCAGCGCTCGGCGAACGCCCGCAGGTCGCTGTCGTTCATCGGCTGCTTCCGGGCGGTCGGGAACGGCAGGTGCGTGAACATGATCTCCACGCTCTTCGCCGCGAGATCGGCCTCTGCCTTCTGCAGCACCTGCATGAAGGCCACGGCGTTCGCCTGCTCCACCCGATCGCCCCAGTCCCAGTACACCATGAGGCGCTTCTTCCCGACGAGCTGGCGACCGTCGAGGATGCCGCCGTCGATCGCGACGAGCTGCACCATGGGGCTCGCGTGGCCGAACATGCGCCGCCGGGCCCACGCGGGGGCGCGATCGAGCTCGGCGGCGCCGACGGTCCAGAAGGGCGGGACGTCGTCGAGCGGCGGCAGATCGGAGCGCGGCTTCGCGACGACCTCGATCGTGGTGAGCTCGCCGCGACGGGGCCAGAGCTGGATCCGGTGCGGCGCGCCGTCGGTCAGCCGCACCGCGTCGACGTCGGCGCTGGTCCGCACGCGACGGTCGTCGATGCTCCACAGCACATCGCCCCTCGCGACGCGATCGCAGCCCCGCTCGCAGCCGAGGTTGTAGGCGACCACGACGCCGTCGCGCTGCAGCGTCGCGTCGTCGACGCCCCAGGGGGAGGTCGGCGGTGGCCGCTGACAGGCGCCGACGGCGACGAGGGACGCGAGCACGAGCAAGGCGCGGTGTCGCATGGCGCCCGGTCAACGCCGGGCCACCGCGTCGATTTCACCGAAGCGTCCCAGGCCGGGGTTCAGCCGCCGACCTCGTCGAGCTCGTCCGGCGCCTGCTTCACCTTGGGCACGCGGCGGACGATCGTCCCCTCGTCGACGGGCGCGAGGCCGTGGCGGGCCCGCACCGCGTTGGTCGGCTGCGCGTCCTCCTCGCGCGCGCATCGGACCGTCAGCATCGAGGTGCGATGGCCCGCACGCTCGAGCAGATCGGCCGGGCGGTAGTAGCCGCGGGCGGCGACGACCTCGGGCTTGGGGATGTCGTACCAGACCTTCACCAGCTCGACGGATCGCGGCAACACGCCGTCGTGCTCGAGCGCCCACTGCCGACAGTGGTAGCGGCCCAGCCACGGCCGGTACCACTTGCCCTCGCCGTTGACGCGGCGCGTGATCTTGCCGGCGCGGTCGTACCAGATCCACGGTGTCGGCTTGTTGCGCGGCGAGTTGGCGTCGGTGCGAAGATCCCAGACCTCGCCGTCCTGGTCGGTCACGAGGACCTCGAGGAAGTCGTTGGTGCGCATGGGGTTGGGCGCGAACATCTCCCACGCCTGGCCGGTCTGGGTCAGGTTCATCCACGGCGCGACGAACGACGTCGCCGCCGGCCGGAACGCGTGGCACGAGTCCTTGTTGGGGATGCAGTGCAGCGCGACAGCGGTGATGTGCACGACGACGAATGTCGTCGCGAGCCCGCGCCCGAGCGGGCCGTAGGCCCACGGGGCTGCGGCCGCCGGCAGCGGCGCACCGCCGCGGCGCCCGAGCACGCCGCCTGCGACGAGCGCGAGCGCGCCGGCCGAGGCCACCACCACCAGCGAGGCCTGCCCGGTCGCGAACACCTTGGTCAGCACCACGCCGAGCGCGGCGATCATCGCGGCGACCAGCGCCCACGTCGGCATGCGGCCGCGATCGCGGTGCAGCCGCGGGAGCGACGGGTCCTCGGGCGGGATCGCGGCCTCGCCCGGCCGGACGAGCGCTGCCATCCCCGGCACGCGCAGTCGCGTGGCGACGCGACCGAGCGCGCGCAGCAGCGACGCGGTCTCGGTGCCGTTGATGCACACGAGGTACACGAGGATCATCACCGGCGCGAACATGCCGATGTTCATCAGCATGAAGATCTGCACGTGGAAGAAGACGCCGATCGTCAGCCACAGGCGGCGGCCCAGCACCCACGTGGCGAAGCCGTCGAGGTCGATGGCCACCGTGCGCCCGCGAGCGCGCAGCACGAAGGGACGGTCGCGGAGCCGTCGCCAGCCCCAGCCGATGACGAGCATCCCGAGCGCACCGCCGACGCCGACCATCCACTGGATCGCGGCGACGCTGGGCCCACCGCCGGCCGCGACGTGCACGGGCAGCGCCACGATGACGACGCCGAGCACGGCGACGCCGATCGTGATCCACAGCAGCCGCGACGCGCCGCGCCGCCACCCGGTGACGGGCACCAAGCCCTCGCGCAGGGCGAAGCGCGCGACCAGCCCGACGAGCATCAGCGGGAAGCCGATCTGCCAGAAGTGGACGCCCCACGTCATCAGCCGGAACACGTTGGTCCCGAACAGCGACGACATGAACTGCGGCGGCGCCCGATAGAAGTGGTCGAGGTTGAGCGCGTAGTACAGCGAGTCGCCCGCCGACCAGATGCCGCCGGTCTTGGCGCTGCCGGTGTACAGGTAGATCGTCGCGAGCTGCAGCATCATCAGCATCCGCGGCCACGCCGGGATGCGGCGATAGATCGCCTCGAGGCCGTACGGATGTTCGGCGTCGGGGGCCAGCCCGGCGCCTCCGCCCGCGCCCGTGCGCTCGGACAGGCGGTTGTCGCGACGCAGTCGTCGGCACCGCAGCCAATTGTCGACGCTGTAGGCGTGACCGCTGCGGGTCCACATCATCAGGAAGCCGAAGACCTTGAACACGTCGTCGGCGCCGGTGAGGTAGATGGGGTTCCGCCCGCTCAGGCTGTTCATCAGGAACCACACCACCACGGTGGCGGTGCGGGTCCGCCAGCCGACCATCATCGCCACGACCGCGGCGACGTACACCCAGAGGTGGATCCAGAAGAACGTCGGATCGCTGCGAAGCAGCAGCAGCGAGTGTCGCGGCCCGGTGAGGAGGGACAGCGCGGTCGCGAAGTCGAGCCCCGCATCCTCACGGTAGTGGGCGAACTGCTTGGCGGCCAGGACCTTGCGCGCGGTGTCGGTGTAGAAGAGGCCCTCGTCGGTGAACAGGAACTCGAGGTGCTCCCAGAGCCCGACGAGGTTGAGCAGCAGCAGCACCGAGAACAGGATGCGGAACAGCCCGATCGTGCGCGGATCCTCGGCGCGCATCCACAGGCGCCGCCATGTCTCGGCGTGCACGATGCACAGCGCGACGAAGGCGAAGACCGCGAGCAGGACCCACCCACCGAGCGTCGGCGAGAGCGCCTGCGCGTCGAGGTTCGGGGTACGTGTTGCAGCCGCGAGCAGCGAAGTCCAAGCGTGCGATCCCGACACCGCTCCAGCGTGTCGGGCAGCCGCGACGGGGCGAAGCGCAGAGAATTCCGTGCGTTGCCTCGGCAAGTAGACGCACACCCCCCCGATGCTGGCGCTGCGCAAAGGTTTCGCGCGGATCGACACCGCGACCGCACCCGCCTCCGGGCATGCTTCACGGCATGGTGCTGGCGTTCGAGCTCGTCGATCTCGGGGCGTTCGTGGGCATGGGTCTGTCCGTCCTCGTCGTCGGGGCCCTCGTCGTCGGCCTCGGCCTCTGGCTGCGCGGCCGTCCCCGCGCGGATCCGCCGGGGCTCTACCGTGGGCTCTGAGCCCGCGCGCAGGACCGCGGGAGCAGCGCTCGCCGTCGACTACCTCGACCCACGACCCTCTGCTACTCCTGCCGCAGTGCAGCCCGTCCGCGGCCAGCTCGTGATCGACTCGGCCGACGCGGGCCACGTCATCGCCCGCTACAACCCGCTGCTCATCGCCGTGTTCACACGGTCCCCCCACGAGGCCGAGGCCCGCGAGATCCAGCGCCGCGCCGCCGAGGCCGTCGCTGCGGGCGTCCGCGGCGGCGTGCTCTACGTCGTCGGGCGGCGGAACATGTCCGGCGGCATGGACCCGCGGGTTCGGGCCGTGTTCGAAGAGATGATCCGGAGCCACCAGGACCGCGCCGGGAGCTCGGCGGTCGTGATCCTCACGACGGGCTTCGCGGCGTCGATCGCTCGGCTCGCCGTCGCAGGGTTCATCCGGCTGTTCCGCCGCGCCAGCATCCTGCGCGTGTTCGGGTCGCTCGACGAGGCGTGCCGGTGGTTGGCGGACGTCCACGACCTCGACCGCGACGATCTCCTCGCGATCTACGGTCAGATCACCGCGACGCTCGACGACCTCCCGCGGTGACCGCGACGATGGGCCTCAGCCCGCCGGTTCGGGGTTGATGACGCCCGTGCCGCCGCCGCCCAGGTACGCGTAGCTGTCGGCGGTGTCGTAGCCGACCACCGCCACCGAGAGCGGTGCCGCGCCGCCGACCTCGTGCACGCCGTCGTCGACCGGCGCGCGGCCGACCTCGAAGCCGCCGCCGGCGTCGAAGAAGATCGCGTCGTCGAGGGCGACGCCGTCCACGGTGACGCTGACGCCCTGCGGTCGGGTGATCACGAGAAAGTCCCAGGTCCACTGGCTCGGCACCAGCAACACGTAGCGCTCGAGGTGCTGCTCGATCGGGGCGAGCTGCAGCATCGCCGGGTCGCCGATCTGCGGCGCGCCGGCGATGTTCTCGTAGCCGGTCATGTAGTTGAACACCGCGATCGGCCGATCCGACTCGACGTAGAAGTCGCCCGGCGCCGCGATGTTGCCCCCGGTGTAGAACTGGAGCTCCTCGCCGCGCTGCAGCACGAGCGGCCCGTCGGGCACGCCGGTCACGCCCGCGGGCACGTCGAAGTCGATCGTCGTGTCGTCCTCGGAGGCGTAGATCTGCCACAGCGAGGTCTCGGGGCTCTCGGGGATCCGCGGCGGCACCCGGGCCGCGACGAAGCTCTTGCCCCACAGCCGCAGGCCGGCCATCTGCTCCTCGAGGTGATCGCAGGCGTACTTGTTGCCCGGCACGAACGCGCACTCGTGGCCGGTGAACACCGCGATCGGCCGATCGCTCTCGACCCGCGTGCCGGTGAGCGACGCGTTGTCCGCCGCGACCATCACCTGGGCGACGTCGCCCTCGTCGAGCGTCACGGCGAACGTGCCACCGGCGACGCCCGGCGGCACCCCACCGGCGCCCGCGGTCGCGGTCGTCGGCCGCACCTGCACCTGCGTGCCGTCCTCCGCGGCGACGATCGTGATGTAGCCGCGGCCCGACCCCTCGCCCCAGTGGACGACGTCGACGATCGTGTCCCAGGCCTCGAGCGGGTACAGCAGCGACGCGTCGCTGCTCCACCAGCCCATGACCAGCGGGTTGAACTGGTACGCGATGATCGGGATGCTCGAGCGCACGCGGTAGGCCCCGCCGACGCGCACGCCGCTGCCGGTCTGCACGCGGTTGTCGAGCTCGAACGTGTACAGCCCCATCGCCGGCACATCGAGCGGCCCCGCGACGGTGACCCACGCCCCACCCTCACGGGCCTCGACGACGACCTCGGCCGCCGCTGCCCCCTGGACGTTCGACACGACCACGGCGAACTGCTGGTTCTCGAAGATCTGCGCCTGATCCAGGTCGACCGCGAAGAAGGTGCAGCCGACCGTGGTCTCGGTCTCGCCGAGCTCGTCGCAGGTCGTCGGCACCCCACCGCCCTCGCCGCCCTCGCCGGAGCCGAGGTCGAAGAGGAAGCCGCCGTCGCTGCTGCTCGCCGCGGCGGTCGTGTCCGCCGACGCGCCGTCGTCGTCGCCCTCGGGGCTCGACCCCGCGGTGCCGGGCGCGCCGGTCTCGTCGCCGCCCTCGAGCGTGCTCGGGACGGTGGCGGCGGGGTCGTCGTCGTCGCGCAGGTCGCCGGCGCAGGCGACGGTGACCAGGATCAGGGCGAGGGTGCGTCGCATGCGGTGCGGCCGGAGTTGCCGACACGACACTGCGGTTCCCGGGCGAGACCGCGCTCCCTCAGCCACCGCGTGCAGGTCGGTGCTGCGGGTGCTCGTTGAACCACACCTGCAGCGACTCCTGCGTGATCTCGACGACGAGGTCCGCCTTGCCGACGACGCACTGGCAGCCGAGGCGGCTGTACGGCCGCACATCGAAGCCCATGTCGAGCCGGTCCTCCTCCATCTCGCTCATCTCGGGCAGGCTCGCCAGGCCCTCGCGCACGTAGACGTGGCACGACGAGCAGGCGCAGACGCCTCCGCACGCGCTGCCCATGCGCACGTCGTGCTCCTCGGCGATCGCCAGCAGGTCGTCCTCGCCCGGCTTCACCTCGACCTCGCAGCGCGCACCCGACGGGTCGATGAACGTGATCTTCGGCATGGTCGGCTCTAGGGTTCGATGGTGCTGGGGTTGTGGCCGCCGCGGCGCTCGTCGAGGGCGTCGTCGCGATCGAGGGCGGACTCGATCGCCTCCACGCTGCGTCCGGCCATGCCGGCCTGCAGCGCCCGCTCCATGCGGCGGCGGGCGAACGGCTCGCTGACCGCCTCGAGGCCCTCGCGGGCCCGCGTCACGGCCTTCGCGTCGTGCGGACCCGCCGGTCCGAGGACGCGGTCGGCCGCCGCGAGCGCGGCGACGATCGCCGCGCGCTCGTCGTCGGGCAGCAGGCCCGGCACGTCGCCGGCCTCGGCCAGCGCGACGCGGACCGCCAGCGCGACCCGACCGATCTCGACCCGCGCCTCCGCGAGGTTGCGGGCCTCGAAGTCCTCGTCGGCGTGGTCGAGGCTCTCGAGCACGAGCGCGTCGACATCCGCCTCCGCGAGGCCGTACGTCGGCTTGACCTCGACGGTCTGCTTGACCCCGGTCATGAGCTCGCGGGCGGTCACGGTGAGCAGCGCGTCGGCGTCGAGCTGGAATGTGATCTCGACCCGCGCCATCGACGGCGGCAGCCGCGGGATCCCACGCAGCTCGAAGCGCGCCAGCGAGCGGCAGTCCGCGACCATCTCGCGCTCGCCCTGGACCACGTGCACGACCATGCCGGTCTGCTGCTCGCTGTAGTTGGTGAAGACCTGCCGCGCGGCGATCGGGATCGTCGCGTTGCGCGGGATGATCTTCTCGACGATGCCGCCCATGGTCTCGAGACCGAGCGACAGCGGCACGACGTCGAGCAGCGTCACGCCCGGGCGCGCGCTGCCCGATAGGATGTCGGCCTGGATCGCCGCGCCGTAGGCGACGACGCGATCGGGATCGATGTCGTGCAGCGGCTCGCGGCGGAACACCTGGGCGACGAGGCGCCGCACGAGCGGCACGCGGGTCGATCCACCGACGAGCACGACGCCGTCGAGGGCCCGGGCGTCGACCCCCGCGTCGGCCAGCGCGCGGCGGCACGGCGCGAGCGTGCGACGAGCGACAGGCTCGAGGATCGCCTCGACGCTGGCCCGCGACAGCGCGTGGTCGACGAGGCCGGAGCGCGGTAGCGACACGCCGACCTCGTCGGCCGCCGACAGGGCCTCCTTGGCCGCGCGCGCGGCGTGCATGGCCTCGGCGTGCTGCCACGGGTCGGCCGCGGCGATGCCCGCCTGCTCGAGCAGGTGCGCCGCGAGCACGCGGTCGAAGTCGTCGCCGCCCAGGGCCGAGTCGCCGCCGGTCGCGAGCACCTGGAACACGCCGTCGTGCAGGCGCAGCACGCTGATGTCGAACGTGCCGCCGCCCAGGTCGAACACCGCGAACGTGCCGCGCTCGCCCCGATCGAGGCCGTAGGCCAGGGCCGCAGCGGTCGGCTCGGCGAGCAGGCGGTACACCTCGAGGCCGGCGATGCGCCCGGCGTCCTTGGTGGCCTGGCGCTGCGC
>LNFM01011722.1_pt1 | contig 19007 bp, 15 predicted proteins | sample 596031 | NCBI WGS metagenome assembly LNFM01 (sample SAMN04254537, study PRJNA301005) | activated carbon metagenome | isolation source: dual media filters at the Ann Arbor, Michigan drinking water treatment plant | place: USA: Ann Arbor | reverse complement strand
ACAGCCCGCGCGAAGCCATCAGCCGTCTTGAATCCATGATCATGATGGGCGGCTATGCGCTGCCCGTCAAAACCATCCGTGAAATGATCTGCGGCTCGATTGATGTGATCGTCCAGGCCTCGCGCCTCCGCGACGGCTCACGCAAGATCACGCACATCACTGAAGTGCTCGGTATGGAAGACGAGACGGTCACGCTGCAAAACATTCTCGTCTATGAAGTCACCGGTGAAGACGCGAACGGCAAGCTGATCGGCCGCCACCGGTCGACGGGTATCGCCCGCCCGCGCTTCTGGGATCGGGCCGAATACTACAAGGAAGAAGGTCGTCTAGCCGGAGCGCTGGCCTCGGCTGAAGTTCTCGACAGCCACGGCAGTCCGTTGGGTGAAACACATGGCTGATAACGATCTCTCGATCCTGGCGGTGGCTCTGCTGGCGGCATTCGCTTTGGCTGGTATCGTTTTTGCGCTGGTTTATCCGTTTATATCGGGCGATCGGCAGGCAGCCAAGCGGGTCGCCAGTGTCAGCGAGACCCGCACAAAAAAAACCGGATCGGGCCGCACGGTCGCCGATATTGCCGCTCAGCGTAAGAAGCAGGTCACCGAATCTCTGAAAGATATGGAGAGCCGGGCGAAATCGAGCCAAAAGGTGACGCTGCGGACCAAACTCGAACGTGCCGGCCTCGACACCGAACCCCGCACCTTCTGGATTGCGAGCATTGCATCGGGCATCGTTATCGGCGTGTTGACGTTCGTGTCGATTAACGGCCCTTCCGCGCTCGTGGCCTCCTTGGCGATGGCGATCGTCGGAGGCCTCGGTCTACCGAACTGGGTCTTGAAAAGGCTGATCAAGGGCCGCCAGAAGAAATTTCAGAGAGAACTCGCTAATGCGATCGATGTCGTCGTTCGCGGCGTCAAATCCGGCCTTCCGTTGAACGAATGCCTTCAGATTATCGCACGTGAAAGCCCCGAGCCGATTGCCAGCGAATTTCGCTATGTCGTTGAACAGATGCGCGTCGGTATTCCGCTGGGCGAGGCCCTTGACCGCCTGATCGGCCGTATGCCTCTGTCAGAGGTCAAGTTTCTGGCGATCGTTATCGGTATTCAGCAGCAGGCTGGCGGCAACCTATCTGAGGCACTCGGCAACCTCTCAGGTGTTCTCCGTGACCGCTTCCGCATGGAAATGAAGGTGAAGGCCCTGGCTGCTGAAGCCAAGGCCTCCGCGATGGTTCTCGGCACGCTCCCGCCGGGCGTGATGCTGATGACGTACATTTCGACACCTGACTACATCATGCCGTTGTTCTCGACGACGGCTGGCAATCTGATTCTCGCCGGTGGGCTATCGTGGATGCTCTGCGGCATTCTCATGATGCGCAAGATGATCAACTTCAAGTTCTAGACCCGCGAGCAGCCGACCGGCTCCGCGCAGAAGGCAGATAGACATGCAAGCATTCATCGACGCGGTCATGAACCCCACGCTGATCGCGACAATGGCCGCGGCCGTAGCGGTCTTTGCCACCGTGCTTTCGCTGACTATGCCGCTGTTACAACGCGATCGCCTCAATCAGCGCATGAAAGTCATGGCGATCGAGCGCGATAAAATGCGCTCACAGCGGCTGCAGGACTTGGCATCAAAAGACCGCTTGGCTGGACAGGGCAAACTTCGCACAACGCCGAGGGGCTATATGCAAGCGATCGTCGAGCGCTTCGACCTGCGCTCTCAATTCGACAACGAAGAGGTCCGCAACAAGCTCAAATCGGCAGGCTTGCGCGGACAGGCACCGCTCATCGCCTACATGTTTTTCCGTGTTGCCATGCCGCCGATCGTCTTTCTGGCCGCACTATTCTACATTTTCGCTGTCGCGGAAATGGACTATCCGCCGATGATCAAAGTCTTGATGGCTGTTTGCGCTGGCGTTCTCGGTTTCTATCTGCCCAACGTCTTCCTCGAGAATCTCGCTCAGAAGCGTCAGCAGTCGATCCGCCAAGCCTTCCCCGACTGTCTCGACATGCTGCTGATCTGCGTCCAGTCGGGCATGTCAGTGGAATCAGCTTTCGGCAAGGTCGCCAAGGAAATCACCACGCAGTCATTGGAGTTGGGTGAAGAGTTAGCGCTGACCACCGCAGAGTTGTCCTATCTTGGCGAACGCCGCCACGCCTTCGAAAACCTAGGCAAGCGAACCGGCCTTCAAGGCGTCAAGGCAGTCGCAACTGCGCTCATCCAAGCCGAACGCTACGGTACGCCGGTCAGCCAAGCACTTCGCGTGATGGCCAAGGAAAACCGCGAAATCCGCATGAGCGAGGCCGAAAGAAAAGCCGCCTCCTTGCCGCCGAAGTTGACGGTGCCGATGATCGTGTTCTTCATCCCCGTGCTATTCTTCATCATTCTCGGACCCGCTGCGATCCGCTTTTGGGGCTACACGTGATCGCCGCGCCTTTCGAAACGGCTCACGTCGCGCGTTGACCACTCAGATTCTGCGTCACCCCGGCCTTCGCCCATGCGAAGGCCGGGGTTTTAGTTTGGCCAATACGGTCGCAGGCCCTTGCAGATCGTTGGCTGATGTCGCACCTGCTCGTAGAGACTTACGCCAACCCGCAGGACACCATGCCCGAAACGTCGCTGACGCCCCAAGAAGCCTTGATTTTCGCGATGATCACCATTTCCGCAGTCGATCGCGAGATTTCCGACGAAGAACTTCGCCGCATCGGGTCGATCGTTGCCGAGCTCCCGCCCTTCGAGGGACACAATCGCGATTGGCTCGTCCACGAGGCTCAAGCCTGCGGTCGCTACCTCGCCAAACCGGATGGCCTGAGAACGGTCCTCCAACTCGTGAAGTCGGTGCTCCCGCGCCGCCTGTATGAGACCGCCTATGTCTTGGCCGCCGAAGTCGCCGCCAGCGATCTCAATGTGCGCGAAGAAGAGATCCGTTGCCTCGAACTGTTGGCCGAAACACTCGAAATTGACAAACTCACGTGCGCGGCGCTCGAGCGTGCAGCGCGGGCCCGCCATCAACGTGTCTAGCTGCCACGTTTGCAGAACTGCGCGACCGCGTCCGCGGCGGACGCGAGCCCGTCATCTTGCGTCGCACCCGAGCTCTTCCGCGGCTTGAGGTCGTGGTCGCCGTCTTCGATCCAATGAATTTTGATCCAGTCGGGAAGCGTCAGCCCTGCAAACGCCTCCACCCCGCCAAATGCATCGCGTGTTCCCTGCACGATGAGGGCGGCCCGCGTCAGTCCCTCGATCACTCCGGCCCGGCTCGACGCCGGTTTTCGTGGTGGCAGCAGCGGGAATCCCAGCACCACAACACCCGCCACATCCGGTTCGCGGTTTGCAGCCAAACACGCAATGCGCCCGCCCATCGATTTGCCGCCCGCGAAAATCTGCGCCCGTGGGCCGATCTTCGCCCGCACCTCCGCGATTGCGCGTCGATAGTCGTCGGTCAGGGTTTCTGCCCGGGGCGCGGGACGCCGCGACAGTCCCAAGGAGCGGGCCGCCATATAGGGAAACTCAAACCGATGCACCGTCACGCCGCGGGCTTCGATGAGCCGCGACATCCGATCTAGGACCGGGCTCTCCATGCCCAATCCCGCCCCGTGCGCGAGAATGAGATGGGTTGAGCGTGCGGTGTTACCCGACACCAGCCAGCGCCTTGGCTCCGCAGCGGTCTGCTTATCCCCCACCATTTCTTCCAGCATGATCAATCATTTCCAGCCTCTGGCGCGCAGATTTCTCACCATGGACTTGCGCTCACAACGCCCTGAGGAACCGGAGGGTCGCATTTTTGCCCACTCCCAGTCTAAACTACTCCCCGAACACAAGCGGGATCAGATGCGCATACGTTTCGTCTTGATAGGCTCAATTGCAGCGGTATGCGGCACGCCGGGCGCGGTCGCGTGGGCAAACGAGAGCACGCAATTTCCTTGGACGGGCGCTGCTGCCAAAGCCGCGGCAGCAATCGCTGCGCCTCCAGCCGCAAAAGAGGCTCTCCCTGAAGCTCCAGTTACGCCTGCCAAAGCGGCCACCGAAACCGCGGCTCCGGCGCCAGCTACCGTTCCCCCATCCGCCAAGAAAGATGTGCCTCCACCCGTGCCCGCCAAAAAAATCTTTGGCGCCATGAAAGCGCCCGCAGACATGAAAGCCCGCGCCATCGGCGCATATTCGCGCGGGTGCTTGGCCGGTGCCAAAGCCCTGCCGATCGACGGGACGGCGTGGCAGGCAATGCGCCTCTCCCGCAATCGCAATTGGGGCCACCCCAAACTCATCGAGCTTCTGGAAAAGTACGCCGGCGAAGTGAAGCAGAAAGACAATTGGCCGGGCCTTCTCGTCGGCGATATCTCGCAGCCGCGCGGCGGTCCCATGCTCACCGGCCACGCCTCCCACCAGCTCGGCCTCGATGCCGATATCTGGTTCACGCCCATGCCCTTGCGCCGCCTCTCCAAGACGGAGCGCGAAAATCTCGCCGCGACCTCCATGCTCGCCTCCGACAACTTGTCCGTTAACAAGAAGGTGTGGGGCGAAGGCCAGGTAAAAATTGTCCGCCGCGTCGCCTCGTATCCCGATGTCGAGCGCGTCCTTGTGCACCCCGCCATCAAAAAGGCACTCTGCGAAACCGGCGACACGGATCGCAAATGGCTGGCGAAGGTTCGCCCCTATTGGGGGCACTTCTACCATTTCCATGTCCGCATCGGCTGCCCCGCCGACAGTCCGGCATGCAGCAAGCAAGCGCCCATTCCTGGTGATGACGGCTGCGGCAAGGAACTCGACGACTGGTACAAGCTTCTGACGGCACCCCCCAAGCCGAAGCCGCGTTCGGTGGAGCCCGTTAAGCCCGTCAAACCAAAACCGCCGTTGACGCTGGCCGATCTGCCCCCCGAATGCGGTGACGTCGTCGGCGAAGTGCCAGCAATCCAGACCGCGGCACCGCAGCCGAAGTCAAACACTCCGAAAGCCGCCAAGGCGCCATCGGAACCCGCCAAGAAAACCAAGCAGGCCGGTGCCGATTAGCTCCGTCACGCCGTGCTTTTCACACCCGTCGGTAACGGACACGATACGCCCGTTCCGCTGAGCCCACAGTACCCGTGCGGCACCTTTGCCAAATACTGCTGGTGATAGTCCTCCGCCCAATAGAACGTCGGCGCGGGCATGATCTCCGTCGTGATGCGCACGAATCCCGCCGCCGTCAGCCGCTGCTGGTACCCCGCGCGCGACGCTTCCGCCACCGCGAGCTGCTCCGCGTCAAACGTGTAGATGCCCGATCGGTACTGTGTGCCGGTATCGTTGCCCTGACGATACCCCTGCGTCGGATCGTGATTTTCCCAGAACGTCTTTAAGAGCGCACTGAAGCTGATCTTCGCCGGATCGAACACAACCAGCACGACCTCGTTGTGCCCGGTCCGCCCCGTGCACACCTCGTCATATGTCGGGTTCGGCGTCAGACCGCCCGCGTACCCCACGCCCGTCACGACGATCCCGTCGCCAAGCTGCCAAAACTTGCGCTCCGCTCCCCAGAAGCAGCCGAGCCCGAAGAGCACCATCTGGCTTCCGTCCGGATAGGGCCCCTTGAGCGGCCGGCCATTGACGAAGTGGTGCGTCGCCGTTGCCAGCGGTTCCACCCGCCCGGGCAGCGCCGTCGACGCCGTCGGCATTTCGGTCTTTTTGTGCTTGAAAAACATCGCCGTCACCTTGAACTAAAACAGGGGCTCCACCGTCAGGGCGTGGCCCGCAGACCTCGTACTCAACAATACTCTCAACCGGCGCTGGCGGTTTCGCTGAGCCTTGCTAAACTCTGCGCAATAGTTCCACACATCTGACGTGTGTTCGGCCCGTGCTCGGAGAGTATCATATGACGGACGCCACCATGCCGGCCCCCGGCGCCCCCGATATCGGTCCCCAACCCGACACCACCCAACCCCCGAAGTCCACGTCGACCTCAGATCCTTATGCCTTCGAGCCGGAGGATTATGGCGCCAGCACACTTCGCACCACCATTTTCTGTCTCGTCTTTCTCCTCCTGCTCCCCTTCTTTGCCAGCCTCCCCGCCATGATCGGCATGCGCGCCTCCGCCGGTCTCCTCGGCGACAACCTGGGCCTCCTCGTCCTCGCCGCCGTCTTCACTGCGCTCATGTTCCTCGTCTTCGTCGAGATGATGTTTTCCATCCGCACGCGCGTCCACCTCGGCCGCGAGAAGGTGCGCATGACATTGCCAGCTGGCCGCGGCCCCACGCCCATGCTCCGCTACCGCAGCTATGAATTCCCCTACGACCAAGTCGACACCGTCGAGACCCGCCGCGAAATTTATGGTGGCGCGTTGACACCCGTCTTAATGAAGGGAGCCCGCGTGACCTTGAAAGACGGATCATTGGTTCCACTCGGTTACGTCAGCGAGGCGGATAGCGACCCCGTCTTCCCCTACGACGACATCGCACGAAAAATCGCCGAACGCGCACGCCTGCCCCTGATCGATCGTGGCGCCGTCCGCCGCTCCGTGCGCAGCAAGATGTTGGGCATCAAGGCCACCGACGCAGAAAACACGATCGTCGACGACGCCGGCATCGAGCGCCTCAACGCGTCGCATAACACATTCATGCTGGCGATTATTGGCCTCGTTCTGATCTTGATGCTCATCGGCATTGTTCAAGATTTCGCCGACGGCAGCCCCATCGGCCAAACAGCCTGGCTGCCCACACTGAGCACCGGCGTCAGTTGACGAAGATGTTCACCCGTCGCCGCCGCCGCCCGAAATAGCCGGTTATCAGCGCCAGCGCACCGAACACAGCCCACGTCGGAAAGCCAATCACGACCGCCTCGAGCGCCGACCACACTGCCGGCGACACCGACGAGCTGACACTCTCCCGGGCCGAGTTCAGCGAGTTCGGCGAGATCCGTTCCCACTGGGTCTCGAAGGGAGTCCCCGCAAACGCCCCCGATCCGTTTAGCCACGGCGTCGCATCCGCGACCAGGGCGATCATCGCGATCAAAGCGAAAAGACCGGCAAGAAACCTCAGAGCAGCCATGGTCGGCTCCTATCCATGCAGTGCGGTGCGCTTGATCCGGCCAATGTCCTTGCCGCGCTTCGCTGTCGCCGGCAAGCGCGAGCGCTAATGGCCCCCGCTCAGCAAACAAAAAACGCCGCGCGCCACCATCGATTGCCTCAGCAACGTGGCGCCGCAGTGACGTGTTGCCAATGAACCGCGCTTGCACGGAGAGGTGGCCGAGTGGTTTAAGGCGCACGCCTGGAACGCGTGTGTAGGGGAAACTCTACCGTGGGTTCGAATCCCACTCTCTCCGCCACGGCACGACAGTGTCCCAACAACCGTTTACCCCAACAGATCCCAACCCTGATGATCGCCGCGCCGGCAACGGCGGCTTGCGTCCTCTTTGCATTTGAAGGACGGATTGCGTTATCGTCCGACCACAGTTTATTCGCGGCGTTGATCAGCAGCGGTTTTATATTCAACTAAAGCTGCGCAGTGGTCGAGCAAATGAGACACCAGTATGAGCGCGAACCGGCCCCAACGGCCTCGGCGAGCGGGCCAAGGCGTACTGAGCAGCGCCGTCGGATCGCTCCGTTCGGTTTTCTGGAGCGTCGCGCTGATCAGCTGTGCGCTCAATCTGCTGATGCTCACCGGCCCAATATTCATGCTGCAGGTCTATGATCGCGTCCTCGCAAGCCGCTCCGTGCCCACACTCATCGCGCTCTCCCTACTCGCCGCTGCACTCTATCTATTCTGGGGCCTGTTCGAATTTTTGCGCTCCCGAACGATGTCGCGCGCCGCGTTCTGGCTTGACCAGCGATTAGGTCCGCCGACATTCAAAACGTGGCTCGGTCGATCCTTCAATGACAATCAGGATAGCACGCGGCCCTTGGTTGATATCGCCACCATTCGCCAATTCCTCTCAAGCCCCGCCATGACTGGCTTGTTCGATGTTCCGTGGATTCCGATCTATCTCGGCGTCGTCTTCATCGTGCATCCGTGGCTTGGTTGGCTGACGTTGGGCGGCGCGGCACTCGTCACAGGCCTTGCTCTCGCCAACGAAAGGGCAACTCGCGCGCCCCTCGGACAAGCCTCTTCGATGGAACACGTCGAAACGCAGTTTCTCGAACAGGCACACCGCAACGCCGAGAGTCTTCTTCCGATGGGCATGGTGGGCTCCATCAGCAGCCATTGGGAACGCCTTCACGGCGAGGGTGCCGGACGAGCGCAACGTGCGACCGAACGCGGTGAGATATATTCGGCCCTCTCCAAGGCCATACGCATGGTGCTGCAGTCGGCAGTGTTAGGGCTTGGCGCATATCTGGCGATCGGCCAGGAAATCTCATCCGGCATGATCGTAGCCGTATCGATCATCTCAGGGCGTGCGCTGGCTCCGATCGATCAGGTGATTGGGCAATGGCGCATGGTTGTGCGCGCGCGGCAAGCCTATCAACGATTGCAAAAGGCCCTGCCGGATGAAGCAGCGCCGGCGCCACCGCTACAACTTCCAGCTCCGAATGGATCGTTGAGTGTGCGCAACGTCACAAAATTCGCCCCAGATGTCGCCAATCGTGCCAGCGATGCAGAGATCGTCATCCTCAAAGACGTCAGCTTCGCGCTGGAATCGGGCGATGCCGTCGGCATCATCGGGCCGAGCGCATCGGGCAAGACCACGCTCGCGCGCATCCTGATCGGCGCCTGGAAAACCGACCACGGGGAGGTTCGGCTTGATGGTGCTCTGCTCGATCAGTGGGATCAGGAAAGTCTTGGCCGCTATATCGGATATTTGCCGCAGAATATTGAACTGCTCGCCGGTACGGTCCAGCAGAACATTGCCCGCTTTGACCCTGCAGCAACCGACGGCGAGATCATCGCAGCCGCTCAGATGGCAGGCGTTCATGAGATCATCCTGCGCTTACCTGGTGGATACGAGACGTCCGTGGGCTTCGGCGCCACTCCGCTATCGGGCGGTCAGGTTCAACGCATCGCCTTGGCGCGAGCAATTTTCCGCATGCCCAAGCTCGTCGTTCTGGACGAGCCCAATTCCAATCTGGATTCTGAGGGGGATGCCGCACTGGCGGTGGCGATCGACAAGCTGCGTCGGGCAGGCTCGGCAGTCGTGGTCATGGCCCACCGGCCAAGTGCTATCGCGTCTGTGAACAAGATTTTGATGCTCGTCGCCGGATCGGTTGTCGAGTTTGGCGACAAGGATGACGTCCTCCGCAAGGTGACGCGTGTTGTGCCGGCAGGAGTGCGCGTATGACGATGGTGTCGCCAAACATCGCCGCTCCGCAAAGACCGGCGGTGAATACCAACTACGGGTCCCCGATCCGCACCGCGCTGCTGGTCTTCATATGTTTGTTCGGCGGCCTGTTCGCATGGATGTTGATCGTGCCCTTGTCCGGGGCAGTCATCGCGTCCGGAGAAGTCGTCGTTCGCGGCAAGCCCCAACTTGTGCAACATCTCGACGGAGGTATCGTAAAATCGATCGGGATCCGCAATGGCGACCGGGTCGAAAAGGGAGCCGTCCTGGTAAGCCTGGACGACACCACACTCAGGGCCAACATCGATATTTACATGAACCGCCTGCGCGAAGCACTCGCCACGCGATCTCGGCTGGAAGCAGAACGTGACGACCGGGACGCAATCGTCTTTGACAATGACGTCTCCGCCAGATTCACTCTTGGCGATGAGTCGGCGCACCGCGCGCGACAGAAAAATCTGTTTGAGGCACGTAAAGCTAGCCGCAAGGGTGAAATCGAGAAGCTCCGGGAAAAGATCGGACAATTCGACAACCAGATGGACGGCCTCGAAGGTCTAATTGGTGCCAAGTCCGAGCAGCTCAATTCCATCAAAGCTGAACTCGATAGTCTGACGAAGTTGCTTGAAAAGGGAATTGCGACGAAAACGCGAGTCTATGGCCAGGAGCGTATGAAGTCCGACATCACCGGACAACTCGTAGAACATGCTTCTGAGTTGGCGCGCGTCAGCAACGCGATCCGCGAAACGGAAGTGAGCATCATCCAGGTTGACCGGGCCTTCAAAGAAAAAGTCTTGGCTGAACTGTCGGAAACAGCAACCCAAACCGACGATCTCATACAGCAGATCTCAGCAACACAAAAGCAATTGGATCGCGTCGAGATCCGGGCGCCGGCCTCCGGGATTGTTCACGAACTCAACGTCAATACGGTTGGTGGAACACTTCCCCCCAATGCTACGCTCATGCAAATTATAGCCAGTGACGGCGGACTGGATGTCGAAGTCCAAGTCGAACCCAACGCCATTGATCAATTGTCCATCGGACAGGAGGCCGTCGTTCGCTTTCCCGCCTTCAATCAAGCGACAACCCCAGAGATCATGGGAGCCGTTGACCGCATCTCACCCTCAAGCGTAACGGACGAGAAGTCGGGGCTGTCATTCTACCGCGTCGTGGTGTCGGTCGCGCCCGAGCAATTGGATCGTCTCAAGGATTTGCGCTTGATCCCAGGGATGCCAGCTGAGGCCTACGTGCGCACCGGCGATCGAACAATGGCAAGCTTCCTCATGAAGCCGTTTGTCGACAATCTCAACCGCGCCATGCGCGAGTAGCTCTGTTGCGGCGTCCTCTTCCTTTACGGCGCCGCATGTCAGATGCCAGCTCTCAATTCCGCTTCTGAACGAGACACCTTGAATCGAGCAGCGCGCCTTGACGAGGTGCCCGGCGTGCCCGTCGGACCTCGTGTCTAGTCGCCCGGCATCTCCCAGCGTCGTCGAATGGCCTTTTCGAATTCCAGAAGTGCAAAAATCGCCACGCCCACGAGCAAGACCGGCCATCCATCCGCCAGACTGAGCGGCCGGGTCTCGAAGAAGCGCTCCATGAATGGGGCATAGGTGAACAACACCTGTAGCCCGGCGACTGCTGCAATCGCCGCCAGCACGACAGGCGTCCCGAGAAATCCGCGCCATGTCAACGACGGGCTCCGCAGGAAACGAACGCTGAACAGATAAAACACTTCCATGACCACGAGCGTGTTGACAGCCAGCGTCCGCGCCGTTTCGACGTCCGCGCCCCGTGCCATGGCCCAGTGGAAGGTCCCGAAAATGCCGGCGAGAAACAGTGTCGACACGAACGCGACACGCCAGATCAGGAACCGCGTCAAGATGGGTTCATCCGGCGACCGGGGCGGCCGTGTCATCGCATCGGGCTCTGTTGGCTCAAACGCCAGCGCCAGCGCAAGGCACATGGAACTCACCATGTTGACCCACAGAACTTGAAGGGGGGTAATCGGCAGTGTCAGACCCAGCAAGATCGCCACCACAATACTGAGTGACTCGCCGCCATTGATGGGCATCAGAAAGGCGATTGATTTCTTCAAGTTGTCATAGACCGTCCGCCCCTCGCGCACCGCGCTGGCGATCGACGCAAAATTGTCGTCAGCCAACACGATCTGCGCGGCCTCCTTCGCCGCCTCCGTGCCTTTAATTCCCATTGCAACACCGACATCGGCGCGCTTCAGCGCCGGCGCGTCGTTGACCCCATCCCCTGTCATCGCGACCACGGCCCCGCGCGATTGCAGCGCTTGAACCAATCTCAATTTATGCTCGGGGCTCGCGCGGGCGAAGACATCGATGCCTGTGACGGCCTCGGCCAACTCTGCATCCGTCATTCGTTCGATCTGCGATCCTGTCAACGACTCCGACGTGTTCTCAAATCCCAGTTGTCGGGCAATCGCGCAAGCGGTTGCCGCGTGATCTCCGGTAATCATCTTGACTCGAATGCCAGCTGTCCGGCACTCCGCGACAGCCGCAACGGCTTCCTCGCGCGGTGGATCGATCAGTCCAAATAGACCAAGCAGCGTGAGACCATCCGCAACATCGTTGACGGTGAGGTCCCTCTGATTGGGTGCCATCTGCCGGGTCGCCACGCCAAGCAATCTCTGTCCCTGACTGGCCATGGCGTCGATGGCGTCGAGCCACCGCGCACGTTCAATCGGCCGGTCGCCATCGGCGGCGCGCTCGAAGGCACACATCGTCAGCAACCGCTCCGGAGCCCCCTTGATGCAGATGAACGCATGTCTGTCATGGTCATGGTTCAGCGTGGCCATGAAGCGATGATCCGACTCGAATGGAATGAGGTCGGCGCGTAGAAAGGCCTTACGAATATGACCAAGATCGATGCCGGCCTTTGCAGCCAACGTCAGCAGTGCCCCTTCCATCGGATCGCCGTCGACGACCCAGCTGCCCTCCACATCTCGCAATCCGGCGTCGTTGCATAAGGCAGCCACGCGCACGGCGTCCATCAGAACGGCACTGTTCTCCGGACGAACGTCATGGCCGTCGACGCTGAAATCGCCGCGCGGTGCATAGCCAGAACCGCTCACCTTGAAGCGCTGATCCGCCGTCGCGACCGTTGCCACCGTCATTTCATTGCGCGTCAACGTCCCCGTCTTGTCTGAACAGATGACGGAAACGGCCCCCAACGTCTCCACGGCTGGCAGCCGCCGGATCAGAGCGCGGCGCGCGGCCATCCGCTGCACGCCGATGGCCATGGCAATGGTAAGAACCGCCGGCAGGGCCTCTGGAATGGCTGCCACGGCCAGTGTAATCACCGCCAGGAAGAGATCCGCTGGCGGCTGACCCCGCACGGCAATACCAAACACGAAGATCAGCCCGGCAAGCGAGAGTATGCCGATCGTTAGGCTCTTCGAAAAATGCGCCATGTTCCGGATGAGCGGCGTTTCCAGTGGCTCGACCTCGGCCAGCAGACCGCTGATGCAGCCAATTTCGGTCTCAACACCCGTCGCGACAACGAAGCCGCTCGCCTGCCCACGTGTGATGAGCGTGCCAGAGTACGCCATCGATCCCCGGTCGCCGAGCGAAGCGCCGGCATCCACGGGTTCCGTCTGCTTGGCAACAGGAACGGACTCGCCGGTCAGCGCCGCTTCGTCGACCTGGAGATTGCGCACGCGCACGAGCCGCAGATCGGCCGGCACGCGATCTCCGGATTCGATCAGAACGAGATCGCCTTGAACCAGCGTCTCAGCCGGCACCGTCAGCCGAACACCGTCGCGCTTAACCGTGGCATGCGGTGAAACCATGTGCTGAATGGCCCGGATAGCCTGTTCCGCCTTGCCCTCCTGGATGAAACCCATAAGCGCGTTCACGACCACGACGGCCAGGATCACACCGGCATCTGTGGTGTGCCCGATCGCCACCATGATCACAGCTGCGCCGAGCAGAACCTGCAGGAGAAAATTTTCAAATTGCGCCAGAAGCCTGTGCAGCACGGACCGTTGCGGCGGCGGCGGCAGGCTGTTCGGCCCCCGACGTTCCAACCGGCGCGCGGCCTCCTCGCCGCTGAGGCCCTCCCCGGATGCGGCCAATTGCCCAATGACGTCGCGCGCGTCCATCGCGTGCCATACCGGCCGGACCGATGTCACCGGATTGTCCGCCGTTTCCGACCCCATTTCAGACATGCCGTTTCCTTTTGTCGACGCAGGCATGGGCCCCTGACTTCCAAGTGCGCCGGCGACCCTAAGCAACGGCGCGACCATTCGGCTTGTGCTCGATCAACCCCACGTAGCCATACTCATCAGACATCTGAAAGCGCGCAGACCTGGATGCAACGGAATGCGTGGGTGACATGGTACGACAATCGCGCTTAACGCCATTTGCAACATCCTGAAATGTCATTTGCAATCGTCGCAGCGCTTGCATCCCGCCCAACAATCTCCAACATAGAGCGGAGATTTGCCGTGCCCGCGTTACCCAGCTGACACAACGTGCGCCAGTTCCGCGCCGCAAGCGTTTCCCGGAGGATCATATGACGAAACTGACCATCAACGGTCGCGAAGTCGACATCGCGGCCGATCCGGATACACCGCTCCTCTGGGTCGTCCGCGATGAATTGGGATTGACCGGCGCAAAGTTCGGTTGCGGACAAGCGCTCTGCGGCGCTTGCACGATGTACGCCGACGGCACGCCCATCCGCGCCTGCGTGACACCTCTTGAAAGTGTCGCTGGCCAGGCGATCACCACGCCGGAAGGGCTCGAAGGTCGCATCGCTGAGGCAGTCCGCGCCGCCTGGGAGAAACACGACGTCGCCCAATGCGGATATTGCCAGTCGGGCCAGATCATGGCCGCCGTGGCGCTCCTCAATAGCCAGCCTGCGCCGACCGACACCGACATTGATGAAGCCATGACCGGCAACATTTGCCGCTGCGCCACCTATGGCCGCATTCGCACCGCCATTAAAGCGGCATCTGAAACGCTGAAGGGCTGAGGAGAGACGCACCATGTTCAAGGATAACGTCGCCACCGCCGCCCGCGCGCTGTCACCTGACGCCGGACCCGTCGCCCTCGACCGCCGGGGCTTTTTGCGTTTGTCAGCCGGCACCGGCGCCGGCCTCGTCATCGGCGCTTACATCCCCGCCTCTGCGGTCGCAGCCGAGACCGCGGCCAAGGGCTCTGCCTCCGCCGTCTTCAATCCCTTCGTGACGATCACGCCCGACAACAAAGTCATCGTCCTCTCCAAGCATCTCGACAAAGGGCAGGGCACAGCCACCGGCCTCGCCACCCTGGTCGCCGACGAACTCGATGCCGACTGGGCGCAGATGGTCGCTGATTTCGCGCCCGCCAACACAGCGCTCTACAAAAACACGTTCTTTGGCGTGCAGGGAACTGGCGGCTCCACCGCCATGGCGAATTCCTTCGAGCAATATCGGCAAGCCGGCGCCGCCGCCCGTCAGATGCTCGTCGAAGCCGCCGCCAAATCCTGGAAAACAGACGCTGCCAAAATCACCGTCGCCAAAGGCATCGTGTCCGACGGCACCAACAAAGCCACCTTCGGCGAACTCGCCGCCGCAGCATCCAAGCTGCCGGTTCCCGAAAATCCCAAGTTAAAAGATCCAAAAGACTTCACCTACATCGGCAAATCGTTCCCCCGCCTCGATCAGAAAGCGAAGGTGACCGCGCAGCCCGTGTTCACGCAGGATGTTCAGCTGCCCGGCATGCGCGTCGCCGTCGTCGCCCGCCCGCCCCGCTTCGGCGGCAAGCCCGGCGCCGTTGATGCCGCCAAAGCCAAGGCCGTGAAAGGCGTCACCGATGTCGTGACCATTCCCGGCGGCGTCGCCGTGGTCGCCACATCGACATGGGCCGCCATCAAGGGCCGTGACGCGCTGCAGGTCACATGGGATGAATCGGCCGCCGACAAACGCGGCACCAACGATCTCATCGCGGAATACCGGGATCTTGCGACCAAGCCAGGTCTCCCCGTCCGCAAAGATGGTGACGCAGAAAAGGCGATCGCCGGCGCTAAAACGGTCATCGACGCCGAGTTCGTCTTCCCGTTCCTTGCCCACGCGCCAATGGAGCCGTTGAACGCCGTCCTCGAATTCAAGGACGGCAAGGCGACACTCACGCATGGTAGCCAGCTGCAAACCATCGATCAGTCCGTCACTGCCGCCATCCTTGGCGTCAGGCCAGAAGACGTTGCCGTCAAGACGCTCTGGGCCGGCGGTTCGTTCGGCCGCCGCGCCGTCTACAACGCCGACTACGTCGCCGAGGTCGCGCACATCGTGAAGGCGCTGGGCACCGACAAGCCGATCAAACTCATCTGGACGCGCGAGGACGACATCAAGGGCGGCTACTACCGCCCCATGTACGTGCACAAAGTGAAAGTCGGCCTCACCGAAGCCGGTGAAATTGCGGGTTGGCATCACCGTATCGTCGGCCAGTCGATCATGACGGGCACAGCTTTCGAAAGTAGCTCGGTTAAGGGAGGCGTCGATGGAACCTCCGTCGAAGGCGTCAACGATACGCCCTATGCAATTCCGAATTTCGAAGTTGAAGTCCACAACACCAAGGTGGGCGCCCCCCCGCTCTGGTGGCGTTCGGTTGGCCATACGCACACGGCCTACGTCATGGAAACGCTGATCGACGAAGTCGCGGTTCGCACGGGCAAAGACCCCGTCGCCTTCCGTCTCGCCATGCTTGAAAAGCACCCGCGCCATGCGGCCGTTTTGAAACTCGCTGCCGAAAAAGCCGGTTGGGGCTCGCCTCTGCCCGCGGGCGTGGCGCGCGGCGTCGCCGTCCATGAAAGCTTCAAGAGTTTCGTCGCCCAAATCGCCGAAGTCCGCATCAAGGATGGCCAAGCCAAAGTTGACCGCGTCGTCTGCGCCGTCGATTGCGGCCTTGCGATCAATCCCGACAACATCGTCGCCCAGATCGAAGGCGGCATCGGCTACGGACTCGGCGCCATCCTGCATTCGCACGTCACGCTCAACGAGGGCGCGGTCGATCAAACAAACTTCGGCGACTACGAGGTGCTGCGCTTCAACGAGATGCCGAAAGTGGACGTCCACATCGTCCCTTCAGCCGCACCGCCCACCGGCATCGGCGAACCCGGCACGCCCCCGATCGGCCCCGCTGTCGCTAACGCCATCGCCGCCCTCACCGGCCAACGCATTCGCGAACTGCCCATGGCCAACCACAAACTCGTCGCGTCCTGACCAAAGGACGCGGCGACCGCCCACCTTCCGTGACTTTGACGGCAACGCCGGAGGCCTGCGCGCCCCGTGCGGAGGCGCCCGCGCCGCGAGCACAATCAAAGAGAGCGCCGTGAGCACACACCACCGCGCCGCGCAGCGGCCGGAGCCAAGGGCGACTGCGCGGCCCGACGGCAACGCCGGAGGCCTGCGCGCCCCGTGCGGAGGCGCCCGCGCCGCGAGCACAATCAAAGAGAGCGCCGTGAGCACACACCTAATGCCGAAGCTCTTGCGCCGCTTCCTCGAGCCCCTCGCGGAATGCAGCGACCGTCTCGCCAGCCAACTCACGATTGAGCAGCGACAGCTGCTCGACTTCGACACGAACATCGCGCTGTGCCGTATCGACGACATCGCGGTATGTGGTCATCAACTCGTTGACGTTCCGGCAGCCCATCAACCGCCGCGTGGCCTCGATCTCATGCTCGATGCACCGGCCCATAAAGCCAAACCAAGCGGTATTGACGCGAAACGCCTGATCGATGAGCCGCCCGTTGATCTCGGTCATCATCGTGAACATCGGACGCTGCATCGTCATCCATGAGTTCATCGTCGCCTTGGCTTGCGCTTCGATGGCTCCAAAGTCTTGCATCGGCAGTTTTGAATTGCTTGTCATGATCTGTGTTCCCAGGCTTGGTTTGACGCGACGCTGGCCATCGGGAAAGGCAAAAGCAAAGGGATCCGAGACCTGCGGACTGCTGCTCATTTGCCGGGTGAGTATGAACCCACGCGCAGTCTGTGACCTGAACGCGGCAAAGTCATCCCATGACATTTGCGTGTTTGAACGCTGTATTCCCGATAAGCCGTCTTGCCATGCTGTTGGCACATGCCAACGAAGCAGTCGTCAGGACTGTGCGCCCGTCCCGGTAACGTCATGGCGCGCTTGCTCGAAATCCTCGGCATCGTCGATATCGTGCAGCTCGCGCTCGGGAATGCGCACCGCGATCGCATCGCGGATCAGCGCCTTCGCTCCGTCGCTGCCATGCAAAGCCGACAACTGAGCGATCACTGCCCGCGGCCAGATCACGGGATTGCGCTGCGCCCCGCGTGCATCGGCAGCATGAACGATCCGCCGCCCGCCCTGCGCCCCGAAGACACTGATGAGCATGCGCAGAGACGCGGCGGATAACAGCGGCATGTCACCCGGCAGGATCATAACGCCGTCAATGTCCCGATCCAGTGCGCCGGCACCCGCAGCAATCGAATACCCCAGTCCGTCGCGATCATCCGCGCAACCGACGCATCGAACCGGCAAACCAATCAGCGCGTCCCGGATCGCATCGCCATCTGGTCCCGTGACGACGATGATGTCATCCAACCCCGCCCCATGCGCCGCTGCGGCCGTGCGCTGAACAATAGCCGCGCCGCCGAGCATCGCCAGCAGCTTGTTCTCCGGACCAAACCGCCGCGAGCGTCCGGCCGCCAGAACGATTGATCCAATGCGCATCAGCAGCACGCCCCGCTAGTCCCATTCGGATCATCCGCCGCCGTGAACGGGATCGACGTCCCGCACCCCGGGAAAATCCCGAAATGCCGATCGAAGTTGCCAATGAACGTGAAGTGCGGGGCAAACCGCGTCTCCGCCAGCATCCGCCACGTATTTCCGCACACCGGAAAAATGCGCCCCGTCTCGATGTGATGATGCCCATCCAGCACGAACCCGTCCGGCTCTTCCGCCACCGTGCCTTTGTAGATCACGGCCTGACCGTAGTCCTCGCACGCCGGCTCCAGTCCATCGAGTTTGAACAGCCGGTACGTGGCGGAAAAGAATTTGGCCGCCCCAAGCTTCTTACGGATCGCGTCGTTGTTCACATCCAGCGGCCGGCTCGTCACCAGACGCGGATCGAGAAAGCCTGCCTGTTTGGCGAGCGTCAGGAAGTCGTTCCAATAGAGCGCACCGCTGAGGCACTCGCCGTAAAGTTCGGGATCGCGGATCAGATCCTCACTGATGCGCCGGTCCGCATACACGTCCGAGAAGTAAAGCTCGCCACCCGGCTTCAAGAGATCGAACGCGCCTTTGAGCACAGCCGGCTTATCGATCGACAGATTGATCACACAGTTCGAAACAATGAGATCGAATGATCCCGGCTCCAGACCGAGGTCGCCTAGGCGCTCGATATACCCATGCAGAAAGCGTGTGTTCGGCCTCGCGTACCCGAATTTCTGCGCATGCCAGTCCACATGCCGCCGCGCCACATCGAGCTGCTCGTCCGTCATATCGACGCCGACCACCTCCCCCGTCTCGCCCGCAAGCTGCGCCAGCATGTAGGCATCCCGCCCCGACCCCGCGCCGAGATCGAGCACCCGCAGCCCAGTCATCGCGGAGGGGCACACGAGCCCGCACCCATAATACTTCGACGCCACTTCGGAATGGATCTTCGCCGCCAACGGGCGCAGATGCGCCGGCATACTATCGGCCGTGCAGCACGCCGACGTCTTCAGGTCGTCCGTGGTTTTCAGCACTTTGCCGTAGTAAAGCTTGACGCTGTCGTGATCCATCTTGTCCTCCGCCGCC
>LNFM01006579.1_pt1 | contig 19007 bp, 22 predicted proteins | sample 596031 | NCBI WGS metagenome assembly LNFM01 (sample SAMN04254537, study PRJNA301005) | activated carbon metagenome | isolation source: dual media filters at the Ann Arbor, Michigan drinking water treatment plant | place: USA: Ann Arbor | reverse complement strand
GTGGAGCGCACCGGCCAAGTTCCCTCTCCCCTTGGGAGAGGGTTAGGGTGAGGGGCGTTCCGTCCACCACGTGATTTCTCAGGGAGTCGGAAGATGAGCGAAGACGTTTACGTACTCGGCGTGGACATGATCAAGTTCGGGCGCTTCCCGCACCGGACCATCGACGGCCTGGGCGCCGAAGCCGCGCTGCTTGCGCTCGACGACGCCGGGCTGGGCATCAAGGACATGCAGGCGCTCTATCTCGGCAATGTGGGTCACGTCACCCAGTTCGTCGGCCAGAAGATCCTGCAGCAGATCGGCCAGACCGGCATTCCGGTGGTCAACTGCACCAATGCCTGCGCCTCGGGCGCCACCGCGTTCCGCGAGGCCTACCTGGCGGTGAAATCCGGCGAGTTCGACCTGGTGCTGGCGGTCGGCGTCGAGCAGATGGGCAAGGGCCTGCTGGGCAACGCCGGCGGCGGCGATGACGGCATCCCGCGCGAGGGCCTGCTGGGCTCGCGGCTGATGCCGGCGCTGTTCGCCGAGGTCGGCATGGAGCACTCGCGCAAATACGGCACGAAGCCTGAGCATTTCGCCAAGGTGTCGGTGAAGAACCACCACCATTCGACGCTCAATCCCAAGGCGATGTACCAGATCGAGACGCCGCTCGAGGAGGTGATGGGCGCCGAGATGATCGCCTATCCGAACACCAAGCTGATGTGCTCGGTGAACGTCGACGGCTCGGCGGCGGCGGTTATCGCGTCGGCAAAGAAGGCGCGCGAGCTGGGCATGGGCCGCGCCGTCCGCATCCGCGCCTCGGCGCTGACCAGCGACCGCTTCACCCAGCGCGACCTCACCCTGCCCGACTTCAACACCTGCACAAGGGACGCGGCGAAGATCGCCTATGAAAAGGCCGGCGTCAGCCCGCAGGATATCAACCTGGTGGAGCTGCACGACTGCTTCGCCACCGCCGAGATCGTCCACTACGAGAACCTCGGCCTGTGCGGCGAGGGCGAGGCCGGCGCGTTCATCGATTCGGGCGCCACCTGGCTGGGCGGCAAGGTGCCGGTCAACGTCTCGGGCGGCCTGTTGTCGAAGGGCCATCCGCTCGGCGCCACCGGCATCGCCAACATCTACGAGGTGGCCACCCATCTGCGCGGCGAGGCCGGCGCAAGACAGGTCGAGGGCGCCCGGCTAGGCCTCACCCACGTGCTGGGCCTGGGTCAAGCCTGCGCGGTCCACGTGCTGGAGAAGGTGTAGACCACTCGGCCGACGTCCGCGCCGCTTCAGCGGCTGTTTCCCGGTCGGCGCGCCTTGCGTTGCGGCGGACGATCGCCGCGCGCATCTTGCCGTGACGCGCCTCGGTGATCGGGTAGCGCCATGCGACCCAGGCAGTCAGGAGCATGAACACCGGCGGCCCCAGCGCGAACATGCATTTCAGCCCCCAGAGCCCTTGCTCGGTGCTCACGGCGCCGGGCTTGGGGTCGAATCCCAGCGTGGCCAGCAGATAGAGCGCGAGCGCCGGGCCGACCGACAGCGAGACCTTGGTGATCAGCGCCCAGACCGAGAAGAACAGCGCGGCGCGGTTCTGGCCCGTCTTCAGCGTGTCGAGGTCGATGACGTCGGCCTTCATGGAATTGGCCAGCACCGCCGACGAGCCGCCCCCGAAGCCGGTGACCGCCGCGACCGGCAGCATCCACCAGAAATCGCCCGGCCCCAGCAGCAGGTAGAGCCAGCTGAAGCAGGGATAGACCATCAGGCAGGCGACCCAGGCCCTGTGCTTGCCGATCTTCTTCGACAGCCAGACCCAGAACGGGATGCCGATCAGCCCCGCCAGATAGAACACCAGCAGGAACAGGATGCCCAGCTTCTCCTCGCCGACCACGTTGCGGACATAGAACAGCGCCGTCGCCGTCGCCACCGTGGTGCCCATGAAGTTGAGGAAGAACGCGAACATCAGCCGCTTGAACGGGCCGTTGCGCCACATGGCGACCAGGCCGCGCAGGAACGGAATGGTCGGCGGCCGGTACTGGGGGAATTCGGGCACGTTGGCGACGGTCAGGCCGACGCTCAGCGGCACCAGGATCAGCGTCATGACGCCGATCATCATCAGCACCTCGCGGGTGCCGCCGAAGCCGAACAGCAGCAGGGCCGCGACGGGCACCACCTTGCTCGCGACGTTGGCGGCCATGCCGAGCCAGACCCGGGCGCCGACGATCACCGACCGCTCGTTGTAGTTGGTCGACAGCTCGGCCGCCCATGCATAATAGGGGATCAGCAGCATGGTCCAGCCCAGCCAGAGCACCAGCATCCAGGTCAGGAAATAGACGGCGTCGACCGGCGGGTCGGGAAAGAACAGCTTCCACACCGAGAGCATGATCAGCGGCACCGACGCGACCATCCAGACGCGCCGGCGGCCCCACCGTGTCCGGGTGATGTCGCTCAGATAGCCGATGAGCGGATCGGTAACCCCGTCGAAGATGCGCGCGACCAGCCAGATGGTGCCCACCGCCGCCAGACCCACGCCAAGATCCGCCGCGTAGTAATTGAGCAGGTAGGCGGAAATCACGACGCTCGCCACCTGCAGCGGCATCTCGGACAGGCCATAGAAGAAGATCGTCCGCTTCGATAGCGGACGGTATCCCGTTTCCTCGACCATGATATCTCCCCAATATCGGCTGGTCCCGGCTTCCATCAAGCAAACGTCCGTCTCTTCGCGATGTCCAGCGAAGTTTCCGGCGCGGGTGCAGAAAAACCGCCACGCTGGACGGGACGCGCCGCCGTGCTATTAATCGGGCGATGCGGATATGGATGCTGGTCATGACCCTGGGTCTGGTGGCGCTCGCGGCATGCGGCGAGCCGCTGGGCAAGAAGCCCATGCTGGCGGGCTGCGAAGCCTCGGCGGCCGCCATGCGTCCCGAACTGGACAGCGCGGCGCTCGATTACCGCGCGGTGGTCGGCCGCGAGGCGATCCTGCGGTTCCACGTGCCGGGCGCGGGCGCCGAGCCCACGGTCGTCAACGTCAAATGCAAGGTCACCATGGGCGGCACCCTCAAGCGCATCAAGATCGACGGCACCGGCGCGCACGGCGATGAGCTGGATGCCGCCAAGGCGGCCTTCGCCGCGGCGGTCCACCCATGACCCGCTATTCGGCGGTGGCAATCGCGCTGCACTGGCTGATCGCGCTGGCGATCGTCGGTCTCGTCGTCATCGGCATCGTCATGACCGGCCTGCCGGATACCGAGCTCACCCGCAAATTCGCGCTCTACCAGCTGCACAAGTCGCTGGGCATCACCGTGCTGGCGCTATCGCTGCTGCGGCTGGCCTGGCGGCTGACGCACCCGCCGCCGCCGTTGCCGGACACGCTGAGGCCGTGGGAGCGGCGGGCGGCGCGGGCGACCCATATCGGCTTCTATATGCTGATCGTCGCCATCCCGCTGCTCGGCTGGGCCATGGTGTCGGCGTCGCCCTACAACATCCCGACGGTGCTCTGGGGCGTGATCCCGTGGCCGCACCTGCCGTTACCCAAAGCGGCGTTCGAGGCCTTCAAGGCCGGCCATGTGCTGCTGGCGTTCGGCGCGGTCGCGCTTCTCGTGCTCCACGTCGCGGCGGCGCTCAAGCACCACTATGTCCAGCGCGACGACGTGCTGGCGCGGATGCTGCCCTTCATGCGGCGCAAAGGAGCGTGACGATGCGGCGGTGGCTGCCGGTTTCGATACTCGTGCTCTGCCTGGCGGCCCCGGGCGTTTGGGCGGCGGGCGCGCGCAAGGACGACGGCGCAAGCCACGGGCTGGTGGCGCCGACCTGGCGCATCGTGCCCGAAAAGAGCAGCCTGACATTCACCGCCAGCCAGCTCGGCCAGGCCTTCACCGGCAAGTTCTCCAAATTCACCGCCGACCTCACCCTTGACCCGGCGGACACGACAAACGCCACGCTCAACGCGACCGTGGACCTGTCCGCCATCGACGCGGGCGACAAGCAACGCAACGAGGCGCTGCCGGGCGGCGACTGGTTCGACGTGGCGGGCCATCCGAAGGCGACGTTCAAGTCGCACAAGATCGTGGAGAAGGCCGGGCGCGGCTTCGAAGCCACGGGCATGATGACCATCAAGGGCGTCCAGCGGCAGGTGACCATTCCGTTCACCCTCATGCCAACGGGCGACACCGCCGCCATCAAGGGCGGCTTCACCCTCAGGCGCACCGACTTCGGCGTGGGTGAAGGCCAGTGGGCGACGGATCAATGGATCGGGCTTGACGTCAAGCTGGCGATCGTCGCGGTTGCGGTGAAGCGCTGAACCGGGCGTGCGCCACTTTCGCCGCGCCGCCGCGTTACCTATAAGGAAGGCTGCGCCCGGGACCGGCGCGCTGTTGGCGACGGAGGGAACGTGATCGGAATCGTGAGGGCCATGACCGTCATCGGGCTTGCGGCGGTCGCCGGCTGCGGCGTGGTCTACAAGCCGGAGGTGCTGATCAGCGGCTGCATCTCGGCGTCGCGCGCCCTGGGCGAGCCGATCCGCGGCGCCAAGGTCGACTCCCACAGCTGGGGACCGGGCCAGGCCCAGCTCGACCTGATCACCCAGGATTCCGAGGACGAGCGACGCATCGTCACCACCTGCGCCATCGACAATGACGGCGAGCTGGACGAGATCAAGGTCGACGGCAAGGAGGTCGAGGGCGAGCCGTTCGACGCCGCGAGGAAGGCGTTCGGCGATATCGCCCGGTCGCCGGCCTGGGCCAACCAGTAGCCGGCCGCCGGCACTCACCCCGCCGGCCGGTCGGCCGACGGCAAGGCGCGCAGCGCCAGCGGCCGCCCGTCGATGTCCCCGGGCGGCACGCCGAGCAGGGCGAGGACCGTCGGCGCGATGTCGAGCACGCTGCCGTCCGGCAGCCGCTTCCCCGCCAGGATGCCCGGACCGGCCGCCCACATCCGCGCATTGGGCACGTGGTCGCCGGTGCGTGGATAGCCTGGCGAGTTGATCGGCACCGCCACGGTTCCGATGCGCGGCGACTGGCAGGCCTCCATGCGGCCGATGTCGGCGCGGAAGCTCACCATCAGGTCCGGGACGTCCGGATGGTGGCCGGGGCCGAACGCTTCCTCGGCGCCGATGATGCTGTCGATGATGGGTTTGTCCGTGCCCGGCAGTTTCAGGGCCATCAGCTCGGCGCGCAGTTCGGCGACCAGCGCCGCCGCCCCGGCGCCCGGCGCCACCGCGCCAAACGGCTCGCGGCCCTTCAGGTTCAGCCGGATGGCGCCGCACCGGTTGTTCCGCACCACGCCGGCGCGGGTCTCCCGGGACTCGAACGGATCGTACATCACGCCGATGCTCGCCTGGGCCCGGCGCAGCCCGCCGAACGCCAGCGCCGCGCGCAGCCGCCGCTTGACGCCCCACGGCAAATAGCGCGCCTTGTCATGCAGCGCGCGGAGCCGCCGGCGGATCGGCGTGTCGCGCGCCGCGCCCATGCCCAGGCGCGAGAGAACTTCCGGCAACAACTGCGGTCCGCCCACATAAGGACCCATGCCGTGGCTCGCCAGGACCATCACTGTGGCGTCGGGGCCGGCCCGCGCGATCACCCGTCCCACCCCGTCGTCGATGGCCGAGTAGAGCAGCTTCATGGCGTCGCGCATCCGCTGCGGCGCGTCCGCCGGATGCCGGGGATGCGATTTGTCGAGCAGGTGCCAGAACTGGTGGCCGCCGCAATGGGCCTCGCTGAACACGCAGGTGAACAGGTCCCAGCCGTCGCGGTCCATCAGGTCCGTCAGCAGATCGGCCTTCCTGCGGCAGCCGTCGAGCAGGCTGTCGAGCAGCACGTCGTGGCCGTCCTGGGTGGCCAGCGTGTCGCACGCCCGGCCCTGGACCGGATGGTCGCCGTGCCGGGCGCGCAACTCGCCGAGCAGCGCCGGCGGATCGGACGCGATCTTGAAATTGCGGTCGTGCAGGCCCCATTCGCAGAGCTGGACGCCGTTGATATCCTGCGCGATGGCCGTCTGCGGCATGTCGATGGCGGCGACCCTGCGGCCCGCGCGGCTGGCCTTCGTCCAGAAATAGCGTTCGGGGTCGGTGTCGGCCTTGGTCAGCGGCCGGATGCGCGATTCCCCGGTGCGGAGCTGCCCGGGGTGATAGAATTCTCCCATCTTGCCGCATGAGATGCCGGTCGAGATCTCCGGCCAGATGGCGCCGGGGAGGGTCTGCAGCGGGCTTTCCAGCCGGCACAGCGCGCCCTCGCGCTCCAGCCGCGCGAAGGTCGGCATCGTCCCCTCGACGGTAAACCGCCGGATCAGCGCCGCGCTGGCCGCGTCGAGGCCGATGAAAAGCACTTTTGCCGGCACGTTCCCCCTCGCGGCGCTGCCCGCGCCCCAGCCAATATTAAGGATCCGCTCGGATGGCGGCAACGGGCTGTGCCGCAGATCGGGCTTTCGCGGGTGTGACGCGAAGGTCTACTCTCCGCGGCGAAACAGGGAAATCAGCAGGTGACACCATGACCATTCGGCTCGCGGGACTGACGTTGCTCGACAATCAGGCCGGCTCCAACACCAAACGGGTCCGCATGTACCTGGCGGAAAAGGGGCTGGAGATACCGCGGCAGAACGTGGACTTCTCGAAGATGGAGCACCGCACGCCCGAATTCCGCAAGATCAATCCCATGGCGGCGCTGCCGGTGCTCAGGCTCGAGGACGGCTCCTATCTCACCGAGTCCTACGCCATCTGCCGCTACCTGGAGGAGTTCCATCCCAACCCGCCGCTGTTTGGCACCACGCCGAAGGAGCGCGCCGTCATCGAGATGTGGAACCGCCGCATCGAGCTCGACGTCGCCAGCTACGTCACCAGCTTCGTCAAGCACCAGCAGCCGTTCTTCGCCGGGGTGCTCACCCAGGTGCCGGAGTATGTGGACGCCTGCCGCCACGACGCGCTGAAGAAGTTCGACTGGCTCGACGCCGACATGGCCGGCCGCGACTACATCGCCGGCGACGATTTCACCGTGGTCGACATCACCGCCTATGCACGCCTCGGCACCGGCAAGCATGCCGGCCTGTTCTTCGCCGACCGGCACACCAACCTGCTGCGCTGGTGGGAACGGATCGAGAAGCGGCCAAGCTCGCTTGCCTAGCGTCGGCGCCCTCGCCCGAAGTCAGTGCGGCAGCGGCGCGCCGGGCACGTCGCCCGGACGGATCTCGGGCTCGTCCGGCGGCGACGGCTCCGGCAGCGGCGTCTCGCGCGGCACCGGCCGCGGTGCGCCCCGCGGCGGATCCATGTTGTAGTTGCGCGCGAACGGCTCGGCGAAGTTGCGGCAATACTTGAAGTCCTGGGCCAGCAGCGAGGTCTTGCTGGACGCGGCGCTCTCGCCGGCATAGGCGGCGACCATGCGCTCCACCTCGTCCATGACCCCGTTCGCCGTGGCCGTGGCGTCGTCGCCCTGCTTCATGCGGAACGACGTGGCGATGGCGATCATCTTCATCGCCGTCTGCAGGATGTGCTCGGCCTTTTCCGGCGGCACGTCGGCGTCCGTCGCCTTCAGCGACGACATGTAGAGCGCGCCGCAGCGCATCAGCGGATAGGCATGGTCGCGCTCGCCCGCCCGGCCGGTGTCCAGATGGTCGCGGATCGGCGCCATCGCCTGCGCCGGCCCGGCGGCGAGCAGCAGGCCCAGGATGATCGGCAGCGCACGGTTCTGCTTCGGAAGGTCCATGACTCACGGATAATGGGTTGGCGTCGCGAGGAAAGTAGGAGCCTGCGAAACCGGCGGCAAGCGGCTAGGACCCGTTCCGTGCCGAGGCGTCGTCGAATTGCCTGACCAGCGTCTTCGGCGCCTTCATCCGCCAGGCCTGCTCGATCCGGTGCGCCAGCTCGTCGTCGGCGATGGCCGCCATGCGCACCAGCACCGCCGGCCAGCCCCGATAGTGGTCGGTCTCATAGTAGATATCCGGCGCCGCCTCCATCAGCAGTTCCTTGTCGGGCAGCGCGCACATCACCACCAGCGTCTCGCCGTCCTTGACCCGCGCCAGCAGCGTGCCGCGCACCTTCACGGCGGGCGTGCCGTAGGAGATGCCGGCCTCGATGCCGGGGAGGCGGGCCGCCGCCGTCATGGTGCGCGCCTGAATTTTCTCCATGTCGTCCATCACGGCCTCCGGTTCGTCCGATAGCGCGGCCTCCGCGCGGGATCGAGACTCGGCCACCGGCCCGGCGAGCGCAACCCTTCGTCGACGGGTCCCTTCGGGCTGTTGGGCGCCGATTGCAAGTGCGCCTGCGTCGACATAACCTATCGGGCGGTTTGGGGGCGGAGGCGGTCAACGGGCCGCCGGGAGGGAGAGAGAGAGAGAGACATGAACCGCATCGCATTGCTGGCGGTCGCGCTGGCCGCTGTCTTCGTATTCGCCGTCACCGGAACCCACGCGCAGCCGACCGGTGGCCAGGCCACGCTGGCCGCGCCCAAGCCCAAGCCGACCTTCTTCTACTCGTGCAACAGCGACACCAAGAAGTGCACCTGCCACGGCGCGCAGAACTGCATCAAGCTGGCCAATTCGGGCAAGTGCAAGAGCGAGGTGACCAACGTCAACGACAACAACGGCAACCCCACCGGCGGGCAGTGCGACTGGGCGAACCTGACGCGCCGCCCGGCCATGGCGCTGGCCGCCGCGCCCACCCCGCAGAAATACGACTGCTACTACCACGACAATCCGAGCCACAGCTTCTGCGACTGCACCGGCACGGCCGACTGCAAGAAGCTGAGCGATTCGAAGAACTGCACCGGCGCGCTGGAGGGTAGCGGCGAATACAAGCAGTGTCCGACCAAATAGACGGCTTTCGTCGAACCGTCGGTCGGCGGGCTCCCTGAGGCGCCAGCGTTGGCGGCTTCCTCGCCGGCTGGGAACGGTCGCCGACGCGGTCGGCGAGCGCGCGCCACGCGCCCGTTGGTGCGCGGGGCGGCCATGGTCTACCATCGGCAAAGGGAAACCGCACAGAACAGGCCAGCCAGGCGCACAGCATGGTCTGACGATAGCGGCTGGGGCAGCAGGATGTATTTGCAGGCAACGATAATGGCCGGATGGCCGTCCTTCCTCCGCGCCGTCAGACACGCGCTCTGGCGCAACCGGCTGCTGATCGGCGCCGTCGCCATTCATTTCGCGATAGCGCACGCCATCTCCCGGTTCCTGGGGAAGTCGTTCACGTCGGGGGCGATGGATATCCTGCTGACCGCCGCGCAGATTTTCCTGCCGTTTTTCCTGATGGCCCTCCTGGCGGCGCGGGTTTTCCACATGGCGATCCGGGTGCGGCCCGAAAAGCCGATCGAATGGCTGATCGGCGATACCAGGGCCACGGTCCTGGACATGGACCGGCTGGTCAACGGGATCGTCGCGTTCGGAGCGGTCGCCATTATGGCCGGCGCCTTCACCTTCGTGAAGGATCAGATTTCGCTGATCGCGCCGTTTTCGTGGGATCCGGAATTTGCCGCTCTTGACCGGCTGCTGCATGGCGGGCACGACCCTTGGCGCCTGCTCCTGCCGGTCCTGGGGACACCGCTGCGCACGACCGCCGTCAACGCGGTCTACAACGCCTGGTTCTTCGTCATGTTCTTCCTGGTTCTCGTCGCATGCTTCGGAAATCCGAGCCGGCGCGAGCACACCGTCTTCCTGCTCGCCTTCGCCCTCACCTGGGTGATCGCGGGTAACCTGCTGGCGATCCTCCTGTCGTCGGCGGGACCGGTCTATTACGCCGCGCTCGGCTACGGCGACGATTTCCGGCCGCAGATGGATTTTCTGTACGCGTCCGCCAGGACCAGTCCGGTCTGGGCGCTCGACATACAGCGGATGCTTCTCGAGGGGTATCGGTCTGACGGCCCGGTGCGCGGGATTTCGGCGATGCCGAGCCTGCACGTCGCCAGCAGCGTGACGATGGCGCTGTACGGCTTTTCGCTCGCGCGGTGGCTCGGCTGGCTGCTGACCGGGTTCGCCGTCGGTATCCTCGCCGGATCCGTGCATCTGGCGTGGCATTACGCGGTGGACGGTTATCTCGGCGTCCTGGTCGCGGTGATCCTGTGGTACGCGGCGCGCGGCCTGGTCAACCGGACGAGATGAAGCCTCCGGCTGCACGCGGCACTGGCGGCGCCCGAGAGAACCTCGATGGGAGAGGGAATGGTGGGCGCGACACGGCTCCCCTAAAGCGGCGCCGGGTTGACGCAGGCGGCGTTGTCGATGCGCAGTTCGGCGCCGTTGATGAACTTCGATTCGTCCGAGGCGAGGAACAGCACCGTGTTGCCCACGTCCATCGGTTCGCCGACTCCTGGCCCGGGTTTTGCCTCGTCCGCTTCCACCCTGATCTGCTGGGCTTCGCCGGTGCCGGCGGTCGCCGCGCGAATCCCCAGCACCAGCGGCGTGATGATCACCCCGGGTAGCAGGCAGTTGACGCGGATCTTGTAGCGCTGCTGCTGGCAGTGGATCGCCGCGGCATTGCTCATCGACCGCACCGCGCCCTTGCACGCGGCATAGGCGAAGACGTCCTTGTAGCCCATGATCGCCGTGGTCGAGGCCATGTTGATGATCGAGCCCGGCCTGCCGTTCCGCTTGATGGTCTCGATGCCGTATTTGAGGCCCAGATAGGTGCCGTCCATGTGGATGCGCTGGTGCAGCTGGTAGTCCTCCCAGCTGCAGGTCTCCACATTGCCGGGCTTGACCATGCCGGCATTGTTGACCACGACATTGAGCTCGCCGAAATGATCGAGCGTCCGCGCGATGACCCGTTCCCACTGGTCGCGCTCGGCGACATCGTGCGCGATGAAGATGGCGTTCGCGCCCGCCTGGTGGACGGTTTCCTCGCCGCCCTGACGGTTGATGTCGGTGACGACGACCTTGGCGCCCTCGCGCGCCAGCGCCAGCACGTCCGCCCGCCCCAGGCCCGAGCCGCCGCCCGTGACCAGACACACCTTGTCCTGCACCCGTCCCATGAACCGACCTCCCTCGTTTCCCGAACAGGCATTCATGCTATGGGCGGACACCTGATGCCGCAATCGGGAACTCCGGCCCGGAACCCGCCGACGAAGCGCGGACGGTGCAAGCCGCTCCCCCAGAGGGGAGAATCAACAACGCTGGTAGGTTCAAGGGGGATAATGGTGGGCGCAGCAAGGTTCGAACTTGCGACCCCTACGATGTCAACGTAGTGCTCTACCACTGAGCTATGCGCCCCTCGGGATCGGCGCGGACTATAAGCAAAACGTCCGGTGGCGCAAGACCTGTGTTGCCGGAATGGCGCGCCTGGACGGTTTCGCGCGGCCGGTTGCTCCGCCGACAAAATCCGTCATACTTCAACGCGGAAGTGCCTTGCCGTAGGCGCATCCGGCACCGGATGATCGGACGATGACCCCCAGCGAACCCGCACGCAAAGTCCAGGCCGCGCCCGTCACGGAGGCCGGACCGCCTGCATGCCTGGTGACCGAGCCGGCGCGCCAGACCGCGCCGCTGGTGTTCTCGTCGCCGCACAGCGGCCGATATTACCCGGCCGATTTCGTGTCGTCGTCGCGGCTCGACCCGCACACGCTGCGCGCCTCCGAGGACGCCTATGTGGACGAGCTGTTCGGCGCCGCGCCCCATCTCGGCGCGCCGCTCATCCAGGCCACCTACGCCCGCGCCTATCTGGACGTGAACCGCGAGGCGTGGGAGCTGGACCCGGAGATGTTCGACGGGCCGCTGCCCGAATTCGTCAACGCCCGTTCCGGCCGCGTCGCCGCCGGGCTCGGCACCATCGCCCGCGTGGTGGCGAGCGGCACCGCCATCTACCGGGGCCGCATGCCGTTCGCCGAGGCCGAGCGCCGGGTGTCGGCGGTCTACAAGCCCTATCACCAGGCGCTGTCGCGGCTGCTCGACCGGACCCGCGGCCAGTTCGGCTGCGCCGTGCTCGTCGACTGCCATTCCATGCCGTCGGTTGGCGGCTCGTGGGGCGACATGCCGCTGAAGAGCACCGGCGCCATGCCCGACTTCATCCTCGGCGACCGTTACGGCCGGAGCTGCCACGGCGAGGTCATGGCCGCGGCGCAACAGGCGCTCGCCGACCAGGGCTACCGCGTGGTCCGCAACGATCCCTATTCGGGCGGCTTCAACACCCGGCACTACGGCGTGCCGCGCGAGGGCCGCCACGCGCTGCAGATCGAGATCAACCGGGCGCTCTACATGGACGAGGCGACCATGGGTCGCGCCGACGGCTTCGCGGCGCTCCAGGGCGCCATGAGCGCGCTGATCCTGGCGCTGGCCGCGCTGCCGCCCACGCTGCTCAAGGCGGTGTGATCCGCCTGGCGGGATCAAAAAAGAGCCACTCCAGTTGCCTGGAGTGGCCCAAGTTTAGGGAGGAAACGCCCACGAAGGGCAGTACCTTCTCGCGAGAAACGCGGCCGAAGGTACGAGGCTGATTTTAAGACTCCCCGGCCGTGAATCAAGGCAATTCGGGAAATCTTTCATGAACAATGGGTTACAGGCCGGGTTCGCCGAGAAACACTGTTACCCCGCTACCACGGGCGCCTTCACGGCGTGATCACGACCTTGCCCGTGGACTTGCGGGTCACCACCGATTCCAGGCCCTCGACGGCCCGCTCCAGCGGGAACGTCTTCGACACCAGCGGCCTGATCCGGCCCTCGGCCAGCCAGCCCAGCAGTTCCTCCTGGCTGCGGCGCGACACCTCCGGCGCCAGCGCGTCATAGGCCGGGCGGTTGACGCCGATGATATCGACGTTCTTCACCATCACATGGTTGGCCGGGATCTGCGGCACCCGTCCGCCGGCGAAGCCGATCACCAGGATGCGGCCCTCGAAGGCGACGCAGCGCAGCGAGGCGTCGAACACGTCGCCGCCCACCGGATCGTAGATCACGTCGGCACCGCGCCCGCCGGTCAGCGCCTTCACCCGCTCGCGGATGTCCTCGGCCAGATAGTCGATGGCCTCGTCGGCGCCGGCGGCGCGGGCGATCTCCAGCTTGTCCGGCCCGCCCGCCGTGGCGATGACCCGCGCGCCCATGATCTTGCCCAGCTCCACCGCAGTCAGGCCGACGCCGCCCGCCGCGCCGTGCACCAGCAGCGTCTCGCCCGGCTGCAGCCGCGCCCGGTGCGCGAGCGCCACATGGCTGGTGCCGTAGGTGACGGCGAAGCTGGCCGCCTGCTCGTAGCCCAGGCCGCCGGGCAGTTTCGTCAGCCGGTCGACGTTCACCGCCGCCAGCTCGGCATAACCGCCGCCGGTCAGGCCCATCACCCGGTCGCCGACGGCGAACCCGCCCACGCCCTCGCCCAGGGCGACGATGTCGCCGGCGATTTCCGAGCCGGGGATGAACGGCAGCGCCGGCTGGTTCTGGTACTTGCCTGCCGCCATGATGCTGTCGGCGAAGTTGATGCCGCAGGCGCGGATGCGCACCAGCGCCTGGCCTGGCCCGGCGACAGGATCGGGCACCTCCTCCAGCTTCAGCACGGACAGGTCGCCGAATTCACGGCACATGATGGCTTTCATGGGTAAATCCTCAGTCGAATCGGTCGGGGTCGTAGGTGGCGGCGGTGACGCCGAAGCCTTCCAGCTCCCCGGGCATCATGCGGTCGACGATCAGGCTCTCGGCGAGGCGTCCCATCATCGGCGCGGTCTGGATGCCGTAGCCGCCCTGGCCGACGAACCAGAAGAAGCCCGGCCCCTGGCTGTCGAAGCCGACGACGGGCGTGCGGTCGGGTGAGAAGGTGCGCAGGCCCGCCCACTTGTTCTCGATCCGGCGCACCGGGATGTCGGCCGCCCGCTGGATGCGGTCGACGGCGATGGCGACGTCGATCTCCTCGGGCTGGGCATCGACCGGGTCGCTCGGCGTCTCGTCGGCGGGCGAGGCCAGGATGCGGCCTGATTCCGGCTTGAAGTAGAACTGGTCGTCCACATCCAGCACCACCGGCCAGTGAGGCGAAAACAGCGGCGGCGGCGGCAGGATGACGATGGTCCGCCGCAGCGGGCGCATGCCGATGGGCTTGAGGCCGGCGAGTTCCGCCACCTGGTCGGCCCAGGCGCCCGCCGCGTTGACCAGCACCGGCGCGCGCCAGGTGCCGGACGGCGTCTCGACCACCCATTTGCCGCCCTCGCGGACGATGGACCGGGCGGTGGCGTCGGTGGCCACGCTGCCGCCGCGCTGGCGCAGGCCGCGCAGGAAGCCCTGGTGCACCGCGTTGACGTCCAGGTCCGAGCATTCCGGTTCCAGCAGCGCCGAGGCGACGTAGTCCTCGCGCAGCACGCCGCACAGTTCGCGGGCGCCCTTGCCGTCCATCCGGACGATGTCGGGCTCCAGCGGCCGCAGCGCCGCCTCGAACGCATCCAGCGTCGGGATCTGGTCCTCTCGGGCGATGTAGAGCGCCTGCCGGTCGCTCAGCAGCGGCGTCGGCGCGAAACCTTCCGGCGGCTGGCGCAGGAACGCGCCCGAGGCGATGGTCAGCGGCCTGATGCTGGCGCCGCCATAGGACGGCGCGTAGAACGCCGCCGACCGGCCCGTGGTGTGATAGCCGGGCGCGCTTTCCCGCTCCAGCAGCGCCACGGAGCCGTGGCGGCTGAGGAAATAGCCGGCGCTCGCCCCGGCGATGCCGGCGCCGATGATCACGAAGTCGCAGTCGCGGGCGGCCACTTGGGTGCTTCCCCTGTTGGAACGGAGTGCCTAACCTAGGCAGCCGAACATCGCACGCAAGGGGAAATCCGTGACCGGCACCGACGGCAGGGAGCGACTGAGCGACGCCGAGGCGCGCGAGCTGCTCGCCTTCGCGCACACGCTGGCCGACGCCGCCGGCGCGGTGATCAGGCCGCTGTTCCGGTCGGCCGGCGCCATCGACAACAAGCGGCCCGCCGACTTCGATCCGGTGACCGCCGCCGACCGCGACGCCGAGACCGCCATGCGCGCGCTGATCGCCGCCCGCTACCCGGACCACGCCGTCTATGGCGAGGAGCACGGCGCCGAATGGGGCGAGCGGTTCACCTGGGTGATCGACCCGCTCGACGGCACGCGCTCGTTCATCGGCGGCTTTCCCACCTGGGGCACGCTGATCGGCCTGGCCGAGTATGGCCGGCCCATCGTCGGCATCATGGACCAGCCGGTGACCGGCGAACGCTTCACCGGCGGCCCGGACGGCGCGTTCCTCGGCGACCGGCGGCTGCGGGTGCGGCCCTGCGCAAGCCTGGAAGACGCGGTGCTCTATGCCACCACGCCCGACATGTTCGAGCCCGAGGTGGACTGGCCCGCGTTCCAGCGGGTGGAAAAGCGGGTGAAGCTGCGCCGCTTCGGCGGCGACTGCTACGCCTACTGCATGATGGCGCACGGTTTCGTGGATCTGGTGGTCGAGGCCAGGATGCAGCCCTACGACATCCACGCCCTGATCCCCATCGTCGAGCAGGCGGGCGGCATCGTCACCAACTGGGAAGGCGAGCCGGCGTGGCAGGCGGGCCGCATCCTCGCCGCCGGCGACCGGCGGGTGCACGCGGCGGCGCTCGCGGCGCTGAAGGGCTAGGGGCCCTTTCGGCTAACGGCCCTCCGGGCGACGTGGTACTATCAGGTTCGGCTCCCGGGCCATCCGGGCACGCCGGATTGGGGAGGCGGATCATGTCATCGTTGAAAAGCGGCGTTGTGGGGCTGTTCGCTCTCGCCATGGGTTGCGTCGTCGGCGCGCCCGCGGCGTCTGCGGCATCGGATATGTACCTGAAGATCGAGGGCGTCGAAGGCGAGTCCACCGCCGACCGCCATAAGGGCGAGATCGAAATCATGTCGTGGTCGTTCGGCGCGGCGCAGCAGACGCAGGGACCGCGCTTTGGGGCGGCGCCCGGTGGTCGCGCCGCCGCCGGGAGCCAGGAACCTCCGCCCGGTCCCGGCACCGTGACGTTGTCGAAGGCCTACAGCCCGTCCTCGGTGAAGCTGATGCAGGCCTGCGCCACGGGCAAGCATATCAAGAGCGCGACCCTGACCGTCCGGAAGGCGGGCGGCGGCCAGCAGGAATACATGACGTATGAACTCGAGAACGTGATGGTCAGCAGCTATTCCATATCGTCCGGCGGCGACCGGCCCATGGAAAGCCTGTCGCTCAATTTTGCCAAGATCGAGTACAAGATGGACGACGCGAAGGAGAAGTCGGGGGCGCCGCCCAAGGCGAGCTACGACCTGGCGCCGGCCAAGAAGATCTGACGGGCCGCCCGTCCCCGATAGCGGGACGGCTGGCGTTCGATGAAGCGGCGCGCCGCCGGTCTGGCCGGCGCGGCCCGCATGGGGGCATGGGCATGGCGACACCTCGTTCGATGATGACGGCAGGCGGCACGCTGCTGCCCGCTTTGTTGCTGGCCGCCGTGCTGGTGATCGCGCCGGCGCGTGCCGAAGGCCCGGCTGCGCCTTATGCGGGCCCGAAGAAGACCGTGTTCGTCAGCACCTTCGAATCCGCCAACATGCTCTATGGCGCGGCGACGGGCGAAGGCATGTCGCAGATGCTGCTCGAGGCGATCATGAGCGACGGCCGTTTCGTGGCGGTCGAGCGCCTCGGCTTCGGCGACATCGAGGCCGAGCAGCAGCTCGGCAAGCTGGGCGCCACCACCGCGGAAACCGCGCCCAAGGGCGGCCAGCTGATCGGCGCCAGCGTCATCATCCGCGGCACGGTCACCAAGTTCAGTCCCAAGGCCAAGGGCGGCGGCATCTCGCTGGGCTCCGGCATGTTCGGCGGCAACAGCGGCGTCGGCATGAGCGGCAGCACCGCCGTGGTCGAGATCAGCCTGCGGCTGATCGACGCCACCACCGGGCAGGTCATCTCCACATCGAAGGCCGAGGGCTCGGCCTCGTCGAAGGAGTTCAACGCCACGCTCTACCAGCGGGGCGACTTCCAGGTCGGCGGTACCCAGTTCAAGGAGACGCCGCTGGGCCAGGCCGCCGAGCAGGCGATCCAGGCGGCGCTGGCCAAGATCGCCACCGGCATGGAAAACGTCCCGTGGTCGGCGCTGGTGATCGAGAACACCGACGGCGCCATCTACGTCAACGCCGGCACCAACCAGAACGTCAAGCCGGGCATGAAGCTGGCGGTCTACCGCAAGACCAAGGAGCTGGTCGATCCGGGGACCGGCGTCGTCATCGATACCCTCATCGACAAGGTGGGCGCGGTGGAGGTCGAAACCGTGCGCGAGAAGACCGCGCTGGCCAAGGCGGTCGAGGGCGCGCCGGTCCGCGGCGACGTGCTGCGCGCCGAATAACGCTAGGGCTGCGGCCCCATCGTCAGCCGCAGCAGCGCGGCCCGCTGCGGCTGCGGCGCCGCCTTCATGGCCTGATGCAGCCGCAGGGCGAACAGGCAAGCGCCCTTGCGGGTCTCCGGCGTAGTCGCCGGATAGCGGGCATAATCGGCGACATAGAGCGACAGGCGCTCGGGTCCCTGAACCAGGTCGGTGACAATCTGGTTCAGCCGGGAAACGGCTTCCTGCCGCTCGGCATCCGACATGACGGCGGCTTCGTTTTCGGCTGAGGCGACCACCGCCTCCATGGCGTCCTGCGCCTGCCGTTGCAGCCGGACCGGCAGGTCGGCCAGGCCGCCCGCTGCCGCGTCGCCGCCGCCGCTCAGATAGGCGTAGCAGACGTCGGGCGCGTGTTCGTAGCGGTCCCCGATCATGGCGAGAGCGAAGTCGAGGAACTGGTCCAGCGCCTCGGCCGAGGCCCGCGACACCACCAGCGGGAAGTACTTCTGCGACAGCTCGAACGCGACCTTCTCGGACTCCTTCAGATAGCCTTCCTCGCCGCCCCTCTCGCGGGCCTGCTCCAGCCGCTCGATGATCGTGCCGCGCAACGCGGGATCGTTGGCGAAGGCGACGCGGAACACGGCCTCGTTATCGATCTCGCGGGCGATCTGCACGGCGGCGGTGGGCGGCGGGAACACTGCCTGGCCGATGCCGACGGCAAGACCCAGGCCGGCGAAGCCGAACAGGGCCGCGATCCGCCGCCGGTTCTCCGGCGCGTGGCGCGTGGCGAGCAGGGCGATACCGGCGCCCAGCGCGGCGCCGCCCGCCGCGAACGCCAACCCCATCAGCATCTGCCCCCAGTCGATCAATGGGTCCCCTCAAACGCTGTTTTTTGACGGCTCCCGCGGCTTTTGACGGGCAGGTTTCGGCGCCGACATGGCACGCAGCGCCTGATAGCGCAGTGGCGCCTCGATGCGGCCGATGTCCTGATAGATCCGGGTCAGGAACAGGCAGGTGCCCTTGCGTTCGGCCGCTGTCGTCGCCGGCTGCCCGGTGTAGTCGCCGAAATACATCATCGCCGCCTCGTCGCCCGCGGCGATGCGGGCACGGATTTCCTCGACCTTGGCGCGGCCCGCCGTCCATTCGTCGGCGCTCATCGCCACGGGACGGGTGGTGGCCGTGGCGACGATGTTGAGCATGGCGTTGGCCAGCCGGCTGCTGACCTCCGCGGGCAGCATCGACTGGCCGGCCGCCGCCCGTCCGCGGGCGAAGGCGTAGCAGCCGTCCGGATCAGCCTCATAGGCCTCGGTAAGGTACTCGGTGGTGACCTCGAGGAAATCGGACAGCGCCGCGTCGGACGCCGTCGCCAGCAGGGTCGAGGCAAAGGTGCGCCCGATCTCCTGGCCGATGGCGTGGGCTTCCGACGACGACGCCTCCACGCCGCCCTGCGCGAACGCGGTCTTCAGCCGGGTCAGGTACACCTCGCGCAGCGACGGGTCTTGCCGGATGGCGAGCTGGAACACGGCGTTGCCGTCGAGCGCGGCCGCCAGCTCGTCCTCCGGCGTCGGGGCGATCACGATGATCCGTCCGGCGGTAATCGCCAGACCGAGCAACAGGCCCACGGCGGCCGCCGCGAGCAGCTTCAGCAGTTTCCGTTCAGGCCGTGCCTTGTCCATCCGCGCCCCCTCCGCGCCGGCAATGCGCCGGTCAAGGCCAAGTATGCCCCATCGGCGTGTCGTCCGACACGGCGTATGGCAGCGCCGCTACAGAACCCTTCCGACGAAATCGTCGAAAAACCCCCAGAACCGGTCGCGCAGTTCGTCGCGCTCCTTCAGCAGCTCGTGGCGGGCG
>LNFM01004320.1_pt1 | contig 19009 bp, 6 predicted proteins | sample 596031 | NCBI WGS metagenome assembly LNFM01 (sample SAMN04254537, study PRJNA301005) | activated carbon metagenome | isolation source: dual media filters at the Ann Arbor, Michigan drinking water treatment plant | place: USA: Ann Arbor | reverse complement strand
CGGGCCGAGCGGGCGAAGTCCGGGCCGTGCGGGCTGACGTCGAGGCCCGGGGTGGCCGCACCGGTCGTCGCGTGACACGCAAGGCAGCTGTCCTCGGTGTGACACGACACGCAGGTGCCGATGTTGCGCTGGGCCGCGTGGGCGTGGCCCTGCGGCATGCCCGGGGGACCCGACCAGTCGCTGGGGTGGAACTGCAGCGCGCCGCCGACCCCGAACTCGCCGTCGTCGCGCTGGCCGAAGCCGACGCGCTCGTGGCAGCCCTGGCAGAACGTCTGCGCGCGGTGGCAGCTCTGGCAGTCGGAGGTCGCCGCGCGGGCGTCCATCGCGTGCAGCGTCATGTAGTCGCCCGAGTGGATCCGCATCGGACGCAGGGGCCCGTCGTGGCAGTCGATGCAGAACGCGTCGTCGTGGCAGCTGTTGCACAGCTTGCCACCCGACTTCGCGACCGCGGCGTGGTCCTCGACGAACATGAGATCGTGCGCAGCGCCCCACGCCGACGCACCGCGGGGCACGAGCGCCGGGAGCGTGCGATCGTCCTGCGCCCGCGTGAGCAGCCGTCCGTCGCTGCCGGAGGGGTGACACGCCGCGCATCGGTCGGTGGCGGTGAAGCCGTCGTGGCAGGTCAGGCAGCTCGCCTCGGTCGGGAGCTGCAGCACGCTGCCGAGCCGCACGCGGCTCATGTCGTGACAGTCCTTGCAGTCCTGGCCGCGGCGCGTGTGCAGCTCGTGGTTGAAGTGCAGCAGCGGTCGGGGCATGCGCACGCTCGCGGTCAGACGCTCGCCGTCCTCGACCTTGGTGTGGCACATCTCGCAGCGCGCGGGTTCGTCGGCGGGACGCGGGTGTTGCTGGCCGTGGCAGCCGTCGCACGCAGCCCCGGTCGGGATGAGCAGGTCCGACGATCGCTTGCTCGTCGCGGCGCGATCGTGGCAGCGATCGCACGACAGGTTGAGCGCGAGGTGCTGATCGTGGGTGAAGCGCAGCGGGATGTCCTGCGCCGGGTACACCGCGCTGCCCGCCATCGTCGGCCCGCTCGCGGCACCCACCGTCGCAGGGATCTCGCCGCGGTGCCGCGGGGGCTTGCCCTGGCGGCTCACCGATCCGCGACCGACGCCGGCCGGTCGCACGCTCGACTTGGCCGCCGGGGCCGCGTCCACGTCGCTGCCCTGCCACAGGCCGAGCGCGGTCGCGAGGGTCCAGCACAGCGCGAGCACCCAGAAGCCGTCGGTGCGCCTCATCGTCGACCTCCGCGGACCGCCCAGTCGAAGCTCAGCATGCCCAGGGCGCGGAACGCCGAGCGATAGAAGCGCGTGAACAGCTGCTCGCCGACGACGGTGAAGTACACGCCGTGGGCGATGCGGAGGTTGCCGCCGGCCTGCAGCGCGACCGAGTAGCCGCGGCGCGCCGCGACCAGATCGTCGCGATAGCCGACCGCGTAGAGCCGCCCGTCGATCGCGAGCCGGTCGTAGACCACGTGCGTGCGGGTGTCGAGGTCGCCGCCGATGCGCTGGCCCCCCTCCCCGCCCATGCCGAACAGGTCGGCCCGCGCGGCGAACCGCCGACGTCGGTAGCTCGCGCCGGCCGCCCCGCCGCCGCCGAAGCGCGTCGGCTTGGCCGGATCGGTGCCGAGCGCGGCGGTGCGATCGTTGCGGAAGATGCGGCCCTGGAAGCGCCCGTACATCGTCCAGTACGGGCCCGGGCGGACCTCGTAGACCACCCGCGCGTCCTCGATCGGCTCGATCGCGAAGACGTTGAAGATCGAGTCGAGGTCGAACGCGGGGATCGTCCGGATGTACTGCGCGCGGACGGTGTGCATCTCGGTCATCGCCCACGACAGCATCACGCTGGTGTCGTCCAGCCGCGAGGTCCCGAGGTTGTAGCGCGCCGCGAAGGACGGGGACACCTTCCCCTTCGAGAGGCGCAGGGCCAAGGTGGCGGTGACGAACTCCTGGTCCACCGCGCCGGGCAGTCCGAGCGAGCCGTCGGGGTTGGCGAGGTCCTTGCCGAACGACGACGGCGACCACGCGCGTCGGTACGCGAAGCGGGCGTCCATGAACTTCACGTCGGCGAGGGCGAACGCGGCCCCGACCATCGGGGTGGTCACGCGATCGGTCGAGTTGTCGGCGGTGCCGTCGGGCTCGAACGTCGCGAAGCCGAGGATGTCCGACGCGTCGACGGCGAAGCCGCCGAAGGCCTCGACCGCGAGGTGGGCGGGCGTGCGCACGCGGATCCAGCCGCCGTCGAAGGCGTAGAAATCGAGGCCCGACATCTCGAACTGCCGACCGGCGCGCAGGTCGACCGCGCCGCCGAGGTTGCGACCCTCGAGGTAGCCGTAGAGCAGATCGATCTGGCGACCGTCGATCTGGTTGACGAGGCGCGCCGCGTCGCCGGTCGCGTTGCGGGTGAAGGTGCCGAAGTCGTGGCGGATCCGCAGGCTCGAGACGATCTGAAGCTGGCCGTCGGCCTCGGCGCGGACCAGCTCGTCGACCTGCTTCGGCGGGAGGATGCGGTAGACGCCGACGCCGACGTACTGCACGAGCCGACGACGCGACAGCAGGGTGCCGTCGGGACCGGGCGCGCGGACCATGTAGCCCTCGCCGATCGTGCGGGAGATCGTGCGGACGTCGGCGGCCTGCGCCGTGCCGAAGAGCCCGAGCCCGAGGCCGAGCCCGACGGCGCGCGCGCGCCATGGGCCACGGCGTGGTCGTGCACCGACCGGCGCACGCGGCACGGGGGCGTCGTCGGTCGCGGCCACGGCGGGTATGCTAGTGCACCCCGATGCCCCGCGTCGTGCCCCCCGGGAACCTCGTCGGGACCCCGCTGTCCCAGGACGCGATGCGCCGACGTCTGGCCCGCCGCGTGGTGCTCCTCTCCCTCGGGGCGTGCCTCGGTGGTTGCGCCCACGGCGCGAAGGGACCTGCGTCGGCGTCGATCGCCTTCGAGGATCGCTCGGCCCTCGAGGCCGGCGACGCCGAGGTCGACCGCCTCGCCCAGCAGGCCTCGGGCGGCACGCGGGCGCGGGCCGTCCGGCTCGAGCGCCTGCTGGATCTCTTCGACGCCGCCCGGCTCGCCGGGGACGACGATGCTCGCGACGTCCTGTGGCAGGCGCTGGGCGGTCACGGGAGCGGTCGCGGGCCCGAGGCGACCCGCGAGGCGCTCGCGCGGATGCTCGCCGAGGCGACCGCCCTCGACGATCTCGGCGTGGAGGACGACGACGCGCGCAGCTTCGTCAACGACGCCATCGCGCTGCTGACGACGGATCTGCAGACGCCGATCGACGCCGACGGCCTCGCGGTCCGCACCCTCGCCTATCGCAGCCTCGCCGAGACCGGGCACCCGCGGATCCGCGACAACGCCCATTGGCGGCTCTACGATCACATCCGCGGCACGCTCGTCGCCGCGATGTCGCGGCCAGCGGAGGCCCGCATCGACGTCGCGATCCAGGCCGGCTACGCGTCGCGCGAGGATCTCCAGGCCGAGCTCGCCGACACCGGCGTGCACGATCACCCGCGATGGGAGGGCGCCGCTCCGCTGGTCGCGCTGCTCGAGGCGCAGCGGGCAGCGCTCGCCGAGGATCCGGCGTGGGCGCCTGCGATGCGGGCGCGGGCGCACGACGACGGTCAGTTGGTCGACGCTGTGCTCGCGGGGCTGCCGGCGGCCCGAACTGCGCCGTGGACCGCCCCCCTGCGCCCGCGCGGCACGGGGCAGCCCGAGAGCCTCGCCCCGGTCGTCCACCTGTCGGCCGGTCGCGCCGACGTCGACGCCGGCCGTCCGCAGGCGCGCGCCGTGCCGCTCGACGACGACGATGTCACCGCGCTCGGTGACGCGGTCCGCGACACCCTCGCGCAGGATGGCCGCGGCGCGCTGCTGCTCGTCGCAGACGTCCACCTGCCCGCCCCCGAGCTGCGCCGCGCGCTGCGGGCACTGCGTCGCGGCAACGCGGCGCGCGTCGAGTTCGCCCTGCTCGAGCCCCACACCGCGGGCGGCAACGTGGCCACTGCCCTCCCCGTCCTCGTCCTGCGCGACGGCTCGGGCGGCAGCTCGGCCGCGGCGATCACCGCGTCGCGCGTGCACGTGCACGTCGGCGGCCGCGGCCTCGAGTTCGCCCTCGACGGCAAGTGGCTCCCGGGCATCGCGGGCGGCGGCGACGACGTCGAGCGCCGACTCGCCGCGATCCGGCGCGCCTATCCCCGCGAGCGCGCCGTCCGGATCACGCTCGGCGCCGACGTGCGCTACGAGCAGATCGTCGACGCCATGATCGCGCTGGTCGGCGGCGCCGCGCCGCGCTTCGCCATCGCAGGTTGGCTCCCCGACGAGGCCCGCCCCGCGGGCACCCCCGATCCCGCCGTCGATCGCCTGCTCGCCGATCGCATCGCCTGGGCCGACATCGGCACGATCGCGATCGACCAGCCCTTCCCCCTCGCCGGCGATGACCAGCAGCGCCTCCGCGCCTTCGCCGACGCCCTCCCCCGCTGCCTGCCCGAGCTCGGTCCACGCCCCGCGAGGCCCATCGGCGTCGAGGTGAAGGTCACCCTCGCCGAGGGCCGCCTGCAGTCGATCACACCGCCGAAGATCCCCGGTGTCGGCGCGCCGCGGGTCACCGCGATGACCGACTGCCTGCGGGACGAGGGCTACGCCCTGCGGCTCCGCGAGCACCGGGACACGATGGCGATCACGCTGCGCGGTGGGTGAGCCCTCCGACCCGGCTCATCCCGTCCCGCTGGGATCCGGGCGGGCCCGCGGGCTCCCCTTCGTGGTCCGGGATGGACGGGGCTTCTTGGCCTTCGCCTTGGCCGACTTCCCCGTGCGCTTCTTCGGCGGTCCCCCTTCGATCTTCGTGATCGACCGCGAGGCCTCGCGCCGAAGATACGAGTTGTAGTGGTTCTCCGCGATCCCCCGCAGGTAGGGCAGCCCGCGCTCGCTTCCGATCGCGGTCAACTGCCGGACGACGATCACCTCCATCGAGGCGTCGGTTGCGGCCGCGATGAGATCGTCGATCGCATCCGGTCCGCGGAGCTTGGCCAGGGCCGCGGCGGCCTCGCGACGCACCCGCGGATCCTCCCCCACTGCGGCCAGCATCTTGCGGATCTGTTCCGTGTCCGGCTGCGAGTCCACGCCGCCGATGGCGCGCGCCGCCATCGCGCGCACGCGGGGCTCGGCGTGGGTCAGCAGCGGCCGCACGGCGGCGGCGAGCGACGTGGCGCTGGCCGCATTCGACTGGAGCGTCGCCACGCTGTCGAGCACGAGCTCGACGACGGTCAGCGGGATGTTCGGCTCGGACTGGATCCGCTCGAGCATGGTCGTCAGCGACGGCCCGTACGCCGTCGAGGTCCGCGCCCATGGCCGGATCAAGCGCAGGTACGGCGTCCACTGCTCGGGTCGGCCGGACTTCGCGTAGTGGTTCACGCGGCCGACGAGCTCACGCGTCGTGATGCTCGCCTGCCCCTGCGCGGCGAGGTCCTCGACGATCTCGAGCTCCTCGGGCCGGTCGGCGACCTGGTTCAGCCACTTCGCGATCAGGGCGCCGAACCGCCGGGGCGCCGCGTCGTAGAGGTACCGCAGGATGAGCAGCCGGAGGCCGCGGTGCTCGGTGCGCTGGAACAGGTCGACCGACGCGGTCACGAGCGCGGGCGCGGGCTCGCGGTCGATGAGTCGGATGAGCAGCGGGACCGCCTCCCCAGGGTGCGCGGGGTCGATCTCGCCGAGGCGCTCCGCGATGAGCCCCTGCGTGCCGGGGTCCTCGAGCTCGTCCCTCACCATCGCAGGGTTGAACCCGATGAGCTGGCGGAGCAGCTCGCGATCACGCTCGCCCTCGGGGTCGAAGATGTCGTTGAACTCGTCCGGATCCGTCGCGAGGTCGAACCGATAGACGACGTCGAGCGTGCTGTCGAAGATGACCTTGTCGCGGCCGGAGACGACCCCCATCACCTTGCCGTTGTGATTCTGGAAGTAGTAGGGCCGCGGCGGGATGTCGTCGACGCCGGCCATCATCGGCACCAGCGACCGACCGCGATCCTGGGGCTCGGCGGGGCCGCCGAGGAGGTCGACGAGGGTCGGCGCGACGTCGATCGTGCCGACGGGCTCCTCGATGAGGTGCCCCGGGTGTCCGGGGATCGAGAACGCCAGCGGGACGCGCACGTCCTCCTCGAACACATTGGGCCCGTGCAGCATGAGCCCGTGGTCGCCCAGCCCCTCCCCGTGGTCGGCCACGAGGACGACAATCGTGTTCTCGTCGAGGCCCATCTCCTGCATCGCTGCGGTGAGCTTGGCGAACTCCTGGTCGAGCCACTTCATGGAGCGTCGATAGCACTCGACCCTGCCGCAGTCGGCCGAGCTCAGCAGCGCCCCGTCGAACCCCGGATCGTGCACGTTGTACATGTGCAGCCAGAGGAAGAACCGCTGGTCCTTGATGGATCGCAGCATCTCGATCGTGGACGGCACCGCGTCGTCGGTGTGCTTCTTCTCGTAGAAGACCATGTCGCCGAACCCCTCGACGAGGGCCCCGATGGAGTCGGTCTTCGGGGTGAAGAAGTAGTCGACCGCGACGGCGACCGGCGTGCGGCCGAGCTCCTCCATGCGGAGCGCCAGCGGTACGCCCATGGTCACGTTGTTGTCGCTGACCTCGACGGAGCGGAAGAGGCCGGGCATCGCGAGGTGGGTCTTCGTCGCGACCGAGTACGCGTTCTGGAACCGGAACGCGCCGTCGATCCACGCGTCGAGGTTCGGCGTGTCACCGATCTGGGAGAACGGGACGCCCTCGGCCGGGCGGGCCGGCGGGAGCGCGTCGGCGCGGAGCGCATCGACGACGACGAGCACCACGTTGTACTCGCGCCCATCGATGAGGCCACGCGGCAGCGAGGCAGAGCCTGGATCGTAGGTCCCGGCGTGCACGTCGATCGACGCCAGTGTGTCGCGGAGCAGGTGCGCGTCCTTCGTCCGTCGCGTCTGCCGGAGCCAGTCGCGCGCGACGGGGGAGCCGAGCACGAGCGCCCCGCGCGTGGCACCCGACATGTTGAACCACACCAAGGGCGAGGCCACGCTGGCCGCGAGGGCGGTCACGGCCGCGGCGCGATGCCAGCGTCGCTCGCCCGGCACGAGATCGAGCAGCCGTCGGAATCCGATCAGGCACGCCGTCACGGCACACACGTGCATCGTGAGGTGGAACTCCGGGTACAGGCCGATGGCGATCCGGTGGTCGGCGAGCTGGACCACGACCGTCGCCAGGGCCAACGCGGCGAGGATCCAGAGGCGCCTCCGGCCCGTCGTGCCCACCGGGAGGAAGGCGAGCGCGCTCACGACCGGGGCTGCGACGAGCAGCGCGACGATCGGGACGAGCGTGACCGCCGGCGCGAAGGACTGCTTCGAGATCCACTCTCCCTGCGTGAGCTGGGTACCGACCCACCACGCCGGCCACACGAAGGCCAAGACCAGGACGGCCGACGCGATCGCGAGCTGGGCGCGCGTCCGCCTCGGCGTCGTTTCGGGCACCCGGCGCGCGAGGGCCCACGCGAGGCCACCGAGCAACGTCAGCACGATCGGCAGGAGCATGTGGCCCGCCAGGAGCGTGATGGCCGGGACGAGGCGACTGGCGGCGCGGCCCGTCGGGGTGAACAACGCCCGGCCGCGATCGGTCGCGAACAGGCACAGCCCGCTGAGCGCCGCGGCGATCATCGGCCTCGACGCCGCGGCGAAGAGGCGCGACCCGAGGTCGGAGGCTCGAGAATCGGGGTGCTCGGTCTGCATGGGGATCTGGGAGCGTCGGGCTACTTCGCGTCGGCCTTGAGCAGCGCCTGCTCGGCGGTCTCGACGGCGGCGGCGAACTCGACGAAGGCGGGATAGTCGTTGGCCTCGACGATACCGGCGTGGAGCTTGGAGGTCAGCTCGAGCTCGACGACGTCTTGGCCGACGCCGCCCTTGCGGAGCTTGCGTTCGTAGCGGCCAAACGGGGTGTCGATGCGGATCGGCGCCGGGACCTCGCGCAGGGCGCCGCCGGCGGTGCGCACGACGAGCTTGGCCTCGAGCTGCGGCGCATAGGGGACGACCATGCCGGTCTTCCGGGTCGGCAGCGTCGCGAGCCGGGCCGCGGTGGAGAGCGGCAGCGGGCTGCCGCGCATCATGAGCGCCCCACCCTGCGGGATCGCGTACTGGCTGCCGGTCGCGCTGAACTTCAGGACCAGCGGCCGCTCGAGGTGTCTCTCGTCGACGATGTCGAGCGAGCGCAGGCTCGCGCCGCGCAACCAGCCGAGCTCGGCCTGCTGGAACACCTCGCGGATGCGATCGCGATCGACCTCGCGCAGGGCCTGACGCCACGCCAGGGCCTCGACGCCCTGCAGTGTGATCGTGCCCTCGACCGCGGCACCACCCTCGGCGTCGACGACGATCTCGACGGACCACTGCCGGCGATCGGCGAGGTCGGGACGCGCCGCCGGGACGGTCACCGGGCCGGACTTGCCGTCCGCGTCGTCGATGTGCACGCGCAGCGCGTCGGACCCGGCGTATCCCGAGCTCAGGTAGCCGATCGGCATCACCTTCGATGCGGTCAGCACCATCGTCGGCGCGGCCGGTGCTCCGCCCTTGGCGCCCGGCAGGCTCACCGCGAGCATCGCGGCGTCGTAGTTCTCCAGCATCGGGTGACCGCCGGGGATCAGCGCGGGTCCGAAGCGGTCGCGCAGCAGCCACAGCTCGGCGTGGATGCCCGCTTCGCGCAGCATCGTGCGCAGCAGCATCAGGCGGCTCCCCGAGCGCGCCGCGAGGGTCGCGGTCGAGGCGGCGCCGAGGTCCCCGGCGTCCTCGATGTTCTCGACCACCCAGCTCCACAGCGTCGTGAGCCTCTCGCGGGCGTCGGTGCGCTTGCCGACGATCTTGCGGACGAGTCGCCGGAGCTCGACGTTGCTCCGCTGCCCGGCCCGGATCTGCACCGCCAGCCCATCGAGGTACGACGGCACGTCGAGTTCGGTGTAGACGCGGACGTTGGGCAGCTCGTCGAGCAGCGCGCGGTGCCCGGGCTCGTCGCCGAGCCGCTCGACCTCCCGCATGCGATACAGGCGCCCCGTCAGCGCCACGCCGCCCAGCGTGAGCGCGGAGATCTCGGGCTTGGGTGCGCCCTTGCGCAGATCCTCGCGGATCGGCATCTGCGGCGGGTGAGCCACGAACAGCTCGGTGCGGTGGTACGGGATGTCGAGCGAGCGGAAGCGAAACGTCGACACGTCGACGTAGCCCGGGAGCGCCGAGGCGGGCTCGCGCTCGATGAGGAACTCGTGCTCGACCACGTCGCCGATCGCCAGGTCGCGCAGCTCGATGCCGTCCTTGCCGGGCACGACCTCGGCCTCGACGAGGGTCCCGTCCGGCTTGATCGATCGCAGGGTCAGCAACCGGGCGCCCTGCGGGACCTCGATCTCGCCGTAGCGATCGAGGGCGGCCTTGCTCAGCAGGTGCACGACCAGGTGCACGACCTGGCGCTGCCCGCCGTTGGCGTAGACGCGCGCGGCAGAGCGATCGAGGACCAGCACCTCGCTGACGCCCTCGTAGGTCTTGCCCGACTTGCGGTACTCGGCGAGCGCGGCGAGCCCGTCGACGCGCAGCGACTCGATCTCGTCGGGGATCCCGAGCAACGCGGCGCTGTGGTGCAACGCATCGGCGTGGGGGAAGCGCTCGAGCGCCGAGCCCAGCTCGCGCCGAGCGCCGGCGATGTCGTCGGAGGCCGCGGCGATGTCCGCGAGGACGACCTGGGCCGAGGCCCGCAACGGGTTGCGGACCAGTACGTCGCGTAGGGTCGAGGTCGCGCCCTGCACGTCGTCCTGGGCGACCTGCAGCCGCGCGAGCGACTCGAGCGCGTCGAGATCGTCGGGGACGCGCGCCAGGGCCTCGCGCCACAGGCCCTCGGCCTCGTCGAAGCGGCCGCGCCGCTGGGCCAGGCCCGCGCGGAGCTCGAGGCTCCCGCCGCAACGCGCGAGCGCGCGTGTCACCTCGTCCTCGCGCGCGACGTCGTCCTTCTCGCGGGCGCGGCCGCGCTGCATCGCGAGCACGCGGCAGTTGCCGGGGGACATCGTCGCGGCGCGCGCGATGGCGTCGTCGCACCGACGCTCGTCGCCCGCCTGCAGGTACGCGCGCGCCCGCAGGAGCTCGCCCCGCAGCCCGGGCAGCGCCGCGTCCTTCGACGCGAGCGCGTCGATGACCTCGGCGTGCTCGCCACGCTCGAGCATCAGCTCGTACTGGCGGAGGCGCGCAGCGGCGGCCCGCGGATCCCGCTTCAATGCCCGGTCCAACGCGGCCTGCTCCCGCGCCAGGGACACGGTGCGGCCGCGCGAGGGATCGAAGCGCTCGAACTGGCCGATCGCGAAGTTCGCCTCCGCGAGCCCCTCGAACCTCGCGAGGGCGTCGCGCTGGCGTTCGGCCTCGTCGACGTCCCCGTCGTGGATCGCGTCCTCCAGGGCGAGCATCGTGCGAAGCGGGGCGTACAGCGGGCCGTCGATCGCGGCGCCGGGACGCAGCCACACCGACTGCACCAAGCGCGGAGAACCGGTGCGCGCCGCCGGGGTCCCGGTGAAGCCGGGCCGGCTCTCGACCAGCGCGCCGCCGGGGGTGCTCGCGCGCACCAGCACCCACGCGCGATCGCGGGGGATGACCGTCGCGACCTCGAGGTGGTGCTCGCCCTTCGCCACGGGCACGCGCAGCACCGTGCGCGAGCGCGCGAAGCGGTCGGTGCGATCGGTGCGGTGCACCAGCTCGCCGTCGAGCCACACGCGCGTCGCCTCCTCGGCCGAGACCTCGAGCTCGAGGGTCTCGCCTGGCACCACCAGCGTGGTCCGCATCCGTCGGATGCCGGCGTGCACCGTCGGGTTCCACAGCCGCACCACGCACGCGAGCTTCACCGCCGCGGCGGTGGGATCGCGGCGGAAGGGCCCGTGGTCCTTCGCCAGCTCGAGGTCGGCCTGCACGCCCTCGACCGGCCCGAGCTCCCACTCCTGCACGCAACCCTGGCGGCGATAGTACGGCGCGTACTCGGCGTTCGCGTTGCGGGCGATGCCCGCGCGGGTGCTGAGCAGGCCCTGCCGCGTGGCCGTGCCGAGTCGATCGAGATCGAGGCCGTCGAACAGCGCGATGAACCGCGCGTCGTCGTCGGGGTGCTCGCCGTGCAGGCCGCCGATGCGCCGCGCCGCGATCTCGGCCGCGCCCAGGTGCAACCAGCGCTCGGGACCGTCGGGGGCCTTCGCAGCGTCGCGCACGATCGCGTACGCCAGCGCCACGGTCGTGTCCGACTCGAGCCGCGCGTCGGCGATCATCAGGCGGCCGAGCCGCGCGAGGGGGTCGCCGGCCTTCGCGGCGGCGTCGAGCCCCGCGAGCGCGACGTCGGTCTTGCCGAGGTGGAGCCAGCGCACCATCGCGAGGTCGCGCGCCGCGTCGAGATCCTCGGGGTGCTTGGCCACGCGCGCGGCGAGCCGCGCTTCCCACTGCTTCGGATCGTCGCCGTCGGGACGCCCGCCGCGCCCGTGGGGCCGACAGCCGATGAGCGCGAAGCACAGCACGCAGATGACGTGCGCCCATCGAACGACGCGCGCGGCACGACGGATGGGCGTCGAGGCGGCCCCACGGACACACAATGGCGAGTTCATCGGTCGTCCTCGATCGTGAAGGTCTGTTCGAGGCCCGCGTCGATCTGACGGAGGAACTCGCGGAAGGCGGGGTACTCGGCCTTGCCGACGCGCGGCCGACTCAGCTCGATCGACGTGCGGACCGTCGCGCCGTCCTCGGTGGACTCGATCGCCAGATCGAAGCGCCCGAACGGCCCCTCGATGCTGCGCGCCGCGGGCAGCGACGAGAACCGCTTGCCCCGGGGCAGCCGGTAGCGAACGCTGTGGGTCTCGATCGACGGCACGTCGATCACCAGGTCGTACTTCCGCTCGTCCTGCGGCGCGAGGCTCTCGGCGAGCCGCGAGGCGCGGCCGAGCACGCGGAAGCGCTGGCGGCCGTCGCCCTGGGCCTGCGCCCAGCGCTGCACCTCGAGCTCGATCGACATGTTCGGCGGCTTCGCGATGTCATCGAGACCGTCGGCCCGGAGCCGCTTGATCTCGGCGCCGGGATACATGTCGCCGAAGGCCTTCTGCAGCTTCTCGACCCGCTCGCCGGCCGACTGGAATTCGTAGCGCACGCCCGCCGCCGCCGAGCCGCGCACCGCGAGTTCCTGCTCGATGCTCGCCGCCCCGCCTGCGTCGATGCGGACCTTCTGCACCGAGTCGCGGACGTTCGCCGACGCCGTGCTCATCGGGATCCGGCGGAACTCGGCCCCCTTGCCGTCCTTGACCACGAGCACGGTCGCGCCCTGATCGCTCGAGGGGAGCTCGTCGGGCCCCGACCACTCGGCGGTGCCGTCGAGGAACAGGTCGAGCGACGGCACGTAGGTGATGGCGTGGTTGAAGAGCGCCAGCGAGGCCGGGGTCCCCGGTGCGTTGCCCTGGTCGCGGGTGCGCACCAGCACGAGGTTGCTGTCGATCCCGGCCTGCTTCAGCATGACCTTGAGGAGGCTCGCCTTGTCCTTGCAGTCGCCGAAGCGCCGGCTGTAGATGTCCGTGGTGCGATACGGTTTGTAGCCGTGGATGCCGAACTCCAGGCCGACGTACCGCGTGTTGCGGACGACGTGCTCGTAGATGGCGTCGACCTTCTGCTTGTCGGTCGCGCCGGTCGGCAGCTTCGCCAGCACGTCCTCGACCGCGCCCGCGATCGCGTCGTCGACGATGAGCTGCTCCTCGACCAGGCCCCAATACCAGCGCCCGACGTCGTCCCAGGTCTCGTAGGTGCTGACGTGGAGGAACTTCGTGACCTCGATCCACCCGGGCATCCCCTGCTCGGGCTTGATCGCGGGCACGTCCTTCAGCACATGGCGGTAGGTCGTCGTCTTCGCGTCCTTGCTCGCGGCCTTGGTCACGTCGACGTTGAAGTACATCGGCTTGTCGGTCGGGGCCTCGAGCACGTACTCGATGAACGCGCGGGGCTCGGTGCCCGACAGCGGCACGATGTCGCCGAAGTACTGATCGAACATGTTGCGTGCCGCGGTGTCGCGGCGCAGGAACGCGACCTCGAGCGTGTCGCCGACGCGCAGCCCCGGGAACAGCACCTGCAGCTGGCGCTGGTCGTAGAACATGCGGTAACCGGCGGAGGCCAGGCCCACGAGCCGCTCGTCGCCGAGCTCCTCGATCGATCCATCGGCCCGCCGGACCCGCGCGCGGCGGACCTCGACCATGCTCTCGGCCGGATCGTAGGAGTAGACCTGCACCGCTTGGCTGCGGATCCCTCGATCGTCGAGGATGCGGATGATCCGGTGATCGAGGCGCTCGGTGAGGCCGTTGGGCAGCACCTTCACCGCCATGCGGTGGTGCAGCACGCCGGCCTGCTGGCCCTTCCACGAGCCCGGGGTCTTGCGTGCGCCGACGTCCTCGAGCTTCACGCCCCAGCGGTGGAACAGATCCTTGGCCTCGCGGCGATCGAGCGAGGCGAGCAGCTCGCGGACGTCGGGCTGCTGGGGTCGCAGCGCCAGCGAGCGCTTGAGGCTGGCGACGGCGGCCGGCCCGGCGCCCATGCGCGCGAGCAGCCGCCCGTGGATGGCGTGGAGCTCGGCGTCCTGCGGGGCGAGCAGCACGGCGCGCGCCATCGCCTCCTGGGCGGCCTCGAGATCGCCGCGGGCCTGCTCGAGCCGCGCGACCTCGGCGTGCGACTCCGGAAGACCCGGCATCGCGTCGGCGGCCCGCCGCGCCTGATCGGCGGCCTCGTCGGCGCGGCCGAGCTCGAGCAGCGCGTCGATGCGCGCCGCCAACGTCGATCGATTGCCGCCGTGGGCCCGCGTCGTCGCGTCGTAGACGGCCAGCGCGGCCGCCGTGCGCCCGAGGTCGCGCAGGCGCGCCGCGAGCGACAGCTGCATCGTCTGTGACACCGGGTGACGCCGCGCGAGATCCTCGTTCCAGCGCAGGGCCGACCACGCCATCCCCCGCTCGGCGAGGCGATCCGCCAGGGCGAGCTCGATGATCGGATCGTCGGGCGCCGCGCGGTGGGCCGCCTCGAGCAGCTCGTCGTGGCGTTGGTCGAGGCCGAGCGACCGCTCGCGCCAGGCCAGCTCGAGCAACAGCTGGCCGTGCAGCGGACCGCCGCCGCGCTGCTTCTGTGCACGCGAGGCCCCGGCCGCGAGGGCCTGCCGACTCCCGTTGGGATCCGGATCGAGGATCGCGAGCATCAGCGCAGAGCGGGCGGTGGCGAGCTTCGCATCGACCTCGCGGGCCTTCACCGACGCCGACTTGTCGTCCCGATCGAACGGGTGGACCCAGCGGTAGAACTCGACCAACGCGAGGCCGGCGTCGCCGCGGCCCTTGCCCGAGGCGCGGGCCTCGAGCTCGCGGCGCAGCGACGCGACGCTGGCCGCAGCGCCCTTCGAAGCCGCGGAGCGCGTGCCCGCGGGCGCGACCCCGGCCGGTGGCTCCGCGAGCACCTTCAAGCCGGGGATCGGCGCGCCGTCGACCGCCGAGAGCCGGGCGTAGAACCCCCACATGCCCTCGATGACCGCGACCTTCACGAGGATGCGATTCCAGCCCGCGCGCAGGGCGAGGCCGTGGGTGTCCTGCAGCGGGTCGGGCATGCGGTACGCATCGCCGCCGCCGATCTCGACGCCGTCGACCCACAGCGCGTACGGCCCACCCGTGCCCACGTGGATCGCCGCCGGCGTGTCGCGCTCGACGTGTACCCACGTCGTCGCGTAGCCCACCGCGGCGTCGGCCGGGCGCAGCAGATCGTCGAAGCCGACGTAGCCGCCGCGCGGGAGGCTCTCGTAGTCCCATGCACGCCAGCCGATCGCCTCGCCGGCGAGCTTGCCGAACACCTGCGCGTCGGCGGAGAACGGCGCCGTCTCGGGCTCGTACCGGGTCGACTCGCCGACGCGGTTGGCGTTCTCGAACGGCCCGATGATCTGCCAGTCGAGCAGGTAGCCCTCGGCGCGCAGGCGACGGGCGGCCGCGGGCAAGCGACCCGCCGATTCGTCGAGGCGCGCCGCGAGGTAGTTCGCGTAGCTGCGGACGAGCGGGTGGCGACGCGCGTCCTTGGCGACGGCGCCGACGAAGCGCTCGAGCCTCGCGGGTTCGATCTCACCGACGAGCTCGCCGAGCAGGCCGAGCAGCGCGAGCACGGCGCTGGGATCCCGGCCGCCGTGGCGCGAGAGGATCTCGCCCCGCCGCTCGAGCTCCCTCGCGAAGCGCCCGGGGCCGCCCTTCCCCCGGGCCGCCGCCTCGGCCCACGGCGTCTGCGGGGGCGCGGCGACGGCAGCCCCCGTCCATGCGCAGAGCAGCAGCGCGACGAGCAGCCCGAGCGGTCCCCGGCTGGCCCGAAGTCGCCAGGGCGCGCGCCGGCGCGGGGAAAACGAGTCCTGGCCGGGCCGCGGTCGTGCGCGCATGCCGGGGATGATGGCCAAACGGGACCGGACGTGCCACCGGTTTCGGGACGGAACGCGGCGGCTTTTCGACCCACCGCGGGTGGCGCGGCGCCCAAGTCGTCCGGTGCGGGGCCGGTTTTCTTGCTATGACTCGGCGCCCTCGCATGTCCGCCGTTCGGCGATTCCTGCTCCGAAATTGGCCCGCGTGGGTCGTCATCGTCGTGGGCTGCGCCGTGATCTGGCCGGTCCCCCTCGGTACGATGCCGATGAGCCAGGATCACACCGTCCACCTCGCACGCGCGTGGATGTACGGCGAAACCCTCGCGAGCGGACACGTGTCGACGTGGAGCTCGTACTGGTACTTCGGGTTTCCCCTGGGTGAGCTGTACCCGATGCTCGGCGACCTCGCCGTCGCGATCGTCCGCGCGTCGACGTTCGGCAAGCTGTCGTGGCCGTTCTGCTACGCCCTGGTGTTCACCGTGGGCTACCTCGTGCAGGGCCTCGCGCTGCTCCGCGTCGCGCGTGCGATCGGCCTCGGCCCTGTGCCCGGCGTGATCGCGGCGGTGCTCACGTTCCTCGACCCCGGCGTGCTGCGCGAGGGCGGGTGGAGCTACACGGTCCACTACGGCGTGTGGCTCCAGCCGGTGTGCTGCGCGCTGCTCTGGTGGGGCTTCGCCGAGATCGCGCCGCTGTGCGATCGGGGCGCACCGCTCGCCGCCCGCAAGCTCGTGCTGCCCTCGGTGCTGATCGGGCTCGCGATGCTGGCGCACCCGGTGGCGCTGCCGGTCCTCGCCCTGGGCGCGGTGCTCTTCGTGCTGCACATGGGACTGCGCGCTGGGCTGGCGCGCACGCTCGTCGCCGCCGGCATCCCGGTGGTGTTCGGCCTCTGCATCGCGGCGTGGTGGGTGCTGCCGCTCATCGCCAACAGCGCCTGGATGGCGAACTTCGGCACCCTGTACAGCGACCTCGGGACCATGGCGACCCGCCTGCTCCGCGGCGCGTGGGCGAAGAACATGGCGCCGACGATCGGCTTCGCGATCATGCTCGGGCTGCTCTGGGCGTGGATCCGCGGCCCCCGCTTCGCGAAGTTCATGGCGACCTTCGCGGTGGTGCTGTGGCTGATGTCGACGTCGGATTTCTTCTTCCGATTCCGGCTCGACTGGCTGTCCGAGAACTTCCGCTACCTGCAGTACCAGCGCTTCATCATCGTCGCGAAGCCGGGCCTGTTCCTCTGCGCCGGCGCCGTCGTGGCCGTGCTCGGCCGCTGGGGCCTGAAGGCCTACCGCGGGGCGAGCTCGCCGCGGGCGCGCTGGCTCGGCGGCGGCGGGCGCATCGCGCTGTCGGCCGCCGTGGCGGTCGCGATCCTCGCGGGCGCCCTGTGGGCCGCGCGCGAGAACAAGGTCGGTCGCATCCGCCTCAACCGGCTGGCCTCCGGCAACCCCACCGACACCAAGTTCGAGGCCGAGTGGCGGCAGTTCGGCGCGTGGGCGAAGACGAAGTGGGACGAGCGCGAGTCGTTCTATCGCTTCGCCTACAAGTCCAAGCGCCACAGCCACGCGCTGGCCGATGCGCCCCTGTACACCCACGCGCCCGCGTACAAGATCGGCTTCACGCCGGGCGAGGTGTTCCTGCACAAGCTCGAGAGCGAGCAGGCCGCCGTGCTCGATCGACTGCGCGTGCGTTACGTCGTCGGCACCACGGTGGCCAAGGGCGCCAAGGCGGTGAAGCGCTTCGGTCGGATCAAGGTCACCGAGCGCAAGGTCACCGAGCAGGTCGCCCGCCTCGTGGGCCCAGGCACGTTCGAGGTGCTGCAGGACGATCCCGACGGCGAGGGCGTCGTGGTCCAGGTCGAGGGCGCCGACGAGACCTCGCGGCTCGAGTTCAACATCGCCGGCTTCCCGCGCTGGCAGCTGCTCCACGACGGCGTCCCCGTCGACTGGTACGAGGTCGCGCCGATCGGCGGCGGCAAGATCGCGACGCAGGCCGATCGCAAGGCCGGCAAGCTGCGCGCCGGCCAGGGCAGCATGCCGTCGCCGCGCGACCCGATGCTGATGGCGATCGATGCCGAGGACGGCACGTACGAGCTGCGCTACCGCCACTGGATGCCCGCCGACATCCTCGGCGTCGCCGCGTTCGCGTTCGGCCTGCTCGCCTGCGCGGTGTTCGTGTGGCGCCCCGCGCCGGCGGATCGACTGCTGGCGCGGGTCGAGGGCATGCTGCGCCCGTGGGTCACCGCGGTGCTCCTCGGCCTCGCGGCCGCCGTCGTGCTCGGTCGCTACACCGCCGGCTTCCTCTCCGAGTGGTCGCTCGCCAGCGGCTGGCTGCGCGTCGGCCGGGCCGACGACGTGGACGGAATGACCAACGGCCCCCTCAAGGTCGATCGCCTCATCAGCCCCGCCGTCCTCGTCGAGGCCAGCACCGACGAGCCCGCGCACATGCTCCTGCCCGGCGTCCGCGTCGGCGCCGATCCGCTCGAGGGCTGGATCGCCGTCGACGACACCAGCGTGAAGGACTCCAAGGGCACCTTCCACTTCGTCGTCTCGGGCCGCGCCGCGGGCACCCAGGACGAGTTCACCGAGCTCCTCTCGGTCCCGATCCGCAAGGGATCCGGCAAGCAGACCGTGACCATCCCGCTCGACGCCCTAGGCGAGGCCACCGAGGTGGATCTCGAGGTGACCGTCCGCGGCCGCGGCGGCAAGACGCCACGGATGGGCTTCGATCTACGGCTGTGAACGGGGGGCGACGGGCGCGTGGCGCCCCTAGACCGAGTCCAGGATCGACGACACATCGATGAGGTACATCTGTCGACCATCCTCGTGGGGGGAGTCGATCACGACGGTGCGACCATCACGCGACGAGCGCGGATGCGTGTCGCAGCGAAACTCGCCGCGGTAGTCGCTCGGCGAGTTGAACGCTCCCAGGGAGTACCGACGCTCGGTCTCGGTGTCGAACAGGAACGGGTTCTGATTCCCCGCGCCATCGGGGTACGTGTCGTTCAGGATCCACCGGCGGTCCTTCAGGTACGTACAATGGCCGTTCACCGTCATGATGCCCTCGCCGATTTGCTCGACCGCCCGCGTCTTGTCATCGAACAGGTAGAACCCATACCCGTTGTCGGGGTCCAGGGCCCACGCGAGGACGGTCGAACCATCGCGCCAGTCGTAGTGCGAGGTCTTGCCATTCGGATCGAGGACATGGGCGTTCCCGCCGTCGAGATCGGTGGTGATCATCCGGCAGAAGATGACGCCGTCGTCGCCAGCGTTGCAGTGGAGGAAGGCCAGACGCGAGCCATCCGTGGAGACCAGAAGGTGATATAGCCAGTGCCGCGCATCGGCCTTGAAGGGCTCGCCGCCAGGCGGATCCAGGCTCGCTGCCTGGGCGATCGAGTAGATGAGTTCGGAGGCGCCCGTCTCGATGTCCATCCGCCAGATTCCGCTCCCGGCAGGGGCGAGCTCACCGCCATCTGGGTCCGGGATCCCGGCGTAGCCGTACCCGCGGCGCACGGTTTGAATGCGGGCGAAGTCGATGGTGAACGCCGTCTTGCCATCGGGCGTGAGGCAGAAAATCGGCCTCGGCAGGGTCCGAATCGCGCCGGTGGAGTCGGCG
>LNFM01012130.1_pt1 | contig 19013 bp, 25 predicted proteins | sample 596031 | NCBI WGS metagenome assembly LNFM01 (sample SAMN04254537, study PRJNA301005) | activated carbon metagenome | isolation source: dual media filters at the Ann Arbor, Michigan drinking water treatment plant | place: USA: Ann Arbor | reverse complement strand
CGGTCAGGCCTGACTGCACCGCGGCGACGATCGCCGCCAGCGGACCGACCGCATTGGCGACGTCATTGGCGCCGTGCGCGAAAGACAAAAGCGCTGTGGCGAAAATCAGCGGCAGGGTGAACAGGCTGGCGATGCTTTTGCGGCGGTTCTCCATGCCGCGGGAGCGGCGGTTGACCCACGGCCGGGCGAGCACCAGACCACCGATAAAAAAACCAACGCCGAAGAGCAGAACGACCAGCGCCGACGGTTGCCAGACCCGGCTGAGGCCCTTGCTGATCAGATACATGGCGAAGACGCCGCTCATCAGCGCCACCAGGACGGGCACCCAACGGCGCGCCGCGGCCACCAGGTCCTCCTGGTAGATCACCTTCCATTTGACGAAGCCGAGCAGCATCGCGGCGATCAGCGCGCCGAGCACCGGCGAGATCACCCAGCTCGCGACGATGGCGCCGATCATCGGCCACTGCACAATATCGAAGCCGGACGCCGCGATACCGGCGCCAACCACCCCGCCGACGATGGCGTGCGTGGTCGAGACCGGCGCGCCGAGATAGGTGGCGAGATGGATCCACAGCGCCGCCGACAGCATCGCCGCCGTCATGACCAGCACGAATTCGACCACGCGCATCGATTCATCGGGGCGAAGAATGCGCTTCGATATGGTGTCGACGACATCGCCGCCGGCCAGGATCGCGCCGGCTGCCTCGCAGATCGCGGCGATGATGAGCGCGCTGGTCATGGTCAGCGCGCGGCTGCCGACCGCCGGGCCCATATTGTTGGCGACGTCGTTGGCGCCGACGTTCAGCGCCATGTAGGCGGCGATCACCCCGGCGATGATGACGAGATAAGTGAGGGGGCCGGCCGCCGTCGACAGCGTGGCAACCGCGACCACGCCGATCACGAACACGATCAGCAGGCCCGGCGTCGGCCGCCGTCTCGATCTGGACGACCTTTTTCAGGTCCTTATCAAGAACGCTTTTCGCCACTGCGGCCCCACCCAAAGTCGCAACAGGCGACCGCAGCCCGTACCATCATCGCGCCTAAAAATCATGCCGGACGCGAAACAGCCTGTTGAAAATCCGGCCCGGTTTAAATACCGCCGGGGAGGCTAGAGGCCCCGCATCGCCAGCGTCTGTGTTCCGGGGGCGTCCATTTGCGCCACGGCCGGCGCCGCCGCCGAGCCGGGAGGCGCCGCCGGCGCGGCCAGGAAGGCTGCCAGTTGCTCCATGCTGCTATTGGCAATCCGCTGCAACATGGCGTCGTCGGCGGCGTCCCAGGCGTCGCGGTGACGGACCTTGGTGGTCTCGTCACCGGAGATGCGGAAGGCGAGGCGCTGGTCTCCGTCGAACACGTCCCAGGTCCAGGCGACCGTGGTGTGGCGTTTATCGACGGTGACGGTCAGCGCGCCCCGCACCCGGTAGGTCGATTGGCTTTCCCGCGACATCACGGCGAGGCGCCGGGTCTGCGCTTCGTCGTTGAGGTTCCTCACCAGCCGCTCGAACTGGGCCGGGGGCAAGCCGTCGATGATTTCGAAGGCAACGGTGGCGCCCTGCGGCTGTGCCAGCGAGGCCGTCGGCGTGCCATTGTGATTGCACCCGGCCAGCGCCAGCGCGGCAGCGATCACCCAGCTTGCGCGTTGCACGCGACCGGCCGCGCCGCTTCCGGCGCGCCTGCCCCAACTCCCGCTCATGACACCCCCGCAGGGCCGCCGTCTTGATCGACGGTTCCTTGACCGGAACAAAACTTAGCGGGAACCGTAGAGCGGAGTCTACCCGGGACGCTCAGTCCGTCAGTGCGATGGCGTTGATATGCCGACCGTAGTCCGGCTCGCTGCGGTGGGTCGAGCGGCGGAAGCTGTAAAAGCGCTCCGGCTCGGCATAGGTGCAGAGGCCGAGATCCTCGAACTTGGCAACGCCGGCCGCCTGCATGCGTGCGGCGACAAAGCTGGGCAGGTCGAACATCGTGGCGCCGGCGCGCGCCGAGCCGGTGAAGAACCGCGCATTGGCCGGGTCCGCCGCGACAAACCGGGCGATGAATTCCGGCCCGACCTCATAGTTCGGCTGCCGGATCGTGGGCCCCAGCGCTGCGGCAATGCGGCCGCGGTCGGCACCAAGCTTTTCCATGGCTTCGATTGTCGCCTCGATCACGCCGGTCAGGGCGCCGCGCCAGCCGGCATGCGCCGCGCCGATGACGCCGGCCTCGGCGTCGGCGAACAGCAGCGGACCGCAGTCGGCGGTTGAGACGGCGATGGCCAGCTTCGGCGTGCGGGTGACGACGGCGTCGGCGCGCGGCCGCTGATCGCCGGACCAAGGCACATCCGCCACCACCACTTCCGGGGAATGGATCTGATACAGCGACAGCAGCCGCTCGGGCCCGACGCCCATCGCGGCGGCCATGCGGGCGCGATTTTCCGCGACGTGATCGGGCGCGTCGCTGGAGCCGACGCCGCCGTTCAGCGAGGCATAGAGCCCCTGCGACACGCCGCCTTCGCGGGTGAAGAAGGCGTGACGAATGCGGGGCAGGTTCTGCAGGGAGGTCGCTTGAAGCATCTTTGAGACCATGGCGTCCGATTATGTCTCGAATGCGGGCGGTGTGCCCAGCGATGGATGCGCGTAGGCGGCGGCCTTGAACAGCGTGCCCATGCCGGTGCGGCCGTCGCCGGTGAGCCGCGCCAGCGCCCCGTCGATCTCCGCGACTTGCGCGCCGGAGGCCTTTGACTTCAGCGTCGCGGCGCGGCTCTCGATGCCGAGGCGGCGCAGCAATACGGCTTGCGTGATCGGGCCGAAGCCTTGCACGCCCATCGCCTCGACGGCGTGCGTCAGGGCCTGAAAGTCGACATGCGCGGTGAGATCGATGCTCCCGGGTGCGCTCAGCGGATCGGCGTAGGCGTGCTGGCCGACGGCCTGCAACGTGTCGCCGATGGCGCTGTCGGCGTGTCCGTAGTCGATCACCAGCGCCGCGCCGCCGTCGCGCTGGAGCCGCCGCCCGAGGTCGAAGGCGGCCGCGGCATCGCGCCATTCGATGATCGCGTCGTCAGGCGCGCCGCGTTGCGGCGGCGGCAGCAGCCGGTCGAAGTGGGGCATCGGATCGGCGGCAACGGTGAACGTCAGTTTGTCGTCAGCGTCGACACCGACCTGACGTTCATGCCAGCCGCGCGCCGACTTGACCGCCTGGTTCACCGGCAGCGCATCGAAGAATTCGTTGGCGACGATGATCGCCGGGCCCGCCGGCACCTCGTTCAGCGACGCATGCCAGAACACCGGCAGCGACAGCGGGTCCAGCGCAATCTCCTGCTGCGCCCGCAGCGCCGGATTGATCTCGACCAGATGCAGCACCAGCGCCTCGCGGAATTTGGGCATCACCTTCACCGCCCGCATCGCGTCCTTCATCAGCGTGCCGCGGCCGGGACCGAGTTCGATGATGCGGATGTTTTCGGGCGATCCCATCTGAGTCCACACCGCCGCCAGCCACAGCCCGATCAGTTCGCCGAACATCTGGCTGATTTCCGGCGCGGTGATGAAGTCCCCGCTCGCACCCAATGGATCGCGGGTGGTGTAATAGCCGTGCGCGGGGTCGGTCAGGCACAGCGCCATGTATTGCGCCACCGGCATCGGCCCGGCCGCGGCGATGCGGCGGCGGATCTCGATTTCCAGCGGGCCGGGTTCAGCCATGCGTGTCTCGCCGCAGCGGATGCTTCAGGCCGTACAGGATGAAGCCGACGCCGACCAGGAACAACGGGATCGACAGCAACTGGCCCATGGTGGCGCCGCCCCACAGGAAGCCGAGTTGCGCGTCGGGCTCGCGGAAGAATTCGCAGATGGTGCGCGCCACCGCATAGACGCAGGCGAAGCTGCCGATGATGACGCCGGGCCGCTTCAAAGCGCCGAAGCGGATCAGCAGCGCCAGCACGATGAACAGCACGACGCCTTCCAGTGCCGCTTCGTAAAGCTGGCTCGGGTGCCGCGGCAGCGGTCCGCCATTGGGAAACACCATGGCCCACGGCACGTCGGTCGGGCGCCCCCACAGCTCGCTGTTGATGAAGTTGGCGAGCCGGCCGAGCAGAATGCCGATCGGCGCCGCGGCGCAGGTCATGTCGCCGACCGACCGCACCAGAATGCCGCGCTTGCGCGCGAACGCCACCACCGCCACCACGCAGCCGGTGAAGCCGCCGTGGAACGACATGCCGCCCTGCCAGAGCTGGAAGATTTCCATCGGATGCGCGGCGAAATGCGCCGGATTGTAGAACAGCACGTAGCCAATGCGGCCGCCGAGAATGATGCCGAGCGTGACCCAGACCACGAAGTCGTCGAAGTCGGTCACGGTCATCGGCGCAGGGCCGCCCCACAGCCGCTCGGAGCGGATCAGCCTGCGGGCATAGTACCAGCCGAGCAGGATGCCGACGATATAGGCGAGCGCATACCAGCGGATGGCGAAGGGCCCAAGCTGGACCAGCACCGGGTCGATCATCGGGAAGGGCAGGACGAGAAGAGGCGGCATGGGCGGGGTCCGGTCGCGGCTTGTGGAGTCACTCCCTAGCACACCTGCGTGTTGCAGTGCGTCACGGAATGGGGTCGCGGCGGGTCGTCAGGCCTTGGCGGCGTAACGCTTCAGGCGCAACCGCAGCACCGTCAGCATGTCGTCGCGCAGCGGATCACTTGCGTCGCGCAGCCAGGCCGCGGCCAGCGGCAGGATATTTAGCGCCTCGGCCTGTTTCACCACCAGCGGCACGAAGCGCACGCCGCTGACCGCCAGACGCGACGCCCAGCGCGGCACGATGGCGAGGCCGACCCGCGCCGCCACGAGACTGACGATGGTCTGCTTTTCCTCCGCCACCTGAGAGATGACCGGGCGTAGACCGGCCTGCGCGAACAGTTTGATCGTCAGGTCATGGCTGTGCGGCCGCGAACTTCGGTCGGGCACGATCAGCGGCTCGTCGGCCAGCGTCTTGACGAAAAGGCGGCTTCTCTGCGCCAGCGGGTGGCGCGCCGGCACGGCCACGACCGGCGTTTCATGAAACAGCATCAGCCGGTCGATCCTGCCGTCGATGTTGTCCGGCGGCCGCACGAAGGCAAGATCCAGCCGCCCGGACAACAGACGCGGCAGCAGTCGCACCGTCTTGTCCTCGACCAGTTGCACGGTCACGTCGGGCCTGTGCTTGCGGAAGTCGTGCAAAAGATCGGGCACCAGCCCGGCCGCCGCCGTGTCTATGGCACCGACGCGCAGCAACTGCGACCGCTTGCGGCCGCGCTCGCGAAAGCGGCGACCGAGGTCGTCGGCCTGTGCGAGCAGGGCGCGGGCCTCGCCGAGCAGCGCCTCGCCATCGGGCGACAACGTCACATTGCGCGTGGTCCGCAGCAGCAACTGGGCGCCGAGCGATTGCTCGAGCAGGCGGATATGGCGGCCGACGGCGGAAGGCAGCATCTCCAGACGACGCGCGGCGCGGCCGAAATGCAGTTCCTCGGCGACCGCGACAAAATATCGAAGCTGAGGCAAGTCCATGCGCTTTCCTGTATTGCGTGCGATTATATCATAAAATTGTATAATTGAACGGTTGTTGTGAAGCCGGAGAGCGCGGCGTACAAAGGTCGCAAGCGCCGGGAAAAGCAGGTGCGCCATTTTTTTCGCCAAACAGGGAGTTACGCCATGGGTTATCTTCCTCATGCGCTGCTGGTCGGCGCTCTCGCCTTCGCTCCTGTCGCTGTCTCGGCGCAGAGCACGTTTCCGACCAAGTCGGTGACGCTGATTGTCCCGGCCGCGGCCGGCGGGCCGACCGACACCGTGGCGCGGCTGATCGGCGAATCCATGAGCCGGACGCTCGGCCAGACCGTCGTCGTCGAGAATTACGGCGGCGCCGGCGGCACGCTCGGCATGGGCCGCGTGGCGAAGGCTGCGCCGGACGGCTACACCGTCGCGGTCTGGCACATCGCGCATGCCACGGCGCCCGCGCTCTACGACAAGCTCCCTTATGACGTCGTCAACGACTTTGACCACATCGGCCGCATCACCGACGTGCCGATGACGCTGGTGTCCAAGAACGACCTGACGGCCAAGACCGCCAAGGACCTGCTCGACTGGATCGCGGCGCAGAAAGGCAAGGCGACCTATGGCCATGCCGGCGTCGGCTCGGCGTCGCATCTGTGCGCGCTCATTCTGATGAACGAGACCAAGGCGCAGATGACCGGCGTCGGCTATCGCGGCACGGGCCCGGCCATGAACGATCTTTTGGGCGGCCAGTTCGACGTGATGTGCGACCAGACCACCAACACCACCAATCACATCAAGGAAGGCCGCATCAAAGGCTATGCCGTGACGACCAAGGCCAAGGTGTCGTCGCTGCCCGACCTGCCGACGCTGGACAGCGGCGCGCTGCCGGGCTTCGAAGTGTCGGCCTGGCATGCGATGTGGGCGCCGAAGGGCGTGCCGAAGGAGGCGACCGACAAGCTCGTCAACGCGCTGCAGGTTGCGCTGAAGGACGCCAAGGTCATCGACCGTCTCGACAGCCTCGGCACCGCGCCTGTCGATCAATCGATCGCCAACCCGGCCGCCCTGAAGTCGTACCTCACCGCCGAGGTGCAGCGCTGGGGCACCGTCATCAAGGCCGCGGGCGTCAAGGGTAACTGAGACTCGAGCGCCGGACTTTCCACTCGCACGACAAGGCAGAATTCGACATGAAAACCTACGCCATCGCGGCCATTCCCGGTGACGGCATCGGCAGCGAAGTCATCGCTGCCGGTGTCGAGGCGCTCACGGCGCTGGCGCGGCGGCAAGGGGGCTTCCAATTCCGCTTCGACCACTTCGACTGGGGCGGCGAGTACTACAAGAAGCACGGCCGCATGATGCCGGAGAACGGCCGCGACCTGATCCGCCAGCATGACGCGATCCTGTTCGGCTCGGCCGGGCATCCGGAGATCCCCGATCACATCACGCTCTGGGGTCTCCGGCTCGCCATCTGCCAGCCTTTCGATCAATACGCCAATGTGCGCCCGACCCGCGTGCTGCCGGGCATCACGTCGCCGCTGCGTCACGTCAACGGCGACGAGCTCGACTGGGTCATTGTGCGCGAGAACTCCGAGGGCGAATATGCCGGCGTCGGTGGCCGCGTGCACCAGGGCTCGCCGCTGGAAGCCGCCACCGACGTGTCGATGTTCACGCGCGCCGGCGTCGAGCGCATCATGCGTTTTGCCTTCAAGCTGGCGCAGTCGCGGCCGCGCAAGAAGCTCACCGTCGTCACCAAGTCGAACGCGCAGCGCCACGCCATGGTGATGTGGGACGAGATCGCGGTCGAGATCGCGGCCGAGTTCAAGGACGTCACCTGGGACAAGATGCTGGTCGACGCCATGACCATGCGCATGGTGATGAAGCCGGAGACCGTCGATACGGTCGTGGCCACCAACCTGCACGCCGACATCCTGTCCGATCTGGCGGCGGCGCTGGCCGGCTCGCTGGGCATCGCGCCGACGGCGAACCTCAACCCGGAGCGGACCTATCCGTCGATGTTCGAGCCGATCCACGGTTCGGCCTTCGACATCATGGGCAAGGGCATCGCCAATCCGGTCGGCACCTTCTGGTCCGCCGTCATGATGCTCGAGCATCGATCGAGCGCGTCACCGCGAACCCGAAATTCCACACCCCGGACCTCGGTGGCACCGCGCGCACCGCCGACGTCACCGCGGCGCTGGTCGACGCGATCGCGGGGGAGAACAGGTAGGGCCTTTTCCGCTCCGCCACTCCCCTTGCCGGCCGGGCTTCTTAGGCATATGTTTCAGGCATAGGCCAAGGAGGCGCTCATGTCCGACCAGCGACACGTCCGGCTGTTTCGCAACGGCCGCAACCAGGCCGTCCGTATCCCGGTGGAATTCGAGTTGCCCGGCGATGAGGCCATCATGCACCGCGACGGCGACCGGCTCGTGATCGAGCCGGTGCGCAAGCGCGGGCTGATAGCCCTGCTGAAGTCGATGACGCCGCTCGACGAGGAATTTCCCGCGATTGACGATCCCGCCCCGAAGCCTGAGCGCGTGCTGTGACGCGCTATCTGCTGGACACCAACATTTTGTCCGACCTGATCCGCAATCCGCAAGGCAAGGCGGCGCGGCGGATTGCCAAGGCCGGTGAGGAGAACATTTGCACCAGCATCATCGTGGCGGCCGAGTTGCGCTACGGCTGCGCCAAAAGCGGCTCGGCACGATTGCGCAAGGCGGTCGATGACTTGTTGAGTGAAATCGACGTGTTGCCGTTCGAGGCCCCGGCGGATGCCGACTACGGTGTTATTCGCGCATCGCTGGAATCGGCTGGTACGCCGATCGGCGGCAACGATCTGCTGATTGCTGCTCACGCGAAATCGCTGGGGGCCATTGTCGTCACCGCCAACATGCAGGAGTTCAGGCGGGTCGGCGGTGTGAAGGCGGAGAACTGGCTGGTGTAGTCAACACCCCTCCACCCCAGCCCTTGCAGCCCGCGCCGCGCAGCCCCATTGTCCGGGTCACAGACGGAGCTAACTTAATGACCCAGACCAGCAACCGGATTTTCGACGAGATGGCGCGGCTGATGAATGACGCCGCCGGCGTCGCCACGGGCGTGCGGCGCGAGGTCGATACCCTGTTCCGCACCCAGGCCGAGCGCATTTTGCGCGATCTCGACGTGGTGCCGCGGGAGGAGTTCGAGGCGGTCAAGGACATGGCCCGGCTGGCGCGCGAGGAAAACGACGCGTTGCGGGCGCGGATCGAGGCGCTGGAGGCCCAGTTCGCCGCCAAAACGTCCGAGAAGGCCGAAAAGCCGGCCAAGAAGCCGCCGGGACCCAGCGCGGAGGTCTAACCCCCGCTTTCCTTGCCCTTTGCGACCCTCGCCGCTATAACCGCGCGCGAACGTCGGCCCCCGGCACCCCTGGAGGCTCGCCGCGTTCGTGGGCGGCTCGAAAAGCCGCCTTTTTCCATTGGCTTAACAAGGATTTTGATGATGGCAACCGTCCAGGAAATGAAAGCGACGGTGCGCCCGAAAGGTGGCAAGGGGGCCTCCCGGGCAGCACGGTATTCCGGTCGCGTACCGGGAGTGATCTACGGCGACAACAAGCCCCCGCTGATGGTGCTGCTCGAGCACGACGAGCTGCGCAAGCGCATCTACGCCGGCCGCTTTCTCACCACTCTGTTTCACCTTGACGTCGAGGGCACCAAGCATCGCGTGATTCCGCGCGACTTCCAGCTCGACGTCCTCAAGGACCTGCCGATGCACGTGGATTTCCTCCGCGTCGCGGAAGGCGCCATGATCCGCGTCAAGGTCGCGGTGCACGTGCTCAACGCCGACTCCTCGCCGGGCGTCAAGCGCGGCGGCGCCGTCAACATCGTCACCCACACCGTCGACGTGCTGTGCCCGGCCGATGCGATCCCGTCGTCGATTGACGTCGATATCGGCGAACTGGACATCAACCACTCCAAGCACCTCAGCGACGTGACGCTGCCGCCCAACGTGAAGGTCATCGCGCAGGGCGATATCACGCTGGTCACGGTGGTGCCGCCGTCCGGTTACGCGGAAGAACTCAAGGCCGCTGCCGCCGCTGCCGCGACTGCCGCCGCTGCCGCTGCTGCCGCCGCTGCCGCGCCTGCCGCCCCGACCGGCGCCCCCGGCGCTGCTCCTGCGGCCCCGGCCGCCGGCGCTGCCGCAGCCGCACCGGCCAAGAAGTAAGACGTCGCTTCGCGATCGTCGAACATGCCCGTCCCGGAGGTCATCCGGGGCGGGCTTTTGCCACCGCACCGATTTCTCTGAGGCGGCAACGCCGGTGACGCATGCTGCTTTTCGTCGGCCTCGGCAATCCGGGTGAACGTTACGTCGGCAACCGCCACAACATCGGCTTCATGGCGGTGCAGGCGATCGCCAGCCGTCACAACATCGGGCCGTGGCGCCGCCGCTTCCAGGGCGTTTCGGTGGAAGGCGTGATTGGCGGCGATAAGGTTCTGCTGCTGCTGCCGGGCACCTATATGAACGAATCCGGCCGCGCGGTGGCGGAGGCCGTCCATTTCTACAAGCTGGCGGTGAGCGACATCGTGGTGTTTCACGACGAACTCGACCTGCCGCCGGCCAAGTTGCGGGTCAAGACCGGTGGCGGCAATGCCGGCCACAACGGTTTGCGCTCGATCTCGGCGCATGTCGGTAACGACTACCGCCGCGTCCGGATCGGCATCGGTCACCCGGGCGACAAGAAGCTGGGCGCGGGTTACGTGCTGCAGGATTTCGCCAAGAGCGAAGGCCCGTGGGTCGAAGCCATGTGCGACGCCATCGCCGACAATGCCGGTCTTCTGGCCGGCGGCAAGGATTCGACGTTTCAGAACAAGGTTCATCTGGCCATGGACGCCAAAGGGTTTGGCGAGCCGGCCGACGACGTTAAGGACTAGACGATCATGGGTTTCAAATGCGGCATTGTCGGACTGCCCAATGTCGGCAAGTCGACGCTCTTCAACGCGCTGACCGAGACCGCGGCGGCGCAGGCGGCGAATTATCCGTTCTGCACCATCGAGCCGAATGTCGGTGAGATCGCGGTGCCGGATCCGCGGCTGGAGAAACTCGCCGCGCTCGCCAAGTCCGAACAGATCATCCCGACCCGCATCACGTTCGTCGATATCGCCGGGCTGGTGCGCGGCGCGTCGAAAGGGGAGGGGCTCGGCAACCAGTTCCTCGCCACCATCCGCGAGGTCGATGCCATCGTTCACGTGGTGCGCTGCTTCATCGACACCGACATCACGCACGTCGAAGGCAAGATCGATCCGATCGCCGACATCGAGATCATCGAGACCGAGCTGATGCTGGCCGACATGGACAGCCTGGAAAAGCGCGTCATCAATCTCGAGAAGAAAGCCAAAGGCTCGGGCGAGGACGCCAAGCTGTCGAAGGAGACACTGGACCTCGTCAACCGCGCGCTGGTGCTGCTGCGCGAGGGCAAGCCGGCGCGTCTGGTCGAGCGCAAGCCCGATGAAGAGAAACTTTTCCACTCCCTCGGCCTGCTGACGTCGGCGCCGGTGCTCTATGCCTGCAATGTCGAGGAAGCTTCCGCCGCCACCGGCAACGATTTCTCCCGGTTGGTCGAAAAGCGCGCCAAGGACGAGGGCGCGGTCGCGGTGGTGATCTCCGCCAAGATCGAGTCGGAGATCGCGGCCTTGCCGGCGTCGGAGCGCGCCGATTATCTGGAGGCGGTCGGCCTCAAGGAAACCGGGCTCGATCGCCTGGTGCGCGCCGGCTACGAGCTGTTGCACCTGGTGACCTTTTTCACCGTCGGGCCGAAAGAAACCCGGGCCTGGACCATCACCAAAGGCACAAAGGCACCGCAGGCTGCCGGCGTGATCCATTCCGATTTCGAGCAGGGTTTCATCCGCGCCGAAACCATCTCCTACGATGACTACATCGCGACCGGCGGCGAGGCCGGCGCCAAGGCCGTCGGCAAGATGCGCCTCGAAGGCAAGGAATACGTCGTGGCCGATGGCGACGTAATGCACTTCCGGTTCGCCAACTGACCTGACCGGCGCCGGCTCCCTGACGCCTTGATGTGTCGCGCCACCTATATAGTTGACATGGAAACTGCTTCGGCCTAATAGTTTCCGTGTCAACCAATGGGCTCGCGCATGCGCCGGAAATCCGCCGTCACTGCCCTGGACGCCCATCTCGGCTACTGGCTCCGTTTTGTGTCGAACCAGGTGTCGCAGGCCTTCAGCCGCAAGGTCGCCGCCCGCAACGTCAGCGTGGCCGAATGGGTGATCCTGCGCGAACTCTTTGACGGCGAGTCAGTTGTGCCGAGCGTATTAGCCGACAGGATGGGTATGACCCGCGGCGGCATCTCGAAGCTGGCCGATCGTCTGGTGGCCAAAGGCCTGGTGACCCGCACCGCCGACGACGAGGATCGCCGCTATCAGGCGCTGGCGCTGACGGCGCAGGGGCGGGCGCTGGTGCCGGTGCTGGCCAGACTTGCCGATGAGAACGACGACGAATTCTTCGGCGACCTCAGTGCCGCGGACCGCAAGAAGATTGAATCCGTCATGAGAGACATCGTCCGCCGCCGCGGCCTGAAAACCGTGCCGGTGGAATGAAAACGCAACAGCGAAAGGACGATACGGATGAATCCGCAGATCAAGGAACTGGTTCACGAATGCACCCGCGCGTCCGATGGCGAGCGTGTCGGCTTCGGCGAGGTCGTGGCGAAACTGATCGACGGCGGCATTGAGCGGTACCACGCCGATCTCGTGCGTTCGGAAAAAACCTACTATCTGCCGAATGGCGAAGCGGAAACCGTACCCAACGACGCCATCGGCATGACGCCGGCGCGGGAGTTTTCGGCGCAGGGTGTCGCCGCGGCGGTCAAGGACGTGCAGAGCGGGACCATCAAGTACAAGGCGTTCTGCGAGCGCGTGATGGCAGCCGGCTGCGTCGGCTATCTGGTGTCGATGGCCGGCCGTCGCGTCGTCTACTACGGCCGCACCGGGGACAGCCACGTCGAGTGGTTTCCGGGCGCGAAATAAGACGCGGGCGCTTTAAGCCCTTGCCGGTCGCTACGGCCCTTGTCGGTCCCATCGAGACCGGTGTTTACTGCCTGCACGGGCGAGACACTGCGATTGGTTGCGGCACACGATGACAAGACTCCATTGGGAAGACTTCCAGCCTGGCGCTGTGGCGATCTACGGCCCGCGGCTGGTGACACGGGAAGAGATCATCGCCTTCGCGGCCGAGTTCGATCCGCAGCCGATGCATCTCGACGAGGCCGCCGCGAGCAATACGCTGTTGGGCGGGCTTGGCGCCTCCGGCTGGCATAGCTGCTGCCTGCTCATGAAAATGATCGCCGACGGTTTCCTGCTCGACTCGACGTCGATGGGCGGACCGGGCGTGGAGGAGGTCCGCTGGCTCAAGCCGTTGCGGCCCGGCACGCGCATCCGCATAAGGTCCACCGTCGTCGACAAACGGGCCTCGAACAGCCGCCCGGAAATGGGGCTGGTGAAGTTCATGTTCGAGGTGCTCGACGACGCCGACGTCACATTGACCACGCTGAGCACCACGTTGATGTTCGGCCGCCGCCAGCGAGGCGCGGCATCATGAAGTACTTCGACGAAATCCAGATCGGCGACACTTACGCGCTCGGCCGTCATACCTTCACCGCCGACGACATCAAGGCCTTTGCCCGGCGTTTCGACCCGCAACTCTTCCATCTCGACGAAGACGCGGCCGCGGCGTCACATTTCGGCGCGCTGTGCGCGTCGGGCTGGCATACCGCCGCCATATGGATGCGGCTCTACGTCGATCACCGTCGTGGCATGATCGAGGCTGCCCGTGCCGCCGGCCTGCCGGTCCCGGCGCTGGGACCGGCCGTCGGTTTTCGCGACTTGAAGTGGATCAAGCCGGTCTATGTCGGCGACACGATCGAATACACCAGCGTGGTGACCGACAAACGTCTGTCGAACAGCCGCCCCGGCTCTGGTTTGCTGACGATCACATCGACGGGCATCAATCAGAAGGGCGAACCGGTGATCAGCTTCATCAGCACGACTTTCGCCGAACGCCGTGGGGAGCCTGGATGACCGCCCTCGATACCGAGGAGGCGTCCGCACTCGCCCGCAAGGGGCAAGAGCGGCGTGCCCTCGGTGTCGCCAGCGGCGCGCATGTCGTCCACGACGGCTATACCGACGTCATTTATGTGATGCTGCCGGTCTGGCAGGCCGAGTTCGGCCTCGGCTTTGCCGCACTGGGTCTGATGAAGACGGTGTTCTCCGGTACGCTGGCCGCGTTCCAGATCCCTGCCGGCTTCCTCGCCGAGCGCTGGGGGGCGCCGCTGGTGCTGGCGGTGGGTACGGCGCTGGCCGGTCTTGGCTATTGCCTTGCTGGTCTGAGCCACGGCGTGCCGATGCTGGTCGCGGCGCTGTTCATCGGCGGCCTCGGCGCCAGCACCCAGCACCCGCTGGCGTCAACGCTGATCGCCAATGCCTTCTCCGGCGCGCGCTCGCGCACCGCGCTCGGCACCTACAATTTCGCCGGCGACATCGGCAAGATGACCATGCCGGCGGCGGCGTCGCTGTTGCTGGTTGTGCTGCCGTGGCGCGAGGCGCTGGCAGTGCTCGGCGCCATCGGTGTGCTGGCCGCCGTGATCATCTATGTCGCGATGCCGCGCTTTCGCGAGGAGGCCGAAGCGCCCCGTCAAGCCGAGCGTCCGGTGAGCCGTGGCGGCGCGCAGGCCTACGGCTTTCCGCTGCTGCTCTCGATCGGCGTGATCGACAGCGCGACGCGCATGGCCTTTCTGACCTTTCTGCCGTTCGTGCTGACCGCCAAGGGCGCCAGCCTGCCGACCATCGGCTTCGCCTTGACGCTGGTGTTCGCCGGCGGCGCTGCGGGCAAACTCGTCTGCGCCTATATCGGCGCCCGCATCGGCACGGTCGCCACCGTCTGGTTGACGGAGGGTGTGACCGCCGTCGGCATCATTGCGTTGCTGCCGCTGCCGCTGGAGGCGGCGCTCATCCTGCTGCCGGTGGTCGGCATTGCGCTCAACGGCACCTCGTCGGTGCTGTATGGCTCGGTGCCGGATCTCGTGCAGCCCGCCAAGCGGGCGCGCGCTTTCGGCATTTTCTATACCGGCACCATTGGCGCCGGGGCCATCTCGCCGGCGCTCTATGGACTGCTGGGCGATGCCGTCGGCGTGACTTCGGCACTGGTCGTGGTCGCGGGCGTGGTTCTGCTGACGTTGCCGCTTACCTTGCTGCTGCGGCCGGCACTGGCAGAACCCTGAATTCGCCCCCGGGCGGGGCAGATATGCGTGCTGTTCCGGTGCTGGATTTTCGCCGCTTGAGAGGCCATATTAGGCGCCGAGGAGTTTGTTGTTATGTCGATGATCAACTACCGGGCCCCGTCCGAACTGTTTCCCAGCCGCAGCCGCAAATCGCGCCGTCCCATCGGTTACAAGCGTTTTCCGACCGCGGCGGAAGCGATTCGGTTCGCTATGGAGGAATTGCCGCCGGAATTACTGCTTGGGGCCTATCTTGAGGTTGAAGAGAAGCGTTTCGACGGTAACGGCATCCGCCAGTTGTATGAAAGCGCCGACTATCCTCTGCCGCGCAAGGTGGCAAAGCCCGACAAGGCGGTCGCCGCTAGCTAATTCCGCGAAATCATAAACCATACAACCGTCGAGGTCCCGCATGCGGGAACCCGAAGGGCCGCAGCGCGTTTAACCGTGCGCTTTGCAGCTGTTAACTAAATTGGAGCGGGCGATGGCCGACAGAATTTCACTGGGAACGATCGGCCTGCTGTTTGGCGCCGCCACCTTTGCCGTCATGATGATCGGCGCCGTGGTCGTTACCGACCACCTGACCGGCCGGCTGCAGCTCGAAGACGGCATGCGCGTCATGAGCCTGCCAAACCCGGTTCTGGGCGCGCGCTGACCTGAAATCCCCGCCCAGCGGGTAGGGAGAATGTTCGAAACCGCCGCGCCGGCGGTGCTTTCGAACACTCCAAAACTCTGCGTCCACGGGCATAGGCCGGCGGTTATCGCCTACGCGGCTTTCGCCCGTCCACAACCAAGATGGACAAAGATGACGGGCGGCAGCGCCGCCGCCGAGCGGGCGGCAGCGCGGCGCTCGATCTTTCAGAGGGACGGCGGGCGCGGCGGGCCTTTGTCCGGGGCGCTCTTCCACTGAGTCAGGCTGTCGCCGATGACTTTCATCGCCGTCATCGCCGCGTGGCTCAGACTGGCATAGCCGGCGATCTCGCGGCTGACGCGGTCGCCTTCCTGGCGCAGCATGTCGCGCACGCCCTGCAATTCGACGATGACCCGGTCGATCTCTTCCATCGAGGCACCGGACACGCGGCGAATCAGCGAATTGAGGTTGTCGGTCACGGGATCGGCGGCCTGATCGCTGGTTTCCTCGCGCCGGCGGAGGAATGACACGTCGCGCCGGACGAATTCGCGGATCTCGCCTTCGACCGAACTGGCCGCGGCCTGATCGACATCGCTGAGCTTTTCCGGCGCCTTGCGGGTCGGAGCAAAGGCCTCCGGACCGGATTTTTCCGCGGGCTTGTCCGCGCCCGGGCGCTCGGATCTGATGGCCGTCATTGGGTAGCACTCCTGAATGAACGCGAACCGTTCGCGTTGACGCCTCCCCGAAGTCCGATAGCGGCATGGGACTGCGGCGGCTATGGGGCAGGGAAGCCGGATGACCGGAACTTCCGTCCAGACATGGTTACCAGTTGACCCGGAATCCGGCCGACACGCGCTTGTTGACCGTGGCCTGGCCGAGGTCGGACACCGCCGTTGTGACGTGGAGCGGGCCGGCCAGCTTCTGCTCGGCGCTGAGCGTGTTGTGCCAGACCGCCTCGGCGCTGTTGGCGTGGATGCCGGCGCCGAGCGTGGTGCCGGTCGAACCGACACTGAAACGCAGTGCCTGCTCGGTGTGCCAGACCTGCGAGGAGCCGGCCTGTGGCGTCGGCGAGGCGACGTTGCCGGTCACCGCATAGGTGTTGACGATGGTCACCGACCGGGTACCGCCGACCGGCACCGACTTGCTGAACGTGGTGCCGAGCCGGCCGTGATCGTTGACCGGGTCGACGCGCGCATGGAGCGTGGCGCCTTCGCGCAGGCCGATCGAGGCCCAAGCCGCGCCGGAACCGTTCTGCGTCGGCGGCAGATCATGTAGCGTGCGGTCGATGTGCGAGGTGTACACTGCGGGGCCAAGATCGGCGCCGAGGCGGGCGTCCACCGCCAGCGGCGCCACCGGCGCCACCACCACCGTCCCGGCGCCGTTTACGCCGTTGCCGCTCACCGCCAGCAGGCCGCGATCGGTGCGGCCGCGCAGGCGCAATGCCGGCGGCGGCCGGTCGAGCCGGTCGCGGTCGATCACCGCGGCGTCGAAGGTCAGCGTGTCCTGCAGCCAGGCTTCTTCGGCGGCGGTCAGCGGCGCGTCGGGCGCGGTCTCGTGAAACGCCGTCTCGTCATCGGCCGGCGACGGCTCCTGCGCCGGCAGCGCCGCGCCGAGCGCCAGCAGCATCGCACCTGACAATGAAAAAGCGCGGATGCGCATGGCGAACCGACCCCGAAGCCGACGGTGACGCAGCCGATGCTGCCGCCAACCGTTAAGCCCTGGTTGCGTGGTGCGACCGAACTGGGGCAAAGATGTGGAGATCGTGGGAAATGAAACGCCGTCGCGCCATCGTGATCGATGGCGCGGCACTTAATCAGCCCTGCCTAAACCGCAGGCAGAACCGCTCAGCCCTTTTTGCCGCTTGGGCTGCTGGCGGAGCCCGACGACTGCGACAGCTTGTAGGCCGACTGCTGCTTCGGCTTGTCCTTGTCGGCCTTCGGCTTTTTCTTTTCCTTCGGCACGCGCATCTGACCCTTGGCCATGACGACCTCCCTAAAGATTAGGCATGAGATTCGAGACGGCGGATGGTGATACGCCGCGCGGCGGGCCGCAAGGGGTTGTGCACAGCGGCCGCGTTCAGCGGCGGGCTGCGGCGGCGGTGAGCCGGTCTTCGATGCACTTGGTGACGATATCGGCGCGGCGATCGATGCTGGCGCTGGCGTGGTTTTTCTCGGTCGCCATCCAGCACTGCTCGGCGGCGCGCGCCCGGGTCAGCGGCGGCTCCGGGGCCGGTTGCGGCGCCTGCGCGAGCTGACGGCTTTCCGGCGAGCCGGCCCGCGGGGCGTCGCCGGCGGTCTGGCAGCCGGCCAGCAGGCCGGCGGCGAAGAGCAGGGCGAAGGCGCGGGATCCGGCGAGGGGTTTCATCGAGGGTTTCCGACCTGTCCGTCACAATGTGGCGTGCGGGATTTAGGCTGAATCGCGCCTTAGCGGCAACCGGCAACGGCGCCGCGGTGCGTTCACGTTTTCGCGTCTTCTCCGCCGTCATTCCGGGGCGCGAGCCGTTTGGCGAGCGAGCCCGGAATCCATAGCCCCGGTTTGTGATTATGGATTCCGGGTCCGGCGTGAAGAACGCCGTCCCGGAATGACGGAGAAAGCGGCGGGCACCCCGGCTTGTGCGGCCGCGGCAGAAGGCGTCTGCTGGACGCCAAGGACGACGGGGCCAAACCCGCACCGCACAGGGAGGAGACCATGGCCGTTTCGTTATTCGCCGGGGCCGCGCTTCTGGCCGCCACGTTGGCCGCCACCACTTTTGCCGCGGCGCAGACCGCGCCGTCGCCCGCCGTGCTCAAAGACCTGGCGCCGACCGGCAAGCTGCGCGCCGCCATCAACTACGGCAACAACGTGCTGGCGCAGAAGGGGCCGGCCGGCGAGCCGCGCGGCGTTTCGGTCGATCTCGCCGCCGAACTGGCGAAGCGGCTCGGCGTGCCGGTCGAATACGTGGAGTTTCAGGCCGCCGGCAAATCCTTCGAGGCGCTGGCCGAGGGCAGCGTCGATGTCGGCTATATCGCCATCGATCCGGTGCGCGCGCAGAAGGCCGACTTCACCGCGCCCTATGCCATCATCGAGGGCACCTACATGGTGATGAAGGACTCGCCGCTGAAGGATGTCGGCGATGTCGACCGGCCGGGCGTGCGCATCGGCATCGGGCTCGGCTCGGTCTACGATCTCTATCTGACGCGCGAACTGAAGAACGCGACGCTGGTGCGCGCCAAGGTCGGCGGCGCCTCGGCCGGCATTCCGGTGTTCGTCGAGGGCAAGCTCGAGGCCGCGGCCGGCGTGCGCCAGGCGCTCGACGTCTACGCCAAGGATCATCCCGAGGTGCGGGTGATGCCCGGCAGCTTCCAGCAGATCCGGCAGGCCATGACGACGCCGAAGGGCCGGCCGGACGGGCTCGCCTACCTGAAGGGCTTCGTCGAGGAGATGAAGGCGTCGGGCTTTGTCGCCGCCTCGCTCACGGCCAGCGGCATGGGCGAGGTCGCGGTGGCGCCGGCGGAGAAGTAGGGGGGCGTTATCCCTCCCCCGCAGGGGGAGGGTGGCGAGCGAAGCGAGCCGGGTGGGGTCACTTGCTCGCGCTCGTGTTGTTCGCCGCAGCCTCCCGCCGTCATGGCTGGGCTTGACCCGGCCATCCATGATGCCGCGCGTCAG
>LNFM01006576.1_pt1 | contig 19016 bp, 13 predicted proteins | sample 596031 | NCBI WGS metagenome assembly LNFM01 (sample SAMN04254537, study PRJNA301005) | activated carbon metagenome | isolation source: dual media filters at the Ann Arbor, Michigan drinking water treatment plant | place: USA: Ann Arbor | reverse complement strand
CTGCCGCCGGCTTCAAGGCCGCAGGCGCGCCGGCCGTCGCACCGCCACGGCTCCAGCCCGTGCCGGTCGCGGTCTTCGTCCTCGTCCTCGGCGCCACCGTGGCGCTGACCGCCTTCGCCGGGCCCGTGCGCCGCGAGATGGGCCTGACGGCGGCGCAGATCCTGGACACCAGCGCCTATGTGCGGGCCGTGCTCGGCCCCGAGGCTTCCGCCGCCGTGGGGAGGCCGTGATGGGCATGCGCCTTCTGCCGCAACCGGTCCTCACCCTCGTCATCGCCGCCGTCTGGATGGCCCTCGCCAACAGCGTGTCGCTCGGCAACGCGGTCCTCGGCCTCGCACTCGGCCTCGCGGTCCCGCTGCTGACCCAGGCCTACTGGCCGGACCGGCCGCGCTTCCGCAACCCCTGGCGGATCGCAGATTTCGCCCTGGTGGTGCTCTGGGACATCATCGTCTCGAACATCCAGGTGGCCCGTCTCATCCTGTTCCGCCGGGGCGACAGCCTGCGCTCGCAGTTCGTCCGCGTGCCGCTCGACCTGACCAACGCGGAGGCCATCACCATCCTCGCCGGCACCATCACGATGACGCCGGGGACCGTGAGCGCCGACCTCTCCGCCGACGGCACGGCGATCCTCGTCCACTGCCTAGAGACCGACGACCCCGAAGCCACCGTCACCGCCATCAAGCAGCGCTATGAAAGGCGCCTCATGGAGATCTTCGCATGATCGCGACGGCCTGTCTGATCGCCCTGGCGGCGATATCCCTCGCCCTCCTCCTCAACCTCTACCGTCTGGCGGTGGGGCCCCACGCGCTCGACCGGGTGCTGGCGCTCGATACCATGGTCATCAACGCCATCGGCCTCATCGTCGTCCTCGGCATCTGGTTCGGCGTCACCATCTTCTTCGAGGCCGCCCTGCTCTTCGCCATGGTCGGCTTCCTGTCGACGGTAGCCTTCTGCAAATATCTCCTGCGCGGCAACGTGATCGAGTGAGGCGGACATGACAGCCTGGATCGTCGACGTCGGCGTCACCGTGCTCCTGCTGACGGGCAGCTTCTTCCTGCTCGTGGGCTCGTTCGGCCTCGCCAAGCTGCCCGACATGATGCGGCGGCTGCACGCGCCCACCAAGGCGACGACACTCGGCATCGGCGCGCTTCTCATCGCCTCGATGGCCTATTTCACCTTCTCGCTCGGCATTCCCTCCTTCCACGAACTGCTCATCACGGTCTTCCTGTTCATCACCGCGCCGGTCACCGCCCACATGATCGCCAAGGCCCATCTCCTGCGCGACCCGGAGCTGCGGCCGCGCCTCCCCGACGTCCAGGCGAACGGCGGATGGGCGACGCTCGGACGGTCCCCGCAAGACACCCAGCGCGGCGGCCCGTGAGCATCCGGGATGCTTGCCGGGTCGCTGCGGGAGCCGGCGCACCGGACTGCTGACCACATTGACTTCTGGCGAACAAAAAGGAAACATCCGTACGTTCCCGGATTGTTCCCGGGGCAGATCGGTGCAGGATGGCCATGGGGGTGCGCCATGGTGCAACGTGTCGCGACGGTCGCTTTCGAGGGCATCGAGGCCAAGCCGGTGGACGTGCAGGTCCATGTCCTGGCCGGCCAGATCGTCTTCAACATCGTCGGGCTGCCCGACAAGGCGGTGAGCGAGGCGCGCGAGCGTGTGCGGTCGGCCCTGGTGGCCTCGGGCCTGGCCCTGCCGGGCAAGAGGATCACCGTCAATCTGGCGCCGGCCGACCTGCCCAAGGAGGGCTCCCACTTCGACCTGCCCATCGCCCTCGGCCTGATGGCGGCCATCGGCGCCATTCCGCCCGACGCCCTCGGAGGCTTCGTCGTCCTGGGCGAACTCGCGCTCGACGGGCGCATCACGCCGGTGGCCGGTGTGCTGCCCGCCGCCATGGCGGCCAATGCCATGGGGCTCGGCATCATCTGCCCGGCGGCCTGCGGCCCGGAGGCGGCCTGGGCGGGCGAGGACGTCGAGGTGCTGGCGCCGGACAACCTCGTCCAGCTCGCCAACCACTTCCGCGGCACCCAGGTCCTGTCGCGGCCGCAGCCGGGCATCCGGACGGTGGACGCGCCGCTCGCCGACCTGCGCGACATCAAGGGCCAGGAGAGCGCCAAGCGCGCCCTCGAGATCGCCGCCGCGGGCGGCCACGCGCTGCTGATGAACGGGCCACCGGGATCGGGCAAGTCCATGCTCGCCAGCCGCATGCCCTCCATCCTGCCGCCGCTCACCGCCGCCGAGCTCCTCGAGGTCTCGATGATCCATTCGGTGGCGGGCGAGCTGGAGGGCGGTCAGCTGACGACGCGGCGGCCCTTCCGCAACCCCCATCATTCCGCCTCCATGGCCGCGCTCATCGGCGGCGGCCTGCGGGTGAGGCCGGGCGAGGTGTCGCTCGCCCATCACGGCGTGCTGTTCCTCGACGAGCTGCCGGAATTCCAGCCCCACGTGCTCGACGGGCTGCGGCAACCCATCGAATCCGGCGAGGCGGTGATCGCGAGGGCCAACCAGCGGGTGAGCTTTCCGGCCCGCTTCCAGCTGGTGGCGGCCATGAACCCGTGTCGCTGCGGCAGGGCGACCGAGCCCGGCTTCGCCTGCCCCCGCATGCCCAACGCGCGCTGCATGGCCGACTATCAGGCGAAGATCTCCGGCCCCCTCATCGACCGCATGGACATGGTGATCGAAGTTCCCGCCGTATCCGCCGCTGATCTCATCCTGCCGGCGCCCGCGGAGGGCAGCAACGAGATCGGCCTCAGGGTCGCCGCGGCCCGCCGCATCCAGGCGCGTCGCTACGAGAGCCGCGGCGTGCCCGTCAGGCTCAACGCGCATGCGCCGCCCGCCGTCCTCGACGAGGTGGCGGCCCCCGATACGGCCGGGCTCGCGCTGCTCCGCGACGCGGCGGAGGCGCTGCGCCTGACGGCGCGCGGCTATCACCGGGTGCTGAAGCTCGCCCGCACCATCGCCGATCTCGACGGGACCGCCACGGTCGGGCGCATCCATCTGGCCGAAGCCATCAGCTATCGCGGGGCATCGGATGCGGTGCGCGTGGCGGCCTGAGCGGGGCTTGCGCGGCCCGGCGGCCGTCGCCGCCCCGCCCCGGACCGGCGGATCCCGATCCGCGGCGGCCTGGCCCGTCCGGGGACGCCGCCGCGTCTCGCGGGCCGCGGGGCGCTCCGTGGGGCGGGGTCCCGCACGGGGGCCGGTAACGCCCCGTCAACCCTGTCTGCCTACAGTCGCTCCCGCTTGGCCGGGTCGCGCGTGGAGAGTCGCCGTGGATGCTTTCGCCCTCGTCGCCGGCGGTGCGGCAGCGCTCGGCGTGGCCTGCGTCGCGGCACTTCTCCACCTGCTTCACGGCCGCCGCGCGCTGCTGCGCAAGTCGGCGGCGCTCGAAGACATCGTCGAGACCCTGACCGACCGCGTCTTCGAACTCGCCGAGAGCGAGGAGCGCCACCGCGGTCTCATCGACGCGCAGGGCGACCTCATCGTGCGGCGCGACGGAGCGGGCCTGATCACCTTCGCCAACCGCGCCTTCGGCGAACTCGTCGGGCTTCCGGCGGCGGACCTGGTCGGCCGCAGCCACGCGCCGCTGGTGCTCGACCGGTCGGAGGAGCGCCGCGAGCCGGACGGTTCGCGCAGCACCGACGAACTCATCGCGACGCCCTCGGGCCGGCGCTGGATCGCCTGGCGCCATCATCCCGTCCTCGACGGCGAGGGGCGGGCCGACGAGATGCAGTCGGTCGGCCGCGACATCACCGACCGCAAGGCGGCGGAGGCGGCACTCGCCTCCTCCCGGGCACGTGCGGAGAGCGCCAACGAGGCCAAGTCACGCTTCCTGGCGACCGTCAGCCACGAGATCCGCACGCCGCTCAACGGCATCATGGGCATGGCGGACCTGCTGCTCGACACCCGCCTGTCGCCCGACCAGCGGACCTATGCCGAGGCGGTGAAGAGCTCCGGCGAGGCGCTGCTCGCGCTGATCGACGAGATCCTCGACTTCTCCAAGATCGAGGCCGGTCGCCTCGATCTCGACACGGCGCCCTTCGACCTCCTGCCGATCATCGAGGGCGCGGCGGAACTGCTCGGCCCGAGGGCCCAGGCGAAGGGCCTCGACGTCGCGACATCGGTCGCGCCCGACGTGCCCGGGCGGCTCATGGGTGACGCGACGCGGCTGCGGCAGGTCCTGCTCAACCTCGCGGGCAACGCGGTGAAGTTCACCGAGACGGGCGGCGTCACCATCGCCGCTGCGCGCGACGGCGATCATCTCGTGCTGAACGTCACCGATACCGGCCCCGGCATAGCGCCCGCCGACGTGGAGCGGATCTTCGGCGAGTTCGAGCAGGGCGAAACCACCTTCGCCCGCCGCCATGCCGGCACCGGCCTCGGCCTCGCCATCTCGCGCCGCATCGTCGCGCTGATGGGCGGCACGCTGCAGGTGACCACGGCGCCGGGCGCCGGCGCCACCTTCACCGTACGGCTGCCGATGACGATCGCAGCGGGGCCGGCCGAGCCGGACGAACGCCTCACCGGCCTGTCGGTCCTCGTCGTCTCGCCCTCGCCGATCGAGCGGGAGGCGCTGACGCGCCGGCTGGCGGCCCGCGGCGCCGGGGCGGCGGCCTGCACCGGGCCCGGAGACATTCCCGCCGAAGCCGGGTGGGACACGGCGATCATCGACCACCGGCTGGGTGCCGACGGGGTCGCCGACGCCCTCGCGGCGCTCGCGGGCCGGGCCCGCCGCACGGTTCTCCTGGTGCGCCCGGCGGAGCGGTCGGCCATCGCCGGCTGGCGCGAGCGCGGCATCGGCGGCTGGCTGGTCTCTCCCGTCCGCGAGGCGTCCCTGGTGATGCAGATGCGGGCCAAGGGCGAGGGGGCGAGCGAAGACCCCGCCGAGGAGAGCGCAGGGAGCGGGCGCGAGGCGAAGCGCGCGGCCGGTCCGGCGCTCACCGTCCTGATCGCCGAGGACAATGCCATCAACGCGCTGCTCTGTCGCAAGCTCGTGGAGAAGCTCGGGCACCGGCCGGTCTGGGTCACGGACGGCCGTGCCGCAGCCGCGACCGCGCTCGACCCGGAGGCCCGGATCGACCTCGTGCTGATGGACATGCAGATGCCGGACTGCGACGGGCTCTCGGCGGCGAAGATGATCCGGGCCGGCGAGGGCGAGGGCCGGCGCCTGCCGATCATCGCGCTGACCGCGAACGCCTTCCCCGAGGACCGCGCGGCGGCCATCGCGGCCGGCATGGATTCGTTCCTGACCAAGCCGCTCGATCGCGACCGCCTCGCCGAGGCGCTCGACCGCTACGTCGCGGTCACCACACCAGACCGCGGGCCCGCAGTGCGTCGGAAAGCGAAAGCGCGTCGGTGAAGAGCACCGCGTCCATGCCGAAGGCGCGGGCCGCCTCGACGTTGCGCGGGGCGTCGTCGATGAAGATGCAGTCACCGGGCGCGAGGGCGTAGCGCTCGCAGAGGATCGCGTAGATCCGCGGATCGGGCTTGTTGATGCCGACATCGGCCGAGAGGACGAGGCCGGAGAACTGCCCGAGGAAGGGGTGGGCGGGCAGCGTCCTGTCGAAGAGTTCCCGCGAGAAGTTGGAGATGCCGAAGACGGGTCCGCCCGCCGCCAGCCCCTCGAAGATGGCGCGGGTGCCCGGCACTTCGCCGGGCACCGCCTTCAGCCAGTCGTCATAGAAGGACGCGAAGACGGGAGCATGCCCGGGAAACCGCGCCGCGTGGTCGGCGACGGCCTCCGCGACCGGTCGGCCCGCGTCCTGGCGCGCGTGCCAGTCCATGAAGCCGACCTCGGCCATGAAGGCCTCCAACGCCGCGGCGTCGGCGAAATGCCGTTGCAGCGCCCTCTTCGGCTCCCATCGCAGAAGAACCTGTCCGATGTCGAAGACGGGAACCGGCGAGAAACGGGACATGGAAGATATCCGCAGCGAGGAAAGAGACGGCCGTGTAACAGTTGAGTCGCGCTATAATGCGCCATCAGTAACGAACTGATAACGCGCAAACCCGACAATCCCTGATGCATGACGTAGGGTCCGCATGAATGGCCGGCACCAAGAGAACGACGCGGAGCCACGGCAGGAAGCCGAAAACCGCATCTTCCGCACGCCAAGCCGGCCTGCTGAAGCGGGCCATGGCGATTGCGCGCATGGGCTACTGGCGATCGGGCCTGCCCGGCAGCGGCACGATCTGGATCTCGCCTGAACTGGCGGCGATGTACGGCCTCGCCACGAAGGAGGGGATGACCTCCCTCGCCGAGATCCGCGCGCGCTTTCTCGGCACGGCCGCGGATGAGCTGAAGCGCGGGCTCGACCGCTGCTGGAGCGATGGCACGGCCTACACGGTGCAGGCGCAGTATCGGCACCCCGAGGGGCATGTGGTGGATTTCGCCGTGCACGGCGAGGCGGAACGCGACGAGGCGGGCGTCATCACCGGCATCTCGGGCATCGTGCGCGACATCAGCGAGGAGCAGGCGGCGCTGCGTTCGGTCTCCGCGAGCGAGCAGCGGCTCGCCGACTTCGTCAGCACGGCCTCCGACTGGTGCTGGCAGACCGGCCCCGACCACCGTTTCCTCGCCCTGCCGCTGCCGGGCGAGCGCAACGCGGCCATCCGTGCCATCGCGGCGGGCGGGGTCGCCCGCTGGGAGCTGCCGATCGTGCCCGAGCAGCGCGAGGCCATGGCGCGCCATCGCGCCGACATGGAAAACCATCGTCCATTTCGCGACTTCATCTACACGGTGATCGAGCCCGGCGGTGACCAGGCGACGATCCGTTCCAGCGGCAAGCCCGTCTTCGACGAGAACGGGGTCTTCCAGGGCTATCGCGGCACGGCGAGCAACGTCACGGACCAGCGGATCACGCAAGATCTGCTCGTCCGCCGCACCGCGGCCCTCGCCGAGGCGCACCGCCTCGGCCGGATGGGTTCCTGGCACTACCGGCTCGGCGACGCCAACGTGGTCTGGAGCGAGGAGCTCTACGCGCTGACCGGCTACGATCCGGCGAGCCTCGACCTGAGCGTCGCGGGCATCCTCTCCCATTTCGATCGGGCCGACGCCGACAAGCTGGTGGCGCTGCAGAAGGAGGTCGTCCGCACCGGCGGCGCGGCAACCGCCGACCTCCGGTTCCGCTGTGCCGACGGGCGGGTGGGAGACTTTGCGCTCAACTGCAAGGCCGAGATGGTGGACGGCCGGGTCGTCGGTCTCATCGGGACGGTCCAGGATATCGGCGAGCGCAAGCTGGCGCAGCGACAGCTGGAGGAGCTCGCCTTCACCGATTCGCTCACGGGCCTGGCCAACCGCACCCAGTTCAAACGGTCGCTCACCAGCATGGTCGGGCGCGCGCTGCTGGAAGAGCAGTTCGGGGCCCTGCTGCTGATCGACCTCGACCGCTTCAAGGAGGTGAACGATTCGCTCGGCCACGCCGCCGGTGACGAATTGCTGTGCCGGGTCGCGGGCCTGCTGCGCCAGGCGCTGGGCGCCGAAGCCTTCATCGCCCGGCTCAGCGGCGACGAATTCGCCGTGCTGATCGAGCGGCAGGGCGTCCATGACGATATGCGGGAATTGGCGGAGCAGCTCATCGCGCTGATCTCCGGGCCCATCGACCTCGCCAATGGCGAAGCCTTCGTCGGTGCCACCATCGGCATCGCCAAGCTGCCGGAGGACGCGGCGACGACCGAACTGGCGATGCGCCACGCCGACCTCGCTCTCTGCATGGCGAAGGAATCGGGCCGCGGGCGCTGCATGGTCTTCGAGCCCGCCTATGCGGAGGCGGTGGAGCAGCGGCTGCTCCTGGCGCGCGACCTGCGGCACGCCATCGAAGAGAACGAAATCCACGCGCACTACCAGCCGCAGGTCGACCTCAACACCGGCCGCGTGGTCGGCTTCGAGGCGCTGCTGCGCTGGACGCACCGGGAGCGGGGCCCCATCCCGCCGGGCGTCTTCATTCCGGTCGCCGAAAGCTCGGGCATCATCGTCGACCTCGGACTCTGGGTGCTGCGCGAGGCCTGCCGGCAGGGCCGGGCCTGGCTCGACCAGGGGCTGCCGCCCCGCACCATCGCGGTCAACGTCTCGCCGGCGCAGTTCTGGAACATGGATTTCGAGACGGCGGTGTCCGCCGTGCTCGCCGAAACCGGACTGCCGCCCAACCTGCTGTGTCTGGAACTGACGGAAAGCCTGTTCGTCGACCAGAGCGAGCATCAGATCAGCCGGACGCTGGGCGCGCTGGCCGCCCTCGGGGTGCGGCTGGCGCTCGACGACTTCGGCTCGGGCTATTCCTCGCTCGGCTATCTCACGCGCCTGCCCTTCGACCGCCTGAAGGTCGACAGGTCGTTCGTCGACGGGGTCTCCACCCAACCGGAGAAGCGCAAGCTCCTCGGCGGCATCATCGCCCTGTCACGCGGCCTCGGCATGTCCGTCGTCGCCGAGGGCGCCGAGCGCCCGGCCGAGATCAACGTGCTGCGCGAGCTCGGCTGCGACGTCGTCCAGGGCTATGTCTATTCGCGGCCGGTCCCGCCCGAAAAGGCGCCGGCCGTCGCCGATGCGATCGAGCGATCGCCGCTGGTGGAATGGCATCGACGCCACACACGGCTGGAGCGGGCGACGCCGGCCTTCGCCGGATATATGGGCTGAGGAGCGGCCCGGGCCGCCCATCGCAGGCCGGCGGCACGGGACCGCCCTCGACGGCGTGTGCGGGCGTGTCCTTGCGGTCCGGTGGTGGCCGTGCCGCCCGGTGCCGGGCGGGGAGCTGGCGGGGTCGTCCCTGCCAACGGCAGAGAGCCTTTGATTACCATTTCTTCAGCGCTTTTGCGTTACGTAGCGTGAAGCAATCATGCTGCCAGCCTGTTCGGGATCCTGACCCTGTCGAGCGCCGCATCCCATCGTCTGCGACCGACCGTTGCGGAGGCCCCCGAGGGGCCCGCGCTGCCGCCCTCGCTGCTGGCGAGCCGGGCCATGGCGATCGCCCGGATGGGCTACTGGGTGTCCGAGGTGAGCGATCCGACCACCTTCTGGGTATCGGCGGAGCTTGCCGCCCTGATGGACGTGCCAGCCGGTTTCGGCCTCGTCGCGAAGGTTCGCGATCGCTATCATGGGGACGGCGCCGCGCGGGTCGCCCAAGCCTTCCAGCGCTGCCTGTCGGACGGCACTCCCTATGCCGAGGACGTGGCCTACCGCCTGCCCGACGGGCGTGACCTCTCCCTTCGCATCCACGGCGAGGCCGAGCGCGACGGATCAGGGGCCATCGTACGCGTCATCGGCATCGTCACCGACGAGACCCGCGAAACCCAGGCGCTGAAGCAGGTCGCCAGTTCGGAACAGACGCTGGCGGATTTTCTCGACACCGCGACGGACTGGTGCTGGCAGACCGATGCCGAGCACCGCTTCGAGCGGTTCGATGCAGGCAGCACGACACGGTCGATCGACGTCCGCCTCGTCCTCGGGAAGCGGCGCTGGGACCTCGACGTGCCGGATTCGGCGCGGGATGAACTGGAGGCCCTGCGGAGGGAGATGGAGGCCCACAGGCCCTTCCGCAATCTCGACTACACCGTCAATACCCGGGCGGGACCCCGCCGCGTCCGTACCAGCGGCAAGCCGATGTTCGACGCGCAGGGGACCTTCCTCGGCTACCGGGGCACGACCGCCGACATCACCGAACTGCGCGAGACCGAGCGGCTGCTGCTGAAGCGGTCGGCCGCCCTCGCGGAGGCCCACCGTCTCGGCCGCATGGGGTCATGGTCCTATCTGCTGGGCGACGACACCCTGACCTGGAGCGACGAACTCTTCTCGGTCACCGGATTCGACCCGGCGACCTTCGACAGTTCCAACGAGGCCGTGCTCGCGCTGTTCATGCCGGAGGACCAGCAGAGGCTGCTGGACGTGCAGCGGGCGGTGCTGAGGGAGGGGGGCATGCGCAGCTGCGACGTCCGCCTCTGCTGCCCCGACGGCCGCATCCGCGACTTCGCCGTGACCTGCAAGAGCGAGGAGGTCGGCGGCAAGGTGGTCGGCTTCGTCGGGACCGTGCAGGACGTCACCGAACGCAAGCAGGCGCAGCGGCAGCTCGAGGAGCTCGCCTATGCGGATTCCCTGACCGGCCTCGCCAACCGCGCCATGTTCAAGCAGTCGCTGACCAAAGCCATCGGCAGCGCCCTGCTCGAAGGCGGGTTCGCGACGCTCTACCTGGTCGATCTCGACCGGTTCAAGGAGGTCAACGACGCGTTTGGCCACGCCGCGGGCGACGAGCTTCTCTGTCGTGTCGCCGCCATCCTGCGCCGGGAGTTCGGCGACGCCGCCCTGATCGCGCGGCTGGGGGGCGACGAGTTCGCCGTGCTGATCGAGCGCACCCACCAGCACGAGGATGTCCGGCACATCGCCGACGACCTGATCCAGGCGCTGTCCGGGCCGATCGACCTGTCGAGCGGCGAGGCCTTCGTCGGCGCCACGGTGGGCGTCGCCCTGCTGCCGGAGCACGCGACCTCGACGGACCAGGCCATGCGCCATGCCGACCTGGCGCTCTACATGGGCAAGGAAGCCGGCCGCGGTCGCTCCATGCTGTTCGAGGCGGCCTTCGCCGAAGCGGTGGAGCAGCGTCTGCTGCTGGCCCGCGACCTGCGCCACGCCATCGAGGAACAGGAACTGCACGCCGTCTACCAGCCGCAGGTGTGCATCCGCTCGGGCAAGGTCGTCGGCTTCGAGGCGCTGCTGCGCTGGACCCACCGGGAGCGCGGCCCCATCTCGCCGGCCATGTTCATCCCCGTGGCGGAGAACTCCGGCATCATCGTCGACCTCGGCCTGTGGATCCTGCGCGAGGCCTGCAGCCAGGCGAAGGCCTGGCTCGACCAGGGCCTGCCGCGGCGCGCCATGTCGGTCAACGTCTCGCCGGCCCAGTTCTGGGCCATGGACTTCGAGGCGGCCGTCGCGGACGTGCTGGCCGAGACCGGCCTGCCGCCGGAGCTGCTCTGCCTCGAACTGACGGAGAGCCTCTTCGTCGACCAGAGCGAGGACCGGGTCAGCCGGACGCTCGCGTCGCTGTCGCGGCTCGGGATCAAGCTCGCCCTCGACGATTTCGGGTCGGGCTATTCCTCGCTCGGCTACCTGACGCGGCTGCCGTTCCACCGGCTGAAGGTCGACCGCTCCTTCGTCGACGGCATCGCCGCCGACCCCGCCAAGCGCAAGCTGCTGGCCGGCATCATCGCCCTCTCGCGCGGCCTCGGCCTCGCCACGGTCGCGGAAGGCGCGGAGAAGCGGGCGGAAGTCGACGTGCTGCGCGAGCTCGGCTGCGATACCGTCCAGGGCTTCGTCTATTCCCGCCCGGTCGGACCCGACGCGGCGACGGCGGTCGCGGCCGCCATCGAGGCCGAGCCGATCCCGGACAACCGCCCGGAATGCCGCGTGTCCGACGACGAGGCGGCGGCGATGATCGAAGCCCTCGGCTGAGCCCCGGCCCTCAGCCGCCGATGTTGTAGGCGGCGAGCGCGGCCATGTTGACGAGGTCGGAATCGCGCGCGCCCAGCGGCACGATCTGCACCGGTTTGTCGAGGCCGACCAGCAGCGGACCGATGACCGTGGCGCCGCCCAGCTCCTGCATCATCTTGGTGGAGATGGAGGCGGAGTGGAACGCCGGCATGACCAGGACGTTGGCCGGGCCGGTGAGGCGGCAGAACGGATAGGCCTGCATCAGCTCCGGATTGAGGGCGACGTCGGCGGACATCTCGCCGTCGTACTCGAAGTCGACGCGGCGCTGGTCGAGGATCTTCACCGCCTCGATGACCTTCTCGGACCGCTCGCCCTTGGGCTGGCCGAAGGTGGAGAAGGCGAGGAGGGCCACCCGCGGCTCGGTGCCGAGGCGGCGGGCCGCATGGGCAGCCTCGACGGCGATCTCGGCGAGATCGGCGGCGGAGGGCATCTCGGTGATGGCGGTGTCCGCCACGAGGACGGTCCGGCCGCGCGAGAGCACGATGGACACGCCGATCAGCCGGTGGCCGGGCTTCACGTCGATGACGCGGCGAACCTCCTCGAGGGCGGAGGAATAGTTGCGGGTGACGCCGGTGACCATGCCGTCGGCATCGCCGGCTTCCACCATGGCGGCGCCGAAGACGTTGCGGTCCTGGTTCACCATGCGCTGGCAGTCGCGGTAGAGGTAGCCCTCGCGCTGCAGGCGCTCGTAGAGCTGGCTGGCATAGTCGGCATTGCGGGTGGAGAGCCGCGCATTGGCGATCTCGATGCCGTCCTTGAGCTCGATGCCGGCGGCCTGGGCGGTGGCGCGCACGCGGTCCTCGCGGCCGACGAGGATCGCCGTGCCGAGGCCCTGGTTGACGAAGCTCTGGGCGGCGCGGATCACCTGCTCCTCCTCGCCCTCGGCGAAGACGACGCGGCGCGGCGTGCGGCGGGCACGCTCGAAGATGCGGGCGAGGACGCCGGCGACGGGGTTGAGGCGCGCGGTGAGCTGCGCCTTGTAGCCGGCCATGTCGACGATGGGGCGGCGGGCGACGCCGGTCTCCATGGCGGCCTGGGCGACGGCGGTGGGCACGGCGATCATCAGGCGCGGGTCGAAGGGCACGGGGATGATGTATTCCGGCCCGTATTTCGGCCGTCCGCCGCCGTAGGCCGCGGCGACGTCGTCGGGCACGTCCTCGCGCGCGAGGGCGGCGAGCGCCTCCGCGGCGGCGATCTTCATCTCCATGTTGATCTGGGTGGCGCGCACGTCGAGGGCGCCACGGAACAGGAAGGGGAAGCCGAGGACGTTGTTCACCTGGTTCGGATAGTCCGAGCGGCCGGTGGCGACGATGGCGTCGGAGCGCACGGCGCGGACCTCCTCCGGCGTGATCTCCGGGTCCGGATTGGCCATGGCGAAGATGATCGGCTTCGGCGCCATCGACATGACCATCTCGGGGGTGAGGGCGCCCTTCACCGACAGGCCGAAGAAGACGTCGGCGCCTTTGACCGCCTCGGCGAGGGTGCGGGCGTCGGTCGTCACGGCATGGCCGGACTTCCACTGGTTCATGCCCTCGGTCCGGCCGCGCCAGATGGTGCCCTTGGTGTCGCAGAGCGTGACGTTGTCGGGCGTGAAGCCCATGGCCTTCAGCAGCTCGACGCAGGCGATGCCGGCGGCGCCCGCGCCGTTGACCACGAGCCGCGTCGTCTTGATGTCGCGGCCGGTGATGTCCATGGCGTTGATCAGGCCGGCGGCGGCGATGATCGCCGTGCCGTGCTGGTCGTCATGGAACACCGGGATGTCCATGAGCTCCTGCAGGCGCTGCTCGATGATGAAGCACTCGGGAGCCTTGATGTCCTCGAGGTTGATGCCGCCGAAGGAGGGCCCGAGATAGCGGACCGCCTCGATGAACTTGTCGGCGTCCTCGGTGTCGATCTCGAGGTCGATGGAATCGACGTCGGCGAAGCGCTTGAACAGCACCGCCTTGCCTTCCATCACCGGCTTGGAGGCGAGCGCGCCGAGATTGCCGAGGCCGAGAATGGCGGTGCCGTTGGTGATCACCGCCACCATGTTGCCGCGGGTGGTGTAGTCGAAGGCGCGGGCCGGATCCTCGGCGATGGCGAGGACGGGCACGGCGACGCCCGGCGAATAGGCGAGAGACAGGTCGCGCTGCGTCGCCATCGGCTTGGTCGGGACGATCTCCAGCTTGCCGGGCTTTCCGACCTGGTGGAAGGCCAGCGCCTCCTGGTCCGTGATGGTCGGGCGGTTGCGTCGGCCGGTGGTGTTGTCGGTCGCCATGGCGGGTTCTTCTTGCAGCGTTCCTCGGAAAGGACGGGGACCATAGGGTTTGCCCACCCGGACGGCAACGGGCCGTGAGGCGGAGAGGGCCTGCGTGCGTCAGGCGGCCCGGCCGGCCGCCCAGCCCGACGACCAGGCCCACTGGAAATTGTAGCCGCCGAGCCAGCCGGTGACGTCGACCGCCTCGCCGATGAAGAACAGGCCGGGGACGGATTTCGCCGCCATGGTCTGCTGGTCGAGCCCTGCGGTGTCGACGCCGCCGAGGGTGACCTCCGCCGTGCGCCACCCCTCCGTGCCGGCGGGCCGGATCCGCCAGGCGTTGACCGCCTGGTCGATGCGGGCGAGCACCTTGTCGGAACAGTCGGCGAGGTTGCCGGTGATCCCTTCGGCCTCGACGAGGGCCTGGGCGAGCCGCCGCGGCAGGATCTCGGCGAGGACCGTCTGCGCGGCCTGCCGTCCGTGGCGGGCGCGGGCGGCCTTGAGGGCCTCCAGCACGTTCACGCCGGGGGCGAGGGAGACGACGATGTCCTCGCCGTCGCGCCAGTAGCTGGAGATCTGCAGCACGGCCGGTCCGGACAGGCCGCGATGGGTGAAGAGCACGGCCTCGGCGAAACGGGTCTTGCCGTGGCCGACCACCGCTTCCTCCACCGCGATGCCGGAGAGCGGCGACAGACGCGCCAGCATGTCGGGTGAGAAGGTCAGCGGCACGAGGGCCGGGCGCGGCGGGACGACGGCAAGGCCGAAGCGCTCGGCAATGTCATAGGCAAGGCCGGTGGCGCCCATCTTCGGGATGGACTTGCCGCCGGAGGCGACGACGAGGGAGGCGCAGCGGATGGTGCGGTCCGACAGCCGGACGTCGAAGCCGCCCTCGGTGCGGGTGATGTCGTCGACGGCCGTGGAGAGGCGGAGGACGGCGCCGGCGCGCTCCATCTCGTCCACCAGCATGGCGATGATCTGCTTCGCCGAGCCGTCGCAGAAGAGCTGTCCCAGCGTCTTCTCGTGCCAGGCGATGCGGTGGCGGTCGACCAGGGCGACGAAGTCGTGCTGGGTGTAGCGGGCGAGCGCCGAAATGGCGAAACGCGGGTTCTGCGACAGGAAGTTCTTCGGCGAGCAGCCGAGATTGGTGAAGTTGCAGCGCCCGCCGCCGGAGATGCGGATCTTCTCGCCCGGCGCATCGGCGTGATCGACCACGAGCACCGAGCGCCCGCGTTTGCCCGCCTCGACGGCGCACATCATGCCGGCGGCGCCGGCCCCGATGACGAGGACGTCGACGGACTGCGGACGGGTCACTCGGGGCGGGTCCGCCCGGCCGGCGGCGTCTCGTCGCGCTTCAGGTAGGGATAGCGGTCGGCGAAGTCGCCGGTGTAGCCGAGGTTGCGGGCGGTCGGCGAGCGGACGAGCGCCTTCTTGTCGACGATGCGGGTGCCGAGCAGGCGGTCGGCGATGGCGGTGGTGATGCCGAAATTGCGGTTCTCGTCGACATAGTGGTGCAGGGCGTGCTCCTGCCGGCGCGCGGTGAAGTAGCGCGAGCGCATCTCGCCATCCATGTGGCAGGCGAAATGGACGATCTCGTAGAAGGCGAAGAGCGCGAAGGCGATGGCCACCACGGGCGCGATCGGCCTGAGGCCGACGAGCCAGGAGAGGCCCGCCACCACCGACACGAGAAGCACGACGCTCGCCGGGTGGGCGAGGATCACCCGGGTGTCCTTGGGGTCCATGTGGTGGGCGTAGTGGACCCGGTTCCAGAACTGCGCGGTGGGCGAGGTCCGGGCGAGGTCGAGCCAGTGCAGGACATATTTGTGGGTGATGAACTCGACGACCGGCAGGAGGGCGACGCCGATCAGGGCCGAGGCCAGCGTCCAGAGGATGCCGGCAGTGGCGATCGCGTAGACGAAGAAGACGGCGGCGAGGGCGGAATAGAGCAGAACGGCGCCGCGGGCGTCGGGATGGCGCAGCACGGCGAGGGCGTCGGCGGCGAGCGCGCGGATTTCCTGGATCAGGGACATGCGGGTGCGTCTCGGCTGGAAGGGGATCTGCGGCGGCGTCCCCGTTGCCCTCCTCTAGCCCATCCTTCGTGGCGAGGGGAAGGCAAGGGCGCGTGATCGGCCGCCGGTCCCTCCCGCATGCCGAACGGCGGATGGCGCAAAGCGGGGTGAGCGGAGACGATGGGCCACCCCTTAGATGAGCCGCCGAGACCGATGACCCATCCCCTGCCGACCGACGCCGAAGCCTTCGACCGCCTGATGAGCGCGCGCCATTCCTGCCGCGCCTTCCTGCCCGAGCCGATCCCGCGCGAGACGATCGAGGCGATCCTGACGACGGCGCAGAAGACCGCCTCCTGGAACAACACCCAGCCCTGGCAGGTGGTGATCGCCAGCGGTGCCGCAGTCGAGCGTTTCCGGGCGCTCATGCTCTCCCTCGCGTCCGGCGGGGCCGAGCCGACGAGCGACTTTCCCTTTCCCCGCGAATACCGCGGCGCGCTTCTGGATCGGCGGCGGGCCTGCGGCTTCCAGCTCTACGACGCGGTCGGCGTGCAGCGCGGCGACAAGGCGGCCTATGCCCGCCAGAGCCTGCGCAACTTCGCGCTGTTCGACGCGCCGCACGTGGCCATCGTCACCACCGACGAGGCGCTCGGCGCCTACGGGGCGCTCGACTGCGGTGCCTATGTCAGCAACTTCATGACGGCGGCCACCGCCCTGGGCGTCGCGACCATCGCGCAGGCGGCGCTCGCGGTCCATGCCGGGGCCATCCGCGCCCATTTCGGCATTGCCGAGGAGCAGCGCGTCGTCTGCGGCATCTCCTTCGGCCGCGCTGATACGGCGGCCCCCGTCAACTGCTATCGCACGGTGCGCGCCGGCCTCGGCGAGGTCGTGCGCTGGGAGGACTGACCCCGCATGCGTCTCGCGCAACATGGGCGCCGGAGGTGATCCGGCGCCCTTCGCGTTTCTCAGGCGTCGCTCACTGCGTGCGCAGCAGCGGGCACTGGCTCTGCGCCACCGGCGTGAAGGCCTGGTCGCCCGGCACGCGCTGGACGATCTTCAGGAGATCCTCCGGGTTCTGCATCTCAGCCGGCGCCTTGGCCTCGGCGTAGAGGACCTCGCGCATCAGGCGGCCGTCGGCGCGGATGCGGGCGCCACGGGTGAAGACGTCCTCCACCGGCATTTCGCGCATCTTGGCGAGCACCGGCCCGGTGTCGATCGTGCCCGCCGCAGCGACGGCGCGCAGGTAGTGGCGCACTGCGCTGTAGACGTTGGCCTGCGGGTCCGTCGGCAGGCGGCCGACGTCGCGCCTGAAGCGATCGGCGAAGGCGCGGGTCTCGGCGTTCTCGCCCCAGTAGTAGGAGAGGACGACCGGCATGCCCTGCGTCGCCTGCGCGCCGACCGCCTGGATGTCCACCGTGGTCATGGAGAAGGGCACGTAGCGCTGGCCGGCGGCGCGGATGCCGAACTCGTCGGCCTGCTTGACCGAGTTGATCATGTCGGAGCCGCCGCCGATGAAGCCGATATTCTTGGCCCCAGAGGCCTGGGCGCGCAGCAGGAAGGACGAGAAGTCGGCGGTGCCGAGCGGGAAGCGCACGGCGCCGAGGACCTTGCCGCCGGCGGCCTCGATCATCTTCGACGCGTCGGCCTCGATGCCGTGGCCTGCGGCGTAGTCGACGGTGAGGAAGTACCAGGTGTTGCCGCCGGTGGCGTGGGCGCCCTTCACGGTGAGGTTGGAGACGACGTAGCCGTCATTGGCCCACTGCATGCCGTGGGTGGAGCACTGGGCGCCGCCGATGAGGCTGGACGAGGCCATGGAGACGACGAGCAGCCGGTCCTTGTCCTGCGCAACCTTCTGGATGGCGAGGGCGACGCCGGAGGAATAGATGTCGAAGATCGCCCGCACGCCCTGGACGTCGTACCATTCGCGGGCGAGCGCCGAGCCGAGGTCCGGCTTGTGCTGGTGGTCGGCGGAGAGGACCTCGACCGGGCGGCCGAGCACGCTGCCGCCGAGTTCCTGCACCGCCATGCGGGCGGCGGCGACCGATCCCGGACCGGTGATGGCCGAGTAGGGGCCGCCCATGTCGTTGAGCACGCCGATGCGGATGGGGCCGGCCTGCTGGGCGCCGGCAGGCGCCGCAAGCGGCAGGGACAGGATGGCAGCCGCCGCAAGGGCGAGCGCGGCGGGCCGAAGCCCCCGGACTGTGACCGACGGGAATCTCATGGGTGTCCTCCTTGCCGGTCGCGCCGGCTCTCGTTGATCGTTCAGGGCCGGCGGTGCCGGCGCGTCAGAGCAGGGCCTTCAGCTGTTCCTTCTTGACCTTGCCGGTCTCGGTCATCGGCAGGGCGTCGACGAAGCGGATTTCCGGGCGCTTGTAGGAGGACATCATGGTGCCCACCCAGTCGGTGAAGGCGGCCTGGCCGGCGGGGGTGCGCTGCTCCTCCGGAAGCCAGACGAAGGCGACGGGAACCTCGCCCTTGGCCTCGTCCGGCCGGCCGATGACGCCCGAGCCGAGGAGGCCCGGATACTGGCCGAGGATCGCCTCGAGCTCGCCGGGGAAGACGCTCATGCCGTTGACCTTGAGCATCTCCTTGCGGCGGCCGAGGAAGTGCAGGATGCCGTCCTCGTCGTAGAGCCCGATGTCGCCGGTGTGGAACCAGCCGCTGCGGAACACCTCGTCGTTGGCCTCGGGCCGGTTCCAGTAGCCCTTGAAGAGCGAGGGCGAGCGGATACAGATCTCGCCCTCCTCGCCGAGGGGCTTGAGGGCGCCGGTCTCGAAGTCGCAGATCTTGAAGTCGGTGCCCGGCACCGGAAAACCGACGAAGACGGGCTGGGAGTTCAGGTCGAAGTCGTCCTCGTCCAGGCCGTAGTTCATCGTGTCGCAGGTGTGGGTCTCCGTCATGCCCCAGGCGACCTCGCGGATGGTCGAGCCGGTCACCGCGCGCCAGCGGCGACGCAGGTCCGGATTGAGTTTCTTGACGAAGGAGACGCCGCCGGTGCGCTCGAGGCTGGTCAGGTCGTAGTTGGGCCGCTCCGGGTGGTCGAGGATGTCGACGGCGCCGTCGACCAGGAAGCTCGCGTGGGTGACGCGGAAGCGGTCGATCGCCGCCATGGAGGCGACGGGGTCCCAGCGGTTCAGCAGGACGCAGGTGCAGCCGGCGAAGACGGGGAAGATGACGCCGAAGACCTCGCCCGCGACCCAGAAAACCGGGAGGTAGCAGAGGTAGGTCGAGTCCTTCGTCGTGCCGAGGGAGAAGGGGACGGTTGTGGCGGCCGTGTAGACCATGTCCCCTTGCGTATGGATG
>LNFM01006575.1_pt1 | contig 19017 bp, 10 predicted proteins | sample 596031 | NCBI WGS metagenome assembly LNFM01 (sample SAMN04254537, study PRJNA301005) | activated carbon metagenome | isolation source: dual media filters at the Ann Arbor, Michigan drinking water treatment plant | place: USA: Ann Arbor | reverse complement strand
TGCACGTGGCGCTGTTCGTGGCCTTCGTGGTGTTCATGTTCGTGCACGTGTACCTCACCACGCTGGGCCATTCGGCCGGCGCGCACATCAAGGCGATGGTCACGGGGTATGAAGAGGTCGAGGGGGCGGGCGGGGCCGGTGGGGCCGTTGAAGCCCTTGACGCGGCTGCGGCGCCGGCCGCGGCGCGTTAAGACAACGAAGTCGCTCGGTCGTCAGGTTTCGTCAACCCTCGAGCCTCTAAAGTAGCGCTTCTTTCAGGTGCAGTTGCCGCACTTGGCCCCCGCAGGCGGCGTTAGATTCCTTTACCGCGGCCTTCGCGCCGCGTTCCGCCGTTGTGCCGCGCCGCATCGGGCAAAGCTGCCTTCCCAAGGACGATGGTCATGCAGATTTTCACGTGGGATGTCGCCTATGCAGTGGGCGATGCCGAGATCGACGAACAGCATCGCCGGCTGTTCGACCTGGCCAACGAGCTGCTGCGGGCCGACACCAAGTCGGCGGTCACCGCCGCCGCGATCCAGCTTTACCAATACGTGCGCGTGCACTTCAAGCACGAAGAGGACCTGATGCGCCGCATCGGCTTCCCTGGCTACCGCCAGCACGTGGAGATGCACGCCCGGCTGCTGGACGAGCTGAACGCGCTGAGCGCCGACATCGCCGACGGCCAGTGGCGCACCGAAGACCTGCGCTCCTTCATGAACGACTGGCTGCTGGTGCACATTGCCGAGCAGGACGTGCGCATCGCCGCCTTCGTGGGCAACTCCACCGAGCGCGCTGGCGCACACTGAGGCTCGGCCAGCCCACTCCGGGCCAGCCCGAACCGGAGTAGTTCGCATGCCGATCCAGTGGCGACCGACCATGGCCGTGGGCAACGAGCAGATCGATGCCGACCACCAGCACCTCATCAGCCTGATCAACGCCACCGAGACGGCATTGGGGCCCGATGGCGACCGCGAGTCGCTGGCCGAAACGCTGGCGCGGCTGCACGCCTACACCAACGAGCACTTCGCGCGCGAAGAGCAGCTGATGAAGGCCATCCGCTACCCGCGCTACGTGGACCACCGCATCGCGCACCGCAAGCTGATCGAGCGGTTGGACCAGTTGAGCGCCCAGTTCCAGGCGTCCAAGGCGGGCACGACCACGCTCGACGAGGCGCAGAACCTGACCGACCTGCTGCGTTCGTGGCTGATAGACCACGTGTTCAAGGAAGACCTGCAGATCAGGCCTTCGCTGAAGGATCTGCCCGAAAACTACCGGCCCTGAGCGACCTGGGCCGCCACGTTCAACCCGGCCCCTGCACTACGCGTTGGCGCAAGGTGGCGATCACCGCGCCCAGACGTTGGCGCTGCGCATCGTCCAGGCCGCTGCGCGCCAGCAGTGCGGCGAAGCACTGGTCGGCATTGAGCGGCGTTTCGCGCCCGCGGTGGCGGCCTTCCATGGCCTGCTTCAAGGCCAGCAGCTTCATCTCGCGCCGGGCAGATTCGAAGCTCGCAGGCGACGGCAGGTCCCAGGCGGCCTCGAGCTGCAGGAACAAGGCATCGGTGGCCAGGGTGACCGGCGCCGCGTTGCGCGCAGCCAGCCCGGGGAGTGCCGCGCGCTGACGCACCGCGTCCTCCCACATCGGCGGCAGCGTGGGCAGCGCCGACCAGCGCTGCGCCAGCGCGTCGCGGTCGGCGGGGGTCTCGGCAGAAGAGGCGCCGGCGTGCTCGATCTCCTCGCAGATGGCCAGCTTGGCCAGCAGGGCGTCGCAGCTGGCATGCCAGGCGCGCTGTGCGCTACCGGCGATGTGGCGCCGCACGGCGTCGTGCGCGGCGCGGAAGCGGCCCTCCAGCGCGCCGGCCTCGTTGCGCGGCGCCGGGCCGCAGCGCATCCACTGGGTCTCGGTCTCGGCCAGCGTGCGCCGCAGTTCGGCCGGTGGCGCGTCGGGTGACAGGCCTTCGAGTCGCTGGCACAGGGCGGCGCGCTCGGCGGCGTGGCCCTTGAATTCGGCGTCGCGCGCACTGAAGGCGGCTTCGCGCGCGCTGAAGATGGAATCGATCGTGCCCTTGAAGCTGCTCCACAGCGCGTTTTCTTCGCCGCGCGGCAGCGGCAGCGCCTTGGCGCTCTGCTGCCACTCGGCCTGCAGCGCGCGCACCAGGTTCACCAGCTCGCGGCCGTGGACGCCGGACTGGGCCTCGCTGGCCAGCGTATGAGCGCGGGCGATCAGGCTTTCACGCCGGGCATGCGCGCCACGCCGTGCTTCGCGCAACGGCGCCTCGAGCCGCCCGATCGCCGCGTTCAGGCGTTCCACCAGTTGCGGCTGGGCCTTGCGCGGCACCGTGTGCTCCACCGGGCCCAGCTTGCGCCATTCGACCTGGAAATGGTCCAGCGTGCTGGCCAGGCCGCGCCAGTCGGGTGCAGGCTCGCCCTGCACCGCTTCGGGCGGCGTGACTGCCTCGAGCGCCTCCAACAGCTGCTGGCGCGCCAGCAGGTTCTGGTCGCGTGCCGCGCGCTGCGCCGCCAGGTGCGCGGCGATCGGCTCGCCCGCGGTCTTGAGCGCGGCATCGAAGCGCTGCCACAGCGCGCGGCTGGTGGCGCCGCCCAGGCGGTCGAGCTCCTTCCAGCGGTTGCGCATGTCGTCGATGACCTCGCTGCGCTGCTTGATCGACAGCTTGACGCTGGGCGCGCCCTCCTCGCCCTTGGTGGCCGCCGCCAGGGCCTCGGCCTGCAGCACCAGTTCGTCGCGCGCCCGGCCGCCGGCCCAGTGCTGCCAGCCCTTGAGCTGGGCGTACTGCGCCTGCACGGCGTCGATGCGCGCGCGCAGCGCGTCGTCGGGCGTGCCGCGCTCGAGCTGCTCGTCCACCGCCACCAGGTGCTTGTGGATCTCGACCAGCTGGCCCGCGGCCAGCGCCGCATCGACCTGGTCGAGCAGCGCGCTCAGGGCTTCGGGGTTCTCGAGGCGCGCGGCGCGCGGGGCCTCGGCCGCCGGTGCGCGCTTCTGCGTCTGTCGCACCTGGCGGGCCTGGCGCGCCGCATCGCGCGCCTTCTGCCACTGTTCGACTCGCTGGTTGAGCAACTGGGCCAGCGCGGGGTCGGCCAGCGGCGGCAGTTCCTGCCAGCGCTGCAGCGGCGTGGGGGCGGCGGCGGGCGCAGGGTCCGCGGCGGGCGGTGCGGCCGAAGCCTCAGCCGGATCGGCGGCTGCGGGCTCGGGGACGAGCTCAGCCACAGGCTGGGCGGCTGCGGGCTCGGCTGCGGCTGCCTCGACGGCTGCGGGTTCAGGCACGGCGGCGTCTGCTGCCGGCGCCAAGGCGTCTGGGCTGGCCGCGACGGCGGCCTCGGGCGCAACGGCTTCGACGGTGGCCGGTGTCGGCTGCGCCTGCGCATCGGGCGCGGGCGGGGCCGCGTCCGTGGCCTCGACGGCGGCTTGGGCTTCGGTGGGGGGCAGTTCGGTGGCTTGCGGCAGGTTCACGGAAGGCTCTTCGGCAGAAGGTTCGGCGGGCAGTTCGGTCAATGCCGCTGCGGCAGGCAGCGGCGCTTCGTCGGGAGCAGTGTCGGGCGCAGCGGGGGCAGCGCTGACGCTGTCCGCGGGTTCGGGCGCTGCAAGGGCGGCGGGCAATTCTTCGGCCCGCGCGGCCGGGTTGGCGGGATCTCCAGCCTGCGCGGGAGCGGGAGCGGCAGGCATGGCAGCCGCAGGCTCGGCCGGCGCCGGACCCTGCAGCAACTGGTCCAGCACCGCCAGGCGTTCGTCCAGCAGGGCAGCCTGGGCCAGGGCCTGCTCCAGCGTGGCCAGCGCCGCGCTGCCAGCCGCGGCCTGCGGGGCAGCCTGGGCGGTCTGTTGTGCAGCAGCCACGGCCGCCGCCAGCGCCGCGCGGTCCTGGGCCGCGCTGGCCGCGGCGGCGCAGGCGGTGCGCAGGCCGTCCAGCGCCTGGTGCGACTGGCCGGTCCAGCGCTTGAGCGCGCGTTCGTCCTCGGCACGCTGCTTGACCAGGGCCGACAGGCGCTCTGACAGCGCCACGAACTCGGCGCGCGTGGCTTCGGCCAGCTGCGCGCCGTCCAGCGCCTGCCAGGCGCGGTCGAGCTCGACCACGCGGTTGTCGGGAATCTGGGTCTCGGCCAGCAGGCTGCGGGCAGTCTCGATCAGGCGCGCGGCCTGCTCAGCCGCTTCGCGCCGGGCCACTTGCGCCTGGTGGCGCTGCTTGGCCAGCTGGTGCACGCGGCGGTCGTGGCTGCGGAATTCGCGCTCGGCCAGCTTGAGCGACTCTTCGCTGCCCAGGGCTTCGACGGCGGCCAGCTTGATGTCCAGCGGCACGCGCTGCCGCGCCAGCGCCAGCAGCGCCGTGTCGTCGCCGCGCGCGGCCTGCAGGGCGGGCGTCCAGTCCACCGGCGGCGGTGCCGGCGCACGCACCGGCGCTGCCGCCGGCTCGGGCGCGGGCCGGCTCTTGGCCTGCGGGGCCGTGTCGGCAGCGGGCGCCGGGTTCTTCTTGAATATCCAGCCAAGCATGATGGGGCGCATGTCGCGTCGTTCCTAAGGGTGTGCGGATTGTGAGGCGAACGCGACGGGCCTCCCAGGGCCAGATCCGCGGCAGCGCAGGCAAGCGTGCGGCACGCCACGGCGGCGCGGAATTGCGCCAATGTCGGCGCCGGGCGCGGTCAAGCCCGTGCCACCGGTGCCCCGGTGGCCTGGGCGTAGAGCTGCGCGTACTGGCGCGCGGGCCCGGCCCAGGACAGCTGCTGCCCCATGCCCGCGGCCATGCGCGCGCGCCAGGCCTCGGGAAACTGGCGCAACGCCGCGGCGCGCAGCAGGCATTGCGTCAGCGCTGCCGGCGTGGCCGCGTCGAAGACAAAGCCATTGGCCGGGCCCGGGCCTGCGTCGTCGATCACGGTGTCGGCCAGCCCGCCGACGCGGCGCACGATGGGCAGGGTACCGTAGCGCAGGCCGTAGAGCTGCGTCAGCCCGCAGGGCTCGAAGCGCGAGGGCACGGCGATGGCGTCGGCGCCGGCGATCAGGCGGTGGGCGCGCGCCTCGTCGTAGCCGATGAAGCAGTGCACGCGGCCTGGGTGCGCACGCTGCGCCTCGGTGAAGGCGGCTTCCAGCGCCGGCTCGCCCGTGCCCTGCACGGCCAGCTGCGCGCCCGACTGCAGCAGCGCCGGCAGCGCCGCCAGCATCAGGTCCAGACCCTTCTGCTGCGTGAGCCGGCTGATCACCGTGACCAATAGCGCCGCATCGTCGGGCTGCAAGCCCAGCTCGGCCTGCAGCGCGCGGCGGCAGGCCTGCTTGCCCTGCAGCCGATCGGCGTCGTAGCGGTGCGCCAGCGCGCTGTCGCGGGCCGGATCCCAGACATCGTCGTCGATGCCGTTGAGGATGCCCGTGACGTGCTCGCCGCGGCCTCGGATCACACCGTCCAGGCCGCAGCCGAACTCGGGCGTGGCGATCTCGCGCGCATAGCGCGGGCTGACCGTGACCACGCGGTCGGCAAACTTGAGCCCGGCCTTCATGAAGCTGAGCTGGCCGTGGTATTCGAGCCCGGCCGGCGACATCAGGCGCGAGCCCAGACCCAGCAAGGGCCAGTCGTGCAACGGAAACAGCCCCTGGAAGGCCAGGTTGTGCACGGTGAAGATCGAGGCCGCGCCCGTGGGCGCGTGGTCGGCCATGTAGGCGCAGCCCATGGCCGCGTGCCAGTCGTGCGCGTGCATGACCTCGGGCACCCATTGCGCGTCGGCATCGCCGCCGGCCAGGTGCGCCGCCACCCAGCCCAGCAGGGCAAAGCGCTGCAGGTTGTCGGGCCATTCGTCGCCGCGGTCGTCGTGGTAGGGGCCACCGCCGCGCCGGTACAGGTAGGGCGCCTCGACCACGTACACCGGCAGCAAACTGCCCGGCAGTCGTCCCAGCAACAGGCGTACGCGCATCGCACCGAAACAAGCGCCGATGTCGGCCACGGTGCGCGCACCCTGCACGGCTTCCAGCACCTGGGGCAGCCCCGGCAGCAGCAGGCGCACGTCAAGGCCCTGGCGCTGCTGCGCCACCGGCAGCGCGGCCACCACGTCAGCCAGGCCGCCGGTCTTGACCAGCGGATAGATCTCGGCCGCCACGTGCAGCACCTTCATGGCGTGCGCCGGCTCACAGCAGGCGCTGCAGCATCTCGCGCGTGACCAGCGTGATGCCGGATTCGGTGCGATAAAAGCGTGCCGCGTCGGCCACCGGGTCTTCGCCGATGACCATGTGGTCGGGGATGATGCAGTCGCGGTCGACGATGGCGCGGGTGATGCGCGCGTGCCGCCCGACCTGGCAGCTGGGCAGCAGCACGCTCCAGTTGACCGAGGCGTGGGAATGCACGCGCACCTCGGAGAACAGCACCGAGCGGAAGACCGCCCCCGAGACGATGCAGCCGCCCGAGACCAGCGACTCGATGGCGATGCCACGGCGGTCGTCCTGGTTGTGCACGAACTTGGCCGGCGGCAGCTGCGCCTGGTAGGTCCAGATCGGCCAGTTGGTGTCGTACAGGTTGAGCAAGGGGTCGGTGGCCGTGAGGTCGATATTGGCGTCCCAGTAGGCGTCGATCGTGCCGACGTCGCGCCAGTAAGGCTGCGCGCCCGGCTTGCCGCTCACGCAGCTGAGCTCGAAGGGGTGCGCCATGGCCACGCCGGCCTTCACCAGCCTGGGGATGATGTCCTTGCCGAAGTCGTGGCTGGAGGCCGGGTCGGCCATGTCGCGCTCGAGCTCGCGGTACAGGTAGCGGGCGTTGAAGATGTAGATGCCCATGCTCGCCAGCGATCGCCCGGGTTTGCCGGGGATGGTGGGTGGCTCGGCCGGCTTCTCGACGAAATCGACGATGCGCCGCTGTTCGTCGACGGCCATCACGCCGAAAGCCGTGGCCTCGGCGCGCTCGACCTCGATGCAGCCCACGGTGCACTCGCAGCCCATGGCGACATGGTCGGCCAGCATGACGGCGTAGTTCTGCTTGTAGACGTGGTCGCCGGCCAGCACCACCACGTAGTCGGCGCGGTAGGCGGCCAGGATGTCCTGGTTCTGGTACACGGCGTCGGCCGTGCCGCGGTACCAGGATTCCTCGTCCACGCGCTGCTGCGCGGGCAGCAGGTCGACGAACTCGTTCATCTCGCTCTTGAGGAAGGCCCAGCCGCGCTGCAGGTGGCGCAGCAGGCTGTGGCTCTTGTACTGGGTGATGACGCCGATGCGGCGGATGCCCGAATTCATGCAGTTCGACAGCGCGAAGTCGACGATGCGAAACTTGCCGCCGAAGTACACCGCCGGCTTGGCGCGGCTGTCGGTCAGGTTCTTGAGGCGGCTGCCACGGCCTCCGGCTAGCACCAGCGCCACGGCACGGCGCGGAAGGTCAAGGCTCTGGGCAACATCAACAGACTTCATGCGATTTCCTGGGCAAGGGGCCAGACGCAACTGGATTACAGCGCCGCAACCAATGCATGGCGTTGGGTGCAGTCTGGAAGACGGATGACACAGTCTCTATTTGACTTTAATAATCAAGTATAACTATTTGATCTTAATTAATTTTGTGAGACATGCCTTTGGTCGTTGCCGCGTCGTGCACGCAGTTTCCGAGCCCTGGCTTCGTACTCGAATTACACGATATACGTCAGCAATTCCGTTGACGACGGCGCTTGCGATCCGACACACTTGGCGCTCTTGTGGTGGTTTTACCCCGCCCGCTCGATTCTTGCTTGACCTGCCGCACTGAAGTTCCGATGGACGCACAGACCATGAACCCTGTCCCCCAGACCCCTGCCGCCGGCCCGGTGCCGGCCGCAGTCGAACGGCATCTGCTGGACACCGTGGCCGCCGACCCGGCCGCCGCTTCGCCAACGGAGATCATGCACGCTGTGGCGCAGGTCGCGCGCGAGCAGTTGTCCCGACGCTGGGTGGCCACCGACATCGCCGACCGCGCGGCGCGCGCGCGCCGCGTGTACTACCTGTCGATGGAGTTCCTGATCGGCCGCACGCTGTCCAATGCGCTGGCAGCGCTGGACCTGACCGGCGACATGGCCAGCGCTGCGCGGGCCCACGCCCACTCTCTGGAAGACCTGGTGGCCACCGAGGCCGATGCCGCTCTGGGCAACGGCGGCCTGGGCCGGCTGGCGGCCTGCTTCCTGGACAGCATGGCCACGGTCGAGTTGCCGTCGTACGGCTACGGCATCCGCTACGAATTCGGGATGTTCAAGCAGAGCATCGTCGGCGGCCGCCAGGTCGAGCACCCCGACCCCTGGCTGGAAGACGGCTCGCCCTGGGAGTTTCCGCGCACCGGCGTGCACTATCCGGTGCGCTTCGGCGGCTGGGTCGAGCCCACGGGCAGCGGTTCGGTGTGGCGCCACGCCGGTGAGGTCAACGCCAAGGCCTACGACATGGTGATCCCGGGCCATGGCACACCGCGCGTGAGCACGCTGCGGCTGTGGAAGGCGGCAGCGCCCAGCCAGATCGACCTGCACGCCTTCAACACCGGCGACTACGCCCGCGCGGCCGAGTTCAAGAACCAGTACGAGAACATCTCCTGGGTGCTCTACCCCAACGACAGCACACCGGCCGGGCGCGAGCTGCGCCTGCGCCAGGAATACTTCTTCACCAGCGCGTCCATCCAGGACATCCTGGCGCGTCACCTGGCCGAGCACGGGCGCCTGACCAACCTGGCCGAGAAGGTGGCCATCCACCTGAACGACACCCACCCGGCCATCGGCGTGGCCGAGCTGATGCGGCTTCTGGTGGACGAGCACGACTTCGCCTGGGCCCCGGCCTGGCAGCTGACGCAGCAGGTCTTCAGCTACACCAACCACACGCTCATGCCCGAGGCGCTGGAGACCTGGCCGGTGGCGCTGCTGCAGCACGTGCTGCCGCGCCACCTGGAGATCATCTTCCGCATCAATTCCGAGTTCCTGGCCGAGGCCGCCAGCCACCGACCCGGTGACAACGAGTTCATGCGCAGCCTGTCGCTGATCGAAGAGCGCGGCGAGCGCCGCGTGCGCATGGCGCACCTGTCCATCGTCGGCAGCCACAAGGTCAACGGCGTCTCGGCGCTGCACTCCGACCTGTTGGTCAAGACCATCTTCAGCAACTTCGCCAGCCTGTGGCCGCAGCGCTTCACCAACATGACCAACGGCGTGACCCCGCGCCGCTGGCTGGCACAGGCCAACCCGGGCCTGGCCGCACTGATCGACAGCGCCATCGGCGACGGCTGGCGCCTGCAGCTGGACCAGCTGGCCGGGCTCAACGCGCACGTCGGCAACGAGGACTTCCGCAACGCCTTCCTGGCCGTCAAGCAGACCAACAAGCTGCGCCTGGCCGAGCACATCCGCGCCAACAGCGGCGTGCTGGCAGATCCCACCAGCCTGTTCGACGTGCAGGTCAAGCGCATCCACGAATACAAGCGTCAGCTGCTCAACGTGCTGCAGGTGGTGGCGCGCTACCAGGCCATGCTGGCCGACCCCGACGGCGACTGGGTGCCGCGCACCGTGATCTTTGCCGGCAAGGCCGCGTCCAGCTATGCCTCGGCCAAGGCCGTGATCCAGCTCATCCACGACGTCGGCCTGGTGGTCAACACCGACGCGCGCCTGCGCGGGCGGCTGAAGGTGGCCTTCGTGCCCAACTACGGCGTCTCGGTGGCCGAGGTCATCATGCCCGGCGCCGACCTGTCCGAGCAGATCTCCACCGCCGGCACCGAAGCCTCGGGCACCGGCAACATGAAGCTGGCGCTCAACGGTGCCATGACCATCGGCACCGACGACGGGGCCAACGTCGAGATCCGCCAGCAGGTGGGCGACGGCAACATCTTCATCTTCGGCCTGTCCACCGCGCAGGTGGCCGCGCAACGCGCCGCCGGCTATCAGCCGCTGCGCATCTACGAGGAAAACCTGCGCCTGAAGGCGGTGCTCGACGCCGTCTCCGGCGGCCGCTTCTCCGAAGACGAGCCCGGCCGCTACCGCGCCCTGGTGGATTCGCTGCTGTGGGGCGGCGACCACTACATGCTGCTGGCCGATTTCGACAGCTACCTGGCGGCGCAGGCGCGCGTGGACGCGCTGTACCGCGATCCGCAGGCCTGGGCGCGCAAGGCCATCGCCAACGTGGCGGGCATGGGCTTCTTCTCGTCGGACCGCACCATCCGCGAGTACGCACGCGACGTCTGGGGCCTGTCGGCCAAGGCCTGAGCCCGCCGCACGATGGCCGCACCCCAGGGATGGACCGCTTGATCAAAGGCTTGCCCCGGGCCGCCGCGGTGGCGGTGCACAACCGCCTGCAGGCCGGCAGGCCCTGGCCGCTGGGCGCCACGGTGGACGGTGACGGCGTCAACTTCGCCGTGTTCTCGGCCCATGCCTCGCAGCTGGATCTGTGCCTGTTCGACGCCGCCGGCCAGCTCGAGGTCGAGCGCCTGCCGCTGCCCGGCCGCAGTGGCGACATCTGGCACGGCCGCCTGCCGGGCGCTGGCCCCGGGCTGGTGTACGGCCTGCGCGCACACGGGCCCTGGCGGCCCGACCGCGGCCACCGTTTCAACGCCAACAAGCTGCTGCTCGACCCCTGGGCACGCGAGATCGTCACGCCGCCGGGTGGCTTCGATTGGCGCGGCCCGCACTTCGGCGCCGATCGCGAGTTCCCGCAGCAGATCGACACGCACGACAACGCCGCCGGCGCGCACAAGGCGCGGGTCGTGGCCGAGCACTTCGACTGGCAGGACGATCGCCCGCCGGCCACGCCGCTGGTCGACACCGTGCTCTACGAGATGCACGTGCGCGGCTTCACCAAGCGCATGCCCGGCGTGCCCGAAGCCGAGCGCGGCACCTATGCCGGCCTGGCCTCGGACGCGGCCATCGCCCACCTGCAGCGCCTGGGCGTCACCGCGGTCAGCCTGCTGCCGGTGCAGCAGGTGCTGGACGAGGCGCGGCTGCGCGAACACGGGCTGGTCAACTACTGGGGCTACAACACCCTGGGCTTCTTCTGCCCCGACCCGCGCTACGCCGCCGGCCCGGCGGTGCGCGACGAGTTCCGCCAGATGGTGCGGCGGCTGCACCAGGCCGGGCTGGAAGTGCTGCTGGATGTGGTCTACAACCACACGCCCGAGGGCGACGAGCGCGGCGCCACGCTGAGCTGGCGCGGGCTGGACAACGCCAGCTGGTACCGCCTGGTCGAGGGCCACCGCGAGCGCTACGAAAACTGGAGCGGCTGCGGCAACACGCTGGACATCCGCCATCCGCGCGTGCTGCAGCTGGTGATGGACAGCCTGCGCTACTGGGTCACCGAGATGCACGTCGACGGCTTCCGCTTCGACCTGGCGCCGGTGCTGGGGCGCGACGGACACGGTTTCGACGGCAACGCGGCCTTCTTCAAGACGCTGCAGCAGGACCCGGCGCTGCAGGGCGTGAAGCTCATCGCCGAGCCCTGGGACCTGGGCCCCAGCGGCTGGCAGGTGGGGCAGTTCCCGCGCGGCTGGCTCGAGTGGAACGACCGCTTCCGCGACACCGCGCGCAGCTTCTGGCTGGGCGGCGACTGCACGCGCGGCGAACTGGCGCTGCGCATGGCCGGCTCTTCCGATCTGCTGCAGGCGCGGCGGCGTTCGCCGCTGGAATCCGTCAACTACATCATCTCGCACGACGGCTTCACGCTGGCCGACCTGGTGAGCTACGACATGCGCCACAACGAGGCCAATCTCGAGGGCAACCGCGACGGCACCGGCCAGAACCTCAGCTGGAACTGCGGCTGGGAAGGCCCGACCGAAGACCCGCTGGTGCAGGCCCGGCGCCGCCGCCTGCAGCGCGCCATGCTGGCCATGCTGTTGCTGGCCCAGGGCACGCCCATGCTCGCCGCCGGCGACGAACTGGGCCACACCCAGGGCGGCAACAACAACCCCTATTGCCAGGACAACGAGATCACCTGGATCGACTGGTCGCGCGCCGACGGCAAGCTCATCGACTACAGCGCCCATGTGCTGGCGCTGCGCCGCCGCCTGCTGCCCATGGGCGCGCGCTGGTTCACCGGCCTGCCCGACGCGCGCGGCCGGCAAGACCTGTCGTGGCTGCGGCGCATCGGCGAAGGCATGGCGCCCGAGAACTGGAACGACCGCATGTCGCGCGTGCTCGGCGCCTGGATCGGCGTGGCCGGGCGCGGGCGTGATTCGCTGCTGCTGATGGTCAACGCGCGCGATACCGATGTCGAGTTCGTGCTGCCGCCGGGCGACTGGGTGGGCGAACTCGACAGCACCGCCGACGATGGCCGCAGCGCCTGGCGCCGCGGCGAAGCCACCGCCTACCCCCTGCCTTCGCGCAGCCTGGTGCTCCTGCGGGACGCATCGCCTCACTGATCCCCTTCAAGGAACCGGCCCATGCGCTTTCCCCGTGCCAGCGGCGTGCTGTTGCACCCGACCTCGCTGCCCGGCCCTCACGGCTCGGGCGACTTCGGACGCGAGGCCTACCACTTCGTCGACTGGCTGAGCAACGCCGGGCAGCGCCTGTGGCAGGTGCTGCCGCTGGCGGGCATCGGCCCCGGCAACTCGCCCTACATGAGCAACTCGGCCTTCGCCGGCAACGCGCTGCTCATCGACCTGACCGAACTGCAGCAGCAGGGCTGGCTGGACGCCGCCGACCTGGCACCGGTGGCTGGCCTGGACGACGACAAGGTCAACTTCGCCGCCATGTACCCGTTTCGCATGCAGCGCCTGGCGCGCGCGGCGAAGCGCTTTGCTGCCGCGGGCACGCCGGCGCAGCGCGCCGACTTCGCGCGCTTCCTCGACGAGCATGCCTCGTGGATGGACGACTTCTCGCTGTTCATGTCGCTGTGCGAGGCCCAGGACTGGCGCGACTGGTGCGAATGGGAGCCGGCCCTGGTGCGGCGCGAGCCGGCGGCGCTGGCCGCGGCGCGCACCGCGCACGCCGAGCGCATCGCCTTCTGGCAGTTCTGCCAGTGGCGCTTCTACCGCCAGTGGGCGGCACTCAAGGCCTATGCCAACGGCAAGGGCATCAAGATCATCGGCGACACGCCGATCTTCATCGCCTACCTCAGCGCCGAGGTCTGGGCCCACCAGGAGCTGTTCGAGCTGGACAAGAACGGGCGGCCGACCGTGGTGGCCGGCGTGCCGCCGGACTTCTTCAGCGCCACCGGGCAGCGCTGGGGCAACCCGCTGTACCGCTGGGCGGCGCACGCCAAGGACGGCTACGGCTGGTGGGTGGAGCGCGTGCGTCGCGCCTTCGAGCTGTTCGACATCGTGCGCATCGACCACTTTCGCGGCTTTGCCGGCTACTGGGAGATCCCGGCCTCGGCGCCCACGGCGCAGACCGGCCGCTGGGTACCCGGCCCCGGCGAAGCGCTGTTCGAGGCGGTCGCGGCCGCGCTGGGGCCGCTGCCCGTCATCGCCGAGGACCTGGGCGTGATCACCCCTGACGTGGACGCACTGCGCAAGAAGTTCGGATTCCCCGGCATGCGCATCCTGCAGTTCGCCTTTGCCGGCGACGCGACCGACCGTTTCCTGCCGCACAACCACGAGCCCGACACGGTGGTCTACACCGGCACCCACGACAACGACACCGTCTCGGGCTGGTGGACCGCGGCCAGTGACCACGAGCGCCACTTCGCGCGCGGCTACCTGGCCACCGACGGCCACGACATGCCCTGGGCGCTGATCCGCGCGGCCATGGCCAGCGTTGCCGACACCGCGGTGCACCCGCTGCAGGACGTGCTGGCGCTGCCCACCGAGCACCGCATGAACTTCCCCGGCCAGGAGTCGGGCTGGTGGGGCTGGCGCTTCCAGTGGAGCCATGTCCAGCCCTGGCACGCCGCCCGCCTGGCCGAGCTGGTGCGGCTGTATGGCCGCGGCGCCGCGCCGCGCTGAGCGCGGCGCCACGGCGGCTCTGCTCAGCGCCGCGCCGGCGGCAGGTCGGTGCAGCTGCCGTGCGCCACTTCGGCGGCCATGCCGATGCTTTCCCCCAGCGTCGGGTGCGGGTGGATGGTCTTGCCGATGTCGACTTCGTCGGCGCCCATCTCGATGGCCAGGGCGACCTCGCCGATCATGTCGCCGGCATGCGTGCCGACGATGCCGCCGCCCAGGATGCGGTGCGTGGCCGCATCGAACAGCAGCTTGGTGAAGCCCTCGTCGCGCCCGTTGGCGATGGCGCGGCCGCTGGCCGTCCAGGGGAACAGGCCCTTCTTGACGGCGATGCCCTGGGCCTTGGCCTGGTCCTCGGTCAGGCCGACCCAGGCCACCTCGGGGTCGGTGTAGGCCACGCCGGGGATCACGCGCGCGTCGAACTGTGCCTTGGCGTCGCCGGCGGCGACCTCGGCCGCCACGTGCGCCTCGTGCACCGCCTTGTGCGCCAGCATCGGGTTGCCGACGATGTCGCCGATGGCGTAGATGTGCGGCACGTTGGTGCGCATCTGCACGTCCACCGGAATGAAGCCGCGGTCGCTGACGATGACGCCGGCTTTCTCAGCCGCGATCTTCCTGCCGTTGGGGCTGCGGCCCACGGCCTGCAGCACCATGTCGTAGACGCCTTCGCTCTTGGCGCCGTCCAGGCCTTCGAACTGCACGCGTATGCCGTCGGCCGTGGCTTCGGCGCCCACGGTCTTGGTCTTGAGCATGATCTTGTCGAAGCGGTGGGCGTTCATCTTCTGCCACACCTTGACCAGGTCGCGGTCGGGGCCCTGCATCAGCTGCTCGAGCATTTCCACCACGTCGATGCGCGCGCCCAGCGTGGAGTAGACCGTGGCCATCTCCAGGCCGATGATGCCGCCGCCGATGACCAGCATGCGCTCGGGCTTGCTGCGCAGTTCGAGCGCGCCGGTGCTGGTGACGATGCGCGGGTCGTCCTTGGGCAGGAAGGGCAGCTTCACCGCCTCGGAGCCGGCGGCGATGATGGCGTTCTTGAAACGGATGGTCTGCACCTTGCCGTCGGCCATCGTCACCTTCAGGTGGTGCGGGTCGGCGAATTCGCCCTGCCCCTGCACCACCGTCACCTTGCGCATCTTGGCCATGGCGGCCAGGCCGCCGGTGAGCTTGTTGACGACCTTGTTCTTGTGCGCCAGCAGCTTGGGCAGGTCGATCTGCGGCGCGGCAAAGGTAACGCCCAGGTCGGTGAAGTGCTTCACCTCGTCCATCACCGAAGCCACGTGCAGCAGCGCCTTGCTCGGGATGCAGCCGACGTTGAGGCACACACCGCCCAGCGTGGCATAGCGCTCGACCAGCACCGTCTTCAGGCCCAGGTCGGCACTGCGGAAGGCGCCCGAGTAGCCGCCCGGGCCGGCGCCCAGCACCAGCATGTCGCATTCGATGTCGGCGCCGCCGGCATAGCTGGCGGCCGCCGGAGCGGGGGCCGTGGGCGCGGCCTTGGCCGGGGCAGCCGCAGCAACCGGTGCAGCGGCAGGCGCTGCAGCCGGCGCTGCGGCAGCGCCGGTTTCCAGCGACAGCAGCACCGAGCCTTCGCTGACCTTGTCGCCTACCTGGATCTTGAGCGCGACCACGGTGCCGGCGGCCGACGACGGGATCTCCATCGAGGCCTTGTCGCTTTCCACCGTGATCAGGCTTTGCTCGGCCTTGACCGTGTCGCCGGGCTTGACCAGCAGCTCGATCACTGCCACGTCCTTGAAGTCGCCGATGTCCGGCACCTTGATGTCTATGAGAGCCATGTTCGGTCTTTCTGTCAGAGCAGGACGCGGCGGAAATCGGCCAGGATGCTGCCGAAGTACGCGTTGAAGCGCGCCGCCGCCGCGCCGTCGATGACGCGGTGGTCCCAGCTCAGGCTCAGCGGCAGGATCAGGCGCGGCTGGAACTGCTTGCCGTCCCAGCGCGGCTCGGTGCTGCTCTTGCACACGCCCATGATCGAGACCTCGGGCGCGTTGATGATGGGCGTGAAGTAACGCCCGCCGATGCCGCCCAGGCTGCTGATGCTGAAGCAGCCGCCGCTCATGTCGGCCGGGCCGAGCTTGCCATCGCGGGCCTTCTTGGCCAGCTCGTTCATCTCGGTGCTGATCTGCAGCACGCCCTTCTTGTCGGCGTCCTTGATCACCGGCACCACCAGGCCGTTGGGCGTGTCGGCGGCAAAGCCGATGTGGAAGTAGTTCTTCAGCACCAACTGCTCACCGTCCAGGCTGGCGTTGAACTGCGGAAACTTCTTCAGCGCGGCCACGCTGGCCTTGATCAGGAAGGCCAGCATCGTGACCTTGACGCCGGACTTCTCGTTCTCCTTGTTCAGCTGAACACGGAAGGCTTCGAGCTCGGTGATGTCGGCGTCGTCGTGGTTGGTGACGTGCGGGATCACCACCCAGTTGCGGTGCAGGTTGGCGCCGCTGATCTTCTGGATGCGGCTCAGGTCCTTGCGCTCGACCGGGCCGAACTTGGCGAAGTCGACCACCGGCCAGGGCAGCAGGCCGGGGAAGGCACCGCCGGACGCGGCCGCGGGGGCCGGCGCCTTGGCCTTCTGTGCCGCGGTCTGCACCGCGCCCGACATCACGCCCTTGACGAAGCCCTGCAGGTCTTCCAGCGTGATGCGGCCCTTGGGGCCGGAGCCCTTGACCTCGACCAGCGGCACGCCCAGCTCGCGCGCCTGGCGGCGGATGCTGGGCGACGCGTGCGGCAGTGCCGCCGTGGGTGTGCCCGGCTCGTGCGCGGGCATGGCGGCGGCCGGTGCCGGCGCGGCAGCGGCGCTGGTGGCCGGCGCAGCGGCAGCGGCGGCGGCAGGCGCCGCGGCAGCCGGAGCAGCAGCCGCAGCACCACCCGTGGCTCCCTTGAGCACGGCGATGGCCGTGCCCTTGGAAACCTTGTCGCCCACCTTGACCAGCAGGCGCTCGATGACCCCGGCGTGCGACGACGGGATCTCCATCGAGGCCTTGTCGCTTTCGACGGTGATCAGGCTCTGCTCGACCTTGACGGTGTCGCCCGGCTTGACGAAGAGCTCGATCACCGCGACCTCGGCGAAGTCGCCGATGTCGGGCACCAGCACCTCGACCGGGCCGCTGGCCGCAGCCGGCGCAGAGGCCGGGACGGCCGCCGGGGCTGCAGGCGCAGCCGCGGCAGGCGCCGGGGCTGCGGCTGCTGCAGCCGGTGCAGCAGCGGCTACAGCGCCGCCCGCGGCTTCGATCAGCAGCACCAGCGTGCCCTCGCTGACCTTGTCGCCGAGCTTGACCTTCAGCTCCTTGACCACGCCCGCGTGCGTGGATGGGATCTCCATCGACGCCTTGTCGGACTCCACCGTCAGCAGGCTCTGGTCGGCCGCGATGGTGTCGCCCGGCTTGACCATCAACTCGATCACTTCCACGTCCTTGAAGTCACCGATGTCCGGGACTTTTACTTCGACCAATGCCATGGCCTGTCTCCTTCTTGTCTTTATGCGTAGAGGGGATTGGTCTTGTCGGCATCGATGCCGTACTTGGCGATGGCCTCGGCCACCTTGGCCACCGGCACTGTGCCGTCATCGGCCAGTGCGCGCAGCGAGGCCACCACGATGTAGTGGCGGTTGATCTCGAAGTGCTCGCGCAGCTTGCTGCGGAAATCGCTGCGGCCGAAGCCGTCGGTGCCCAGCACGCGGAAGGTGCGACCCTTGGGCAGGAAGGGGCGGATCTGCTCGGCAAAGCTCTTCATGTAGTCGGTGGACGCCACCACCGGGCCGGCGTGCGGGCCCAGTTGCTGCGCCACGAAAGGCACGCGCGCCGCTTCCAGCGGGTGCAGCAGGTTCCAGCGGTCGCAGTCCTGGCCTTCGCGCGCCAGCTCGTTGAAGCTGGGGCAGCTCCAGACGTTGGCGGCCACGCCCCATTCGGCCTCGAGCAGCTTCTTGGCTTCCATGCTCTCGCGCAGGATGGTGCCGCTGCCCAGCAGGTTGACCCGAGGCGTCTTCTTGGCCCCCTCTTCCAGCAGGTACATGCCCTTGATGATCTGCTCTTCGGTGCCGGGCTTCAGGCCGGGCATCGGGTAGTTCTCATTCAGCAGCGTCAGGTAGTAGTAGACGTTGTCCTGCTTCTCGATCATGCGCTTGAGGCCGTGGTGGATGATCACCGCCACCTCGTGCGCGAAGGTCGGGTCGTAGGAAATGCAGTTCGGAATCGTCCCGGCCAGGATGTGGCTGTGGCCGTCCTCGTGCTGCAGGCCTTCGCCGTTGAGCGTCGTGCGGCCGCTGGTGCCGCCCAGCAGGAAGCCGCGCGCCTGCATGTCGCCCGCCGCCCAGGCCAGGTCGCCCACGCGCTGGAAGCCGAACATCGAGTAGTAGATGTAGAACGGCACCATGATGCGGTTGTTGGTCGAGTACGACGTCGCCGCGGCGATCCAGCTGGCCATGCCGCCGGCCTCGTTGATGCCTTCCTGCAGGATCTGGCCGTTGACCGTCTCCTTGTAGTACATCACCTGGTCCTTATCCACCGGCGTGTACTTCTGCCCCTCGGGGTTGTAAATGCCGATCTGGCGGAACAGCCCCTCCATGCCGAAGGTGCGCGCCTCGTCCACCAGGATGGGCACGACGCGCGGGCCCAGGGCCTGGTCGCGCAGCAGTTGCGTCAGGAAGCGCACGTAGGCCTGCGTGGTGCTGATCTCGCGGCCTTCGGCGGTGGGCTCGATCACGCTCTTGAACGTCTCGAGCGAGGGCACGGTGAAGCTCTCATCTGACCTGGCGCGGCGCTTGGGCAGGTAGCCGCCCATCGCCTCGCGCCGCTCTTGCAGGTAGCGCATCTCCGGCGTGTCGTCGGCCGGCTTGTAGAACGGGATCTTGGGCAGGTCGGCGTCGCTGATGGGAATGTTGAAGCGGTCGCGGAAGAACTTGATGTCCTCGTCGCTGAGCTTCTTGGCCTGGTGCGCTGTGTTCTTGCCTTCGCCGGCGCTGCCCATGCCCCAGCCCTTGACGGTCTTGACCAGCAGCACGGTGGGCTGACCCACGTGGTTGTTGGCGCGGTGGAAGGCGGCATAGACCTTGGCGGCGTCGTGGCCGCCGCGGCGCAGGTTCCAGACCTCCTTGTCGGTCATGCCGGCCACCATCTCCAGCGTGCGCGGGTCGCGGCCGAAGAAGTTCTTGCGCACGAAGGCGCCGTCGTTGGCCTTGAAGGCCTGGTAGTCGCCGTCC
>LNFM01006574.1_pt1 | contig 19019 bp, 25 predicted proteins | sample 596031 | NCBI WGS metagenome assembly LNFM01 (sample SAMN04254537, study PRJNA301005) | activated carbon metagenome | isolation source: dual media filters at the Ann Arbor, Michigan drinking water treatment plant | place: USA: Ann Arbor | reverse complement strand
GCGACCGCCTCGTCTCCCTCATCCTCTACGGCTCCGGAGCCCGCGGTGACGAAGATCAGTTCTCCGATCTCAACATCCTCTGCGTCCTCAACCGCCTCACTCCCCGCGAACTCGAACTCGCCGAACCCATCTTCCGCTGGTGGCGGTCGCTCGATAACCCCGCCCCCCTCCTCCTCACCCTCGACGAGGTAAACTCCTCCACCGACTGCTTCCCCATCGAGTTCCACGACATCCAAGAAGTACACCGCATCCTCGCCGGAACCGACATTGTGGCCACCCTCGCCATCGACGACGTCTTCTATCGCGGCCGCGTCGAGTTCGAAGTCCGTAGCAAACAGCTCCGCCTCCGCCAAAAAGCCGCCGGCGTCCTCCCGGACCCCGACTTGCTCACCAAGCTCATGTCCGAAAGCGTCTCCACCTTCCTCACCCTCGGCCGCCATGTCCTCCGCCTCGCCGGGCACCCCGCCCCCGCCTGCAAGCGCGAAATCGCCGCCGCCATGGAGAAAGCTTTAGGAATCGACCCCACGACGTTCTATACTTTGTTGGACCTCCGCGAAGGAAAAATCAAAGCCCGGAACGTCGACGCCAACGCCACTTTCAGCCTCTACCTACAACAAATCGAAACGCTGGTCGCCTCCGTCGACCGCCTGGAGAAATAAACCATGAAAATTGCTTTGATCATCGTCGGCATCCTCGTTGCCATCGGCCTCTTCTTCGGCATGTCCGTCGTCGGCACCCGCAACGAACTCGTCACCCAGAAGAACACCGTCGAAGGTGCCTTCGCCCAGGTCGACGTCGCCCTCCAGCGCCGCGCCGACCTCATCCCCAACCTCGTTGAAACCGTCAAAGGCTTCGCCTCGCAGGAGAAGGAAGTCATGGCCTCCGTCGCCAACGCCCGCGCCGCCCTCGGCGGAGCCCGCACCCCCGCCGAAAAGATTCAAGCCAACGGCCAGCTCGATGGCGCCCTCTCCCGCCTCCTCGTCGTCGTCGAAAACTATCCCCAGCTCAAGTCCGACGCCAACTTCATGCGCCTCCAGGACGAACTCGCCGGTACCGAGAACCGCATCGCCGTCGAACGGCGGAAGTATAATGAGACGGTCCAGAAGTACAATACGACCATCGAACTCTTCCCTAACAACATCGCCGCGTCCCTGTTCGGCTTCCAGCGTAACGACGCCTATTTCAAAACTGAACCCGACGCGCGCACCGCCCCTAAAGTGAACTTCGGAACCAAGTAAACCAATTCCATGCCAGAAACATTTCGTAATTACATCAACGGCGAGTGGGTCGACGGACCAACGTTCGAAAACCGCAACCCCGCCAACACCGACGAAGTCGTCGGTCTCTTTGTAAAGGGCACCGCCGCCGATGTCGACCGCGCCGCCGCCGCCGCCCAGGCCGCCTTCGCCAAGTGGAGCGCCATGCCCGGCCCCGCCCGCGGCGCCCTGCTCTTCAAAGTCGCCGATATCCTCGAAAAGAAGTTCGATCAGCTCGGCGAAGAGATGTGCCGCGAAGAAGGCAAAACCGTCCCGGAAGCCAAGGGCGAAGTCCGCCGCGCCATCAATATCTTCCGCTACTTCGGCAGCGAAGGCTCCCGCCTCCCCGGCCACCTCGTTCCCTCCGAACGCGACCGCGTCCACATGTTTGCCATCCGCAAGCCCATCGGCGTCGTCGGCCTCATCACGCCCTGGAACTTCCCCATCGCCATCCCGGCCTGGAAGCTCGCCCCCGCCCTCGTCTGCGGTAACACCGTCATTCTCAAACCCGCCAGCGTCGCCCCCCTCAGCGCCTGGCGCATCGTCGAAGCCTGTCATGAAGCCGGCATCCCCCCGGGCGTCGTCAACTTCATCGCCGGCAGCGGCGGCGCCATCGGCGGCGCCCTCGTCAACGCCAAGCCTGTCAAGGCCATCTCCTTCACCGGCTCTGTCGAAATCGGTAACTGGGTCCACACCGAAGGCTCGAAGCGCCACCTCCGCCTCCAGCTTGAAATGGGTGGCAAGAATCCGACCATCGTCCTCGCCGACTGCGACTTCAATTCCGCCGTCGAAAACGTCGTCAACGCGGCCTTCTTCTCCACCGGCCAGAAGTGTACCGCCACCAGCCGCGCCATCGTCGAAGCCCCCATCTACGATAAGTTCGTCGCCGCCCTCGTCGAACGCACCAAAAAGCTGAAAGTCGGCAACGGCATGGAAGCCGGCATCGACATCGGCCCCGCCGTCGACGAAGGCCAGCTCGAAACCGACCTCAAGTACATCGCCATCGGCCGGAAAGAGAACGGCGAACCCCTCTGCGGTGGCAACCGGCTCACCGGCGGCGCCTACGATAAGGGCTACTTCGTTGAACCCACCGTCTTCGCCGATGTGAAGGAAGGCGACACCCTCGCTACCGAAGAGGTCTTCGGCCCCGTCCTCGCCATCATGAAGGCGAACGACCCCGCCGATGCCCTCCGCATGGCCAACGCCACCGAGTTCGGTCTTTCGGCGTCGATTCAAACCACCAACATCTCCCGCGTGTTCGAGTTCGTCTACGGCTGCGAAGCGGGTTTGTTAACCGTCAACCTGCCCAGCGCCGGCGTCGAGTACCAGCTCCCCTTCGGCGGCACCAAGGACTCCAGCTTCGGCCCCAAGGAACAGGGACCGGCCGCCATGGACTTCTATTCCGACTACAAGACCATCTACCTGAAGTACTAAGTCAGCTACTCACCCATGAAACTCGGACAAATCAAATGGAATAACGAAGTGACCGCGGCGGTCTTCGACGGCGAAACGGCCCGTCCCATCCCCGGTCACACCCTCTACGACCTCATCCGCCGTTCCGAGGTCGAGAAGACGCCGCTCACGGAGCTCGCCTCCACCATGGCCGCCACCCACAAGGAAGCGGCCACGCCCATCATCCCGCTCTCGCCCAAAGAAGTGTGGGCGTGTGGCTGCACCTATGAGATGAGCGCCAGCTTCCGCGACGCGGAGCACAACACGCGCGAGGGGTTCTACCGTTACGTCTTCGACCCCGCCAACCGCCCCGAGGTGTTCTTCAAGGGCACGAGCCGCGTCTGTGTCGGCCCCAACGCCGGCATCGGCCTCCGCGCCGATTCGAAGTTCACGGCCCCGGAGCCGGAGCTTGCCGTCGTGTTGGGCTCGAACGGCCGCATCGTCGGCTACACGGTAGCGAACGATGTGTCGGCTTGGGACATTGAGAAGGAGAACCCGCTCTATCTCCCGCAGTCGAAGCAATACGCAGCCTGCTGCTCGCTGGGCCCCGTGATGGTGACTGCTGATGAGCTGACGGACCCGTACGCGATCGACATGACCTGCACGATCAAGCGCGGGGAGACGCAGACGTTTTATGGAGAGACCTCGACGGGCAAGCTCGGCCGCAAGATCGAGACGTTGATTGAGTACCTCCTCCGCTCGAACCCGGTCCCCTGCGGCAGCGTGCTGTTGACGGGAACCGGAATCATCGTGACCCAGGAATCCGCCCTGGCCGCCGGCGACGTGGTGACCATCACCGCCTCCGGCATTGGCGAACTGTCGAACCCCTGCGTTATCGTTTAACGCAAATCCAAAACCGAAAACAACAAAGGCCGTCCCACCAGCTTGTGGGGCGGCCTTTTCGTTTTGGTGAAAACCTCGCCAAGTATGGTTCATCCGTGTGAAACCGCAAGCGAGCCCAGTCGTGCCGATCCCCAATGTACCTCCCGCGAGGCATGGCAAAACTGGTTGGGAGGTGAGCAAGCAAAACAATTCAACGAAAATACGTCAATGGAAGCTATCCAGACCATGTCGAATGGCAAGCTCACATGAATGGTGTGTTGGCTGCCGTGATCCGATGCCGCATTCGCCCCTGCAACTGATTAGTTGCCGGTCCATCGCTTGACTAGAAAGTAAATCATGCCGACTGAGAGGCTTCTGCCCAACCGCACGAATTCTGCCTCCGTGAGGCCGATTGGATTGTGTGCGCCGGGACTCACAAACGTGAAGACACCGGCGATGCCCTTTTCCTCCTCAGCAGAAATTATTCCAGTGGTGCGAAGATGGGTGACCACCTGGCCCCATTTGGTCACGTCAAATCCGCGGGGATGGCTATTCGAGTGCCGAAGGGATATCTCGGTTGCCACCGTCTGAAGGGCCACGCGGGCATTGGTTAATGCGCCAACGAAGTTAGCCGGACTTCCACGGAAGTCTGAGGCGGACTGCTCGAGAAGTTGCTCAACATCCCCGGCCCGAGCTAGCCCAGACCTCTGCAACGCTTGCGCTAGCTCATCCTCTAACGCTTGGTGGCCTCCCAAGGTCGGCTCTGTTCGTGTCAATGCGCCATCGGTGAACAAATAACCGTCCAACTGGAGGCACATCTGTAGGTCCCGGCTGCGCTCTTCGTGAACGTACTTCGGACTTGCCAATCTGTACCAAGTGCGATGATTTCGCGCGAGTTCCTCAAGCACGCCTTCGATCACTTCAGGTAGATTTCTTTCCAGCCAAAATTCAATCTGAGGCGCGCGAACAATGTTAAGATGCCTCTGGTCATCCTCCGTCGGTGGAGTTGACAGACCCCGCTTCCTGAACAACTGATCAAGTTCCTCCCAGGTAAATTGAGAGAGGTACTGAGCCAAAGAAATTCGAGACCGCAACGTGAGCATCTAAAGAGGATATCTCTACCTAAGGGTCCCGCTGCATCAAACAGTCGGAGGCTCCATGAGCTGCGCCGAAAATGAGATCTCAACGTCGACAAGTCGGTTGTGCGGACTTTGCTTGACGGCTACAGTAAGGCTATTCTCGCTAGATGCGAGGCGCGGGCCGATAGGATCGAGGGTTCTCCAGCCATCGCATTAATGACCGCCATGGTCAGTCCCAAGTCGACGATCGCTTCCTGCATCGATGCTGTACCTTGCTTCGCAATCGAATCTTGTCCGATCTGAACGGATTCTTTATCGTTCATAAATCGAAATAGGCAACTTTAGAAGTGCCTAGTCAGAGGCTGCATTTGACTTTGAGGGAGCCCGGTGGAAGCACGTTTTAGGAAGAGGCAGGCGAAGGCAAGGAAATGCATGCCAGCGACGGTTTCCGGAAGCCGTTCGAAGTCCCGTACAAGGCGACGAAAACGGGTTGCCCAACCGAAGGTTCGCTCGACAACCCAGCGACGGGGAAGCAAGACAAACCCTTTCTTAGCGGTAGATAGCTTCACCACTTCCAATTGAATACCGTGTTGGCCGGCCGCCTCGGTGGCCGTTGGCCCCGTGTATCCCTGATCCACCCAAGCCAGTTCGACGTTCTCTCCAGTGACTTGCTGAACTTGTTCGGCGAGTACTCCGACTTGCGCCCGATCTTGCTCATCAGCCGACGTTACGTGCAGCCCCAGCAGGTGCCCCAGGGTGTCCACGGCAATATGAACTTTGCCTCCTTTGCGGCGTTTGGCGCCGTCGTAGCCGCTACGGGCGCCACTCTCCGGCGTCGCTTACAGGGTTCTGCTGGCCAGAATCACCGCTGTCGGTTGCGCCTTGCGTCCTTCCCGAAGGCGCAGCACTTCCCGCAGATCATGCACCATCTCCTCAAACACTTGGGCTTGTATCCATCGTTGCGTCTGCTGGTACACCACCTGCCAAGGCGGCAGATCATGCGGGATCATCCGCCACGGCGTTCCGCCTTTAGCCAGATACCGCAAGCCATTAAACACTTCCCGCTACGGATACAGCCGCTGTGGCGCGGCTTCCTCCACCAACGTCAAATAGGGCACCGCAAACGCCCATTCTTCATCGCTCACATCCGCCTGGTACCGCTTTCCTTCGCCGGGGGAGGCCATCCTTCGATGTTCTCAAAAATTAAAAACAGGCTCTAGATGCCGTCGCTTAGCTCCGGAAAGGGGGCGATGAAGTGGACTCCGTTGCAGGAGTCTTGGCCACAGTTTCTCTCGCCTGAGCCATGCGGATCGCGGACGTGAGCTTCTCCTCGATATCCCGCGGAAGGGACAATTCACTCGTGCTCAGGATCCGTCTAACCTCCCACCTGGTCCACCATCCATGCTTCCAGGAAACGGATACGATTAAGCCCTCGAGGGCCGCTATGAACTCAGAGTTCACGCATTCTTCAATGTCGGCCATTAGCGTTGCAGAACCGTTGTCCCCACGTTCAACGGCAAACTGCCGAAGTTGATTCAACCAAGGGATTAATAGATGCTTGGAGCGCAGCTTAAAACTCAGAACCGGGCTTGTCTCTGACATCGTAGTAACAGAGTCGTCATAACGCTTTGCCAGGCTATCAGCCGAGGTGATGAGCAATCCCGCGAGAACAGATTTTAGAAACAGCTCTGCTTCCGGCGAAAGCGTTAGAACTTTTGCAAGCATTTTCACGGCCCCAGGGATTGCGAGGGACAAATGTCTTATCTCTAGCAAAGCCTCCAAGGTCCTGCCCAAAGCCTTCTTGCCTTCACGTTTCTCGGCTCGCCATTGGCCGAACTGTGTAAGGGCCCAGCCAATTACTGTGCCTAGCAACGTTCCGACGCCGAGTTCTCTGATGATAGCTAAGACTGTATCAGGGTTCATGAATGGCACTATTATAGAACGCAGTGTAAGGGACGTCTGCTGAACGAGGCGCGTCTTCAATAGAGTCGCCTAGCATAGAGCTGAATTGCCCCCCCAGGCCACGTCTTCACCAGCCCGCCTAGCCCGATCAACGAAAACAGTTGAGCCCCGCCGAGAGATTGGCGCTTGCGGGCAGCCGTTCGTTAGTGGTTTACTTTTGAGTATAAGTATCACCGCGTCCGAGAAGGACGCGAGGCGAAATACGTGCGTTGTGGTTAACAAAACGATCTAAGGTTCTTGTGATGGCCCAGAAACAGTCGGCGCCCTCCAGTGGGGCTACGGTGCTAGAAACGATCCTTGATTGGTCCCTAGGTCGGCCTGTCTGGCAAGGTGATGCTTTACGCCGCATCATATCGAAGGGGAAACTCGATGCCGTCGACATAAAGGAACTTGTCGAACTCTGCAAGCAGGGGCGGGGAAGGCAGGGAAACACCACACCGCAACCGTTGGAAAAGTGTCATCTTCCCGCCAGTCCAGGGCAAGCGACTGCCATTTCGTTGGTATCTATATCGAATGTGGTAGGGGTTAATAATCTCGCTCATGATCAAATCTTGCACTTTGAGCCGAATGGTTTGACGGTAATATACGGGGACAATGGCGCTGGAAAATCCGGTTATGCTCGGATCCTGAAAAGGGCCTGCCGGGCGAGACATGCCGGAGAGATAGCGGCCAACATATATGCCAGCCAGCCCCCCTCCGGGCTAGCATCCGCAAAGATCGCTTATAGCATTGGCGGCATCCCTCAAAGCCCGGTGCAATGGGTGAACTCTGCAACTCCTCACAGTGTATTATCGGCCGTGAGCGTCTTCGACAGCGATTGCGCATCGGTCCACATAAATAAGAAGAACGAGGTAGCCTTTCGACCCTTTGGTCTTGACATTCCCGACGAGCTTGCGAATGCGTGCCAAGCAGTGAGGGACTCGCTGGCTGCTGAGCAATTGCAGCAAGAGCAATCGCGAAATCCAATCTTCAGTAGACCGTCCTGGAAAGAGAGTACCGCTGTCGGAAGAACCATCGCCGGATTAAAGCACGATACTGACCTTGAGAAAATCAAGGACCTGTCGACGCTTACTGACGAGGAGACGGCGCGGTTGGCCCGTCTTAAGGAAGATCTCTCAAAGAACCCGGCGAAAGCGGCAGCTGAGCAACTGTTGAAAGCCGATAACCTAAAGCGGCTCTTGAGTTGCCTTGAGGTAGTTGCGGAGAAGACTTCGGATGAAACTCTCTTGGTTACGCGTGCGTTGGCTAGTACGGCAAAGTTTAAGAGAGACGTGGCACGTCTCGCAGGGGCGGGGGCTTTCTCGAAAGACCCTCTCGAAGGCATAGGCGGTTCTGTGTGGCGTTCGCTCTGGGAAGCCGCCAGGCGGTACTCTACAGAGATCGCGTACCCGGGCTCGCCGTTTCCGCCCAATACTGCCGAGATGCTCTGTCTTCTTTGCCAACAGCCACTGCAGCCGGAAGCGTTTGATCGAATGGGACGATTCGAAAGATTCATAAAGGACGATTCGGAAAAGCAGGCGCAGGCCGCAGAGCGGGATCTTGAGATAGGTATAGAGGCGATTACGTCCTTGGAGATCTCCACGTTAAGCCAGAAGGCGAACCTACAGGAGCTCCAACTTCAGAGTGAAGATATCGCACGGAGGGCTCGTCGGTTTTTTGCTACCTGCAGACTACGCCGATACGTGCTGATGAGATCGCTTAATGCAGACGAACAGTTTGCTTTGCGCCCCATCCAGAATGATCCCCGCGCAGATATTGCGAAGGTCGAGTCCACTATCCGTGCCTATGCCGCCGAGCTGCAAAGAACGTCCGCCGTCGATGAGCGGAAGAGACTCGAGATTGATCTGGCGGAACTAAGCGATCGGTTCTTACTCGGCGCAATCATTCAGACGGTTCAGGAAGAGATCGAGCGGCTAAAGACTATCCGGTTTCTGGAGCAATGCGCCGCCGACACCGTTACAACCGCCATCACTAAGCTGGGCAATGACATCGCCGATACCGTTATCACGCCCAAGCTAAAGGATCGGTTCCAAGAAGAGATCGTGAAGCTAGCCGCTGATAAAGTTCGCGTTGAGATGCTCCGGTCCGGTGGAAAACATGGATCTCCGCAGTACCAAGTCCGAATCCTTGCCAGGCCTAATGCAATGGTCGGCGAGGTCCTCAGCGAAGGCGAGCAGACTTGTGTCGCACTCGCTTCGTTCCTGACGGAACTTGCCACGGCGATGCACCAGTCCACTCTCGTGTTTGACGATCCTGTGACATCTCTTGATCACAAGTGGAGGAAGCAAGTGGCAAAGCGACTGGTGGAGGAAGCACAGCATCGCCAAATCATTGTGTTTACGCATGACCTCATTTTTGTCACCGACCTAGAAGATCTTGCGGCTCAGGAAAAGCGACCGACGAAACTGATCACCGTGTCGCGCGGGCAGGCAGGCGCAGGGATGGTCAGCGAGGGACTACCTTGGAAGGGTAAGAGTGTTGAGGATCGCCTCGATAAGCTGGAGAAAAAGGCTCGCGAAGCGAAGAGGTTGTACGACAACGACGAGGACGACAGATACAACGAGCAAGCAGGCGACATCTACAGCGACTTGAGAAGTTCTTGGGAGCGCGCTTTAGAGGAAATAGTGTTCTTCCGCGTTGTGCAGCGGCACCGAGATTTCATCGACACCAAGAATCTAAGGAAAGTAACTGTTTTAGATGATACTGACTGCGACACCTTTCATGCTGGCTTCAAAAGGTGCTGCGATATCACCGACGCTCACGACAAATCGATGGGACGGAATGCTCCGGCACCGCCGCCAAACGATATGGCGCAAGATATCCTGATCCTAAGGGCGTGGGTCCAGACTCTGCGATTAAGACAGAAGGACATTAAGTAACGTAAGAAGAGCGAGACCTTGCCCAAGGATCTGTCCCCGGCGTTCCCAGAGATGATGGCGATTTCCCCAGGAACCTTGGCTACAGGACGGCTTTCGCTGAGGCATGCCTCCCTTGCTGACAACAACACGCTGACTTTATCAGTAGTTGGGGAACCACTTCCAGGCGCTCTTCAAGCTCGAAACCCAAACGCCAAAGAGTGGCCGTCGACAAAGGCCAGCTTGAAACCGATATCTACTGCATCGCCATCGGCCGACAGAAAAACGGCGAACCGCTCTTCGGGCACTATCATCAAGCTATAATCAATGGAGACTCCCAAGAACTCTTCAAAATCAAACGGAGTCAGAAAGAGCACAATTGCCGAAGGCATCGAGGGGATGGATTGTGCCTTGGACGGAGTCTAAAAGAAATCATTTTGCAATCGCTCCGAAATATGAACGATCAAAAGGTTCCAGAATCGAACAAATCGGATGGCGGATGGTACTTGGCCGATCTAATCGTCGAAATGACCGTTGGCGACCAACCCTTGCGTGCCGTTCATGTTAATTCGGTTCTGGTCAGGGCGCAAAATGCCGATGAGGCTTACAAGTTAAGTATCGCTCTAGGGCGGGACGTCGATGATGAGGACGTTAATCCGGCCGGCGAGGTCGTTACTACGCGGTTTGTCGGCTTAAAGGAGTTATCTTACATTGATACGGTTCTGGAGCATGGAACTGAAATTTGTTATCGGGAGACTTTTCACCCAGTCGATGGAGACGTTCAATTTCCTATCCGACCTCGCGAGGAATTGGACGTATTCTTGGCCCGGGACTCCTTTATCAAGAAGCCGATCGACTATAGTTCAGACCGAATAGTGGCCGAGGCGCTAGCCCTAATAGCGGCACGAAAGCGGGACTCGGGTGGTTCTTGAGTGAGTATGTGCGCCCGATCAGTTATCGAACCTGGACTCAGGACATACAGGATGGATATCTGTCGAGGGTGTGACGGTGCAGAGAAACTGGGTGTGGCGCAGTAGGCGTCAGTCCTCAAGGGTAGCGGCTCCGCCCATTCACACCACCTTGTGAGTTCTTGCACAATTCGATAGTCCGGGGGCGGTTGCAGCAATCGAAGCAAGGAACTGTTCCAGGGTCCGCATCTGAGTTGACGTTAAACCAGATCAAGGCGGATTTCGCGGCCCACGGCGGTAGCAGCCTTTTGCAGTGTGCTGAGCGTTACGGCGTCATTGTCCGGATCGAACAGGCGATCCAGCGAGGCGCGGCTGGTGTGCATCCGCTTGGCCATCTCGGTCTTGGACACATTCTGTTCCTTCATCGCGGCTTCCACCTGGCGCGCCAAGACGCGCTTGATGGCAATTGAAGAGGTCTCTTCGTATATGCCTTCCCCGCGGCGCCAGCTATCGAAGGACGATCCAATGTTTTTCTTTTTCATCGTAGGTCTCCTTTCATTCGCTTCAGCGCCAAGTCCAAATCCTGCTTTGGTGTTTTCTGACTCTCTTTGATGAAGGCGTGCAACAGCACCATCTGTTCATCGATAACGCAGAATATAACGCGGGAGATCCGGCTATGCGGCAAGCTGCTCCTCACTTCCTACAGGGCGTTGCCGAGCGGGCGGACCAATGGCATTCCGATCAGCCAGGAAAACTCTACATCCTTGATGTCTTTCCCAAGGATCTTGCGGTCTGCCAGGTCAAGACGCCGGATTTGAAGAGTATCGATCCGGCTCTCTTTTCTTGAGATGGACGGGCGCGATCTGGCGCCACAGAAGAGGTCCATGGCAGAAAAGATCCCGAGCCCCAAACTGTACACGTTCCTATTGGCAAGCATCAAGCGGCGCATCCGATTCCCACAGAGGAAAGGTTTTTCCAGAACAAACCTCCTTTACTTGCGTACGTTGTCGGAGGCAGGGTCAAAAGAAGCAATTGTGCAGCAGCCTGCTGCACAATTGCCCTGGTTCCAAAACTGCAGCCTCTGCGACAAAGCCGGTCTGGATTCCGCGACGGAGAGAACGGAGAGTTCGGCGTAGCTGGCGATTCGGACTGCGCACGCCCTCCGGGAGGAGGTGGCGAAGTCTTCGACACCGACAATGGAAGTTGACGGTTGTGTCATTTGCCTTTCTTCCACCGTCGCAACAGGTCGGCAGGCGAGAGGATCGGTGTGCTTTGGTGCCGCTTCAGACCGAGCAGATGCTGATCGCCGGTGACCAGATAGTGCGCTTGTCCGGCTTCCGCAATCGCCAGCAAGTAATTATCGTCAGGATCGGGCGAACGGGCAGCGACTCTACCAAAATAGCGACATCCCGAAGGCGGTTGACCAATCGCCCAGCGAGCGCCGGGGAAAGAAGCGCCCGAATTTTCGGGTAGCGAGTCACCCGAGTGATCTCGTCCAGTTGTTCCGCTACGGTCAGAATCGCAATCTTCCGGCTGAGCCAGAGCGCATAGATCTCCGCGGACGGCGACACCGGTGAAATGAGGGCGCTCAGCAACACGTTGGTATCAAGAACCAGCCGCTTCATTTCCGCGAACGAACTTTGCGCTCGCGCCGCTTCTCGTCCTGAACACTGAGTGCGGCTTCGTTGAGCAGGTTGTCGAGCTCCTCAACGGGAACGGCTGCGAACGCTTCGCGCACTTCGCCAACGGTTTGATCGAACAACCGCCGTTTAACGGCGTCCTCGATGAACGCCGAGATCGCGCCCTTCTTCAATCCCTGCGAGCCAAGATGCGAGCGCAGAGCGAGATCAGTTTCCTTGGACCAACTGATGGTGAGGCGAGTACCGGAGGCTGTAGGCATGGATGCACCTGCGCGGATAGTCGTATATCCACTTTTCAGTATAGGCCCGTGGGTGACGTCTCCTTCCGGGTCTCGTTGCCCCTCAGAAACAACAGGATCATCAACAACTGACCATCGCGGGTCACCGGCGCCTCTCCGGTGGAAGCGGTTGTGCAGCAGCCTGTCGGACCGTTATCGTGGTTTCAAAGAAGCATCAGTTGCCCACCAAGCAGCCGTACGCCGCTCCCTTGACCGTTCGACAAATGCCCCCAATCTGTTTCAGGCCCGACTCCTAAAAGTACGCACTATACCCTGCAACTGCCCACTCGTTTCCTCGGCGCTGGACTGTAATCGCACCTTCCCCCGTCAGTTCGTACTCAGGACCTCCCCCATGCTTCGTGAGCTTGAAGTAGAGCGTAGCGTCGTCGCCCTCGTCCTCTCGGTAGGCCAGTTTCCAGTTGGACACGCGATGATGGAGCAGCGCTGGCTCGCAAAGATCGAGGGTGGCCTTACAGTTCTTGTCGCGCAGACCTTGAAGGAAAGCCTCAGCGGCATTCTCGGGAGCCTTGTCGCGAAGGGGATTCCAAAACACTAGGCGAGTTGTCTTTACGTGCCAGTCGCCACAGGCGCAATCCCATTCACCAAAGCTACTGACAATGATCGACTTCCTTGCCATCACTCTGTAGGTAGGTGCAGCAAGAATGGCCAGACTGAGAAAGACCAGCCAAGGCTTCAGCCACTGGAACATCGTCCGCCCTCCTCAATTGAATGGTACGAATTCGCTAAGCTTCGCGGCCAAGCAAGGCGCGCAACTGGCGAATCAGCATCGGCAAGTCGCGGCTCACCGTTTCCCAGACGAACTCCGGTTCTACGTCGAAATAGGCGTGGATAAGTCGATTTCGCATTCCAACAATATCCCGCCACGGAACAGCAGGGGCAGTGTCCCTCACAGTAGCCGACACCTTGTTCGCCGCCTCACCGATGATCTCGATATCTTTCATCACAGCCAACAACGAGGTCCGCGAGCGAGTTTGGGCAATCAGGATAGCCTCCTCTGCTGCCTCCAGCATGTGCAGGAGACGGATTCGGTCAGCTTCGTTCATATTGCGGCACGGCTGTGGCGAAAACCTCGTTGCGGAAGTAGCGGCTGAGCTCGTTTGCGGTCCGAAGGTCGACCTTGCGATGCAGCAAGTCCGACAACTCCCGCTCCAGCCGGGCCATCGTCAGCAACGTGGGCCGAGCGTCGGCTTCGAACTCAACGAGCATATCCACATCGCTCTCGGCCCGAAATCGTGGGGTCATCACAGAGCCAAAGAACGAAAGCTTGCGGATCTGATTCCGGCGGCAGAACTCAGCAATTTGCTCACTGGGGACGGCGATGGGTAGAACAGGCATCGAACAGGCTCCGAAGCCCAGTATGCCATGGCGGTTCGTCGGGTGTGCGTCGTTGCAGGACAGGAAATACGCAACCGGCAACGAAAGCCTGGCCGCCATGGCCCAGATTAACTGAGTGTCGACCAGATCTTACCCGACCTGGTTCGGCCGGCTCCTGCGGATGGACTCAAGGAAAGGGCCGGGAAGCCGTTGAAGAGTGTAGGTCCCGCCGTCGACGGATTCTGGAACTCGTTGGATGCGCCGACTCCGGCAACGGGCCTGCTGAAAGACAAAAGCGCTTTCGCCGATGTCTGCCCCAGGAATCACTCCAGGAGTCAATTTTGCAGCAGCCTGCTGCAAAATTGCACTGGTTCCGTAACTACATGACTCTTGTCCCTCCGCTTCTGTTTCTGCGCCAGTGGGGATCGCCGCCGAGGCAACCGGCGACACGGTGTACTGGAAAAGAATTCATTGATGGAAATGCCCATCATCTGATACCACAGAGAGCCAGTGAAAGATCAGTTGCCCACAACGCAGTCGTACGCCGTTCTCCTGACGAGCATCAAGGAGCGGATTCAAACGGCCCAAGTGCGAGCGGCCGTGGCCGTCAACCGGGAGTTGGTGCTCCTCTACTGGGGGATCGGTCGGGAAATTCTGGCACGGCAGGAGCAGGAAGGCTAGGGAAGAACGTCATCCCACGCCTCTCCAAGGATCTATCCTCGGAGTCCCCGGAGAGGAAGGGCCTTTCCCCCCGGAATCTTGGCTATATGAAGGCTTTTGCGGAGGCATGGCCAGATGAGGCAATTTTGCAAGAGGCTCTTGCAAAACTCACCTGGTTCCACAACCTCACCCTTCTGGAGAAGATACAGACCCAGCAAGAGCGGCTCTGGTACGCCCGTGCAGCCATCGAGCACGGCTGGAGCCGGAATGTCCTGGTGATCCATATTTGCGGACGTAGTAGGAGCGTGGCCGGGGATGAATTTTTGCAACAGCCTGTTGCACAATTGCCGTAGGCCCCCAAAATTCGGCTCCTGAGGCAGTCATGTCCCTTTCAGGGCTCCATCCCACACCACTTCTTTGAAGCACTTGGGGCGGCTTGGCTCCCGCCCCTTGAGGCAGCATTTTAGCGGTAAGCGTCTCTCCGATCGCGGACGCCAAGCACCTCGATGGCGTTCTCGCCCCTGGGTTTGAAGAAGAGCCGATAGTCGCCACAACGGAGGCGGAAATCCGCAAGAGGTGGCTTCAGCTTCTTGACGTCGCCGATACGGCTGGAGAGGTAACGGTCCAGACAGTAAAGAATCTGCATGGCGGTCTCACGGTCGAAAGCGCGAAGGTCCGTGCGGGCTTCCGGCGACCAGATGACAGCGATGCGGTCAGGAGTGTCGTTCTGCCTCACTGGCTCAGGCCAAACTCACGGAGAATCTCCTCGTGGGAAATGCCTTCGCCACGCGCCAGCGAAGCATGTGCGCGGTCCAGCGCGGCGGCGGTTTCTGCCGTCGTCTCCTCGTCCTCTACGGGTGCCTTCGAGAGCAAATGCAGCAGCGGTTCTTGTCCCGTGGCCAACACTTCGAGAAGCTGGGCAACGGCGGTGAACTGATCCGGCGCCAGCCGGTCGAGCAACTGATGAGCTTGTTCTCTATCCATGGTCTCCTCTCCCTCGTGATTCAGGCGTGGCCTGCGGTCACTCATGTCCTATTAATAGAAAATCTGATCAAGGGTCGAACCTATATCGCCCGCTCCGCCGCGTTGCGAACGCAAGGTCAAGGGGACTGGTTTCGCGCCGCAGCAGATCAAGCGCCTCCAGCTCTATCGGTTGGTCAGTCAACGACAGCAATCATGGAACTTGCCCCTAGTTCCAAGATAGCGGATACCTCACCGGCGCGGGGAGCCACAACCCCGCGCCAGGCACCGGCCGCGCTATCGCGGTAGGCGAGGGCCGCCGTAGCGTTAGGCCAGACTCCGGAGGAACTCCTGCCCCATCATCGTGGCCACTAGCCGAGAAAGGGCGGCGTCCCGGCGGGGCATCGAACCCCACCGCGCCGCCCTCGGGCCGCCGCTCCGGCGCGCCTCCCCACGTGCCCGCTCCCAGGCCCCTCGAATTCGTCCGATTCGCTAAGAAACCACCCCCCGCCGCTCACGCGGTCACGAGGCATTCGAAAATGTTTTCTCCGTCGCCGTCGTTGAAGGGAAACCACTTAGCGCCCCTTCTGCCCTCCCCCGTCCGCCAAATCCCTTGCCCCCGCGGGCTACGGTTTGGACAAAGGCACTCTTCTTCATCAGCCAAATGAAGAGAGCGCCTTTTCCATTTCTAACGGAGAATTCGAATGTCGAAAAAGGAACTAACCGAAGAGCAAAAGCAGCGCCGCGCCGAAACCGCCCGTCGCAACGGAGCCAAAAGCAAAGGGCCCGTCACCCCGGAAGGCAAATACCGCAGTTCCCTGAATGCGATCGCCACCGGGGGCCACACCAATTTGCACAAAGAGGATCTGCCACCGTTCTTTTTCCTGCTCTCGACCGACGATCGGACCTCCTATATTCGCTCCTTCCAAAGTCTGCTCGCCAATTCAAACCCAAGTCGGAATTCGAACTCAGCCTGGTTCGGCGCATGGCCGTCGCCCTGTTCCAACACGATCGGCTCACCACCTTGGGCACCGAAGCGATGCAGCGCGAAATCGATTCCGTCGTCCGCGAATTCCCGGCGCTGGGCCTCTCCGAACACTTCTTTGAGGGGCAAAAACGCGCCATCTATGAAAAGGAGCTCCAACGGTTTGTCGCCCGCAGCCAGCGGCAGCACCAAGCCGCGTTCAACGGGTTTCTAAAAACGCTGCTCCTCGTCCAAAAGCACTTTCCCATGAATCCAGCCGAGCCGATTGATGTCAGCGCCGACGCGACTCAAATTGACGACGAACTGCCGACTCCAGAAATTGTCGAGCACATCCTCACGCTAGCCGAAAGAGCGAAAAAGGAACCCAGCTTTAAACTCCCGGAATATGTCCTTACTGTGTTGACAAACAAGAACTTAATGGATCTGGTGGCTCCTGATTATGACCCGGGAGATTTGCTCAAACGCTATGGGCTCTCGCAATATCCCAAGGCCGCTTAGGGGCGCGGCTTCATCCCGGCGATCTTCTCGTTGCGCAAATACTCATACCGGTTGATCCAAACCCCGTGCTGGGACGCTGCCCGGCCCACCTGTAGCCGGCGCAAAAAGTCCTTCACCGGTCCATACCCATGCACAAACGAGTAAACGGGCGTTTCGCCCGCCATCCGCTGCGCGTCCCGGATCTTCAACGCCTGCACCTGCTCGCCCACCGGATGCTCCTCCTCCGGTTCCGGATACTTGAACTGGTCGAGCCGCGTAAAGTACGGCGGATCCTGAATCCCCAACCAATTGCTTAGCGCCCGCACCAGCAGCTCCTCGTCCAATGACGGATTATTCCGCTTCAGCTGCTCGCCATAAAACCGGAAAATCACCGGCCAATGCATCGTATACAACTTCACGTGAAACGCCGTGGCCACCGTCCGGAAATCGAACCCGCTCACCGTCGTGAACGGCGGCGGAAACGTCCCGAAAACCAGCGCTACCCGCGCCGGCAACGTCTCCCGTAGTTTCTGCGCCAATTCGCCCGATAGCCGTGCCTTGCACCGCAGCCAATCGCCCAACCCCGGCTGGTCCACCAGCGCCTGCAGCAGCGGGCCCCGGCCGCCATCATCCGTCAACCAACGCTCCAAATGCTTGTTGGTCAGTCCCCCGTGCAACAACCGGTACAGCGCCTGCGCCTCCCGCTGCATCCGCTCAAAATCGAACCCACCAAGCTTCGCCAACTGTGGGTTGAAGTCCAAGAAAACGTCGTCCAGCATGTACGGCGGATACTCCGGCCAGTCGTAGCGGATGCCGTCGATCTCCGGGTACGCCCGCAGCAGGTCTCGTGTCAGCGCGAGCGTATAGTTCGTGATGTGCGGGCTCGCCAGGCTCCCGTTGTTGGCAAACCGCCGCGGCGGAACCCGCCCGTCCGGCAGTCGCGGCTTATCCTCGTCCATCGGACCGCCAAACTGCACCCGGTACCCCGGAGGAATCGCGGCCTGAATCTGTAGGTACACCTGGATATGCTTCGCCTGCGCCGCCCGGATGAACTTCGTGATGATGCCGCCCTCGCGCTCCGTCAGCCCGTCCGCCGCCGCTGGCTGATACCGCAGCCCCGCATAGAGCTTCTTGTCCGGCACAAAGCTCGGCGCCGTCCGCACGAACAGCTCCCGCTTGCCCCACAACGGCCGGTCCAGCAGCCGCACCGAACCCGCACCCGCGTCGATAGGCGGCTCCCGGCTTCCCGTCTTCTCGTCCGCCGGCTCCATCACGTACGGAGACGTCGCCACCTGCGTCACCCCCGCCGCCGTCAACCGGTCTAAAATCGCCTCGATCCCTTCGTTCTGGATCGACTCCGGCATCACCGTCACGCCCGTCGTCATCTATAAGCTCCTGATCCGCAGCTCGCGGAACTCCACCGTCGCCTTCTCCAAATGAATCTGCAGGCCCACCTGCCCGCGCCCCGCCGGCACGTCGCCCGCTGCCGCCAACATCCCGTTGAACCACACCCGGCACCGCGTCCCTTCGACACAAACCCGCAGCAGGATCCAAACCCCTTCATGGTCAAACGGGATCGTACTCCGCACCCGCCCATAAATGCTACCCGTCGGGTACACCGCCTCCGGCGGCGAGAAGATCTGCACCTCCCAGCCCCGGTCTTTTGCCTTGTCCGGCGACCCCCGGAAGAAGATCCCCGCGTTCACATGGTTCTGCGTCCGCACCGCCACCTGTAGCTCGCAGTCTTCGTACAGCCCCGGCGCATACAGAATCCCGTGGCCATCCGTTCCCACAATGGCCCCATCCCGCACAAACCACGTCCCGCCGTCCCGTAACCGCCACTCGTCGATCGACTCATACCGGTCCCATCGCACCCGCCCCGGCAACTCCTCAATCGCCATCGCCCGCACCTCAAACGGATGGCCCAACTTCGCGAAGCGGATAAACCCCGTCGGGTGCCCTTCCACGGTCGTATCCTGCAGCGACTCCCCGTCGATCACCACCCGCAGCCGTTCCCCGTCGAGCGTCACTTCGGCCTTGTGCCATTGTCCAAAGCCCGGCGGCAGTAGCTTCCGCGGCGCCGTCCGCCCCGCCACCGCCCCCGTCACATTCGCCGTCAGCTTGCCATGAAAGTCATGCGCCAGTTGCACCGGCACCCCGGAAAGATCCGGCCTTCCCCATCGCGGCGCCCGCAAGAGCAGTAGCGTTTCGCACCATTGCGCCAGCTTGTACTCGAAGGTCAATCGGAAGTTCTCATACTCCCGCTCTGGATCGAACGCCATCCGGTCCATCATACTGGTATATACATGGGTGTTGTCCTCTCCGCTTCGGCGGTCTCCAAACGCTTTGG
>LNFM01006573.1_pt1 | contig 19023 bp, 17 predicted proteins | sample 596031 | NCBI WGS metagenome assembly LNFM01 (sample SAMN04254537, study PRJNA301005) | activated carbon metagenome | isolation source: dual media filters at the Ann Arbor, Michigan drinking water treatment plant | place: USA: Ann Arbor | reverse complement strand
CCAAAACGATTTGGGCCTGATTAAGAACCTGCGGTCCGCGGCGTATTGGTCGGGCACCGAGGTTGATGCCAATCGCGCGTTGATGTTCATCACCATCGACGGTTACCAGGGCGACAGCTTAAAGTACGACTCTGTCTTTGCCTGGGCTGTGCGCCCCGGCGATGTCGCCAGCGTGCCGGTGCCCGGGACGTTGGCGCTGCTGGGGTTGGGCTTGGGGTTGATCGGTGTCGGTCGCGCGCGCGGGCGTCGGTGATTCGCTTATTCGAGTGATTCGACCCTTTGGGGGGTGCGGGGGGTGTCCCCGCTGCCGTCGTTCTGGTTTCCTGAAGAAGTACGCATACGTTCTCATCGCGGCGCTGCGCCGATCAGAGTTTCCCGATGCGATACACGGCGACGCGTAACGGAACGGCCATGATCGGCGTGGATCCGGCCCCTTCCGAGGTCTTGCCACCTTGCGAAATGAAAGCACCCCATCGTCCGTTTGCATGATGACCGCACGCGATGCCGCACCTACAGTCCCGGTTGACTGTTTCATGCAGTTTGATTGCACCAAGTGACTTACAAGATACCCAAGGAGCCGCCGATGCCACACCAAGCCCTCGTCAAACTATCCCGTCTCGCCTGTGCTGTCGCCGTAGCACTGGCCTTGGCACCTGCGTACGCCCAGGTCACTTCCTCCGGTGACGTTTTTCCGGTCATCCCTGGCGACGGCAACTTCGGCGACAACACGACGCTCATCATCGGTAATACGACGACGGGCAGCGTGAGCGTGATCAGCGGAGCAACGTTGATCGGCGGCTCGATCAATATCGGTGAGGGAGCAAACGGTGTCGGGTCGCTCTCCGTTTCTGGGACTGACTCGACCGTCACGTCGAAGAACCGCGTCCGCGTCGGGCGTAATGGCACCGGTACGTTACAGATCGACAATGGAGCGAAGGTATCTTCCATCGGCGGCAACGGAACGAGCATGCTGATCGCCGAGTTCGCCGGAAGCGTGGGCACGGTCAACGTTGCGGGTGGAAGCCTGTTCGTCGATCGTTCTGACAGTTCTCCCTTCCTCGGGGTGGGATATCGGGGCACAGGCTCGCTCAATGTCACCGGTGGCGGTCGGGTGACGCTCGGCACATCGACGACGGGGCTAGGGCAGGAGATTGGCGGCAGCTTTATGGTCGGCGGCGGTGGCTTTACTTTCGGGCCCGTCCCAGCGGCGAATGGTAACGTGCTCGTCTCCGGGAGCGGTTCTACTCTCGATGTCCTGGGCAGTCAGGGCTTCGTGAACGTCGGACGGATGGGGGCCGGCACCACGGGTACGCTCACCGTGCAGGACGGTGGCACCGTGTTCACGAACTATGGCTTGTACGTCGGCCGGGGCCGTGACACCGAAGTCGGCTTCGGCGCTTCCGGAACGGTCATCGTCGACGGCGCGAACTCCTTGGTGGAGGTAAAGGGTTTTCGGGAGTGCTGCGCGGCGGCAGGCAATTTGGGGAATGGCGCGTTCGTCAACTTGGGGCGCGACGACGGAGTGGGCGTCATCACGGTCCGCAACGGCGCACTCATGCGACTCGATTCGCGCGGTGCACCGGGGGACGCCGGAGGCATCACCATTGGGGTTCATGCCCTTTCGACCGGCACCTTGAACATCGAGAGCGGCGGGCGCCTAGAACTGCTGAGCGACTCCGCCACGGATGCGTTCGGGATGACGATCGGCAGGCTGGGCGCCGGTACGTTGAACGTCACGAGTGGTGGTCAACTGTTGATCTCGAACACCGGGGCCGGCGGGGTCGGCATGCCGTTCGGCGGCAATGAGGGATCCCAAGCTGGCGGTACGTTCTCCGGCCTGATCTCCGGTGCTGGAACCATCGTGACTGTGCAGGGCGTGGATGCGGATATCGCAGTCGGCAATTACGCAGGAAGCTCTGGAACCGTCACCATCGAGGCAGGCGCCACCGTCAACCCCGGAAATCGTCTCTCCGTGGCGCCGAACCCTGGTGCCAATGGCAATCTCATCGTGCGCGGTGCAGGCACGACGATCAACCTGAAGACCCGTGACGGGGACACATTCGGCGCCGGCATGAGTATCGGCCGCAGTGGTACGGGGACCGCGGTCATCAGCGACGGCGCTGTCGTGAACGTCGACGCGGCAGGAGTCGCGCTGCGGCTAACCACCAACGTCGGCGGGACGGGCACGGGTTCGGGCGGCACGGGTTCGTTCACCCTCACTGGGGCTGACACTCGCTACAACGTCACTGGCGCATCGAGTTCCCTAGTCATCGGGCGGGACGATGGCGGAAGTACGCCGAGCACGGGCACCATGACCATCTCCGATGGCGCGCAGATGAACTTTTCGAGTAATGGCTCGGCGGGCATCGGGCATAGCGTGGGTAGCAGCGGTACGCTTCATGTGATCGGTGAAGGTTCGCGACTCAACATGGGGGCCTTTATCGGGGTCGGCCGCAGCTTCAACGACACCTCGGGCGGCACTGGCCTGCTCAACGTCGCATCGGGTGGGGCCGTTCAGGCCACGACCATCAGCGTCGGTACGACCGGCACGATTACCGGTGACGGCACGTTGGAGGGTAGCGTAGTGAGCCTGGGCCAGATTCTGCCCGGAAATTCGCCCGGGGCGTTGACGATCACTGGCGATCTTACGCTCGGTGACAGCAGCACCCTGATGCTCGAAATCGCGGGAAGTTCGCTCGGACAATTCGATCGCATCCTGATCGGCGGCGCGCTTCATGCGGACGGTACGCTCAAGATCGTGCGCAGCGGTAGCTATACACCTGAATTCGGGGATGCAATGACCATACTGACGTTCGGAAGTATCACAGGGAATTTTGACGCTGTTGTCTTCGAGGGCTTCAACGCCGGCGTGCCGCTCTCGGCGAATTTCTCAACCGGGTCGCTACAGGTGGCTGCCGTACCCGAGCCGCACGAGTGGCTGATGGTGATTTCGGGACTCGTCTTGGTGAGGCTCGTAGCGCGACGCCGACGGGCCGAGACAACGCGCACTGCGACTGCAATGCACTAGGTCTATGGTTCTTTGTGGAGAAGACTGTGATGGCTAGGAAGATAGGGCCCGGCGGGACGCAGTTCGAGCGACTCGCAAAGTGTACCTGCGCGATTCTGACGATCGCCGGGTTCATCGTCCCCGATCCCACATATGCGGCCTTGGCCGGGTCGTCGCAATTGACGCCTGGATACTCCGCACGGGATATCCTCCAACAGAGCCCTGCGAGTCCCTCGGGGAACTATTGGATCGACCCGAACCTTGGCAGCACCGCCGATGCATCTGAGGTCTTCGCGGATATGGTGACGGCCGGAGGTGGCTGGACGCTTGCACATGACGCAAACAATACTCGGCCCGATCTGGACTTCAATCCGGGGGCGATCAATATTCTGGCAATTCAGCAGGTGGCCCAGGTTCTTCTCGTCGGCAATGGACTTACGGCGTACTTCAGCGGAAATTGGAATCAGGTTCTACCCAGCAGCGGTTGGACGAGCATTGTCGGAACGCCCACATCACTTTTTAGCCAGCCATTCAGTGTTGCTCTCAATGGCGACTACAGCGTCTTTGTGCGGGAAACAACGACAATCACTTATCCAACGCCTCAGCCTGCTAGAGTCCCTCTGCCCGGTACGGTAGTCCTATTGGCGATTGGCGGCCTTGCTGCAGCGGTCGCTAGACGCCGACTTTTTTGACATCTTCGCGGCCTGATCGCAAGGGTCGCCACGACAGTGGAGCATGCCCGGATGATACGTACCCCCATTTGCGACATGCTCGGAATTAGATACCCGGTCGTGCAGGGTGGTATGGGCTCGGCAACTTCGCCCGGGCTGGTTGCGGCAGTGTCGAACGCGGGCGGATTCGGCACGCTGGGGACGACGGCCCTACGCGGGGAGCAGATCGCCGACGCAGCGCGCGCCATCCGCGAAGCGACCGACCAACCCTTCGGGATCAATCATCTACTGTTCAGGCTGAAGGAGGCGGACTTCGCCGTCACACTGGCAACGCGACCGGCCGTGGTCGCATTCGCGTGGCCCGATCCCGAGCAGGATCTGCGCGTCTTCTTCTCCCGTGCACACGATGCGGGCGCCAAGGTGATGTTCATGGCGCCGACGGTTCAGGACGCCGTCAGGGGTGCCGAAGCAGGCGCGGACGTCATCATCGCGCAGGGCTCCGAGGGTGGTGGGCATGTGGGGCAAATCGCCACGCTGGTCATCGTGCCCATGGTGGTGACTGCCGTGGCGCCCATTCCTGTGCTCGCGGCGGGCGGAATCGCGGACGGCAGAGGGCTGGTCGCAGCGCTTGCCCTGGGGGCCGAGGGGGCGGTCGTCGGGACTCGTTTTCTCGCAACGCCCGAGGCGCCCATTCACGACCGCTATAAGGCCGCCATTGTCGGGAGCGACGGTCACGACACGCTATTGACCGAGATCCATGACATTGCCAGCGGACAAATGTGGCCGGGCGCGATGGCACGCGTTCAGCGCAACGCACTCATCGAGCGGTGGACAGGCCGCGAGTGGGCGCTTCGGCACCGACGAGCCGAGGTGGCGCGCGGCATCGCCGCGGCCCGCAAGGCCGGTGATGTACAGAACGCCACGTTGATGTTCGGGCAGGACGCCGGACTGATCGAGGCTGTACTGCCCGTCGCGGATGTCATAGACCATATCGTCGCCCAGGCTGGCGACATACTAGGTCGCCGATTGGCTGGTTACGCGTCGACGCAACCAGCCGTGAGTTGACTACGCCGGGTAGGGCGAACGCCTTCGAGTGACCAGCAGGTAACGCCTCGTGTGCGCCGACCGAGGCGGACGTAGTCAGGCCTGCTCTCAGAAGCTGACCCTCGCCTCCAGGCCGACCGTGCGCGGATCGATGCGCCGGGTGAACTCGTTACCCAGGAAGTCCCGGGCGCGTATCGTTGCGGTATCGTCGTCGAAGAGATTGCGCACCCACAGACCGATGTCCCATTGGGCGCCGTCTGGGAAGAACCCCAGCCGAACATTGACAAGGTCGCGGGCGGGAATCATCTGGGTCACCGGGTCGTTGACCGGGTCCGTAAACGATGTGCCGCGTCGGCTGTACGCGCCGTAGAGTTCTAGCTTACCGGCCAGACTATGCAGCGGGAGTACATACTTTGCCGTGAGCGCAGAGGAAAACTTCGGCGCGTAGGGCAGCCGGTGCCCGGTACAGTCGACTGTCGTCGAGCAGTTGTCGAATTGCTTGAAGACGGCTTGGTTCAATCCAATCTGAATGCCGATATCGAGTCGGGAGGTCGCTCGCCAGGCGAGGCTGGCGTCGACACCTCGAGATTCCGCCTCGGCGGCGTTCTTGAGTAGGATCGAGGTTGCGCCGGCACCGAGATCGACGAACTGAAACACTTGAAAGTCCTTGTACCGACTCGCGTAGGCGGCCACGTCGTAACGTAGCCGTCCGGCGATGAGTGTTCCCTTTGTGCCGGCCTCGATACTGTTGACCGTTTCGGTGCCGAAGGAGGGATCGGCTGCGGCGTTCGGATCGATGAAGTCCAGGTTCCAGCCGCCGCTCTTGAAGCCTCGCGAGTACTTCGCATAGACGTTCTGGTGCTCACTCACCGCGTAGGTCGCCCCGAGGCTCGGCGAAAGCCGTTTCTCCGTGTGGTCATCACGGTAACCCGCGAGGGTCGCGATGTTGAAGTTGCCGCTCCTGGAGCCGTCGAGATTGAACAGCACGCGCTTCTTCTCATGCGTGTACCGAGCGCCAAGGTTGAGCGTGAGCGACGGGGTGACGTCGAAATCCAGCGTACCGAAGAGCGCGGAAGAATCGGTTCGAACCGTTCCGTCGTTCGAGACGACGGATCCCGGAAGCGTGCCCGCGATCGCAGCGAAGGGCACCACGCCGACGAGAGGATGCAGGACGTTCGTCACCGCTGCGTCGAGCCCGATGGTGGCCGTGCGGTCCGTCCGGGCCTTTTCGTTCAAGTGATACAGACCTACGACGTAACGAACCCGCCCTTTGCTGGGCGAAGCAAGTCGGACCTCCTGCGAGTGCTGCGCGAAGTCATCCACGTAATAGGTGCGAAGCAGGTCATTGGGTCCGTAGTCGTTCTCCACCTGCTTCACCTGACGGGTATTCCGGTAGGCTGCGATGGCGGTGAACACATGGCCACTTTCGGCGGTATAGCTCGTTGTCGCGTTGATGCCGGAGAGATTGACCTCTTCCAAAGGCTTCGTATCGAAATTGACGATCCGCCGAGGGAGCGGACCGCCGGGAAGCGGCATGCCGAACAGATCGCTGGTGGGTTCGCCGTTGATGAGCTTTTGCCGCGAGTTCGAGACATCCGCGGAAAGACTGATCTTGAGCTTGCTCGACGGAATGAGGGCAATCTGGCCGCGCAAGAGTCTGCGGTTCATGTCGTCGAGCCGATCGCCGTCGTAGAGATTGGTGATGAAGCCGTCACGGGTTTCGGCGGCGACCGAAATCCTCCCGAGAACTGTTGCTCCCAGAGGCCCAGATACGGAGGCATGGCCTTCACGTATGCCTCTGCTGCCGATGACGCCGCGGGCGAAGCCCTCGAACACCGGCGTGGGAGCGCGGGTCGTGATGTTCACCGCGCCTGCGACGGTATTTCGGCCAAAGAGATGCCCTTGTGGGCCGCGCAACACTTCGACCTGCTCCACGTCGAAGAGCATCTGGCCTAAAGCCTGAGCCTGGCTCATGTAGACGCCGTCGAGGTATACGCCAACGCGCGGATCGAAGCCGATATGTCGGCCACCACCTCCGATGCCGCGAACGGTCACGGCGTTGTAGGCGCCTTGCTTTTCAACGGAGAAGGAAGGAATGAGGTGCTGGACGTCCTCAAGGCTCCTGCTACCCGAGAGTTCGAGTCCATCCTGCCCGATCACAACGATCGAGATCGGGACGTCTTGGGCGGGCTGCGGGCGCTTCTGAGCCGTCACGACGACGGCGTCGAGTGTCGACGGTTCCGCCTGCTGCGCGTGAGTCGCGAACGGGGCGGAGAATGCTGCAAAGGGGACGAGGGCTTTCCAGGTCATGCTGTTCGTGGGGATTTGGACCAGACGCAATAATATGCGAATCGACACACGCCGCTTCGACGAGGAACGACGACAGTGTGGCGTCCGACCCAGCGAGAACCTGCAAGACAGGGGGGCTCTCACCGATTAGAGAGCCAGCGGTTGCTAGGCGACTTTCTTCATCTTGGTATTGGAAAAGGCTGGTCAGTTCCAAGCGAGTCAATCCATGCTTCGACTTCTTCCTCTGGAACGCCTTCGCCGGCGTTGACGCTGTCCAGCCCCTCTAGGGTGAGCCGAGTGCGCCATTCTTCCAATGCCACAAACTCGGCCAAGGCCTGGCTGACGATCCAGCCGCGGGAACGGTGCATGCACTCGGCGAGAGCGTCGGCCTGGTCGGCGAGCGTTACTGGGACGTGCAAGGTGATGACGCGGGTGTCGGGATCTGCCATTTGATTCACACCTGATCAGAAAAATTCATGGCGCGCGCAGTCGTTATGCTGCACGAACACGGGTCAGACGGTGTCGTTGCCGTGCGCCTTCAACTGATCGAGCAGTCGAGGCAGGGCGAGTTGCACGGTATCCCAAAGGATGTCGCGGTTGATATCGAAGTACGCATGCACGAGGCGGTTACGCATGCCGACGATCTGTGGCCAAGGAATGCCTGCCAGTTCTGCACGGCCCGCCTCGCTTACTTGGCTAGCGGCTTCGCCGACGATCTCGACGGCACGTGTCAGCGCGAGTCGTAGCATTGCATCGGAATCGAGGTCGGCTCGGCAGCGCCCTGCAACAAAGGCCAGGGACTGTTCGCCGGCCTCGATCATGTGAACGATGCGCCAGCGGTCATCCGGCGACATACTGCGGTTCCGCGGTTCGCACGACCTCGTCCCGGAAGTAGCGGCTCAGATCCTCTGCCGTACGCAGATCGACCTTACGTCCGCCAAGCAACTGCGAAAGTTCGATCTCGATCTGCGCCATGTCGAAGAGTGTGGTTCGGGAGCCAGGATCGAATTCCACGAGCAGATCGACGTCGCTGTCCGGGCGAGCAGTTCCTTTCAGCGTCGAGCCGAAAAGAGAGAGCTTGCGGATCCGATGCCTCTGGCACAGCTCGGCCAGTTTTGCTGGTTCGACTGGAATCTGCTCGCTCAATGGGCAACTCCTCGGATCAGGCGGGTTCAGCTGTCGGATTAACCCGTGAACCGCTCCATCGTTAGGGTGCATCCGCACGCAGGGATATTCTACTGTCTCCGTTCTCGGCTCAAGGGACAGTGACGATCTAAAGTGCGTGAAACGTTGAGGCGTATCGGAAACGGTAAGATCCCGACGGGCCGCACGCCGTGGAAAGGCACATCGAGCGTGCGAGCAAATTGGATCGACGCTGCAGACGGCACTCGGATATTCTGTGCAATTGCTGGATGGCCGAGGTGGCCTTTGGGGTCCTCCGGACGGCGTATCGTTTTCGTATCACTTTCTCGCTGGAGTTGGCTTCGTAAGGCTTCACTAGGCTGCGTACCAGGGTCGGCAGGCGACGCAAACTGTTGAATTAACGAAGGGTTATAACTAAATCATTGCCTTTTAATCCGTTGGTCGGCAGTTCGAGCCTGCCACGACTTACCATTAAATCAGGTAGTTAGCACTTCCCCTGGGTCATCGGAGCCACCTCAGCGTATCAATTTCGTATCACTTCTCTGATACGTTGCCCCAAAGTCCTCTCGCCGCTCCCCTGAAAACAGGGACTTGTACCAACGACCAGCGGATATTCCTTCGCCTGGTCGCCTCCGACGGCCACACCAACGAAGATCATCCCGGCATCCACCGTGTGAAATGCGGTGATGCTGCTCGGTCGGAATACAATCAGGTGGTCGGTCAATTGCTCGGTCGGTCAAATGCAACCGTGCGCTGCTGCGTTTTGGACGACATGCGCGCACGGCAACTCAATTGCAATTGAGGGGGAGATCATCATGTCCGTCAGCCCTACAGCTGCCATGCCGCCGGGCCGCGCCTTGATGCCTTTCACTGTCGCAGCCCTGCTCTGCGTTTCCAACGAGGGCATCGCGCAAACCTATCCCACCAAGCCGGTCCGCATCATCGTGGGCTTCGCCGCCGGGGGCACCAGCGACATAATCGCCCGCGCCATGGCGACGCAGTTGTCCAAGATTCTGGGCCAGCAGGTCATCGTGGAAAACCGAGCTGGCGCGGGCGGGGGCATCGGCATGGAACAAACTCAACGGGCCAGTCCCGACGGCTACACGCTGGGACTGGGTAGCGCCGGTTCCATGTCGATCAATCCGCACTTGCGCAAGTTGTCTTACGACGTTTGGCGTGATTTCGTGCCGGCCGCAATGTTCGCGAATGCCTCGTACGTGTTGAGCGTGCATCCCTCGGTGCCGGCGCACAGCATCAAGCAGCTTATCGCGGTGGCCAGGATGCATCCCGATAAGCTGACCTTCGGTACGGCAGGCACGGGCTCGACGAACCATATGGGCTGCCTGCTGTTTCTCAGCATGGCCGGCGTCAAGGCACGTCACATTCCGTATAAGGGCGGTGCGCCCGCGCTCACCGACCTGATGGGCGGGCAGATCGACTGGGTGATAGACCCGATTGTCACCACTTTGCCCCACGCGAAAGGCGGTCGGCTGCGACCGTTGGCCGTGAGCACAGTCAACCGCTTCGCGTTACTGCCAGAATTGCCCACTATTGCGGAAGCCGGGGTTCCCGGTTACGAATTCGCGAACTGGTTCGGTATCGTCGCGCCTGCAGGCACGCCGGCCACGGTCATCGAGCGCCTCAATACGGCCAGCAACGCGGTGCTGCAGCGGCCAGAGTTCAAGCAGCAGTTGAGCGCCCAGGGCGCCGACCCCTTGTCCGGCTCGGCGGCGGATTTCATGGCCATGCTCAAGCGCGAATACGCAAAGTACGCGAAGCTGGCAAGAGAGGTGGGCATCAGACCCGAGTCATGATCACAGGCCGCCGAGGCAAGCAATTTGGGCCACACATAGCGATCACTGAGTCGACTTCAGTCGATGGTCCCCGTGGAGGCAGGCTCAGCGCTTCACGGCCCGCGGCATTGCCTGCTGTCCGGTCGTGCCGGATACGCTTTTCCACTCGGGCCTCGCAACGTTGATCACATCGCCTAGCGAGGCATAGGCGGAGCCGGACAGGCGACATACCGGGTCGAGCAGCTTGGGATCTACGCGGCCGTCCTTCGTGGCGCGGCTGGTCGCGCCGGCTTTGAGCGAAGCGGTCGGCCAGCTAGTGGTGGTCGACAATCGCCCCGGCGGCAGCAGTACTATCGGCACGCACCTCGTCGCGCGCGCCGCGCCGGACGGCCAGACCATCGGCATCAGCGACTCGGCTTTTCTTACCAATCCGAGTCTGTTCGACAAACTCCCTTACGATACGCTGCGGGACCTCGTGCCCATCGCGCTCACTTCGAGCGGACCGATGTTGCTGGTGGTTCATCCCTCGCTTCCGGTGAAGACGGTATCGGAACTGATTGCGCTCGCCAAGGCACAACCGGGAAAGCTGACCTATGGCTCCGCAGGCAGTGGCACGGCGACACATCTGGCCGCCGAACAACTACGCTGGGTGGCGCAAATCGACATTCAGCATGTTCCCTATAAGGGCGGTGCGCAATCGGTGGCGGATCTGCTCGGTGGCCATCTCAACTTCGTATTCACGGCGCAGTCGACAGGTAAGGCGCATGTCGCCGCCGGGCGGCTGCGGGCACTCGCCCTAACCAGCGCCAAGCGCACCACGGTGATGCCCGATGTGCCCACGTTTGCCGAAGCGGGCTACGCCAAAGTCGACACGCAAACGCTCACCACGCTGTTCGCGCCGGCGGGTATTTCAGCAAAATTTGTCGCTGAGCTTAATGCCGCGGTGATGCGAGCCAACAAATCGGGCGAGGTGCGCGACCGCTTTCAATCGTTGGGTTACGAACCTGAGGTCAACACGCCAGCCGAGGCAGCAGCACGTGTGCGCACGGAAATCGAGAAGTGGCGCGTCATCATAAAAGCTACCGGCGCCAGGGCGCATGGGCCTTGAGCGTCCGTGCGTTCAAGGCCCGTACACCCGGAGCATTGGCGTCATCCTTCAGCATGACGTGTTTGTTGCTGCGCGCCGAATTTTGACCAAGCGGGGGTGCGGCGGAAATCCTGGATTGGTTAAGCGATGATTCCGAGGCTCCTACGGTACTCGACAGGGCTGAGAAATCCTAGCGAGATCTTGATCCGCTTCAGCGGATGTAGGAGTGCGGGCTCATACCATCGAATAGCCGCGATCCCGCAAAAAGTCCTCGGTTCATGAAATATCCGGGCTAGATCCAGAAGCACGGCCTGCGCAGTTGCGTAGTCGCGCTCAAGACAGGTTTTTGAGCGCCGCGCCGGTGAGAAACTCGTCGGACGTATAGTTCTTCTCCAGATAGGCTTTCCATTCGGGGGCTTCGGTCACCTTGCGGAAGACGCCGTCCCAATCGGCGATCTGAGCGGAGGAAAGACCGCCCAGGGCGAAAATCGCACGCCAGCCTGTACTGATCAGGTCGATTCCTTGCTCCCTCCAGGCGGGAATCGTCCAGAGCGGACCTTGAAGACGCTTCTCGGCGCACACGGCTAAGCCCCGCTTTTTCCGCTTTGAATATTCGGTGCGGCGTTGCCTACGGCCGTCGGGATGACATCGATATGGTTTCCGAGCAAGGCCGTGATCGCTTCTGCCGAGCCCTTGAAGACCACTACCTTCAGGTCGCGCGCGTTGCCGCCTATCGCTTTCATCAGCATCCCGGCCGCGATGTGATTGTGATTGCCGATGCTGTTGGCAAAGCCGGTCACGATCGACTCTGGCGCCTTGCGAATTCGTTCGGCCAACTCCTTACTTGTCTTGATCGAGGCACTGGCATTGATGACGAACACCAGATAGTCATCGAGGAGTAACGCGATCGGTTCGGTCGTTGCTGCCGCCCGGCGCCGATCCGACCAGGATCTCGAAGTGCTTCTGCGGTTGCCATCCTTGGGCCCAGACTGTGGTCCCGATCACCAAGGCGAGTAAGCCCTCGGTCAGCCGAGGGCACATCGCGCGACCCCGCGCAGCAGTAACCTGCGCGCGGGGAGCGACCGGAATGTGCTGCAATCGGCTCGGCATGAATGTCTCCTCGTCGGTCTGCCAGGACGAGGCTAGTGCGATTCGGCGGCGGACGCCGGGCAGGTCGGGGAAGCGATCGTGTGATGGCGTCGCAGCGGCTTCGCACGTTTGACTGCGAGCGGGGATAGGTCGACCGGCGAACGAAGGTTCGTGCACAACTCAATACGGTTCATGTCGGCCCGCGTCAGATTGCAGGGCGCGCCGCTGCACGAAAGAACCCGGTCGGCTCGCAGTACAATTGTTGTGCAACGCTGCCACGAGAACCGTAAACGGCGCGAGTTGGGCGTACTATCGACTCTGGCGTTTGGGGGTAAGTGACTCGCCGGCTTCGATCGGATTTCGATTCGGGCTATGGACGAGGTGGCTGCGTACCGTTCGTTGTTGAGTGCGCTCGACGACCGCGAGGAGGACTTCGAATGTGCGGCAGGCGATCGAGGACGTGCATCTTCGTGGCGGTGTGTAGTGCATTACTCTCGAGTACTGCCAGCGGGCAGGACTATCCGAACAAGCCCGTGCGTGTGCTCGTCGGTTTTCCGACCGGTGGGGTCACCGACCTCGTCGCTCGCGTACTCGGGCAGAAGCTCAGCGAGCAATTCGGTCAACAGTTCTTGGTCGACAACCGACCGGGCGCCGGCAGCGTCATCGCGTCCGACATCACGGCGAAGGCGTCGCCCGATGGCTATACGATGTCGCTCCTCAGCACGAGCTTTGCGATCAATGCGGGTTTCTATAAGAAGCTTCCGTATGATCCGCTGAAGGATTTCACCGCGATCGCCATGGTGTCCTCAGCCCCTCAACTTCTGGTGTCGAATGCGGCCTTACCGGTCAAGAGCCTGGGTGAGCTTATTCAACTGGCACGGGCGAAGCCCGGACAACTCAATTTCGCCTCCAGCGGGACCAGCAGCACTTCGCATCTGGCCGGCGAACTGTTGAAGTCGATGGCCGGAATCAACATCGCTCACGTACCCTACAAGGGTGGGGCGTCCACGATGATGCCCGATGTCGTCTCTGGACGCGTTCAGCTGTCGTTTCTTTCGCTCCCCGGCACGCTGCCGCACGTCAAATCGGGCAGGGTTCGGCCGATCGCAGTGACTTCGTTGAAGCGCTCGTCAGCCGCGCCGGACATCCCGACGTTCGCGGAATCTGGTCTGTCCGGCTACGAGGCAGCAAGCTGGGGTGGATTCGCAGGGCCAGCACGGATGAGTGCGGCAGTCGTTGCCAAGCTCAATGCCGAAACACTGCGTGCACTGCGCGCCCCCGACGTCATGGACGCGATGACGCGTCAAGGCGCAGAGCCGCTGGGAAGTTCACCGGGCGAGTTCGATGCCTACCTGAGGAGCGAGGTCGCCAAATGGAAGAAACTGATCGTCGGCTTGGGTGCTCAGATCGAGGGATGAGCGTATGACCGGAGGAATGACTGCAATGGCGGGCTGTCTGGATGGAATTCGTGTGCTTGAACTGGCCCGCTTTCAGGCGGGGCCGCGTGCCGGGATGATCCTGTCCGACATGGGTGCCGAGGTCATCAAGATCGAAAAGTTCGGAGGAGAAGAAACCCGGCAGTCCGCACCGATCGTGCGCGGCCAGAGCATCTACTTCAGCGTTTACAACCGCGGCAAGAAGAGCCTCTGTCTGGACCTGCGAAAGAGTGAGGGGAAGGCGGTGTTCTTCGACCTGCTGAAGACGGCCGACTTTGTCCTTGAGAACTTCCGACCCGGGACCCTCGAAGAGATGGGGCTGGGTTTCGAGCAGCTTTGCCAGGTCAAGCGGGACATCATTCTCATCCGGTGCACGGGGTTCGGTCAGTACGGCCCGTATAAGGATCGGCCTTCGTTCGATCCACTCGGTCAGGCGATGAGTGGCCTCATGATGCTCACCGGGAAGCCGCTGGGCCAGCCGATCGGGACAGCATTCTCAGTGGTGGATAGAACGACAGCCTTGCATGCCACGATCGGCGCGCTCGGGGCGCTCAGGCATCGGGACCAGACCGGTGAAGGGCAGGTGATCGATGTGTGTCTGATGGATTCCGCGCTGACCATGGTGGAGATTCCGGCATGCTACTACCTGGCCACCGGAGAGGAGGGTGGGGAGTCGGGGCGGTTGCCGTATGAGGCGAAGGACGGCTGGGTCGTCGTGACCGGGGGTGTCACGGCGAAGCTCATCGGGCGGCTGTCCGACATGATCGGACGCGATCCGAGCGCACCGCAAGGCGCGGGGGGATCCTTGTTCGGGCACAACAATCCCATCCTGACCGAATGGTGCAAGCGTCATACGGTTGCCGAGATCTGCGAGAAGATGGTGCCGCTCGGCATACCGGTCGCGCCGGTGTTGTCCATTCCGCAGGTGGTGGAGGACCCCCACTTGTGGGCTCGTGACATGCTCGTGAAGGTGGACGATGCGCTTGCCGGCGAACTCTACGTGCCTGGACTGAGCATCAAGTTCTCGGGGACACCGGGTGCCTTGGGGCCTGTGCCTACGCCAGGTCAGCACACCGACGAGATACTTCGTGGCTTATCCGGGTACGACGCGTCGCGTTTGGACAGCCTGCGCAAAGACCAGATCGTGCAGTAGTGCGGACGCCCCATCAACCCAACCGTGTGCGGTATCTTCCGCGTGCCCCGACGGAGGGGCGAGGGTGTCGAGGTCCAGACCCTCGCGACACTGCGTCCCTGCGCCGCCCCGGTGAGTCCAACCTATTGCTGGAGGCGGGGGTGCTCTGAACCTTGAGCCGCGATGAAACCCACTGTCGCGCTGACATGCTTGTCGAAGACGACGACGGGCTTCCTCCAACGAGTAGGCTATTCGAGAATCTTGAGCGAGGTCACGAATGAACGATTCCTGCAGAATTACGGTCGACGATCTCGAGATCGAATACGATCTTGCCGACTACACCGAGCCCTGGCGCGAGGGCACGCCCGAGACGATTCTGTTGCATCACGGCTATTGCCGAAATATGGAGTTCTGGCGCAACTGGGTGCCGCATCTGGCGGATCAGTATCGCGTCTTGCGGATCAGTGGGCGAGGCTGTGGCGCCACGACCGTCCCCCTGCCTGAAACGCCCTACAATCTTGATCGTCTCGTATCCGATGCGATTGGTGTGCTCGATCGCTTGTCGATCGAGCGCGTGATCTGGGTGGGGGAATCGTCGGGGGGCATCCTGGGTCTTGCGACGGCCCTCGCGCATCCGGATCGGGTCAGCGCGCTGGTCCTATGCGATACGCCCTTCAAGATCGATCACCGTGTCGCCGACGCCTACAATCTCGGCGAGCCGGATTACGCGTCGACGATCAGGAAGCACGGATTCAGGGCTTGGTGTCGAGAAACTCTGGGCTATCGAATCGACCTCTCGCAGGCTTCCCCCGCCTTGCAGAACTGGTACGTCGAGCAGATGGGGTCGGCGCCGCAGCACATTGCGATTTCACATCATCTGATGGCGGTGGACGTTGATATCTGGTCGAGGGTCGGAGAGATTTCGGTGCCGACGTTGATCATGGTCGGTGCGGGAAGCAAGCTTGCGACTGCAGAGCGCATGGAGGCGATGGAGAAGACCTTGCCGCGCGCGAAGCTCGTGACATTCGCGGGGTACGGCCACGGGATCAATCTGCTAGCACCACAACGATGTGCAGGCGAGGTGCGGCGCTTCCTCGATGAGCGGGACTCGGCATCCTTGTCCACTGGCAAATAAGTCAGGTCGGCGACGGCCGCGAGAAGGAGTGTGAACTTGGGCGTGACAGAGCAGCTTGCGCGATTCGGGGTCGAATCGAGTTCGGATTTCATGACAGCGCCGCTGATCGAGTCGGCCAAAGCGAAGATTCTGGACACCCTGGCGACGAGTCTGGCGGGATCGAAAGCGCCTTCGACGACTATTGCACTCGAGACAGTGCGGCAAGTGGGTGGTGTGGCGGATGCGACCATCATCGGCTGGGGTGAGAAGTCGTCTCTCGTCAATGCCGGATTCGTCAACGGAGTGGCCGCGCACGCATTGGAGTATGACGACATTACTTCGGGCGTGGGGCACGTCAGCGGGTGCATCCTACCGGGTGTCCTTGCGGTTGCGGAGCATTCGAACCTTTCGGGCAGGCAGTTGATCGAGGGATTCGCGATGGGATTCGAAGTATTCACCCGCATGGCGCACGGACTGCGACCCCAGATCATCGATCGGGGCTGGCATCCGCAGGCGATCATCGGCGGACACGGCGTCGCGGTGGCCGCGTGTCGCATGCTCGGACTCGACTCGATGACCGCACGCATGGCGATGGGGATCATGGCCTCGTCCGTGTCGGGGGTTCGCAAGAACGTGGGCTCCATGGGAAAAGCGTTCCACGTCGGCAACACGGTTCGTGCCGGTCTTTTTGCGGTCATGCTCGCGCGCAATCAGTTTCAGGTCGATCCGGACATCATCGAAGGTTCCGGCGATGTCGCCGATGGCCATGAGCGCTTCGGACTGGCGGATACATTCAACGGTATCGGAAACCACCAGCTCGAACGTATGATCGATGGGCTTGGCGGGGAGTTCGAACTGGCCAAGAACACGACGATGGTTCGTCTGCATCCCGGGTCGAGCGCGCCGGCAGCAGCGATCGATGGAATGATTGATCTCGTGACGGCGCACGACCTCCGAGCGGAGCAGGTGAAAGCGATCCTGCTCGAGTGCACACCTCAATGCCTTTCCATTGCGCCGTACCAGGAGCCGGTCGACGTATACAAGGCGAAGTTCTGTCTTCCCTACACGATGGCGGTCGCCTTCCTGGACCGGACGGTGGGGCTGGAGCAATACACCATCGAGCGGTTGGCCGACCCTGTGGTTCGCGCCTTCATGCCCACCATCCGGGTGGTCGTGCCTGACGATCTGCAGCGCCACAAGGGGCAATGGGGCGAGAACGGGGTCAACTGGGGTGAGGCGCGCATCTCCGTGACGCTTCGCGACGGGAAGGTCCTGTCGCAGGCTTGCTCGCATGCGAAGGGCTGGACCGAGCGGCCCTGTTCCTGGCAGGACCTGTGCGAAAAGTTCGAGGATTGTGCGACGAGGGTGCTCGACAAACCGCAGGTCCGCGAGGCCATCGAACTCGTCGCGAAGCTCGATGAGCTCGGTTCGGTGCACGATCTGATTCATGTGCTCTCGCCGATGAAGTCCCGGTGATGACGACAACCATGATCTGCAGAGAAACTGCGCAGAGGGCGGATATGCGATTCATGCAAAGGGCAGGGTGCGCAATGCTTGTCGGGTTGCTACCTCAGGTTGTAGTGGCGCAGGGGTTTCCGGAAAAGCCGATACGGATCGTCGTGCCCTTTCCCCCCGGTGGGGGCGCGGACATCGTCGTGCGGGCGTTTGCGCCACCGCTTGCGGAACAACTTGGCCAGCAGGTGATTGTCGACAACCGACCGGGGGGCAGCGGGATCATCGGGATGGAGGTGGGCGCGAAGGCGGCACCCGATGGGCACACCCTCGTGCTCGGCATTACGGGGACGCTTGCAATCAATCCGACGATCTTTCCGAAGCTGCCCTACGATTCGTTAGGGAGCTACGCCCCAATCTCTCTTGCCGCCGTGGGCCCGAATGTACTCGTCGTCCATCCTTCGTTGCCCCCGCGAAACATCAAGGAACTCGTGGCGCTGGCGAAGCAACGACCGGGCAGCATCAGCTACGCATCATCCGGGACCGGAGGCGCCCCGCATCTGGCTGGCGAACTCCTCAAGTACATGGCGAAGATCGACATCGTGCACGTGCCGTACAAGGGTGCCGCGCCGGCGACGGTCGACGTCGTGGGTGGGCATGTGCCTATGATGTTCGCGGGGCTGGGTGCGGCACTGCCTCACATCAGAACTGCGAGGTTGCGACCGCTCGGCGTCGCCGGTCCTCGGCGCTCTGCCCAGTTGCCCGAGGTGCCCGCCATCGCGGAATACCTCCCAGGGTTCTCCGCGGAAACTTGGTTTGGGATCCTCGCGCCCCGTGGCACTCCGGATCGGGTGGTGCGACGCCTGAACACCACGATTCGCGAGGCCGGTGCTCGCAAGAGTGTCATCTCGCCGCTGGCGGCCGGCGGGTACGACGTGGTGCTGAGCAGCCCGGAGGAGTTCGCCGATCTTATTCGGACCGACGTAAAGAAGTGGGCCGATCTGATTCGATCCGCCGGCATCAAGGCCGAGTAGTACGGGAGTGCCCGGGGCGTGGTTCGAATTGCCGGCAGGTTCAGTCGTCCGACGTTGGCGCCGAACGAGTTTTGACCCACTGTGCCGACTGGCGAGTGACCCGTCTCTGGTGACCGATCACTTGATGCCCCGCTATGGCGAACGTACAACTGTTCAGCATGCACCTGGGTCAGGTCAAAGTCAGCGAAGCGTTCGCAAATGGATCATTTCTCAGTCGGTAGCAACACAACAGTTCTCGCCCTTCCATCATTCCTCTTCAGCGCAGAACCGTTTCCTCAACGGATACCGGGAACGTTACGCCGTGCTCTCCCCTACCGATCTTCGTGACAATGCCACAATCGTAGGATGTGGACCGTGTCGGCCCTGATTTCGTAGCGCAGTTCGTAGTCGCCGCCGATCAGACGTCGAAAACCTCGCGGGGTGAGAACTCCGACAATGCTGTGCCCAGGCGGGGTTGCGTGCGCAATGTACGTGGAGCGGTTTTCAGGTGATTGAGCACTGCTTTGGCAGCACGCGGATTGACCGCGGCCCGAAAGTCGTACAACCGTGCCAGATCCAGCAGAGCGGGCGGTTGCCAGACGACTTTCGTCATCTTATCTTGGCATCGGCAAAGGCTGATCAGTGCCGAGTGAGTCAATCGTAACCGTCCGGTCAGCACCCACTTGACGGCGTAGTCGTAGGTTCGGCCGTTCTGATCCGCCACGGTAGCAGTTCGTCGACCCGATTGATCGG
>LNFM01006572.1_pt1 | contig 19023 bp, 16 predicted proteins | sample 596031 | NCBI WGS metagenome assembly LNFM01 (sample SAMN04254537, study PRJNA301005) | activated carbon metagenome | isolation source: dual media filters at the Ann Arbor, Michigan drinking water treatment plant | place: USA: Ann Arbor | reverse complement strand
CGCAATTACCAACGCAGCAGGCGCGATTGCTGGATGCGCTGTGGCCGCTGCTGGCACCCGCTGGTAGATTGCTTTTCGCGGTCTGCTCGGTGTTCTCCGAGGAAGGGAGCCAGCAGATCGAACGGTTTGTCGCCCGCACACCCGGCGCGCGCCTGATCCCGCTGCCGGTGCGCGGCGTCAGCGGTCAGGGGGCGGGGCCGACGGTGCAGCTGGTCCCGGCCGAAACCAATGCAGGCACGGCGGGTGGCTGGCCCGGCGTGCACGACGGCTTCTTCTACGCGCTGCTCGAAAAACAAAGCTGACATCGCCCGACCATGCAGTGCGCGGCCCGGAACTTCGCAATACGCGCCCCGGGCAGTCGGGTCCGGTGGCGATATCTCGTTCTGCTGGCGGCGACCTGCCTGCTGCTGACCTGGCGAGCGCCCGCGCTCGCCGCTGACCGCATCGAAGTCACCTCCGCCAAGCTCGCACTCGTGGTCGAGGGCGGCGAGCCGGGGGTCACCATTGATGCCGACTTCGACTTCGAGCTGCCCTACGTGCTCGAAGACGCGGTCAACCGCGGCATTGCGCTGTACTTCGTGGTCGACTTCGAGCTGTATCGAGAGCGCTGGTACTGGTTCGACCGGCAGCTGGCGCAGCGAACCCTGACCTACCGGCTGACCTACAGCGCGCTGACGCGCCAGTACCGACTGGCCCGCGGCAGCCTCGCCCTGCCGTTCGACACGCTCGCTGAAGCGCTCGCCACGATGCGACGGGTGCGCGGCTGGAAGGTGCTCGAGCGCGGCACGCTGCGCCCCGACGAGGATTACCGCGCGCAGCTGCGCATGCGGCTGGACACCAGCCAACTGCCCAAACCATTCCAGATCAACGCGCTGACCAACCGCGACTGGACGCTGGCGTCGGATTGGCGCAACGTCAACATTTCCGCTGACCTGACCCGCTGACGCTGGCAATCGTCCGGTGGCCATGACGACCGACCCGCTCTGCGTTGATCTGCCGGACCGGCTTGCGGGTGGCAGTCACTCGACGGCGACACCAAATGTTCGTTGCTTCCCGGTCGACACGACGCCGGTCCGACGCCGGCCCGGCCCCTGCTTGGCCTGACGCGACATGTCCCGCTCGCTGCGCTACGGCTTTCTGATCGCCCTCACGCTGGGCGGGGTGCTGCTGTATCTGCTGGCGGCCGCCAGCGGCAATACCGCCGCCTTCGAGCGCAACTATCCGCTGCTATTGGCGATTAATGGCGCGGTGGCATTGGCGCTGGCGGTGCTGGTGGTGCTGCTGATCGCGCGCCTCGTGAGGCGCCTGCGACAGCGCCGTTTCGGTGCCCGCCTGATGGCGCGCTTTGCGGTGGCGTTCGCGCTGGTCGGCGTGCTGCCCGGGCTGCTGATCTACGTGGTATCGGTCGAGTTCCTGTCGCGGTCGATCGAGAGCTGGTTCGACGTGCGTGTCGACCGCGCGCTGGAATCCGGCCTGACGCTGGGTCGCGCGGCGCTCGAGGCGCAACTGGCCGACCTCAATGTCAAGGGACGCTCGATCGCGCTGGAGCTGGCCGATACGCCGGAAAGTGGCCAGCTTGCCGCGCTGGACCGGGCGCGTGACCGGGCCGGCGTGCACGAGGCGCTGCTGGTGACCGCCAGCGGCAACCTGGTGGGCACCAGCAGCGCGCGTGGCACCGCGCTCGCCCCCGATGTACCAGCGCCGTCCGTGCTGCGGCAGGCACGGGCGCAGCGCAGCGTGGCATTGATCGAAGGCGATCCCTTGTCGACCGACCCGCGGCTTGGCTTGCGCACTCGCGTCATCGTGCCGATTCCCCTGCCGACGGCGATGCCCGAGACGCCGCCGTTGCCGACCAGCGAGTCCCGTCGGCCGTTCCTGGTGCCGCCACCACCGGCCGCCGCCTCCGGCCTACGTGGCGAACGTCGCTTCCTGCAGCTGGTGCAACGCGTGCCGCCCTCGGTAGCGGCCAATGCGCAGGCGCTGCAGGACGGCTATCGCGAGTATCAAGAGCTGTCGCTGTCGCGCACTGGCCTGCGCAAGATCTACACGCTGACGCTGACGCTCACGCTGCTGCTGGCGGTATTCGCGGCGATGGCCTCGGCCGTGCTGCTGGCCAGTTCGATGACGGCGCCGTTGCTGCACGTCGCCGAGGGGACCCGCGCGGTAGCCGAAGGCGACTACCGGCGGCGCGTGCGCGAGTTCCGCGGAAATGACGAACTGAACGTGCTGGCGCGCTCGTTCAACGCGATGACGACGCAGCTCGGCCAGGCGCGTGACGCGGTGGAGGCCAAGCAGCGCGAACTGGAAAATGCCAAGGCCTACCTTGAGCGGGTGCTGGCCAACCTGTCGGCCGGTGTGATCGTCGCCAACCAGGACTGGCTGCTGGTGACGGCCAACTATGGCGCCAGCCGCATCCTCGGCCTGCCACTGGCGCCGCGCGCGGGCGAGCGACTGCATCAGCTGGTGCCGGCGCTGGCCGAAAAGCTGGCGGGCGCGTTCGAGGACCAGGCACTGAGCGCCACCCCCAAGGACTCATGGCAGCAGCAGGTCGAGGTGCCACGGGCCGGCAGCGTGCCCGGTGCCGAGCCGCTCGCGTTGCTGGTACGCGGATCGCGTCTGCCGCTGGACGACGGCCCCGGCTACGTGGTCGTGTTCGACGACATCACCCAGGTCATTTCGGCGCAGCGTGCGGTGGCCTGGGGCGAAGTGGCGCGGCGCCTGGCGCACGAGATCAAGAATCCGCTGACGCCGATCCAGCTGGCTGCCGAGCGGCTGCAAATGAAGCTGTCTCCGCGCCTGCCGCCCGAACAAGCCGACATCCTGATGCGTGGTGCGGCGACCATCGTCAGTCAGGTGGCGGCGATGAAACGGATGGTGGATGACTTCCGCGACTACGCCCGGGTGCCGCCGGCGCGTCTGGCGCCGCTCGAGCTGAACACGCTGATCGAGGAGGTGGCTGGCCTGTATGGAACCGCCGGCGCGCTGATCGACCTGAAACTCGGGGCCTCGGTACCGCAGATACTTGGTGACGCAGGTCAGCTGCGCCAGGTCATTCATAACCTGATCGCCAATGCCCAGGAAGCCATCGACAGCGCGCGAGGGGCGCGCGCCGACGGCAACGACACGGCGGCCGACCGCCCGCGCATCGTGGTGCGCACCGAACCGGTCAGCGTCGACGAAGGTGGCGGCGTTGGGGTGGGTCCGGCCACTGGCGTACGCTTCGCCGTCGAAGACAATGGCCCCGGGTTCCCGACGAATATACTGAGGCGGGCGTTCGAGCCATACGTCACCACCAAGCCCAGCGGCACCGGACTTGGCTTGGCGATGGTGAAGAAGATCGTCGACGAGCATGGTGCCCGCATCGAACTCGTCAATCGCAACGTGGGCTCGGCGGGCGGCGCAACGGTGACGATTCTGTTCCGCCGCCTGGCGCAGCACGCGACGGGCACCGGTCCGGCCGAGCACCGGCGCGTTGCCTGAGCAGCAGAGGAGTTGTTTCTTGTCCGCATCGTTCACTTACCTGCCGAGCCGCTGCCTGAGCGGCGCCGCGGCTACTTCATCCGGGCACTGACCGATGGCGACCATCCTCGTCGTCGACGACGAAGTCGGCATCCGGGAACTGTTATCCGAGATCCTGTCCGATGAAGGGCATGTCGTCATGGCGGCGGAAAACGCCGCGGCCGCCCGCCGCCTGCGCCAGCAGGAGCCGCCCGATCTGGTGCTGCTGGACATCTGGATGCCCGACACCGACGGCGTGACGCTGCTCAAGGAGTGGTCGGCTGCCGGCACGCTGTCGATGCCGGTGATCATGATGTCGGGCCACGCCACGATCGACACGGCGGTCGAGGCGACTCGCTTCGGCGCACTCGACTTCCTGGAGAAGCCGATCGCGTTGGCGCGTCTGCTCAATGCGGTCAAGACGGGACTGGAGCGGGGTCGCCTGATGCGCACGCTGCGCGCTGCCGGCTCGCTGTCGATGCCGTCGCCGTTGCCTGCGAGACTGCCCGACACGGTCGTAGACGGCGCCGACGAGGTGCGAACCCGTCCGGCAGCGCCTGCCACGTCCAGCGCCGGCGTCAGCCTGGATCAGCCGCTGCGCGATGCGCGAGACCAGTTTGAGCGCGTCTACTTCGAGTACCACCTGGCGCGCGAAAACTTCAGCATGACGCGAGTGGCCGATCGCGCCGGTCTGGAGCGAACGCACTTGTATCGCAAGCTCAAGCAGCTCGGGGTTGAACTGGCACGCGGCGGTCGCCGCGTGGGCGTCGTCCCGGATGCCGAGGCCCGCGCCGCGATCGAGCTGCGCGACCCACGCGACGTGCCCGACGCCGCCTGATGCCAAGGCCGCCAGCCGCGGCTGACCTTCCTTTCGCATGAAGATCATCATTCTCGGCGCCGGCCGCGTCGGAACCTCGGTCGCTGAAAGCCTGGTCTCCGAAGCCAACGACATCACCGTCATCGATACCGACGGACCGCGCGTGGCCGAGCTGCAGGAGCGCTTCGACCTGCGCGGCCTGGTCGGCAATGCCACGCTGCCATCGATCCTGAAGGAGGCGGGGGCCGACGACTGCGACATGCTGATCGCGGTCACCAGCACCGACGAGACCAATCTTGTCACCTGCAAGATCGCCGCCGATCTGTTCAACGTGCCGACCCGCATCGCACGTGTGCGCAACACCGAGCTGCAGGAGCATCCGGAACTCACCGGCGAGCAGGGCTTTCGCGCCACCCACATCATCTGGCCGGAGCAAAGCGTCACCGACTATCTGCTGAAGCTGGTGGAGTTCCCCGAGGCGCTGCAGGTGCTGGAGTTCGCTGGTGGCGCCGCCAGCCTGATCGCGGTGCGAGCGTTCGCCGGCGGACCGCTGGTGTCGCACCCGATCCAGGATCTGAGGAAGCACATCCCGAACATCGACAGTCGCATCGTTGCGATCTTTCGCAACGACCGCAGCATCCAGTGCGAAGGCACGACGATGGTGCAGCCGGGCGACGAGGTGTTCTTCCTCGCCGCCAGCGAACACATCCGCAGCGTGATGAGCGAACTGCGGCGGATGGACAAGCCGGTGCGGCGCGTGCTCCTGGCCGGCGGCGGCAACATCGGGCTGCGGCTGGCGCGTGCCCTGGATACCGGCGAAGGCATCGACAACTGGACGGGTGGCTACAACGTCAAGATCATCGAGTTCAACAAGCGTCGCTGCGAGTTGCTGGCGAGCCAGCTGTCGTCGCGCGTGCTGGTGTTGCACGGCGATGCGACCGACGAAGATCTGCTCAGCGACGAAGGTGTGCAGGAGTGCGATCTGTTCTGCGCCCTGACGAACGACGACGAAAACAACATCATGAGCGCGCTGCTGGCCAAGCGCATGGGAGCACGGCGCACCATCGCGCTGATCAACCGCAAGAGCTACGGCGAACTGATGCAGGGCGGACAGATCGACATCGCGATTTCGCCATCGCACGCCACGTTGTCGAACCTGCTCAAGCACGTGCGGCGCGGCGATGTGGTCGCGGCCCACAGTCTTCGCCGCGGCGCGGCAGAGGCTCTTGAGATCATTGCGCACGGGGATGCCCGCAATTCGCGCGTGGTCGGCCGGCGCATCGAGGAGATCGAGCTGCCGAGCGGGGCCACCATCGGTGCCGTGGTGCGTGGTCAGGGCAAGGCGGCGCGGGTCATGATGGCGCACCACGACACCAAGATCGAAGCGGGCGACCACCTGATCCTTTTCGTTGCCAACAAGCGGCTCATCCCCCGCGTTGAAAAAGTGTTTCAGGTCAACGTCGGCTTCTTCTGACACTTGCGTCTGCCCCAGTGGCATGCTTGGCCAGCCTCGCCATACAATCGTCCCAAGGCGTTTCCAGCTTCCCCGCGGCGCAACACAACGATCCGTAGCCGCACGCCCGCGTCACTCAGATCAACCGGATCGATCAAAGACTCACCAAGGAGACTTCATGCAGTTCTTCAAGCCCAAGGAGGCCGTTGCCTCGCCAACCGCTGCGCCCTCTGAGAATCCAGGGACTCGCCGCAAGTTCTTCAGCCGCGCCGCGGCGGCCACCGCAGGTGCCGCTGCGCTGGGCGTGCCGATGGTGTCGCGCGCGCAAACCGTCAGCTTCCGCTTCCAGTCCACCTGGCCGGCGAAAGACATCTTCCACGAGTACGCCAACGACTTCGCCAAGAAGGTGAATGACATGGCGGGCGGCCGCCTCAGGATCGAGGTGCTGCCGGCAGGTGCCGTGGTGCGCGCGTTCGACCTGCTTGACGCAGTCGCCAAGGGCACGCTCGATGGCGGCCACGGCGTGGTGGCCTACTGGTATGGCAAGAACTCGGCGGTGGCGTTGTGGGGGTCGGGCCCGGCCTTCGGCATGGACGCCAACCAAGTGCTGGCCTGGCACTACTACGGCGGCGGCAAGCAGATCCTCGACGAGATCTATACGAGTCTGAACCTGCCGGTGCAGTCGTTCCTGTACGGGCCGATGCCGACGCAGCCGCTGGGCTGGTTCAAGAAGCCGGTGCGCACCGTGGCCGACATGAAAGGCCTGAAGTTCCGCACGGTCGGCCTCGCGGTGGACGTGTTCACCGAGCTGGGCACCGCGGTCAACCCGCTGCCGGGTGGCGAGATCGTGCCGGCGCTGGATCGCGGCCTGCTCGACGCGGCCGAGTTCAACAACGCCACGTCCGACCGCATTCTCGGGTTCCCGGACGTCGCCAAGAACTGCATGCTGCAGAGCTTCCACCAGTCGGGCGAGCAGTTCGAGGTGTTGTTCAACAAACCCAAGTACGACGGTTTGCCGACCGAGCTCAAGTCGATCATCGACTACGCGGTGCAGGCGGCCAGCGCCGACATGAGCTGGAAGGCCGTGCACCGGTACAGCCAGGACTACATCGAGCTGCGCACCAAGGACAAGGTCAATTTCTACAAGACGCCCGATCCGATCCTGCGCGCGCAGCTGGCGGCCTGGGACAAGGTCACTGCGAAGCGGTCCGCCGAAAATGCGTTCTTCAAGCGGGTGCTCGACTCGCAGCGCGCCTTTGCTCAGCGGGTGGGCAGCTGGAACTTCGACACCAACGTCGACTTCCGCATGGCCTACAACCACTACTTCGGCCGCCCGGCGACCCCGGCCAAGAAAGCCTGACGTTCAGGTAGACCGTTCTGCACGCAGCACTGACGCGCCCCTCGTCGAGGGGCGCGTTTTTTCTCGTTGACGCGTATCCGCCGTTGACGACCCGGTTCAAATCTTAGAAAGAGATCGATGCAGCGCCTCCTGCTTACGATCGACAAGCTGTCGACCTTCATGGGCCACTTGTTCTCGTGGCTGATCATTGGCCTTACCGTCCTCATTACCTGGGAGGTGTTCTCCCGCTACGTGCTCAATACGCCGCACGCCTGGGCGCTGGATGTGCAGATCATGCTGTACGGCACCTTGTTCATGCTCGCCGGCGCCTACACGCTGGCCAAGAACGGCCATGTGCGCGGTGACGTCCTGTACGGCTTCTTCCGTCCGCGCACCCAGGCCACGCTCGACCTGATCCTGTACATCCTGTTCTTCATCCCTGGCATCGCCGCCCTCACCTATGCCGGCTGGAACTACGCATCCGAATCGGCGGCGATACGCGAGCAGACCTTCTCCGCGTATGCCCTGCCGCTGTACCCGTTCAAGTTCGTGATTCCGTTGGCCGGCTTGCTGCTGGCGCTGCAAGGGATCGTCGAGATCGTGCGTTGCATTCAGTGCATCAAGACAGGTGCCTGGCCGAGCCGTGAGGAGGACGTCGAGGAGGTGGACGTCGACAAGCTCAAGGCCATGGTGCACGTGAAGGACGAGGACATCCTCGCGGTCGATCGCATCGTCGTCGCAAACGAAAAGCAGCGCTGAGGAGCCGACCATGCAGATTCGCAAGGAACTGTGGTTCGGCTTCACCATCATGGGGCTGATCATCGGCGGCGCCGTCTACGTGCTGGCCACCGCAGACCCGATCACCTCCGGCCACCTGGGACTGTTGATGCTCGCCCTCGTCGTGGTGGCGATCATGTTGGGATTTCCCACGGCATTCACGCTGATGGGCATGGGGATGATCTTCACCTGGATCGCCTACGACCGCGACATCACGAAAACGCTCGATCTGATGGTGCAGTCGGCCTACAAGGTGATGGCCAACGATGTGCTGATCTCGATCCCGCTGTTCGTCTTCATGGGGTACCTGGTCGAACGCGCCAATCTGATCGACAAGCTGTTCAAGTCGCTGCATCTGTCGCTCGCGCGGGTGCCCGGCTCGCTGGCGGTCGCCACCATATTTACCTGCGCGGTCTTTGCTACCGCCACCGGCATCGTCGGCGCGGTGGTCACGCTCATGGGCCTGCTCGCCTTCCCGCAGATGATCAAGGCTGGCTACAACGTCAAGCTCGGCGCCGGCGCCATCACCGCGGGCGGGTGCCTCGGCATCCTGATCCCGCCATCGGTGATGCTGATCGTCTATGGCGCGACCGCCGGCGTGTCGGTGGTGCAGCTGTACGCCGGCGCGTTTTTCCCTGGGATCATGCTGGCCGGGCTGTACATGGGCTACGTGATGATCGTGGCCTGGTTCAAGCCCGAGTGGGCGCCTCCGCTGACCGCCGAGCAGCGCCACGTCGAGCTGCCGCCGGTGTCGAAACGCATATCGGAGACGCTTTCCCGGCGTGCGCTCCCCGGTCTCGTCAAGGCGCTCAAGGGTCGCACCAACGAGACGGTGCCAACCCGGTTTCTGATCGGCCAGCTGATCGTCACCCTGGTGCCGGTGGTGATGTTCAGCGTCATCATGTTCGAGACGTACATCGTGCTCACCCGTCCGGCAGCGGCAGCTGAGTCCACCGTCGGTCTGGAAGTGATGGGTGGCGGCCAGAGCAGCGACACGGCGAGCGCCGGCAGCCTGGCCGAGCCCCCTGGCGCGGATGCGGCTGAGGAGCCGCAAGCCGTTGGCGTGCCGCCGGCTGGCGGCGTGCAAGAACCGCCGGCTGACGGCGTGCAGGAACCGCCGGCTGACGACGTGCAAGAGCCTCGCGCCGAGGCCGGGCAGCCGGAAGCCACGCCGGCGCCGGGTGGGGTCGCTGAGCCGCCGCCGCTGGATGCGGCTGGTATTGCGGAGACACCGCAGGAGCGTGCGGTGCCGATGGCGTTCTGGATCGCGCTCGGCGTAGGTGCGGCGCTGATGGTCGCGTTCTATGCGTGGTTCCTCACCTTTCAGCGGCTCGAGATCTTCAAGATGCTGCTGGCATCCTTCTTTCCGCTGGTCGTGCTGATCATCGCCGTGCTCGGCTCGATCGTATTCGGCCTGGCAACGCCGACCGAGGCAGCGGCGGTCGGCGCATTCGGCGGATATGTGCTGGCCGCGATCTACATGCTGCTGAACTTCCCCAGTGACTATGTCCGGCGTGCGCTGATGATCTGGATTCCGCTATGGATTCCGTTCTTCATTGCAGTCTCATGGTTTCGTTTCCCCGAGTTCTTCGGCGGCCCGGTGCCCGATTGGGTTGGCATCGTGGCCGTCCTCTGCGTGGCGATCTGGTCGCTGATCGCGGTCAGGCAGTCGGGGTTGTTCAACACGCTGAAGGAGTCGTCGTTTCTTACCGGCAAGACGAGCGCGATGGTGTGCTGGCTGTTCGTCGGCTCGTCGATCTTCTCGGCTGCCTTCGCGCTGCTGGGAGGGCAGGACCTGGTGGAAAAATGGGTGCTGTCGCTCGGCCTGACGTCCACCCAGTTCCTGGTGCTGGCGCAAGTAATCATCTTCATCCTCGGCTGGCCGCTGGAGTGGACCGAGATCATCGTCATCTTCATGCCGATCTTCATTCCGCTGCTCGATAACTTCGGCATCGATCCGCTGTTTTTCGGCCTGCTGGTGGCGTTGAACCTGCAGACCGCCTTCCTGAGCCCGCCGGTGGCGATGGCGGCGTTCTACCTGAAGGGCGTGTCTCCGCCGCACGTGACGCTGAACCAGATCTTCCTGGGGATGCTGCCGTTCATGGGCATCCAGATCATTGCCATCGTGCTGCTCTACATCTGGCCGCAGATCGGCTTGTGGTTGCCGGGCGTGCTTTACGGCCGCTGATTGCCCCGTCGCCGCGCGAAGGCGGCTCTGTCGGCGCGGCGGCCGCGGAGCCGGGGCGGAGCCATAATGCGCCGCCTTCCCGCCCGCGCCGATCCTGCGGCGACCGTCGATGACCGCGCTTGCGCGTTCGCTGTTTCCCGTCCTCAACGTGCTGGGCGCCATCGTCATGATCTTCGCGATCACGATGCTGGTGCCGCTGGCCTTCGCGTTTTTCGGTCCTGATGCAGCGCTGAAAGCGCACGTCAACGCGCTGGTCGTCACGCTGCTGTCGGGCGGGGTGCTGTTCGTGGCCACGCGTCGCTTCAAGCGCGAACTGCTGCCGCGCGACGGTTTCCTGCTGGTCACGCTGGTGTGGACGGTGCTGCCGGCGTTCGCCACGCTGCCGCTGATGCTGCACTTGACGGAGCTGTCGTTCACGCACGCGTTCTTCGAGACGATGTCGGGCCTGACCACCACCGGAAGCACGGTGCTCAGTGGCCTCGAGCATCTGCCGCTGTCGGTCAACATCTGGCGCCACTTGCTGCAGTGGATGGGCGGCATGGGCATCCTGGTGCTGGCGGTGGCGATTTTGCCGATGCTCGGCGTCGGCGGCGCGCAGGCTTTCAAGGCCGAGACCGCGGGGCCGATGAAGGAGTCCAAGCTCACGCCGCGCATCGCCGACACGGCCAAGGCGCTGTATGCGATCTACTTCGCGCTGTCGTTGGCGTGCTTCCTGGCTTATCGATTCGGGGGCATGGGATGGAACGACGCGTTCATGCACATGTGCTCCACCGTGTCGATCGGCGGGTTCTCGCCGTACGACGCCAGCTTCGGCCACTTCGACTCCCGCACGCTGGAGACCGTCGCCGTCGTGTTCATGGTGCTGGCGGCGCTGAACTTCTCCGTCCATTTCATCGCCTGGCGCCGGCGCTCGCTGTGGGTCTACGTGGCGGATGCCGAGACCAAGGCGATCGCGATCACGCTGGTGTCGGCCTGCCTGGTGGTGACGTTCCACCTCTGGTTCTTCGAGATCTACCCGGACTGGGGCGACTCGCTGCGCTTTGCGGTGTTCAACGTGGTATCGATCGCCACCACCACTGGCTATGTCACTGCCGACTACGGACAGTGGCCGGTGTTCGCGCCGATCCTCATGCTTTTCCTGGCAGGCTTCACCAGCGCCGCCGGCTCGACCGGCGGTGGCGTGAAGATGATTCGGTCGCTGATCCTGATGAAGCAGGCGGCGCGCGAGTTCACTCGCATCCTGCACCCGCGCGTGATCAATCCGGTCACCGTGGGCGGGCGGGTCATCGAGAACAACGTGATCTTCGCGATCCTTGCCTTCATGCTGATCTACGGCGCCTCGATCACCGCCTTCACCATGCTGCTGCTGTTCTCCGGCGTCGACGTGGTGACCGCCTTCACCGCAGTCGTCGCCAGCATCAACAACGTCGGTCCGGGCTTGAGCCAGGTGGGCCCGTCCAGCACCTACGCCACGCTGCGTGACTTCGAGATCTGGGTCTGCACGTTCGCGATGCTGATCGGCCGCCTGGAACTGCTGGCGGTGCTGGTGCTGTTCACGCCGGCGTTCTGGCGCAAGTAGGTCAGCGTACGGTGACGCAGAGTCCCGTCGCTGACCCGGCGCCTGTTCGCGTCACCCTGATGTGCGCGCGCGCGGCGGTTGCGCAGCAGGCGGCGCTGGCCGCCTGGCTGGACAGTGCGCCGCCGATGCCGCGTGCGGTGATCGCCGAGGGTGCGCTGTTCGGTATCGATGCGCCCGCCGACGTGATGATGGTGCGTCTCGCGCCTGGCTGCGTCTGCTGCCTCGGCCTGGTGCCGCTGCGCGTGAACCTGACCCGGTTGCTGCGCAACAGTCGCCCGCGCGCGTTGCTGCTGCTTGTGGCCAGCGATGAACACTTGCCGCGCCTGCGAGCGCTGCTTGCCAGCGGTGACCTGGGGCCACTCGACGTGGCCGAGCCGAAGCCTGCCGATACCGCGGCGCGCGAAGCAACCCCCACCCCTCTTCCGACAAGTGAGCCTGCCATGCAACGCATTCATGCCAACGGCATCGACATCGCCTTCCTGCGCCGGCCGCACCCGGACCCGGCGCGCCCCTGGCTGGTGTTCGCGCACTCGCTCGCCTGCGACCACACCATGTGGCAGCCGCAGCTGGACACGTTCGGTGTCGACTATTCGCTGCTCGCCTACGACATGCGCGGACATGGCAGCAGCAGCGCGCCGGCCGGCGACTACCCGCTGACCACGCTGGCCGACGATCTGCTCGCGCTGCTCGACGCGCAGGACATCAAGCAGTGCCACTTCATCGGGCTGTCCCTCGGCGGCATGGTCGGGCAGCAGGTCGCGCTGCGGCAGCCCGACCGATTTGCGTCGCTGACGTTGGCCGACACCACCAGCCGGCAGGGGCCGGGCGCGCGCGAGATCTGGGAGGAGCGCATCGCCAGCGTGCGTGGGCCACAGGGCATGCAGGCGATCGTCGACGCCACGCTGCAGCGCTGGTTCACGCCGGCGTTTCGCGCCAGTACGCCGGCGCAGGTCGCGCGCATCGGCGCGATCATCGGCAACACGCCGTTGAACGGCTATGTCGGCTGCGCCCATGCCGTGGTGAACATCGACCTGACCGATCAGCTGCACCGGATTACGTGCCCGGTGCTGGTGATCGTCGGCCGCGAAGATGTCGCCACCACGCCGGCCATGGCGCAGACGATGGCCGGGGCGATCGGTGGTGCCCAGCTGGTGGTGATCGACGCGGCAGCGCATCTATCCAACCTCGAACAGCCCGCGCAGTTCGACGCCGCGCTACGCGCGTTCCTGCGCGCCTGCTGATCGCTCGGCCGGAATGACCGGGCCGGCCGGCATTCGCGCCGAACGTCGTCCCGCTGACGTGGTCACACCTGACAGATTGCTTCTGTGCACGGCGATGACTCTGCGGCCGGCCCAGGCTGCGGCCGCTGTCTACGTACGTTTTGAGCCCACGGGTACTTGAGATTCGCGCCGGGGCACCGAAATTGCCGTTATGGGGAGTGCGCTGCGCATATGCGGCGAGCAATCCAGCAACTTCGCCGCAGGTGACCGACCGCACTGCTCACGCCTTGGAACCGACATGAACATGATCTACAACAGCCCTCACTTCTGCGTGGTCGAATTCACCGAATACGGCGCGAGCGGCAAGCATGCGTCCGGTGGCTTCGAGATCATGGACAAGTCGATGCGCCGGGAGATCTTTCTCGGTGGCGAGGAAGCTGAACGCTTCCGCGAGCAGGTTGCCGAACTGATCGACAGCGAACCCTCGCACGAGGATGTCGACGCCTTCCTGCATCGCTACGCGGCGGTGATGACGCAACCGTTGACCCTGCATTAGTGCAGTTTGCGTGTACGCGAGCCCTTCGGGCTCGCACGTGCACGCAAACTGACTAGCTAGGCGCGGCTGCGCCGCGCGTATACACACGAACTGATTGATCAGAGGGGCTTCGCTCCGGAGCGGAGCCCCTCTGACTGGTCACTTGATGTGCACGTGCGCGGCGAAGCCGCGCGTACACATCAAGTGCTCTGTCTCGCTTGCGTTTCCCGCGTCAGCAGCAGCAGCACGAACGACACCGCCATCCAGCCCGCCAGCAGCAGCCAGGCCGATTGAAACGCCTGCAGCCCGTACTGGCGCACCCCCTGGATGGCGACGCCCTGCCATTGCCAGTCGAGCATTGCGCCGATCAGCGGCATCAGCGTCAGTGCGCCCACCATCACGCCGGCATTGACCACGCCCGTCACCGTGCCCTGCAGCGGCAGCGGCACCGACTCCTTCGCATAGCCGAACGAAATCGCCATTGCGCCGGCGCCCAGGCTGCCGAGGGACAGCATTCCCACCAGCACGGGCAGCGGCGCCGCGGGTGCGACGCTGAGCACGGCAAAACTCCCAACCGCGACGCCGGCGCCGATGGCGAACGGCCGCTTGCGCAGTCGCCAGCGGTCCGACAACCCGCCCATCAGCGGGCCGCCAGCGGCGAACAGCACCAGCATCGCCGAGGTGATCAGCGCGGCTTCCTTGACGGTCAGGCCATGGTGCTGGACAAAGAACGGCACGCCCCACAGGCCGGTGAAGGCAAGAAAGCAGCCGCAGATGCCGGAGTTCACGCCGAACAGCAGCCAGGTGTTGCGGAAGCGGAACACCTGCGCCACCGAATGCAGCATCGACTCGTGCCGGCCAGCGGCCGCGTGCCGCACCGCTGCGTGGGCGCCGGGCGGCGCGTACGTCAAGTAGCGGCGGTCCAATGGGTCATCGCGCATCAGGCGCCAGATCGCCACCGCCAGCAGCAGCGCCGCGCCGCCCGAGACGGCGATCACCGGGCGCCAGCCGAAGGCATCGGCCAGCATGCGCAGCGGGGGGCCGGCCAGCACGGCGCCGGCGGTGCCGACCGCGAGCGACAGGCCGGACATCATCCCGAAGCGCGACTGCGGGAACCAGTGCGCGACCAGCTTCAGCATCGACACCCAGGCCATGCCGTGCGCAGCGCCGATCAGCGCGCGGCCCAGGCCGGCCATGAGCACCGTCTCGGCCAGCCCGAACAGCAGCGCGCCCAGGCCCGCCAGCACGCTGCCAGCCAGGAACAGCCGGCTCGGCCCCCAGCGGTCGACCATCACGCCGGTCGGGATCTGCATCGCCGCGTAGGCGTAGTAGTAGAAGCCGGCGAGGTTGCCGAGGCCGGCCGCACTCAGGCCGAAGTCGCGCATCAGGTCACTGGCCAGCGACGCCGGCGTCACGCGCTGGAAGAAGCCGAACAGGTAGAACGTCGCGGCCAGGCCCCAGGTCAGATAGCTCAGGCGCAGCGGCGGAAATCGCATCGGGATCGCAGGTGTGGGGCGCTGGACGGGGTGGCGTCTGCGGCCGTCAGCGCGGGGACGCGAAGGCGACGCAAGGGCGAAGATTGTACGGACCGCGATACCGCGGCCTGCTTGGCATCGGGGACCGCGCGGCAAGGTTCATCAGTGGAGCGGGCACTCTAGTCGGAGCGCCCGTCCGCTGTGCCGCCGCGCGGTGTCGTTGGCGACAATGAGCGCATGCGTGCACAAGCACGTACACGGCGGCCGGCCGGCGGCGCGAAGATGCGCCCGTCGATCGAGACCGCCCAGGGAGATCCGTGGTGGAGTTCGACTATGTCGTGATCGGCGCGGGCTCGGCCGGTTGCGTGCTGGCGGCGCGGCTGTCCGAGGATCCGGGCGTCACGGTGGCGCTGCTCGAGGCCGGCGGCGGCAACGATCGCCTCCTCAACATCGTGCCGACCGGCGCTGCGGTGCACATCCTGCGCGCCAATGACTGCAACTGGGCGTTCGAAACGGTGCCGCAGCCCGGCCTGAACGGCCGCCGCGGCTACCAGCCGCGCGGCAAGGGACTTGGCGGCTCGTCGGCGATCAACGCAATGATCTACCTGCGCGGGCAACGCCAGGACTACGACGATTGGGCCGCGGCCGGCGCCAGCGGCTGGGGCTGGCACGACGTGCTGCCCTACTTCAAGCGTGCCGAGAACAACGAGCGCGCCGAGCTGTCAGCCGAGTTGCATGGCCGGGGCGGCCCGTTGAACGTGGCCGACCTGCGCTCGCCGCATCCGTTCGCGCGGCTGTTCATCGAGGCCGCACAGCAGGCCGGTTTGCCAGCCAACAACGATTTTTCCGGCGAGGTGCAGGAGGGTGTGGGCTGGTACCAGGTCACGCAGAAAAATGGCGAACGCTGGTCGGTCGCGCGCGCCTACCTGGACCCGGCGCGCAGTCGGAGCAACCTGGCGATTCTCACCGGTGCGCAGGCGTTGCAGATCCAGTTCGAGGGCACGCGGGCGGTCGGCGTGCGCTACGCACAAGGCGGCGAGGAGCGCACGGTGCGCGCGCGGCGCGAGGTGCTGCTGGCGGCCGGCGCACTGCAGTCGCCGCAACTGCTGATGACCTCGGGCGTCGGTCCGCCCAGCCAACTCCACGCTCTCGGCGTCCCGGTGGTGGCCGCCGCGCCGCAGGTGGGCCAGAACCTGCAGGACCATCTGGACATCATCATCAACCGCCGCGTCGAGAACAGCGACCTGCTGGGCTTGTCGATGGTCGGCGGCGTCAAGCTGATGCGCGCGATCGGCCGCTGGCGGCGCGAGCGGCGCGGCGTGCTGACCTCCAACTTCGCCGAAGCCGGTGCGTTCGTGCGCACGCTGCCCAACCTGGATCGCCCCGATCTGCAACTGCACTTCGTGATCGGCATGGTCGATAACCATGCGCGCAGCCCCCACTGGGGTCACGGCATGAGCTGCCACTCGTGTCCGCTGCGACCGAAAAGCCGCGGCCAGCTCACGCTCGCCAGCGCCGATCCGCGCGCGATGCCGCTGATCGACCCCAACTTCCTCGCGCACGACGACGACCTCGCCACGCTGGTGCGTGGCTTCAAGCTGGTCCGTCGCATCTTCGCGCAGCCGGCGTTTGCACCGTTCGACGGCGGCAGCCTGCAGCGCGAGCTGTACGACAGCGAAGTGCGCACCGACGACGAGATTCGCGCCGCCATCCGCCGCCGTGCCGACACCATCTATCACCCGGTGGGCACCTGTCGGATGGGCAGCGATGAGTCCGCCGTGGTGGACCCGCAGTTGCGCGTACGCGGTGTCGAAGGTCTGCGCGTGATCGACGCGTCGGTGATGCCCACGCTCGTCTCCGGCAACACCAATGCGCCGACGGTGATGATCGCCGAGCGCGCCAGCGACCTGATCCGCGGCCGCCTGACCAGGCTGCCAGACCGGACCGCGTGATCTAGCCGCGTGATGTGGCCGCGTGATGTGGCCGCGTGATGTGGCGCGTGATGTGGCCGTCGTCGGAACGCGCTCGGGCGCGCCCAACCGGCTACGTTGGTCGCGCCGTACGCGCTGCCCTCCGGATCGACATGCGCTACATCTGTTCCCACGGCAGGCCGGCCTTGCGCCAGCCGCCCAGCGTGCCGCGATGGAAGTTGGCGTCGAGACTGCCCTCGAAGCCTTCGAGCACGTTGGTTACGTCCTTGAAGCCGGCCGCTTCCAGCGCGGCACCGGCGTCGAGCGTGCGCTGACCGGAACGGCAGATCAGCAGCACCGGCCGCTGCGGCGAGCCGGCCTCGCGCAGCACCTCGTCGACGAACGCCGGATTGACGGTGAATTCGGGCGCCACCTGCCATTCGATGTTCACCGCGCCTATCGGATGGCCAACGTAGTAGAACTCGATCTCGGTGCGGCAATCGACCAGCAACGCATCGGAATTGCGCTGTAGTTCGTCGTAGGCCTGGGCGGGCGTCAGGTGCTTCATGGCGCGATTATCAGGGGGTTGCGGCGGGAGGTCAGTCAGGGCCGGCGCAACCCAAATGCGCGAGCAGCGGTGCAAGGATGTCGGCGTCATCCAGCGAGCGCGCACCGGCGTCTGCACCGAGCGAAGCAAGCAGCTTGCTGATGCTGCCAGCTTGCGGCAGCACCGGACCGAAGAACAGCGGCGTGCCGCCGCGCGCAATGAGCAGGGTTGGAAACGTCTCGATGTCGAGATCGCCGATCGAGTCGGCGTCATCCTCGACGTCGATCCAGCGATGCACCGCTTGCGGCGTGTCGGCCCCGTGTTGCTCGAAGATCGGACGAAACGACTCGCAGGCGCGGCACCACCCGGCGCAAAGGCAGGCCACGGTCCAAGCCTCGGTGCAGTCGTCGGCGGTGACGGCAGCGTTCTTCATGGGGCGATTGTCGCCGAGCGGCCGAGAGCGGTCGCACGCCGGAACCAGCCTAGGTCAAAAAAACTTGACATGACATGGCGCAGTCAGCAGACTCCGCATGTCGGGTATTTTTGATACTAAGTCAAAGTTTTCAGACAGCCTTCTCGTGGCTCTCTGAGCAACCGAGCGGGGGGAAGAGCATGGATCTGTCGTTTCGCGAGCGCAGCTTGTGGCTGATGCTGATCTGTCTGCTGGCGGTATTCGGCTTCTACTTTGCAACCGTGCTGCCGAACACCGCGGTGGACGTGAAGCCCGAGCACGTCGCGCCCTTTGTGCTGGCGGTGGTGGTGCTGGTGATCATGCAGGTGGCTGGCCACATCGTGATCGCGTTGATCGACCGGCGCGCGGGAGAGGATGAGCGCGACCGGCTGATCGAGCTGAAAGGCACCCGCAACTCGGCCTACGTGCTCGCCACCGGCGTGTTCAGCGCGCTGTGTGCCGCGATGCTGACCAAGGGCAACTTTGTCTTCATCCATGTGCTGCTCGGCGCCTGGGTGCTGGCGCAGGTGGTGGAGATCGTCTCGCAGCTGCTGCTGCAGCGGCGGGGGACTTAGTGGGCAAGCGCGCCGGCGTCATCACCAACGACCTGCGCACGCAGCGATTTCTTCATGGCGAGATGACGCAGCAGGCGCTCGCCGACCAGGTGGGCATCACCCGGCAGACGGTCAACGCGATCGAAGGGAACAAGTACTCGCCGTCACTGGAAGTCGCATTCCGCATCGCACGGGTGTTCAACGTGCCGCTGGAGCAAGTGTTCCAGTACGACGATTGAGTAGCCCTCGGCAGGTTGCCTTCGGCCTCTCCCGAGACTCGGGGTGCAGGTGGGATTCGGGCGCCGCATCGGCCCATTCCGCTGCCAGACTTTCCCGGTGAAGGGAAGTGGGAAAAAAGCAGCACTACTGCGCCACCCGCAGCAGCCCGCGCGAGACGATGAAGTCGATCACGCGGTCTACCCCGTCGCGGGTCTTCAGGTTGGTCATCACGAAAGGTCGCGTGCCGCGCATGCGCTCGGTGTCGTGTCGCATCACTTCCAAACTCGCACCCACGTGCGGCGCGAGATCAGTCTTGTTGATGACGAGCAGGTCGCTCTTGGTGATGCCGGGACCGCCCTTGCGCGGGATCTTCTCGCCGCCGGCGACGTCGATCACGTAGATGGTCAGGTCGGACAGCTCGGGGCTGAAGGTGGCGGCCAGGTTGTCGCCGCCGCTCTCGA
>LNFM01006570.1_pt1 | contig 19026 bp, 16 predicted proteins | sample 596031 | NCBI WGS metagenome assembly LNFM01 (sample SAMN04254537, study PRJNA301005) | activated carbon metagenome | isolation source: dual media filters at the Ann Arbor, Michigan drinking water treatment plant | place: USA: Ann Arbor | reverse complement strand
ACAGCTCGGTGTGGCCCTTCTGGCGGCCGAAGCCCTTGACTTCGGTCACGGTGATGCCTTGCACGCCCATGCCGGAGAGTGCTTCACGCACTTCATCCAGTTTGAACGGCTTGATGATGGCTGAAACCATTTTCATGCTGCTATTCCTCTTCTTGAACAGGAGGGTGATGGGGCCGGATGGCCGACACCGAGGTGGAAACGATTTCGGCTTGCCCGCAAGCAAACCAATCGCGTTGAGCTGACCGGGACATGGCGAACCACGCTTCGAATCAATCGCTTACAAGACCTAGCAGGGAATATGCCAACCCAAGCATTCCCTACCCCCTGGGGTTGCATGCGTTCGGGCTCTCTACAGTCGTCAGAGCGGGAAACCACACGCATCAACGGGCTTGCAGGACGGCCTTCGTGAGGTGCATGTCCCGCACAACGGCACCGCATCCCGAGGGTGCGCACCAAAAAAGTGCCTTTCCACAAAACCGTGCGCGCCCTTGAAAAGGCGGACACAACGCACCGAAACAGGGAGTGAATCGCCATGGGTCTTTCATTGGTGCGCAGCCGCGCACTGCTCGGTCTGGACGCCAGGCCGGTGCAGGTGGAGGTTCATCTGGCCAACGGCCTGCCCAGCTTCACCAACGTCAGCAGTCAACAAGATTCAGACAAGCGGCTCCCGTCTGAAGGCTGCGAAAGGATTGCCCGCTGCCTTCATCCTGACGTCGATGGCGGCCCGCGCAGCCCTGGAAAACGCACTCACCCATCTAGTTTCAAATGGTATCTTTCGGTAGGGAGGCGAAATGCCAGCACTTGACCAAAGCATCATTGACGACCTGACGCTGCGCTTGAAGCGATTTCTTGACTCCACTGGTGGGTATGACGACCTCGAGTACCTAGATGCGGGTGGCTCAGCCGCAGTCTTTCGCGTACGGCGCGGAAAGGACGTTCGGGCAATCAAAGGTTTTGACCCTGCTCTCTTTGATGGAAAGGGGGCCACTGCTGAAAGAAGGAGACTAGAGCTGCAGCGGCGCCTGATAGCACACCAGTGCCCCAATCTCGTACAAACATATCGAGCAGATGAGGCGGAAGGGACCGCATTCATCGAGATGGAATTTATCGAGTGGCCGCAATTGGCAAAAAAGATTGCCGAGATACCTGATTCAGCGGTAGCCTCTCTAATTTCTCAGCTGGTAAATGCAGTTCGATATCTCGAATCACTAAATATCGTTCATCGAGATATAAAGCCAGAAAACATTCACATTACATCCGATTTCAAGCAATTAAAGCTGCTAGATTTAGGTGTTGCCCGCGAGTTTGATTCTCCTGAAGAGAATGATGCGGCAGTCACTGACCATGGGAATCGCCGCCCCTTCCTCGCCACCGCTCAATATAGTTCACCGGAATATCTATTTCGACTAGACGAGCCAACAGATAAGTTATGGCGCGGATTAAACATCTATCAGGTTGGTGCCGTCCTGCATGACCTCATAAAAAAGGAACCCATCTTTCAGCATGAAATGGGTCTTGGAAATCGATGGTTGGTCGCACGTGCAGTTTTAACGAAGCAGCCCTCCTTTGCAGACCCTGACCCTAATAGACTGTCAGCGCTGAAAGCACTAGCGCAAAGATGTTTGACGAAGGACCTTGAAACAAGATTGGTATTCGTTGGATGGGAGGACTTCCTTCTGGAGGGTTCGGCCAACCCGCTAGAGTCGCTACGCGGCAGACTTGCCAAAGGCGCTCCAAGTCCAGGCAATCGTGCCCGCGAAGGCTCAAAGGAGCGTCTTGATTTTGAGCGGGCTGAGTATTTCAAGAGAATCTCTGACGGAATCCGCGCTGAGTTAGTTGGTATCTGCACTACTCAGTTGCCGCTTACGATGCGACTACCTGCGCCTGGAGAGCCATTAGAGGTTCAGATTTTACTTTCAGCCAATAAATTCATCTCTATAGACTGCAGGCTGGTGTTCAATTGGAAAGCTGGATTACATGAGCGGATGGCGGATATTGGCATCATTGCCCATCTTGTTGGGACGGATTCTGGCGAGTTGAAAGCAGAGTGCAAAGTTAGGCCAATTGCAGTTGCAACGATACAAGCCGGCGAAGAAGATACGGTATTAACGCTGGTGACAGAGGTGGTGAAGCTAATCAGCATCGGACTTGACCAGATTGAGGCGGCAGGCGATGACGTTCATCGGCTGCACGCGACAAGACTTACATAAAAGGGGATTTCGTGAAAACTAGCTGGTGGCGCTCTAAGGGCGAACTCGATGCCGACCAAATGGCCTTCATTCAGTTACCTGTCCATGGTCGTTATTCGCTTATTGGACCTCCAGGCTCAGGAAAAACGAACCTTCTATTGTTGCGTGCACAATACATTGCAGGCACTGGAGAAAAGAATGTCCTCGTGCTCACATACTCCAAGGCATTGAGCGATTTCATCCGTACAGGGATTAGTGCCGCAGGGCTCATTGCTGCGAATCAAGTAAAGACTTTTCATTCTTGGGCATCAATGCATATATTGGAAAACCTTGGTCAACGAGCGATTCCAAAGGGTGCCGATTTCGACGACGCTGCGAGACTGAGCATGCTTGAAATGCTAAAGGAAACAAATGCGAAACTGCATTCGAAAAAATTGTACAGTGCTATATTTGTCGACGAAGCACAAGACCTCACCGCTGATGAGCTAGATGCCGTATTAGGTCTAAGTGATAAAGTTTGCATTTGTGGTGATGCCCGACAAGGCATCTATCAGAGAGATGGCCTTTCCGCAATCCAGAAGCTCAATCTACAGCCTCATGTATTAAAGCGGCACTTTAGGATTGGACAGAAAATAGCCCGTGCGGCTGATAGGCTCATGCCTCCGGGTGAGGGCGAAGATGGTCTTGAGGCCACAGCTAACTACAACCCCAAAATTCAGGGGGAGTCGAGTGCAGTAATGCATCCTCCAATGCATAGAGATATTCAATTCGAACGAATGGTGGAATTGATAAGAGTTCAATTGGATGCATTCAAGGATGAAAACATTGGTATCTTTTGTGGTGCAAAGGATACTGTTGCGGAGCTCAGGACCCGGTTCAGCTCTATTGATTTGGGGGAACTGACTGCGGTACATGGGATAGATGCAGATGCAAGTTTTTCAAGCGAGAAACGAATTCATGTTATGACCATTCACGCAGCAAAGGGTACAGAATTCCGGGCGGTGCATATCTTCGGTGCTGAGGACTTAGCAAGCTTTCCGCTTTCCCGCAGAAGACTGGGGTATACAGCAATAACTAGAGCGAAAACCGCGTTAAATGTCTTTCGGGCTACCAGAACAAATGTTCCGCTCGAAAGTGCATTCGCAGAGCCGTCTCATGTTGAAATAGATGACCTATTTGTGAGTGACAAATGACCAATGCATCAATCCGCTGGCAGGCCGTAAGCCGGGAAGATTTGCTCGATGTGCTTTTGGGTGAGCTCAGTCTTAGTGGGCAGGGCTCCACGTTATTTCCAATAGCTGAAATAAAGAACGGCAAGCTTGCGCTTGGATTCCGGGTAATTTCCAGGCAATTTGGTGAAGAGCCACCTGTCGTAGTGGTGGTTGGGGACCGACAGTTTCCTGAGACCATGTCCTGGCTGCGCACGTATGCTAGTGAAGCATTCCCAGTCAGCCAATACTCACGCATCGTGCTTGCGAGCGATTGGGAAACATTTGGCGCTATGTCTTCCTCTCTTTCACTAGACGCACCCCGTCCCGACTCTTGGGCATCGGTAGCCGTGGGTGAAGCCCTCTCTCAGTCTGATGGAGATACAGAGCTCTTACAGATGCCCCTCTCCCGTATTGCGAGTTGTTTCTCTCTTACTGTCGGACGAACCGCGCTGCAATTCGGTGAGGGCGAACCAACACGAGTATGTGTGGACAGGTTGCGCTCAATTTCCCTAGACAAGCGACTAGGGCGAAGACCTCTATCAGTCGACCAGATGCTCCCGATTTGGAGAATTGCGAGTTCGTCGAGGTCCGAACGCCTCTCTGCTTCTAATGCAGCCATTCTAGTAATGGAGGCGTCTCAAAATCACTTTCGAGGAAGCTCTCCAGGAGTCCCAGCTATTTCAACTGGGCAATTGATTGACTTCCCTGGCCTAGCGAGTGACTCGGTAGAGGAAAGAGTGATGGCCTTCAATCGGTTGGCAATGGAGGTTGTGCAAGGGCAATCTCCGAACAGTCAAGATTCGATAGGGCCAGCAATCGCTGCAGCAGCGTTCCTCGTCGGTCGGAGCACCTCACATGCATTCCTTGTTAAACGACTTAGCCGCGTGGCCCCAACTGCATTTGCTTGGTTCGGCGTCATCGCAGCGATTGCTGGGCCTCGAGCTTGGGACTTGGCGTGGCTGCGCGCTGTAAAGGGGGCAGAACGCCTCCTGCGCCCTGAATTCAGTTGGAGCGATGCGCCCTCCGCAGACATTGGATGGGCGGAATTTGCTTGGCTCGCCTCGACCTTTGATGACGCAGAGCAGTTAGTTGCCTTACCTAAAATGCTGCCACGTACACTGGGAATTGAAGTGGTTCCCGGCGCGTCTTTCCAAGTGCGCTTGGGAGGAGCTCCTGCTGAAATGGATATGCGCGCATCACAAGAGGTGAATGCACGAGAACGCGCTCTTCAAGACACGCTTTCCCAGGTTATTGCGCTGGCTCAGAAAGCACAGGGGATGGTGAGCCAGCCATTGTCATCAAGTGCCGTTCAGCAGACATTCGATTATAAAAACGCAGCGCCGGGCAGCACTCGTGTTTCCAGAGCAAAAAAAACAAAGCGAGGTCAGGATGAAGGGTAGTCTACGTTTAGTTTGTATCCATGCAGCTATTTGAAGAGCCATTGAATCAAGTCTTTAGAACGTAAATAGACAAGAAAGGCGCCCAAAGGCGCCTTTCCCCCCTTGCGGGGCTGCACAGTCATTTTCCGAACGCAGAGTGACCTGCGAACGGGCGCGCGGGGTGCGCGCCTAATCAGAATTCCCCGGTGACCTGGCTAAATTTCTGCGGGTCTTGCAGGTATAGGCATGGGGTTTATATGCCCTTCTGCCGTAGGTCGTGGAGAGTGACCCCGCTTGAGCTGACCCACACGAGAGGGTCGCGCAGCTCTACTGCCACGAGCTTGACTCGCTTCTCAAGCTCGGTACGTTCAGCGTGCGGTCGGTTGCCCCACAGCGAGTTGGCCGCCAGCAGAATGCGGCGGGCGTGGTTCAAGTCCCTGTCAAAAACGAACACGAGGCCGCCGATGCGGTACCGACCCTCGCTGTCGAGCGTGCGGCCCACGTACTCAGCCGCCTTGAGACACTTCTCCAATTCCTGTCGCGCTTTCGCGGCCGCCTCTTGCTCCACCAACTCAACGAAGGCGACACCGTCCGCCCTCCGCTGCCACACCAGCCCGTCGGGCAGCTTGCGCAGGGCCTTGACCAGGCCATCAATCGGAAAAGGGGTCTTCCTGCGCAGGAGCTGATACTCCCCTGCAACATGAAACCCCTGGACCTGACGTTCGATGAGGAAGCGCGTGGCAAGCGTGCGGTGAAAAAACGTGCTCCCGGCAACGCTCGACAGGTCCAGGGTGTGCTGCGCCTCCACACCTCGGGCGTCGAGCCAGGCGGCGCCACCGCGAGTGAGGCACAGACTCTTGGAGCCGAGCGCGTTACGCCGCCCCAGCAGCAGCCCCAGAGCTACCAAACGCGCCGCTGTCCTGCGGGCCATCTGCTCGGCAAAACGGGCATGTGGCCACACCACTCGCGCCAGCTCAACGATGCGCAAATGCCCGAACTGGGCAATGGACTTCATGGCCTTGAGCTCGTTGAGACGGGCGGCTTCGCGCCCGCTGGGTAACGGACCCTGTCGTGGCGTGGTGGCCCGAGCCGGGCCAGGGCGGGTTGGTCGGCTCAGCAAGCCGTGCAGGTCGTTGGCTGGGAGTTTCATGGAGGCTGGGCAGCGGTGGGATGGTCCAACGTGTAGCGACTGTCAGACCCCCTCTGCTCTCCCGGCGTCTTGGACGTTTAAACCCCGTACCTGTACCTCAGCAGACGTGTCTAGAACGGTTCTAGACACGCGCCAACCAGACGCGGAAGAGCACATGCACCAAACGAATCAACTCACCACCACCCACGGCCCCACTGCGGCTGAGCCGTCTCCAAACGATGAGGGCTTGTCAGACGATGCTCTCAGCGCCGCTGGCCTGAAAAGAATCAGCGCATACGTCCGCCAGGAAGAAAGTGCCAACGCCGCGCGCCTACGTAAGGCGCGAGAGAAGGCAGCCACGGCGGGAGTGCAGCAGCTCAACGTCGTCGCCCCAGCCGCCGCGCGGGAGGTCATCAAGAAAGTGGCCGCCGACCTTCGCGATGGTTGCGACCTGCGCTTCGCTCTTGAGCAGGCACTCAGCGTCGAAGCACAGAAAACCGACCCTCTTGCAGTCGTGAGGGTCGCCCCTGCCTACGTGCTCAGAAACGAAGAGAAGATGGTCCAACGGCTTCGCAGCCTGCGCGGCTGGCAGAAATTCCTCGCCAAGCTGCTGCGGCTGATTTAGGGCGCCTTGCGCGCACCTGCGCGAAGGCTAAAACCATCCCCTACACGCATCAAGACCAGCGCATCGCTGGCTTCGCCACCAGTCGGTACTGGTACGGAGCATCTTGATGGACTTCATCTGCAAAGCCGCCCTTGTTGAAACCCTGGGCATCTCTACACGCACGCTTGAGAATTGGATTGCCAATCTCGGCTTCCCAGCGCCGCTGCACGTTCAGGGCAGCCGCCTCGCTTTCTTCAAGCTCTCGGCCGTCGAAGCTTGGTTCGCCAGCCAGCTGGAGGGCCAAGCATGAAGCGCGCGCGCAGCCGCATCCCTAGCGACGACAACAATCGTTGGTACGAAGGCTACGGGGAGGGCGGCTACTTCTGCCTGCCGCGCAAGCTCCTGTTCAACGTAGTGGACTGCGTAGACAACGCGACCATGTACGTCTACATGGCCTTGGCGTCCTGCCATTACGAAAGCAACACGACCTATGCCGGCCCGTACCTTGCCAAGCTGACGGGCAAGGACGAGAGGGCCGTGCGCTTGCACCTTGCAGACCTGGAACTCCTGGGACTCATCCGGCGCGAACCGCTCGGGCAGGGCTTCCGCATCCTGTTCGAATGCCCTGACCGCGAGCGCATCAAGCAAGGGGTGGCGGCCATCGAGGCACGCAAGCAAGAGCGCTTGAAGCGGCGCGAGGCAGCGAAAGCGGCCAAAGGCGAGTGAAAGAGGGCGGCCGGTGGCCGCCCTTCTCGTTCACCAGTCGGAGCCGTGCGGGCCAGTGCCGAACACGTCCGTGCTCCCGGTGAAGGACGAACCACTGTCTCCGTACAGCTTGCCCAGTACGTCTACTGTGCTGTCGAGCATCGGCGTGCCGTCCACGTTGACCAAAAGTTGGAACAGCATGTCCACGCTCCCCGGGGTAGATGCGTCCGCGCTCAGCCCGTCGTGGCCGTGGAGTCCTTGCCAGAGGGTTGCGAAGATGCTGCTGAGGAAGTTGCTCATGGGTTGCTCCAAGTAGTTGTGACGCCCTCGGTTAGCACGACCACGCGGAGCGCCTGACAACGGACACGCTCCACCAGCGGCCTGGCCTTGCAGGAAAGTCTACTGGTCTCCCCTTGCACAGTCGATGGGTGGGCGAAGCCCGCCGCCTTCTGTCACCCACAGCAAGCGGCTCCGCCACACTTGAGACGTCTTGCGGGTGACTGCCACCCTCGGGTGGCCTTCTTCTCCCATCTTTTTCAGGAAGGGATTTTTATGGCCTCCCTCTTTGGGAAGGTCTTTTTATTTGTGGGTGGAAGCAACGGGGTTGTCAGGGTCCGGGTGAAGATCACCCGGACCCTGACAACCGGACACCATTGTTTCCAACCTGCCGACCCCTAGGCGCCCACATCGACCCAACGGCCATCGACCACGCGGATGCGGCCCAGGACCACCAGGGTGTCCAGCAAAGTAGGGAGTCGGTCCCGCCAGCGCCCGCGGGCGCTGAAGTGAGCTGCAAGCTCATCGAGGTCGAGGCTGCGGCCAGCGCTGCTCATCACCTCGGCCACCGCCTTGATTTGCTCTGTCAGGCCGGTGGGCCATGGGCGCTGCGCCACCGCCACCTTGGCGGGCGCTGCCTCATCCATGCCCTCGGCTACATCGGCTTCAGCCTCAGTGTCCATCTCCACCTGTTCGCCCTGCCCGGCCTGCCCGGCCTGCCGCTGGAATTCGGGACGCAGCCAGCGCACGGTGCCCGCTGCTTCCTCGGTGGCACGCTTGGCGTTCAGCTCGACCAGGCGCACTAGCAGCGTGCCGGTATCGGCGGGCAGGGTCAGGTCGGCCCACCCGTACGCCTGCAGCACGGCCGCGTCCAGCTCATCGTGCAGGCTCTTGAGCACGCCCACCAGTCCGTGTTCGTGGACGACCTTCTCCTTGGCGGTCAGCGGTTCGCCGCTGCGCAGCTTCTCCAGTACGTTGTACGTGGCCGTTAAAGTTGCATCGGCATGAGCCGCAAGTTGAGTCTTGCGATGGGCATCAATTTGCTCGGCTAGGGCGCGGACGCGCTCGGTCAGCCCTGTGGTGAGGCCCGTATCGACATCGGGGAAAGGGAAGGTTTCGAAGCAGCGAGATTTGTTGTAGCGAGGGTCATTGCCAACGCCTAAACGCCCACCAGCGGCAAGCGCCCAAAGCACGTGAACTGCGCTAGACAGGACGCCCAGCAACAGTGCGTCCGCACTAGCAACAGCCACAAGCATGTTGTCGGGCAGGATGCTTCTGTCCAAGAAAACGAAAGGCCGATGCTTGGCGGTCTCCACCGTGGCGATGTAGCGCGGGAGCCCAGCCAACTGACGGCGTAGCTTGGGATTCGTTTCGCCGAACAGCCACCAGTTCCTTCGGCGGGACTCGCGGTTGTTCTGGTCTCGCTCAGGCTTGACGCGCTCCAACAGCCGCTGGTAGACCGCTGGGTAGCGCTGACGAGTTTCCTCAGCCGACAAGCCGAACATATCAATCACCAGCACATCGCGCAGCGTGGCCGTCAGGTCACGGCCATTGCGGTACTCGCGGATGTGAAGCTCAAGACCCGGCACCTTGCCCAAGCCGAGGCCAGCCGCCTCCTGGCGGGTAACGATGAAGCCCGCGCCGAAGAGCTGAACTCCCCGGTTACTCAAATCTGCGTTGGCCAACAAGCTACGTGCCCCGACGACGTTCGCCCCCACGGACAGGTCAGGGTGAATAAGTCCGCGCCCCTCGGCTAGAGAGACGCCCGCCTCGCCAAAGTCGCCTTCGTTCTCCGTCTGCACGGTGTACAGCCGCCCCTCAAGTTGGCCGGGGGCCGCCACCGTCATGGCAATGCGCACGGCCGCACCGTTGGCGCTATCCACCCACGGGTGGTCTGGCACTGCATAGACCAACGACAACCTCCCGTCCTCCATGGCTTGCTGAACCACGCGGCGGTTGAAGGTCTGGCGAAGACTGTTGGTGGTGATGAAGCCGAAGCGCTCGGCGTGCCCGCCGCGCACTTGCTCAGCGGCGTGGTGCCACCAGTACATCACGAAGTCAGCGCTCTCCGGGACCTTGGGCCAACTGCCACGCAGGGCCTCGACGTAGCCATCTCCCAGGGCACCGCGCATGGCGCCTGCGCCAATGAAGGGTGGGTTGCCCACGATGAAGTCGGCCTTGGGCCAATGCGCAGCCGAAGGGTTGAGATAACGCCATTGCACGACCTGGGCTGCTTCGTCAGGCACCGGCTGCCCGGTGACAGGGTGCGGCTTGAAGGTCACATTGTCCCAACGAGTGACTACCTGGCCGCTGGCGTTGGTCATGGGCTCTCGACGGTCGTAGGCAAGCACAGCGTCGCGATGCTCAATGTTGCCGTAGTCATGCACAACGGGCTCGGCCACGCTGGCGTGGCCGTTGGTGCGGATTTGCCACTGCAAGAAACCAATCCAGAGCACCAACTCAGCCAACGCGGCAGCGCGCTCGTTCAGCTCCACGCCGCGCAACTGCTGCAGGGTCACGGTCTCGCGGCCAAGGTCAAGCGCGTCTTGGGTGTCGCCAAGGGCGCCGAGCTGGTTCAGCACCTCACCCTCCAGCCGCTTCAAGTGTTCGAGGGTCACATACAGGAAGTTGGCACTGCCGCAGGCCGGGTCCAGCACGCGCAGAGTGCACAGGCGGTGCAAAAAGTCCTTTACCTGCAGGCGGGCTTCGGTCCACTTGGCACGCACGGCGGCGTTGTGGCGGTCCAGCGCGGCAAAGTCTTTTTTGGTCTTGACGGTGGGCGGGTGCGCCTCCAGTTCGGCGGCTTCGTGCGCCAGCAGCAGCGCGGCCGCCTGAGCATTGGCCCACTCGGCGCGCAGGGGCTCGATGACCGCGGGCAGCACCAGCCGCTCCACGTACGCACGGGGCGTGTAGTGCGCCCCCAAAGCGTGGCGCTCGTCGGGGTCCAATGCACGCTCCAGCAAGGTTCCGAAAATGGCGGGCTCCACCTCTCTCCAGTTGGACCGTGCTGCCTGGATGAGCAGGTCGATTTGCTCGCCGGTCAGCAAGAGGCTGTAGCCGTCTTCAGCCTCCCCCTTGAACAGCTTGCCGTTGAAGCGCAACACGTGCTTGACTAGAGCCGCCGAGAAGCCGCCCTTGTCCATATCGGCCCATAGGATGCGCAACATCTGCTGCACCGTCTGCGGGCTCTCTCGGTGTTGCTGCAACAGTGCCAGAAATGAGCCCTTGGGCAGGAGCTCAACGTCCTCGGAAAACATCGAAAACAGGCAGCGCGAAAGGTAAGCGGCCACGGTGTGGGGCGAATGCCCGGCCTGCTCAAGCGAGCGGGCCAGCAGGGCCAACTTGTTGGACACATCCCGAGTCACCTTTGCGGCGATCAGCGCCGGGTTAAGGTCATCCGGTTGTGTCCAAATCTTGTGCAGCCGGTCCAACACTTCGGGCCTCGTTAGGTCAGTCAACAGGATGCGGTGGCTGCGTGGGTCGGGGAACGGCGTGTAGGTTCCACCTGTGCGGCTGAACTCGGCGTACACCTCTATGACGGTGCCAACATCCACCACCATGACGAATGGCGGGCGCCCCTCTTCAGACGGCAGCGCACGGGCGTAGTTCTCTCCTTGGCTGCGGGCACGCAGCAGGCCGTCGTCGAAGCCCTTGGTGTGGGCGCCGGCCTTGAGTTTCTTGGCCTCCAAGACGAAGTGGCCGCGCCGATAGCAGTCGATGCGGCCGGCGCTGCTTGAGCCGTCGCCATGGCTGAAGGTGACGGGGCGCTCGAACATGTAGTCCTGTGCGGCCGTGGCGTGCGGCTTGGGCACGCCGAGCAAGTCGCACAGTTCCAAGACGAACGACTGAGCAGTAGCCAGTTCGCTCGCGGTAACCCCCTGCCAGCGGGCGATAAACGCCTGCGCCGTCGTCGTTTTTGTATCCATGCGCGCCATCATATGGGGTGCATGAGCCCGGGCGGTAGCCCGAAAATGGGCCACGCCAGAGGACGTGGGGCAAGGCGTCCAGCCGCGGCCCAGCGAGTTGCACCGTGCCCACACGGTCAACGTACTGCCAGGGGTGCCGCCAGCAAATTCCCTCCCTAAAAGGGAATAGGAGCGACTGCGCTCCGGTTGAGCAGCGGGGACGCAGTCCCGCCCAAAGTCCGCTGAAGGCGGGCGGGCAACACGGGCGGTGTCCGACGTTCAGTCGGAGCCACAGGGGCCGCGAACAGCGGCAACAACGGCAAGCACAGCGCGGGTTGCCCGCCCGTTGACGCCGCCGTGCGGTGTCAGTGGGAAGGGGCGCGGTATTGAGAGGGGATGAGGGCGTCCAGCCTGAAAAGGTGGCGTGTCGCCCTAGCGACCAAAGAGCCGCCGACCCCGTGGGCTTGCGGTGGAAGCGTCTGCTTCTACCGTCTTGCCGCTTGCGACGGTCTGCAAGACGGTCGAGCACGACGCCTGTGGGGCTCAAAAGAGCCCCACAGGCGCGGGGGCATCGGGGCAGCTAGACCACTGCAGTGCAGTTGCCCATCATCCGAACGACCTCCAGGCCGCGGCGTCGGTCTTCTGCAAGCTCGCTCAAAGCCGCCTCCCATTCGTGCTCTTCGTGACACGACTCCGCTGGCGCGAACTGTAGGTCAGAGTCCAGCTCTTGTTCAACGAGCACACCATTCTTGAGTGCCACGACGTAGGACTTGCGGTCCTGAGCGACCGTGACTGAGGCAACGGCATCGCGGGTACGAGAAGCAAAGAGTGCCCGTGCACGGAAAGCATCTTTTGCCTCAACCGACTCACCCCCGTAGAAGTCCAGGTACGCCGGGAGGAACACCTCCACGCCCTGCTCAAACGTGAACCCCTCTGGCGGCGGCTCAAGTGTCAGCAAGTGGACGAGCTCGGCCTCCAACTCCTTCCGTTCGTTCAGGATGGCCCTCAAGTTTTCCCCCGTCTCGGTGGCCATGTCCGGGTTGCACTCAATGAACGTCAGCAGCCCCGCGCGGCGCTTGGCAAGGGCCTGCAACGATTCCTGAACCTCCTCACGCCGGTTCCGCGTCGGGTTACCTCCGGCGTGCAGCAGCCTAGGAACCCCGTCACACGCGAACGAAATGAACTGGAAGTCGAAGGCCTTGGCGGAGATGTTGGGGCACTTCGTCGCCCCGCGTACGCGGTTCGCGCAGCTGTACAGCGCATAGCCCGCTTGAGCACCGCTGTTCTTGTTCATTCGACGCCAAGAACCTCCACACGAGCACTTTGCAATGCCCATGAGGTAGTTAAAGTTGTTGTCGTCTCGCCGCTTTGGGAAATCGACAGCCTTCGCTCGCTGGCTTTGAACAGCGTTGAAAAGGTCCACGTCCAGGACAACAGGGAAGTAGTTCTCAATGGCCTCGCTCAGGGGTTTTCGCTTGCCATTCACGACGCTCTGAGGCGTAAAGCGCCCAACCAGCGCCTTGTTCGAAAGAACCCGGTTCACAAGAGACGTGTGCCAGGTTAAGCCCTTCCCGGGTACTGGCAGCGAGTTCTCGTTGGCATAGCGCACCAGCTTAGAGATGCCCCAGCCATCGCGGGCGAGGGCATAAAGGGTACGGATGGCGGTCACACGTTCGGGGATAGGCACGTACTTGCCGTCTACCACCCGGAGCCAGTTGGGGCACTCAGACGTGAAGGCCTCGCCAGTTTCAGCAGCAAGGTTCCGTCTCTTGGCCCAATTCGCCTTGGCGAAGTCACTTTTAACTTGCGACTCAGCGCGGGCAATGTCAGCGTGGATTGCGAGCTGTGTGCCCATGAAGGGGGCCATGTTGTTGCGGTCGAACGGGGCGCTTCCATCCAGAAACTGGATAGTGAACCCAGCTTCCAACATGAGGTTGACCATCGAGAGAAAGGCCATGGGGCCCTGCCGACTGGCGCGTGAAACGCTCTCGCAGATAAAAAGCCCGTTCTTAAGCTCGCCTGAGCGGATTCGCTCCACAAACTTTCCGAGTGCGCCATTGCGGACGTGCTTCCCGGAGAACCCGGAGAGGCCGGCATCCTCCAGCCACTCCACAGGGGTCTCTTTAGGGAGGTTCAAGCTCTCCAAGTGGGCTTCAGCGGCCTTTTGCTGGCGTTCGAACGAGTTTCCATCAGCTTGCTCGTCACTTGAACAGCGCTTGTAGCCGATAACAATTGCGTGGGATTTGGCAGGTTTAAAGGTCATGGGGGTGGGAGAGTGGTAGTTGGTGACTCTCCGTGTAGCAACCGGTTTATCTATTTGGCGTTTTACGTTGACCTTGGTGGGCCTGGCCGACACGGAGGTGAAAGAGGCCCGCGAACGCGTGCGCTCAGCCATCGCCAACGCGGGGCTGGAATTTCCGTCGAACAAGAAAATCACCGTCAACCTGGCGCCGGCCGACTTGCCCAAGGATTCCGGCCGCTTCGACCTGCCGATCGCGCTGGGTATCCTGGCGGCCAGCGGCCAGATCAGCTCCGCGCGGCTGGCCGACTGGGAATTTGCCGGCGAGCTCTCCCTGGGGGGTGAACTGCGCCCGGTGCGCGGCGCGCTCGCCATGAGCCTGGCGCTGCACCGCGACGCCGGTCTTGAGGCCAGCAACGCCCGGCTCGTGCTGCCACCGGGCAGCGCCGAAGAGGCCGCGCTGGTGCCGCAGGCCCGGGTGTACCGCGCACGCCACCTGCTCGATGTAATCGCCCGCTTCCTGCCCGAGAGCGCAACCACGGCCGAGCCGCCCGACGACGGCGGTTGGGTGCGGCTCACGGCACACACGCTGGGCGAGGCGCCGCCGCTGGCCGATCTGGCCGATGTGAAGGGCCAGAGTGCCGCACGGCGGGCGCTGGAAATCGCTGCGGCGGGCGGCCACAGCGTGCTCATGTCGGGGCCGCCAGGCTCGGGCAAGTCCATGCTGGCCCACCGCTTCGCCGGCCTGTTGCCACCCATGAGCACGCTGCAAGCGCTGGAGTCCGCGGCGGTGGCGTCGCTGGCCGGGCGGTTCGATCTGGCACGCTGGGGCCAGCGCCCGACCTGTGCCCCGCACCACAGCGCGAGTGCGGTGGCGCTGGTGGGCGGCGGCTCGCCTCCGAGGCCAGGCGAAATTTCTCTCGCGCACCACGGCGTGCTGTTCCTGGACGAGCTGCCCGAATTCCCCCGCGCCGCGCTGGAGGCGCTTCGCGAACCGCTGGAAAGTGGCCACATCCGCATCTCGCGCGCGGCCATGCAGACCGAGTTTCCCGCGCGCTTTCAGCTGGTGGCGGCCATGAACCCCTGCCCCTGCGGATTTCTGGGCCACCCCACCCGCGCCTGCCGCTGCACGCCCGACCAGGTGCTGCGTTACCAGGGCAAGCTCAGTGGCCCGCTGCTGGACCGCATCGACCTGCATGTGGAAGTGCCCGCCTTGCCGCCCGAGAACCTGTTCACCCATCAGCCGGGTGAATCGAGTGCCCGTGTGCGCGAACGTGTGGTGACGGCGCGGGATCGGGCGCAAGCCCGCCAGGGCTCGGCCAACCAGGCTTTGGCGGGGCGTTCGCTCGACGAGCACGTGCAGGCCGATGCCCAGGCGATCAAGTTCCTGCACACCGCTGCCGCCCGCCTGGGCTGGAGCGCACGGGGAACCCACCGCGCGCTGCGGGTGGCGCGCACCATCGCCGATCTGGCGGGCAGCGACACGGTGGGCGTGGCGCACATTGCGGAGGCCGTGCAGTACAGGCGGATGGTCAAAACGGGCGCCTGATGGTGGGTGGGCCGCCCGCCAGATGCCCTGGCCCGGTGCCGCCGCGAAGCAACTGGTATGGTGTCGCGCTTTCCCCTTTTGCAGCAGGAGACACCATGACCTACCCCCACACCCAACTGTTCATCCACGGCCAGTGGCGCGACGCCGCCGCTGGCGAAACGCTGGCCGTGTTCAACCCCGCCACCGGCAAAGAGATCGGCCGCGTGGCGCACGCCCGCCAGGCCGATCTGGACCTGGCGCTGGTCGCTGCGCAAAAGGGCTTTGAAATCTGGCGCGACAAGCCCGCCATCGAGCGCGCCAAGGTCATGCGCGCTGCCGCTGCGCTGATGCGCGAACGCGCCGGCGCCATTGCCGCGCTGCTCACGCAGGAACAGGGCAAGCCGCTGGCCGAGGCCAAGGGTGAAGCCATGGCCGCCGCCGACATCATCGAATGGTTCGCCGACGAAGGTCTGCGCGTGTATGGCCGCATCGTGCCTTCGCGCGGCAACCTTGCCATGCGCCAGATGGTGCTCAAAGACCCGGTCGGCCCGGTGGCTGCGTTCACGCCGTGGAACTTCCCCATCAACCAGGTCGTGCGCAAGCTGGCCGCAGCACTGGCCACGGGCTGCTCCATGATCGTGAAGGCGCCCGAAGAAACCCCGGCCGCACCCGCCGAGCTGGTGCGCGCCTTCGCCGATGCCGGCCTGCCGCCCGGCGTGCTCGGTCTGGTCTACGGCACGCCGTCGGAGATCTCCAGCTACCTGATCGCGCACCCCGTCATCCGCAAGATCACCTTCACCGGCTCCACACCGGTGGGCAAACAGCTCGCAGCCATGGCCGGCCAGCACATGAAGCGCGTGACCATGGAGCTGGGCGGCCATGCGCCGGTGATCGTGTGTGAAGACGCCGACGTGGCGCTGGCCGTGAAGACCGCGGGCGGCGCCAAGTTCCGCAACGCCGGCCAGGTTTGCATCTCGCCCACGCGTTTCCTGGTGCACGAGAGCATTGCGAAAGAATTTTCAGCCGCTCTGGTGAAACACGCCGCCGGCCTGGCGGTGGGCGACGGCACGGCCGAAGGCACACAGATGGGCCCGCTGGCCAACCCGCGCCGTGTGACGGCCATGGCCGAATTCACCAAAGACGCAGTGGAGCGCGGCGCCACGCTGGCCACGGGCGGTGAACGCATCGGCGAGGCGGGCAACTTCTGGCAACCCACCATCCTCACCGACGTGCCGCTGGACGCCCGCGTGTTCAACGACGAGCCCTTCGGCCCCATGGCCGCCGTGCGCAGTTTCAAGACACTGGACGAAGCGATTGCCGAGGCCAACCGCCTGCCGTTCGGCCTGGCTGGCTATGCGTTCACCCGCTCGCTGAAAAACGCGGACCTGCTGGCGCGGCGCGTCGAGGTGGGCATGCTGTGGGTGAACATGCCCGCCATGCCCTCGGCCGAAATGCCGTTCGGCGGCATCAAGGACTCGGGTTACGGGACCGAAGGCGGCCCGGAGGCGATGGATGCGTACCTGAACGCGCGCGCCGTCACGATCATGAACGTCTGACGGTGTTCGCCGCCCGGCTCATCGGTTGGGGCCGAGGCGGTTGGTGAACGCCACCACCAACGCGGTCATGAAAAAGAACGCCTGCAGCTCCAGTCGCCAGCCGCCGGTGGCCGTGATGTCCATGAAATGGGTCATGTGGGCCAGGCCCACCGCAAACGCCATGTTGATAGCGATCACCAGCGCCGCCGGCACCACCCACACGCCCGCGAGCAGGAACAGCGGAGCGATCAATTCGCCGATGTAGACGCCGTACGCGATGAAGCCCGGCAGGCCCTTGGCCACCAGCATGCTTTCGATGCCGCCCACACCACCCGTCACCTTGGCCCAGCCGTGAAAGATCATGAGGATGGCGAGTGTCCAGCGCAGCAGGATCACGCCAAAGCGGGGTTGGTTGAAGAGGTTGTTGAGTGCGTTCATGAAAGGTCCATGTGAGTTGAATAGGGGCCATTGGGCTGAGCGCTTTGTACAGGAGAGGGTTCCCTCCCCACCAAAAGCAACATAAACTTGTTCGAAATATCCATTTCGAACAGCTTTAAAGATGCCCAAGGCCTCACCTTCTTTGCAAGCGCAGCCCCCGGAAGCCGCAGCGGCACTCGTTCGCTTGGGCGAACACTTGGCGCTGGCGCGGGTGCGCCGTCAAGAGTCGCAGCGGGCCTGGGCCGAGCGACTGGGGGTCTCCGTGCCCACGCTGGCGCGTCTGGAGCGGGGCGATCCGGGTGTGAGCGCCGGCATCCTGGCCACCGCTCTCTGGATGATCGGGCGCACGCAAGCGCTGGGCGATCTGGCAGCACCCGAGCTCGACGCCGGGGCCCTGGAGCTCGACATTCGCGCGGCCCGCCGCACCCGCGCCGTGCGTTCGCAGGCCTCCATCAGTGCGCGCCTGGCGCGCAAGCCGGGCCCGCCATGACCTACCTCCCGGTCGACACGCTGCAACTCTGGTACCTCGGCCGGCCGGAGCAGCCGGTGCGTGTGGGTGAATTGAATTTGGTGATGGGTGGGCGCGGCGTGTCGCTGCGCTACGCACCTGACTGGTTGCGCCAAGGCTTTGCGCTCAGCGAAGACCTGCCCCTGATCGACCGCGAACACCTGCCCACTGAAAAAGACTGTGCTGCCGGCGCGGTGGACGACGCTCGGCCCAACCGCTGGGGCGAGCGCGTGATCCGGCTGCTGCACCGCCCGCCGCGCCTTTCGCTGCTGGAGCTGCTGTATTTCACCGGGGACGACCGTTTTGGCGCGCTGGGCGTATCGTCCTCGCCCGATCGGTACCTGCCCCACGCCACGCTCGCCTTGCCGCAACTGGGCGAAGCGCAGGCGCTGCACACCCTGGTGCGCCGCGTGCAACAGGGCGCGCCGGTGGATGAAGCCGAGCGACGCCTGATCGCCCCGGGCGCCACCATGGGCGGGGCGAGGCCCAAGGCGTTGATAGAGATTGACGGCAAAAGCTGGGTGCTGAAGTTCGGCGACGAAACCGGCTCCGGTGAAGGCCTGCTGGAACACGCCAGCCTCACGCTCGCAGCGCGCGCCGGCATCCGCGTGGCCACCACGCGACCTGTGCCATTGGCACGCGGCACGGCCCTCGCCATCGAGCGCTTTGACCGCGCGTCCGGCCAGCGCCTGCATGCGTTGTCGGCCCACGTCGCCTTGCGCGCGTCCGGCAGCGAACCCGGTTACCCCGCGCTGGCCCAACTGCTGCGGCGGCGCGGCGTGTTGGCCCATGGCCAATGGCAGCACGACATGCACGAGCTGTTCCGCCGGCTCGTCTTCAACATCCTGATCGACAACACCGACGACCACGAGAAGAACCATGTGCTGCTGGTACAGGACAACCAGCAGCTGCGCCTGTCACCAGCGTTTGACGTGTTGCCCACCGGCCAGGCACTGGGCTGCCAGTCCATGCACGTGGGAAGAGAGGGGGCTGTCAGCAGCGTGAACAACGCGCTGTCGATGGCGCCGATGTACGGCCTGAGCGCAAGCGAGGCGCTGCAAGAGGCTCGCCGCGTGGCCGGTGTGGTGGACGGCTGGCAGGCGCATTTCAACTCGCTGGGTGTGAGCGCCGCCGCCACCGCGCTGCACGCCGATCAAATCGACCGTCCGTTCCTGCGCGAACAACGGAGAGCACTGCTCGCCGCTTAAAGATTCGGCGCCAGCCAGCGCTGCAGTTCTTTCTCGGCCACCGCACTGCGTTTGGCCAGATCGGCCACCTGGTCTTCGCCGATCTTGCCCACGTTGAAGTAGGCGCTCTCGGGGTGGCTCAGGTAGAAGCCGCTCACGCTGGCGGCAGGCAGCATGGCCAGGCTTTCGGTCA
>LNFM01006569.1_pt1 | contig 19028 bp, 16 predicted proteins | sample 596031 | NCBI WGS metagenome assembly LNFM01 (sample SAMN04254537, study PRJNA301005) | activated carbon metagenome | isolation source: dual media filters at the Ann Arbor, Michigan drinking water treatment plant | place: USA: Ann Arbor | reverse complement strand
CTACGGGGTCGTCAGCATGGAACGGCTCAGCCATTTGCTGCTGGATGAGCGGTCTCGCAAGATGGGCGCCGACCCGCAGATGGGTTCGCCAGATGCGCACATGTTCGAGCTCGTGCTCTTCCACGATGCGTCGGCGGCAGGGGTTCGTCAGCGAGGATGCCAGATAGACGCTCATTTCCGTGAATCCGAGCGTCAGGGAAACCGAACCCGCGATGCAGACACGTCCGGTCGACGCCTCTGTCAGTGACGTGTGCTTTACGTTCAGACGGGCCGTGGGGCGGGCGATGGTCAGCCCGAGGACGATGTGATTGGGATTGGGCTGCGAGCCCAGCCGCCGCAATTGCGCCTCGTCGTAGGCGGTATTCCACGAGACCGCGCGATCTTCGAACGCAATGGATACCGTGGCAGCCTTCGCCAGTCGTGCGCAGCGCTGTTCGAACGCTGCTTCGGGAGCGATGTCCGCCGCCGTTGTGGCGAAGCTCGCGAGCGCGCAGGCCAAGGCTGCCATTCCGCGCGCAAGTCGTTGGTCGCGCGGGCGGGGAGGCAGCAATGTGCCCGGGCTATCCGAGTCGTACGTCACTCGCTCGATCATGGACACCGACTGCCTGGAGGAACGCCATGGGATGGATGTGCTGTCGTGACGTCCCCCGCTGATGCAACACTTGCGTTCCACGAGGATACTAGGCTAATGATGCCCGTAAGTAGATCATCGAAAACGGGGAGGACTACCTCGCATGAATGCTGCCGAAAAATACGTGGCGCCGGACATCGAACACCTCGTGTTGCAGACGCGTGCTGCGCATGTCTACCTGAGTGCCATCGCGAATCTCGCGAATGCGGAGCGCAAACGACAGAATCGTGTACAGGCCCAGCAAGTTCTGAGCGAGCTCGAACGGTACCTGCGTGAGGCCAAGCTCGGCGACGACATCCGGGCACGGGTCGAAAAGATGAGAGCGGGTCTGAAGGAGGACCTCGACAAGACCCCCTAATGAAAGATGCGACCGCGACGTCGGCGTTGATCCGGTTCGGATGTGGCGCTTTCGGCATCGAAGCCGGCATCGGCGGATCGGGGGATTATCCCCGCTGACGGCTGGGCAGGGTTGCGTGGTCGAGGTGCTTGCGGCAATCGCTGCACGTGTGAACCGACATCTGGCCTTCTGCGCGCTTGGCGCAGGTGAAATGCTTGGGGACTTCGACGAAAGTGCAAAGGTCGTTGCCCGTGACGAAGGCTCTGGGAAATTGGGCGACCGCTACCGGGGCCCCTGAATCCATCTGCACCATGCACAGAAGCTGTTCGGGCCGGTCCGATCGACAGAAAAGGCGCAACGACTGAATGCTTCCGTACCGAGAGAGCTGGTCGGTGAACTCGTGCAGGATCTCGGCGGGTGTTCCGAACGATCCGGACTCGGGAGTAGTCATGGCGACGATCAGTCAGGGTGTCAAATAAGGCAATTTCCTGGGACTGGCCCAGGGATCTCCCTAGCTTAATTCCGCCAAATTGATGAGTTCAAATGATCCCCCACTTTTGTCGGATGCCATCGACCGCTGCGTAGCGGAGACGCAACAAGAAAATCGGGATGGATTCAGGCTGGGTCGATGGGAGTCGTCGGCGCGCCCTGGGCCTCGATGTCCAGGCCAGCTTCGAACAGCAGATCTTCACGATAGCGGGCCGCGACCAACTGCACCCCGACCGGCGTGCGGCCGCAAAGGCCGGTGCTCACGGTGAGCCCTGGCAGTCCCATGAGCGGCAGCCCCAGCTGCGGCAGTTGGGCCGCCATGATCTGCCGGAAACGTTCGGGATTCCGCACGTCGTCCTGGTCGGCGAAGGGAAGCTCACCCGACACCGGCATGAGCACGACGGGGTACTGATCGAAAAAAGTCATCCATTCGCGAAGGAAGGTGCTTCGACGCTGGAGCGCGTCCATGAAGCTTTCCAACGTGGGAGCGGGACAAAGCTCTTCCATCTGCGAAAAGACGAAGAGGGCGTCCGGATCGGCCTCGCGATCCAGTGCGGCGCGTCCGGCACGCCGAAACTCGGCCAACCACAGGATGGCTTGCATCTGCGCAGGTGCGCGCAGCGGTGGGGACTCGACTTCCTCGACGGTCCAGCCTGCAGCCTGCAGCCGCTTGCCGGCATCGGTAACGGCCGCCGCGACTTCGTCCTGAACGGTCATGCCGTCCGGGCGCACGCACATGGCCACTCGCCGGGGGACCTTGGGCCCGACCGCTGGTGCATCCGTCCACCACGGATCGCGGATGTCTCGGGCGCTCATGACGCCGAAAGCGAGTCGAACATCGGCGATCGTGCGAGCGAGCGGCCCGCTGACCGCCATCAGCTGGCCGCCGACGTGGCGGTCGGCGCCGGTTGGGTTCCAGGCAGGGATACGACCGAGCGTGGGGCGCAATCCATGCACCCCGCATGCATAGGCCGGATAGCGTATGGAGCCGCCGATGTCGGTGCCGTGTGCGATGGCGCCGATGCCTGCGGCGAGTCCGGCGGCGGCGCCTCCCGACGAGCCGCCCGGGGTGATGGCGTAGTCCCAGGGATTGCGCGTGTGGCCGTGCAGGGAGTTGCGCGTGAACCAGCGAAGCGAGAAAGCCGGGGTGTTCGTACGACCGAGCAGAATGGCACCCGCCTTGCGAAAGTTCGATACCAGCGGACTGTCGGTGGTCGCGACGAGGTCGCGCTGCAAACGCAGACCGTTCGTGGTTGTGTAGCCGGTCTGATCGGTATTGACCTTGATCGTGACGGGCACGCCCGCGAGCGGACCGGGATCGTCGCCCCGACCGAGCGCGGCGTCGACGGCTGCCGCTTGCTCGAGAACGTCATCCGGCCGGTACTCGACAATCGCGTTGATCCTCGGGTTCGCTGCCTCCAGGCGAGCGAGCGCGTCCTTCGCCACGTCCGTTGCGGAAACCTGCCTGGTGCTTATGAGCTCGGCCAGCTCGACGGCGGATCGGCGCCAAAATTCGCTCATGGAAGATTCCGGAGGTAGCACGGGGGGGCGAGTGCTCAAGGCTAATGTCCTGTGTCGGAGATTCGTGTCATAAAAAAGCGCCGAGAGTCGACGCCATGCATTGTCGGGAATCCTCGCCAGGTGTCCAACTTAGGCGCGGTTTCGTTCGCGCCTGGCGCCGATCTCGACACTTTTACCACGCTTGGTATCGATGGTAGCGGCTTGCACCTATGCTACGAATCTCCGACACAGGACACGAGCGGAAAATGCGATGCTTTGCCGAAGATCCCGGATCGAGTGTGTTATCGCCCCTGAAAGCGCGCGGGGCGCTTTTCGGCGAAGGCCTGGCGCGCTTCGCTGGCGTCGTCCGTGGTCTTCACCCTGGCCTGCAAGTCGCTTTCCATCTGCATCTGCTGCAGGAGGTCGTTTCTGCCCGAAGCGCGAAGCAGCTGTTTGATGTAATCGTAGGTTCGGGTCGGTCCGCTGGCGAACTTGTGTGCCATCGCGTCGGCCGTGGCAGCGAGTTCGTCGTCGGGGACGCACTTCCAGACAAGTCCCCAGCGTTCGGCGTCCGGCGCGGGAATCTTCTCGCCGAGCAGGAGCATGCCCGCGGCTTTCGCATGACCGATGCGGTGGGGAAGCAGCCAGCTCGCGCCCGCGTCTGGTACGAGCGCGATGTTGACGAACGCCGCGAGGAAGTAGGACGACTGCGCGGCGATGGCGACGTCGCAGGTGAGTGCGAGACTCATGCCTGCTCCCGCACAGGGACCGTTCACCGCCGCAATCGTGGGTACCGGCAGATTGCGCAGGAGCTGGTATGCAGGATTGTAGTAATCGCGCAGGCTCTCCCTGGGATCGTCGGCATGCTCGGGCCGCGGCGTGACGACATCGGCTCCGGAGCAAAAGGCGCGACCGGCGCCGGTCAGCAGCAGGACGCGGACACCGTCCGTATCGGCAGCCACGCGTCGGAACACCTGATGCAGTTCCTCGAGCATGGGATAGGTGAGCGCATTCAGGCGATCGGGACGGTTTAGCGTGAGACGGCCGATGCCCTCGGAGATCTCGTAGCGTATGGATTCGAAGTTCATGGGTACGCTCTTGTGTCGAAGCGGCAAAGCCGGGCCGCAGGAATTGCCGCGTGGTCATGCATGCCCGAGGGATGGCGCTGGGATCCCGATCGCTCGCATGAGGGCGACGCGACCGGGAAACCGACCCGCATAATCTTCATCGCCACGCGTGCGGACCGGATCAGCGACGCGAGGCCGTATCCAGTTCGGCGAGGTCCTCGCGCGTGAGTTTCAATTGCACGGCGGCCAGGAGTCCTTCGACCTGCGACACACGGCTCGCGCTGGCGATCGGTGCAGCGACGGTCGGCTGGGCGAGTAGCCATGCCAGCGCGACGATGGCGTTCGTCGTCTTGTGCCGTGCGGCCACGGCGTCCACGGCGGCAAGTACGCGCCAAGCGACATCGTCGATGTAGCCCCCGACGCGCGCTTCGCGGGCGGCCCCCTTGACCTGTTCTGCCGTTCGATACTTGCCGGTCAGGAAACCGGCCGCAAGCGAGTAATAGGGGAAGCAAGAGAGTCCTTCGCGCTCGCAGAGTGCGGCGAGATCGCCCTCGTACTCCCCGCGTACGATGAGGTTGTAGTGCGGCTGCATGGCGATGAAGCGGGCGTAGCCGTTCGACTGACTGGTATCGAGGGCTTCGCGCAGCCTGGCTGCCGAATAGTTCGACGCGGCGATGTGGCGAATCTTGCCGGCCTTGACGAGTTCGTTCAGCGTGCCCAGGGCGTCGGCGATCGGTGTGTTGGGATCATCGCGATGGCAGTAGTAGAGATCGATGTAGTCGGTCTTCAGACGAGCCAGCGATTCGTCGCATGCGGTGCGGATGTTCGAGGGCGAGAGCCCGGCTCGGTCGCGCTTGGAACCCACCTTCGTCGCGATGACGAGCTTGGCGCGGTTGCCTCGCTTCGCCATCCAGTCGCCCAGCACGCTTTCCGATACGCCGCCGGGGTTGCCGGGGACCCATTGCGAGTACGCATCGGCCGTATCGATGAAGTTGCCGCCGCCTGCGCAGAATGCATCGAGGATGGCGTGCGAGGCTTCGGTGTCTGCCGTCCAACCCAGCACGTTGCCGCCGAAACACATCGGGAAAATATCGAGATCGCTGCTGCCGATTCGTGCCATGTCTGCTCCCAGGTCAATCGTGTCGCGAAGTATATGCGAGCTTTCCCGACCCTGGGCTGCAACCCCGGCGTCAACCGTGGGTTGGGTGCTTGGGGTGCTTGATCAAGCCGATACGGCACCGGTCTCGCGCAAGGTACGCACATAAGTCTGCTGAATGACCCACGCATCGATACTTGCCCGGTGCCGCTGCTGATTCACTTCAGCCAGCACGCAGTGCTTGGCCGCGTGCCATCGCTCCATCTGATCCTCGGTGAGGATGAGCTCGAGCGGACTCACAGAAAACTCGGGCGGGATGCGGGCGGCTTCGAAAAGTGTGCTTACCCAGGGCTTGTCGACGACCCAGGCATCGCTGAACAGCGTGCGACCACGAAAAAGGTGATTGAGGGCCCGGGCGACTTCGTCGACCGGCCGACCATGCGTCTGGAGTAGATCGCGACCGATGCGGTGCACTCGCTCGGCATCCGGATCCCAGTGGTCCCAGTGCGCTGCGGGAAGGATCAGCGAGCAGTACTTCGCGCCATCGTCGAGCGCCACGCCGACTTCGATCGGATAGCTCCGGGCGCCGAAGCCGGAGGCCTCGATGTCGATGATGTTCGGCGTTTCGGGTCGTCGCATCGGTGCAGGATCGCACGTTGCGGAAGAAAATAGAATCCCGTGGCCCCGACCCAGGGTTGCAACCCTGGGTTGAGCCCAGGGTTGCAACCCTGGGTTAGGGGTCGTCGGCCTTAGAATGGCCGGCGTCACAAGAAGAAAGGAACGCTCCATGACTCGCACACTTGCCCTGATCGTCGGTGCCGGCAGCGGCCTCAGTGCGTCGCTGGCCCGATCGCTGACCCAGGCGGGCCATCGATGTGTGCTCGCTGCCCGCCGCGTCGACAAGTTGGCCGCTCTGGCGGCCGAAATCGAGGCCGAGACGTTCGCCTGCGATGCGGCCGAGCCCGCTCAGGTCGCTGCGCTATTCACCGCGACGGACGCCATGGGCGCCCCGCTGGCCGTGACGATCTACAACGCCAGCGGTCGTGTACGCGGACCGACGGTCGAGCTCGATCCTGTCGAAGTCGAGGCGGCAGTTCGAACGACGGCGCTGGGCGGCTTCTTCGTGGCCCAGGCGGCAGCTCGCCGCATGCTCGCGCACCGGGCCGGCACGATCCTGTTCACCGGCGCGTCGGCGAGCGTCAAGGGCTATGCGCAATCCGCAACGTTCGCGATGGGGAAGTTCGCACTGCGCGGACTGGCACAAAGCATGGCCCGCGAACTGGCCCCGCAGGGGATTCACGTGGCGCACGTCGTGATCGACGGCGGGATCCGGTCGGCGACGCGCCCCGTACCCGACGATGCCCCCGACAGTCTGCTCGATCCCGACGCCATCGCGCAGACGTACATGCACCTGATCGACCAGCCTCGCAGCAGCTGGAGTTGGGAGATCGAGGTGCGCCCCTGGATGGAAAAGTTCTGACCCTGCGTCAAACTGAGTCGACGCACGGTCGCGGCTACTGAATCTGCACGCCTGCGTCGCGGATCACCTTGCCCCATCGAGCGACCTCGTCGCGTACATAGGTGCGGAAGGCCGCCGCCGTGCCACCGGCGGGCTCGCAGCCGAGCGTCTCGAAACGTTGCCTCACCGAGGCTACGCCGATGGCTCGATTGACCTCCGCGTTGATGCGCTCGATGGCGCCGTTCGGCGTGCCGGCCGGGGCGAAGATGCCGAACCATGCATCGGCGTCGTAACCCTTGAGTCCGGCTTCATCCATCGTGGGAACGTTCGATGCAATCGAACTGCGCGATGCGGACGAAACCGCGAGGCATCGTACCTTGCCTGCCTTGTCGAGCGGCACCATGGCGATGACGTTGTCGAACACGAACGCGACCTGGCCTCCGACGAGATCGCTGATGGCAGGCGCGGCACCCTTGTAGGGAATGCTCTGCATCCTGATGCCGGCCATGCTCGCGAACAATTCAGTGAACAAATGGGCGCCGGAGCCGTTGCCGGCCGTACCGTACTGGATCTGGTTCGGTCGCGCCTTGGCGAAGGCGACCAGCTCCTTCACACTGCGAACGGGCAGCGATGGATGCACACACAGCATGAACGGGGAGTTGGTCACACGAACGATCGGTGCCAGATCGCGCACGAGATCGTAGCCGAGCTTGCTGTAGAGCGTCGCGTTGTTCGCGAGCGAGATGCTCCCCATCAGCAGCGTGTGTCCGTCTGCCGGCGATTTGGCGATTTGCTCGGCGGCGATGTTGCTCGCAGCGCCCGGTCGGTTGTCGACGACGATGGTCTGCCCCAATGCCGGCTGGATGGCTTGCGCGATCGTACGACCGACGATGTCCGTGGGGCCGCCGGCGGCGAATCCGACGACGAGACGAATCGGCCTGGTTGGATAGTTCTGGGCTTGTACGACAGCGGGTATGCATGCGATGGCCGCAGGCAGTGCCCCGCACAGCGCGACGGTGCGTACGCGATTCATGCGCCTCCTCCCGGGTGGTTGTTGTTGATGGCGTGAATCTAAACCATTGCCCGGGAAAAGCGTACCCGCCCGGAGAATTCTCCCGCAGGCACGTCGAGTCTAATGGCATTTGCCGAGTCGGCCCGATGAGCGACAACCCGGCATGGCGGGATTGGATTCATCAGGGGTTTGGAGCGCGGGTCACTGCAGGGGCGATGCCGGAATCGGCAGCAGCAGGTGAGAGGAGACGTCCTCGATGATCGCTCCATGGACGCACATGAAGTCTTCCCAGCCGCGGGCAAACGGCCCGTCGAGGCTGTGTTGGAGGGCGGCATGCGCAGACAGGCAAACGACCTCGTATATCTCGCCGAAAAGGTTGGTCCAGACTGCGATGGTGGTCGCGCCCGGGCCGGAAGGCGCGGTTTTTTCGAGCTCGGCGGCGAGTCTGTTCGCATGGCCGGTCTTTGCGCGCAGGAACCGGAGTTCGTACATGTTTCCTCGGGCTTCGGGGGCGGCCAAGGGCAATACGGGAGCGAGCATGCGTACACTTTGATGCTGATTGAGCGGGTGGGTCTGGGCCATGTACGCCTTCCACTGCGGCGCCTGAGCCATGCGTGCCCGGAGTGCTTCGCGACTTTCCAGGGAATCGTGCCGCCACAGATTGACGACACTGCTCAGCGTCCCCGCCGCAATGGTCCAGAAGCCCAGCAATTTCCCGTAGTCATCCTTGCGAAACGGAATCGCCTCGTTTTGGGAAAGCGACAGATACGCCTCGACTTTGCCCGGGTGCATCCGGTAAACGCGTAGTTCGTCGATCATTGACCCTGCTCCTCGGCCTCAAGGGATCCGGCACATGTTAGCGCAGGGACGATGATACTCATGGCTGGCAAACAATTCCGCGCGTCAGCAGACGTCCGTGGCATGCGATTCGAATTCCGCGTGCAGCGACAGGACGCGGTGCGCACCTGCCGTTCTCACGACGAGCGCCGGGCGGACTCCGCCGCCTCCTCGCGCTTTCGTTCCGCCATCGCTGCCCGGATTCTGGCAGCAAGTTGCTCTTCGGTCAGCGCAGCGGCGTCCTGAGTGTCTCCCTTCCAGGCGAATTCCCGAATCTCGGATTCGTCCGCCTGTTCCCGTAGCCATTGCGCACGGATCGCAGTCGCGAATTTCCGGCGATACGACAGGTACTTCCAAACACCGGCAGCAACCGTCGCCACACCGAGCGCGACGAAAGCGGCGATCAGATTGAGCCAGAATCCCTCGCATACCAGAGCCCCCGGCGATACGTTGAAGCAGTAGTCGAAGTACTGCCACCAGGACGTCAGCATGGCCTCGGCGTCTGTCGTTGTCGTCATTCGGCGTCCTCCCTGCGGTGGCTGCGGCGTTCGAACGGCAAGTATAGGTCGGTTCGATAACGTAGGGGACAGCGGCCTCTCGTGAGGTGCGCAGTGGCCTGAACCGATTCAATGCAGCAACCACCCAGATATCAACCCCGGGTCGTAAGCCGGGTTTACCTGGCATCGAGGCCTGCATGTTAGGATGCACGCGCAGCCCGGGGCGAGGTGCGTACTGGTGCAGGGGCGGATCATCCGGCCTCGAGGCGATGGGTCGATGCAGGCCGCCGACGATTGCATCGTTACTCGATTGTGACTTCATCGTCGGCACGTCGAGGATGAGCATCTAATGGAACTCGGACTGAAGGGGAAGGTTGCCCTCGTCACGGGCGGAAGCCGTGGCGTCGGACGCGCGATTGCGGGTGCACTTCTGCAGGAAGGCGCGAAGGTGATGATTACCGCGCGCGATCCGCAGCGTTTGGCGGCGACGGCGAAGGCGCTGGCCAGCGAGACAGGCGGCGACGTTCGCACGCAGGCGGCGAATCTCGAAGACGATGACGCCGTGCGCAGGATGATCGAGGCGACGATTGCGTCCTTCGGTCATTTCGATATTCTGGTCAACTGTGCCGGCACGGTGGACCCCGCCGACTTCGAGGCGATCACCGAGGCCGTCTGGCCGGCCATCTTCGAGCAGAAGCTCAACGGTTACATGCGCTGCCTGCGTCACGCCGTACCGCATCTCAAGACGCGCGGCTGGGGGCGCATCATCAATGTCTCCGGGCTTGCCGGACGAGAAGGCGGTCCGCAGACGATCCCGGTCGGGCTGAACAATGCCGCCGTCCTCAATCTGACGAAGTCGATGGCGGCCATCATGGCACCGTACAACGTGCTTGTGAACGCCGTGATCCCGCACATCATCGACACCGACCGACAAGTGGAAACCATGCGCCTCTTCGCCGAGATCAGTGGCAAGGCGGAGGCCGACGTGCGCAAGGAGCGTCTGGACAAGCTGCCGCTCAAGCGGATGGGCAAACCCGAAGAGGTCGCGAGCGTCGTCGCCTTCCTCGCCTCAGAGCGGGCAAGTTTCGTTTGCGGTGCCGCGTGGCATGTCGATGGCGGCGCTTCGAAGAGCATCTGATCACGAAGGGCGTCTATTTACAGGAGGGGGTTATGGGAAAAGCATGCTTGTGCCTGGTGACGCTGACTGGCCTCGGACTGGCATCCGCAGTCGGCGCGCAGGAATATCCAACGCGCGTCGTGAGGGTCATTGCACCCTTCGCCGCGGGAGGCTCGACCGACGTGCTCACCCGCATCGCGAGCAGTTTTCTGAGCGAGCGCTGGGGCCAATCGGTGGTCGTCGAGAACCGGGTCGGGGCGAGTGGAAGAATCGGGGCCGAGTTCGTAGCCAAGCAAAGCCCGGCCGATGGCTACACGCTGCTCGTGGCAGGGGCGCCGCATGCGATCGGGGCCAGTCTCTTTCGCAAAGTGAACTACGATCTCGCCAAGGATCTCGCGGCAGTGGCGAACATCGCGACCTTTCCGAGCGTGATCGTGGTGCATCCCTCGATGCCGGTGAAGACCGTGAAGGAGCTGATCGGTCTTGCGAAAGCCCGCCCGGGTGAAATCAACTTCGCATCGCCGAACCTCGGTTCGCCCAATCACCTGTTGATGGAACTCTTCAAGACGATGGCCGGCATCGACATGGTCCACATCCCCTACAAGGGCGGATCCGGGCAGATGATGGGCGAGCTTCTGGGCGGCCAGGTTCAGCTCGCTGCAATGGGGTTTCCCCCAGCGGTGCCCCAGATCAAGAACGGGCGCCTGCGCGCGTTAGCGGTATCCAGCGTCAAGCGCTCACCTGCGCTGCCGGACGTGCCGACGGTCGATGAGTCTGGTCTGCCGGGGTTCGAAGTGTCGTCGTGGTACGGATACTTCGCGCCTGCAGCGACGCCGAAGCAGGTGATCGCGAAGGTGAATGCCGACGTGCAGGTCATACTCGCCAGTCCCGAGATGCGCACCAAGCTCGCGCCGCTCGGTGCAGAGCCCGCGCCGACGACGCCGGAATCATTCTCCAAGTACGTGCGGGCCGAGATCGAGAAATGGGCGAAGGTGGTGAAGGATTCGGGGGCGAAGGCGGATTAGCAGGTCGGTTGCCACGCACCTGTGGCGCGACGGCACCTTGAGGTGCCGTCGGCCTCTCGATGCGCCTGGTTGCAGTTGCAGACTCAGCGAATCACTTCTCGGCCACCACCGGATTGCGCAGCGTACCGATGCCCGCAATCTCCACCTCGACCACATCCCCAGGCGTGATCTGCTCGACTGCGCCAGGGGCCCCGGTGAGGATGATGTCGCCCGGATGCAGCGTGCAGTACTTGCTGATGCCCGAGACGATCGCATAGCAGTTGTGCACCATGCCCGACGTGCTGCCGCGGTCGGCTTCCCTGCCATTCAGGCGTGTGACGATCTCCAGCGCGTGCGGGTCCTTGATGTCGGTCTCGATCCAGGGGCCGACCGGGCCGAAGGTGTCGCTGCCTTTCTTGCGCCAATTGGAAATGTCCGGATGCCAGGTGCCTTCGCTGCTGATGTCGTTGCCGACGGTATAGCCGAAGATGAAGTTCGGCGCTTCCTGCGGCGTGATCTTTCGAGCGGGCTTGCCGATGACGATGACCAGCTCGCCTTCGTAGTGGACGTGGTCGGCATCGCTCGGGATGACGACCTCGTCGTTGTGCCCGATCATGCAGTGAGCGCCCTTGTGCCAGGGGCGGAACCCCTGCGATTCGCGTTGAATCCTTTCGGTGTCGAGCGCCACTTCCTGATGTGCGATATGCGCTGCGTAGTTGAGTCCGACGGCCCAGAAGGTTTTCGGGCGGGTCGGCGGAAGCAGCCTGACGCGGTTCAAGGGGTAGTAGGCATTCGTGAGGGTGTGCTCTGCGAACACATTGCCCTGGATTACGCGAATGCGGTCGCCCTCGACGACACCGTGGCTCTCCCAGCCGTCGATGGTGAATCTGGCAATCTTCATAGTCGTTTCTCCTCCGGTGGAACGATTCCGTCTGGCTGGTCGGCGACGCGAGGTGTGTCGCACGCGGCCGTTGGCCTGTTCACTGACGAACGGAAGTTTAGCCCGATTGCTCCGCGGGAGGTGGGCGCGTCAGGCAGTCGGGACTTTGACACCCCCAATCGCCTGGGATCTAGAAACAGCGTGGGGTCGCCCGCGAAGTGGGAGGCACCATCGGAGATGGTCCGCCGAGCAGGACTCGAACCTGCAACCTCCGGGTTCGAAGCCCGGTGCACTATCCAATTGTGCTATCGGCGGTGTTGTGGGCACGTCCCGATCCGGGCGGCGTCGCGCTATGCCGCACGGAACCATTGATCCTCGATGATAGCAGCGTCGCGTTCATCCGTGCTGGTCGCGTCCTCCGATCTCATTGTGCGGGCGTCGTCTTGATCGGGTTCGTTGGGCAATCGGACCGCGCAGTGCCCGAGTTCGAACCCGAACCCGGGCTCTACGCACGGATGTTGACTGGGCTCGGCCTGATCGCGGGGGCGGCACGTCGGCGATCGGTGGCGGGGAAGTCGATCTAACGGCGGTCCCTGCGGCAACGCCGAAGGGGCGCGGTTCGGCGGCAACAGGGCGCGGCTAGGCTTCCGCCAAGCAGCAGGACAGGGCGCAATTGCTTGCGTCCCTGTCGTCGATTCTCCTATGCTCACGACAGCTGATGGGGGAGGTCATGATGCGCTTGGAACGCTGCAACGCGTGTTCCCGGATCCGGATCGGAGTTTCCGGAGTGCTCGATCTTAGGGTCAGCCGTGCCGCATACGGCTACATGTTCGCGCGAATGCCTCGGGCCGCAAACGCACGGAACAGGTCGCTGCGTACGGATCTCTCGAACGGATCCCGCTCGGAACGCAAGCATCGGGGAGCGCCCGATCGACGCCGTCCCGTCGGGCCGTTCGTGGCGTCTACCCTGCTTGCGGGCGTGCTGTTCGGTGCTTCGCATGTGGCGGCGCAATCCTTCCCGACCAAGCCGATACGTCTCGTCATCGGGTCCGCTCCGGGCAGCGGCAACGACGTGGCATCGCGCATCGTCATGGCCAAGGCCAGCGAAGCCTTGGGGCAGCCCGTGGTGGTGGAGAATCGACCGGGGGCGAATCAACGCATCGCGCCGGAGATCGTCGCGCGGGCGACGCCGGATGGCTATACGTTGCTACAGTGCGGCACGGTCACGACCGCGATCAATCCCGCGATGTATCGCGTGCTCAAGTACGACCCGCTCAAGGATTTCGCCCCGATCACGCTCTTTGCTCGTGCACCGAACGTCCTGCTGGTACGAAACGACTCGCCGGCAAAGACGGCACGTGACTTCGTCAACCACGTCGTCGCCAATCCGGACAAGTTCAACTACGGTTCTTCCGGGGTCGGCAGTACGCTCCACCTCTCGATGGAAATGCTGAGCATGATGGCGCCCGGCTTCAAGATGACCCACGTGCCGTACAAAGGGGGCGCACTCGCCCTCACGGATCTTCTCGGCGGGCAGTTGACGGCCGTGTTTCAAAACATCACCGTGGCACTGCCGGCCGTGCGAAGCGGACGAGTGCGAGCCCTCGGGGTGGCCGCGCCATCGCGCAGTGCCTATATGCCGGATGTGCCTACGTTCGCGGAGTCCGGATATGCCCTCGATGTGTCGGCATGGTACGGTGCGTGTGCGCCAGCCGCAGTGCCAAAGGCCGTGCTCGGCCGACTCAACACGGCGATGGTCGATGCATTGCGGCTGCCGGAGATTCGAGAGCGCTTCACGGAGATGGGCATCGAACCGGCACCCATGAGCGTGCAGGCGTTCGATGCCTTCATTCGCAACGAGACCGTCAAGTGGGCAAAGGCCGTCAAGGCCGCCGGCGTGCCGTTGCAGTAGCTGCGATACTGAATTCATTTCATCACTGAAAGCCAAAGGGAACGACATGCTGAAAATCTGGGGTCGGGCAGACGGGTCGAACGTCATCAAGGCGATGTGGTGTCTGGGCGAACTCGGGATCGAGTACCAGCGCATCGACTGGGGAGGCGACTTCGGCGGCAACGATGATCCCGAGTATCGGCGAAAGAATCCGAACGGTCGGCTGCCGACGCTCGAAGAGGAAGATGGGTGGACGCTATGGGAGTCCGGTGCGGTCGTTCGTTACCTCTGCACGAAGTACAGCCTGGGCAATCTTTGTCCCGACACGCCGCGCGGGCGCGCCGACGCCGAGAAGTGGATGGACTGGAGTTCGCTCAATTTCGCCAGCTTCAACAGCATCTACCTGGCCAATTACTTCGGGCCGGCCGAGAAGCGCAGTCGCCAGGCGATACTCGCTGCCGCCAAGAATCAGGTGCAGTGGCTCGATATCCTGGAGAAGCATCTTGCCAGCAAGCCGTATCTTGCCGGGGATCGCTTCACGATGGCAGACATCCCCTCGGGGTCGCTCACGCATCGATGGTTTCACTGGACGCCGAAGGAAGCCTTGCCTTCGCATCCCAATGTGCGCGCATGGTACGAGCGGCTCGCTGCACGTCCGGCGTATCAGGAGCACGTCATCAAGGTGAATGCGAAGCGCACGCAGGAAATCGCAGCGCAGGGCTAAGCGGTCGTTGCTCGGTTTACCGACCCGGCGATACCCATCGATATATCGCCGGGCCGGAGTACGCACCAACACCGGGGGCCCTCACGTTCAGGCGAACGGCGCGTCCTCGAACTTCAGCAGCCCTTCTTCGATCGCCTTGACCTGCAGCGCCACATAGCGCGAATAGATGCGACAGTTGGCGAAGCTGCCACCGATGAACCACAAACCCTTCTGCGGCGTGCGCTTCCACATGTTGTTCATTTCTCCGTCGGGCGCGATGCCCCAGACCGGGCCGACCTTCTGCGCGATTTTGTCACCCAGGAGTTTGGTGATGACGGCCGCCTGATCCACGAATCCCGTGGCGAGGACGATCAGGTCGGCGGGCACGATCGTGCCGTCCTTGAGCCTGGCGCCTTCGGCGACGAAGCGGTCGATCTGCTCGAACTGTCGAAGCCCGATCTCGCCCTTGATGATGAGGTCGGCACCGCCGGCATCGAGGTAGTAGCCGCCGTAGCGCCGCCGGATCAGCATGTTGTGGCCGCAGTTATCTTCGCCCATCGTGTACTTGAAACCCTTGGCGACGAGACCGTCGATCATCTTGCGATCGAGCTCGACCATCCGTGCAGTGATCTGCTGGAACACCGTGCGCAGCACGGGCAGCGTGTTCGTCGTGGCGAGGAGGTCACCGTCTTCGAGCGGGATGCCTTGATACACGCCGTAGGTGAGCTTCGCGGCAGGATCGATGCTCAGGACCATGGTTTCGCCGCGCTGTACGATCGTCGTCTTTGCGCCGTGCTCGTGCAGATCCTGCGCAACGTCGTGGGCGCTCGATCCGGTGCCGATCACCATGGCCTGCTTGTCGCGCCATGGCGCGCCGTGTTTGTACTCCGCCGTGTGCATGATCTTGCCTGCAAACGTGTCGAGCCCCGGCAGATCCGGTCGGCGCGGTTCGCCGACGAGGCCGTTGGCGAAGACCAGGTGCTTGGGGTGCAAGGTGCGTACCGATCCGTCCGGTCGCCGTACCCGCGCATCCCAGCGCGTCGACGATTCGTCGTAGTCGGCAGAGACGAGTTCCGTTCCGGTCCAGAAGTTGATCTCCATGGCCCAGGCGTACGTCTCGAACCAGTCGGCGAGCATGTCCTTCGGCAGGTAACTCGGCCACGAAGGCGGGAAGGGCATGTAGGGCAGGTGATTGAGTTCGGTATCGTTGTGCAGCGCGAGCGAGTGGTACCGTGTGCGCCAGCAGTCTCCGACTCGCGGCAGTCGATCGACGATCAGTGTGTCGACTCCGAGTCTGCCGAGTACGGCTGCGAACGACAGGCCGGCTTGGCCGCCGCCCACGATGAGGACGGTGGGATCGCGATCGGAGTACGTCTGATCGGCCTCGCGTTGTTCCTTCCAGTTCGTGCCGCCGAAGTTGCGGGAATACGCTTCGCCGGTCGGGCGTCGCTTACCCACTTTTTCTTCGAAGCCCTTCAGTTCATTGAGCCCGGTCATCAACTGAAACGCGCGAGCGGGGTCGGAGGCGAGCAGACGCAGGACGCCGTGGCCACGTCCGACCGCAGTCTCGAAGCGCACGATGGCTTCGATCAACTCGATGCCGGCTCGCACGACGCGTCGAGGAGGCGTACGGTTTTCGTCGACGGCGAACGCGCGGGCTTGAACGCTTGCTTGCCGCTGGGTCATCGACTCGGCGATGACATCTGCACCGCGATGCGGCGTAACGTACCAGGTGAATGCGATCAGATCGCGCCAGTGACTGTCCGGTGCGAAGAGGGATGCAATGCCTGCACGATCGCGATGGGCAAGCGCGTCATTGAACTTGCCTAGCCACTCGTCCACGATGGCGCGCTCGGAATCTGAACGGGCGTTTTCCGGCAGGGACTGAAGAACTGCACTGTTCACTGATCTCTCCTCCGTTCGCAATGAAGCGAATCTCCATATGTCCATCGATGCGGGCTGATGCAATGGGCCGAGAAGGCACCCCCGGGCCATCGCCCGTACCCAGGGCGCGACGACACGTTACGCGTCGGGTTCGCGTGGCGCGCGCACGGAATCACGAGTTTGCCCGCGATTGTACCCGCGGCGCAGGGCGCGTCGATTTGCGCTGGGTCAACCTCGGCGGACCGAGTTCGTCCGGCACGCCGAGGGGCAGCTGCGTCGATCAGTTGACCTTGATGCCCGCCTGCTTCACGACCTTCGCCCACATCGCGCGTTCGGCCTTGATGTGTGCGCCGAACTGTTCGGGCGTGCTGCCCACACCCGACGACCCGTCGGAGAGCAGCTGCTTCTGCATCTCCGGGGACTTCAGCACTTTCGCGAACTCCTGCGCGATGCGGTCGACGAGCGTCTTCTGCATCTTGAGCGGCGCGACGAGTCCGTACCAGTTGACCACGACCACATCCTTGACGCCCGATTCCGCCATCGTCGGAATGTCGGGCAGCGCTGGTACACGCTCGGGCGTCGTCACGGCAAGCACGCGTAGTCGTCCTGCCTTCACATGCGGCTGCGACGAATTGATGGCCGCGAACGAAACCTTGACGCTGCCCGCGACGATGTCGGCGTAGGCAGCCCCCATGCCCTTGTACGGCACGTGCGTCATGCTGACGCCGGTGGCGATCTTGAACAGTTCTCCGGTCATGTGCAGCGGGCTGCCGATGCCGGAGGAAGCGAAGTTGTGCACACCGGGGTTGGCCTGCAGGAACTTGATCAAGCCCTGCACGTCCTTCGCCGGCACCGACGGATGGATCACGAGGTTGTAGCCCTGCGCGGTGGCTTGGGTCACGGGCAGGAAGTCCCGCGCGACATCGTACTTGGCAGGATAGAGCAGCGGATGGATCGTTGTCGTGGCCGATACCATGAGCAGCGTGTAACCGTCGGGTGCCGAACTGCCGACGATGCCCATCGCCAACTGGCTGCCCGCGCCAGGTCGGTTGTCGACGACGAAGGTCTGGCTCAGGGATTCAGTAAGCTTCTGGGCAGTCGCCCGGGTGATGAAATCCATGCCCCCTCCGGGGGCCAGGGGAATCACGATGCGCACGGGGCGCGTGGGGTAATCCTGGGCAACAGCCGGCGATGCGGAGGCCGCCGCGACGATAGCCGATGCGATCAGCGGTCCAATTCTTTTCATGCAACTTCTCCAAAATATCCGGTTCAACGGCGCTCCCCGGCGCAATGCGTGCTTCGAGCGGCGCGGGATGGGAAGCTAACACAACGCACGCCGCAAATTCGCATCGGGGCGGTCTGTCGCCCCCGTGACGAGAAAGTGTATCGGGAACAGGGACGCGCATCCCCCATCTCGGGTGTGCAATCGTCAGCCTCCCCGGCGAAGACGGACATCAATCCGATTCATCGAGAACCGATGGCGACGATCGGTTCGCTTGCTGGCATGTCGGGTGCACCTGGTTCGGGCTGGCGTGATCGCAAGCGCGGCGGAGGACCGCGAGATGTCGTTTCGATTCTACCGGGCATTGCCGATGCCGCGTCGTGGTCCTCGCGAGCAATGCTATGCCTTAGGCATGTCTATACAGACGCACGTGCCACGACCGACCTGGCTGCGTATATCGACTTCGAACGTCATGAGGTTGGCCTGCAGTTTCACGAGGGCAAGACCCAACCCGTAGCCGCTGTCGGCGCCACGTGTGCGGTCATCGAATCGTCGATAGGGTTCGAAAATCGTCTCCAGCCTCTGGGGCGCTATGCCCGGGCCGGTGTCCAGAATGTGCAGGTGTACCCTCGACGCGTGTCGGCGCACGCCGACCAACACCCGACCGCCGCGCGCGTGTTCGACGGCATTGTGCGCGACATTGTCGACGATGGATTGCAGCAGGTCTTCGTCGGCAAGCACCCAAGCGCGTGTCGGTACGATGCAGACGCGGATGCCTCGTTCCTGCGCCTTCGGCGCGAGCGGCACGAGACACCGGTCCAGGATCTTTTGCAGTGCCACCGGGCGCATGTCGGCTTGCACCTCGCCAGATTCCAATCGTGCGAGTTCAAGCAGCCTGCTCAGGAGCGATCGCATGCCCGACAATGTGATCCCGATCTTGTCCGCAACCTCCGCGAGTCGGGTGTCGTGCGGAGCCGGCAAATCGCGGGAGAGCGCGATCAGATATTCGTCGAACAATGTCAGCGCATGGACCGGCTGGCGCATGTCGTGCGATACGCCCGCGAGGAAAAGCTGTTTGGCGCGGGTTGCAGCCTCGATGGCGACCTTCTCTTCCTGCAGTTGGCGGACGAGCGCTTCATTCTGCATTCGCAAGGCAATCGCCCCGCGAGCCGTGGCGGTGATCGTGCGACTGTAGATCATCAATACCAGCACGCAAAAGAGCGCGGTCAAGCCGCCGGCAAGATGCACGGGGCCATCGATGAAGGTGGATCTCACGACGAAGGGTACGACGGCGGCAATCGCATAGAGGTGAAAGGCAGGGGGACAGAGCGACAGGGGAGCCACGGCGCCGCCCGTCATGCCGACGACCATCGCAGCGACGAAAAAGTCGGAGAACGGCTCT
>LNFM01006568.1_pt1 | contig 19030 bp, 12 predicted proteins | sample 596031 | NCBI WGS metagenome assembly LNFM01 (sample SAMN04254537, study PRJNA301005) | activated carbon metagenome | isolation source: dual media filters at the Ann Arbor, Michigan drinking water treatment plant | place: USA: Ann Arbor | reverse complement strand
CTTCTTCCAGTCGAGTTGCGCAACGTCCTTCTTGAACCAACTCTCGTAGGAACCGTCGGCCAGGCGCTGATCGTGCTTCAGCAGAACGCCGGCCTTCACCATCTCGAGACCCTCGATCATGGCATCGACGCCCATTGGAAACAGCTTCTTGAAGTAGACGTCGCCGAGCGTATCGTCGGCGCCGATCTCGACGGACTTCTGGATCAGGATCGGACCTTCGTCGAGGCCCTCGTTTGGCCAGAAGATCGACAGTCCCGTACACTTCTTGCCCATCGCGATCGGCCAATTGATGGAAGAGGGCCCGCGATGCGCCGGCAAGAGCGATGGATGATATTGGAACGTACCGTACTTCGGCGTGTCGAGAACCGGTTGGGGCACGAACAGCAACACGTAGGCCATCATGCAGACATCTGACTTGAACGACTGCATCAGCGCCAGCGCCTCCGGCGTCTTCCAGCTCGTGGGCTGGTGGACGGGCAGGCCCTTCTCGCGTGCAAAGACCTTCATCGGATCTTCGGGTCGCCCCGCCTTGTCGGGTGCACAGCACACCGCAACGACGTCTTCCCCGCGCTCCAGCAGCCGCTCGAGCACGGCTTTGCCGAATGCTTCCTGGCCATGAACGACTATTCTCACTTTTAGCTCCCTCTCCCCATCGCACTCATTGGCGTCGGGGCGTCGATTGGTCGATCGCTGTATAGGCTAGGACGAGCGAAGCGCGAACCAGCCCTACGACGCATGCAGATTCATCGCTGGGTGGCGGCGATGCCTCGACCCAGCCTACGGTGCTTACTCCGCGGCGGTGACCTTCTTGACCGGGGCGGTCGCCCCGGCGGCTGCCAGCGCCTTGATCTCATCAGCCGAATACCCCAGAGCCGCCAACACCTCTTCGGTGTGCTCGCCCAGCAGCGGCGAGCGCTGCACATCCGCCGGACTGTCCGACAGCTTGATAGGATTGCCGACGGTGAGGTACTTGCCGCGCTTGGGATGATCGACCTCGACGACCGTGCCGGTCGCGCGTAGCGACATATCCTCGGCCAACTCCTTCATGGAGAGGATCGGGCCGCAGGGAATGTCGAACTCGTTGAGGATGTCCATTGCCTCGAGCTTCGTTTTCGTCATCGTCCACTGTTCGATGCGATTGAATATCCCGCGCAGACGCGGCAGACGCGCCTTGGGCGTTGCGTAGTTGGGGTCGGTCTTCCACGTCGGCTCACCTATCACGTCGCAGATCTTCTCCCAGACTGGGGCCTGCGTGATGAAATAAATGTAGGCGTTCGGATCGGTCTCCCAGCCCTTGCACTTCAGGATGTCACCGGGCTGACCGCCGCCGGAATCGTTCGCCGCACGCGGTGTCGCTTCGCCGAACGGGATGCCTTCACCGAACTGGCTGTATTCGGTGAGCGGGCCGACCGCGAGGCGCTGCTGGTCGCGCAGCTTGACGCGGCACAAGTTAAGAACGCCGTCCTGCATCGCGCAGGTCACCCGCTGCCCCTTGCCGCTCATCGTGCGCTGGTAGAGCGCCGCGACGATACCTAGCGCCAGATGAAGCCCCGTGCCGCTGTCGCCGATCTGTGCCCCGGTGACGAGTGGCACGCCGTCTCGGAAGCCGGTCGTCGAGGCGGCACCACCGGTGCACTGCGCGACGTTCTCATAGACCTTGCACTCCTCGTAAGGACCCGGGCCGAAGCCCTTCACCGAGGCATAGATGATGCGCGGGTTCAGCTCTTGGATGCGCTCCCACGTGAGCCCCATGCGATCCATGGCACCGGGCGCGAAATTCTCGACGATCACGTCGCACTGCTTGATGAGGCGCTCGAGGATTTCGAGGCCCTTCTTGTTCTTGGAGTCGATCGTGATCGACCGCTTGTTGTGGTTGAGCATCGTGAAATAAAGGCTGTCGGCGCCGGGCACGTCGATGAGCTGCCCTCGCGTGATGTCACCAACGCCCGGGCGCTCGACCTTGATGCAGTCGGCGCCGAACCAGGCGAGCAACTGGGTGCAGGTCGGACCCGACTGCACATGCGTGAAGTCGAGAATTTTGACGCCTTTCAGGGCCTGGGACATGTGACGATCGCCTCCGTGTTGATGATGCAGCCGCGCCGTCTCTGCGAAGCTCGCACGTGTTTGGATTTCAACTCTCAGTGTTGCCTAGTTTGCCGCGTGCTGTGATCATTCGAGACATCTCGCGCGCTGCATCGCCTCTAGTGAGGAGACCAGCTGCCAATCCTGCACGGTCGGCCTCATTACGATTCTGGCTGACCTTCCATTTCCCCTCGATGCGCGAGATCGGAATTTCGATGCCCACGATCCCGCGGATTTGCGCCTCGACATAAGGCTCTGGCGCATCGGAAACTTTCCAAGGCTCGGGAAGATTGCTTTCCTGTTGACCGGTCAGGGCATCGAGCTGTCGGCGCAGCCATATGGCATCCTGCTTGACCTCGGGCTGGCCCCAGACATGCACCGCCGCATAATTCCAGGTCGGCACCACTCGTCCCGTCTCGCGCTTCGTCGGATACCAGGACGGCGTCACGTAGGCGTCGGGCCCCTGGAACACCACGATGCATTCTTCGATGCCGGCGAGATCGCTCCACAATGGATTGGCCCGCGCGACGTGGCACATGAGCGTACCGAACTCAGTTGCCTCCGCGTCGAGCACGAACGGGATCGGATTCGCGACGAGCCCGCCCGCCCCCGCGGAGACGAGCAGTCCCAACGGATGGCTCCGGATCAGATCATGCTGGACGTCCAGCCGATCCTCTCGGAAGTGGGCAGGCTGGTACACTTAGGCGCTCCTCGTGCGTGACGGCTGCTGACACGGCCCGGCAGATCGATTCGCCTCAAGCCTTCTTGCCCACCACGCTCTGCGGGTTGAGATTGCCGATGCGGCCGCTCTCGGTGCCGGCGTTCTCGTCGATGACGGCATTGACGAGCGTCGGCTTGCCCGAGGCAAGTGCCTCCTTCACCGCGCGCGACAGTTCGTCCGGCGAGGTCGCGGTGACGCCGACGCCACCGAACGCCTGCATCATCAGGTCGTAACGCGAGTCCTTCACGAACACCGTCGGCGCGGGATCGGCGCCACCCGTCGGGTTCTTGTCCGTGCCGCGGTAGATGCCGCCGTTGTTGAACACGACGACGCAGACCGGAAGATTGTACCGGCAGATCGTCTCGATCTCCATGCCGGAGAACCCGAACGCGCTGTCGCCCTCGACCGCGATCACCGGCTTGCCGGTTTCGATGGCGGCAGCAACCGAATACCCCATACCGATGCCCATGATACCCCACGTTCCCACGTCGAGGCGCTTGCGGGGTTGCGAGATATCGATGATCGAACGCGCGAAATCGAGCGTGTTGGCGCCTTCGTTGACGAGCACGGCGTCGGGCCGCTCGGCGAAGATGCGCTTCAGAGCGCCCAGCGCTCCGTGATAATCCATCGGCACGTTGTTGTTCTGCAACCGCGGCGCCATCTTCGTGATGTTGGCGTCAGCCTTCTCGCGAACAGTCTTCATCCACTCGGCTGGGGCCTTCTGCCAGCTGGCACCCATCCCCTTCAGCAGAGCAGCAACCGTCGAGGCGATGTCACCGACGACGGGCGCGGCGATGCCGATGTTGCTGTCCATCTCCTTTGGATCGATGTCGATGTGAATGAACTTCTGCGAGCCCGGCGCTCCCCACGTCTTGCCCTTACCGTGCGACAGAAGCCAGTTGAGCCGCGCGCCGATCAGCATCACGACATCGGCTTCCTTCAGCACGGTCGAACGCGCGGCACTGGCGCACTGCGGGTGGTTGTCTGGCAGCAGCCCCTTGGCCATGCTCATCGGCAAATAAGGAATGCCCGAAGTCTCGACGAACGCCTTGATGTCGGCGTCGGCCTGCGCGTAGGCCGCCCCCTTGCCCAGGATGATCAGCGGCTTCATCGCCGAGCGCAGCAAGTCGAGCGCGCGGGAAATCGAAGCGGGCGCGGGAATGTGGGCGGGTGCGGGATCGACGACCTTGACGAGCGACTTCTTTCCGGCGGCCGCATCCATCGCCTGGCCCATCAGCTTGGCCGGCAAATCGAGATAAACGCCGCCGGGGCGCCCCGAGCATGCCGCGCGGATGGCGCGCGCGATGCCGATGCCGATGTCCTGGGCATGCAGGATTCGATAGGCCGCCTTGCACACCGACTTGGCAACGGCAAGCTGGTCCATCTCTTCGTAGTCGCCCTGCTGCAGATCGACGACTTCGCGCTCGGAAGATCCGGAAATCAGGATCATTGGAAAACAATTCGTGGTGGCATGCGCCAGCGCCGTCAGGCCATTGAGGAATCCAGGCGCCGAGACAGTGAGACACACACCCGGCTTCTGCGTGAGATAACCAGCGATCGAAGCGGCATAACCGGCATGCTGCTCGTGACGGAAAGAGATGACGCGCAACCCCTCGGCTTGCATCAGACGGCCGAGATCGGTCACGGGAATGCCGGGCACGTGATAGATGTTCTCGATGCCGTTTAGCTTCAGGGCATCGATGATCAGATGGAACCCGTCGGTCAATTCCTGGCTCGCAGTATCGGTCGTCATGGCTGGGTTCTCTCCCTTTCGAACTCTCGTCGATGGGCCGTCAGATACGGCCGGTGTCGTTCGCTGCGCTCCAGGCGGGCGCAAATCCCGTTAGTTCCGAAATTCTCTCATGCCAGATCGACGTGTCGCTCCACGTGCTCCCTGAGCTTCAGCGTATGCTCGCGAACGAGACGCTCTGCCCGCTCGGTGTCGCGCGCCTCGAGCGCTGCGATGATCTCTTTGTGGTCTACGATCGAACGGCGCGCGCGATCCTGCTCGAAGATCGTGCGCTGGCGGATCGCGCGGACATGAATGAACAGCCCTTTCGTGATCTCCTCGATCAGCGGGCACTTCCCCAACGCGATGATCGCCTGATGAAACTTGATGTTAGCGTCGGAGTATTCTCCCATCCGGCGCGCCATGTCGTCCTGGCTGAACTGGTCGACGAGCAGATGCAGACCGGCCAGTTCCTCGTCGGTCGCCTCCTTGGTGGCGAGCCGCGCCGACATGCTCTCGAGCGCGGCCCACACCGTGATCATGTCGAGAATCTCGGCCTTGGTCTTGCGAACGATATAGATGCCGCGTCTCGGTACGATGCGGACGAGGCCTTCCTGATCGAGCTGGGCCAGGGCCTCGCGCAGGGGCGTGCGGGAAATACCGAACTTCTGCGACAGCTCGCGTTCGTCGAGCCGCAACTCCGCGTCGTCGGAGTAGATGTTCATCTCGGTGATCGCCTGCTTCAACGACGCATAGATGCGTGCCTTGAGGCTGACGCTCTCCTCGATCGGGTTGATCCGCAGGCTGACACCAGACATGGCAGCGACGCCTCGTGAAATTGCCGATCCCCCTCGACGCTCCGAGAGCAAAGATCCTGCACAGGTATCTGGCATACCAGATTCCACGGCCTATACACGCCACGGGGGCCGGGGGCAATAGGACCTCCCGTTGATTCTCAGCAACGCAAAATTGCTGCACTGCAGCGTGTGATTTGCCAGACGAAACCTTTCGGTGCGCCTCCCCCTTTAGTCCGGTTGGCATCTCCGAGAATACTGCATATGGTATACCAGCCATAGCCTACCGGGCGCTGCTGGAATTGCAGCCAACAGATATGCGACGGAGCAGGTCACAAGCCCGCAACGAACTGCAATTCTGATGCTAGATCCGAAGGGTGGGGAAAGACCAGCCGTGAACCGTCTCCTCGATGAGACGGGCGGAATGGGCGGATCGAGACGGAGCGGGCCCATTTCCCCCTCCGCGAGATCCGGAGGGAGGCGGAGTAGAAATGGAAGAGATCTCGTCGCTGATAGGCGGATTCAAGGTTGCGCTCTCCTGGTACAACCTCGCGCTGATGTTCGTGGGCATTCTGCTGGGCGTCATTATCGGTGTGCTCCCGGGTCTGGGCGGTGCCAATGGCGTGGCGATCCTGCTGCCCCTCACGTTCACCATGCCGCCGACGTCGGCCATCATCATGCTCTCCTGCATCTACTGGGGAGCCCTGTTCGGCGGCGCGATCACTTCGATCCTCTTCAACATTCCCGGCGAGCCCTGGTCCGTCGCCACGACTTTCGACGGCCATCCCATGGCCCAGCAGGGCAAGGCCGACGAAGCGCTGACGGCCGCCTTCACCTCGTCGTTCGTCGGCGCGCTGTTCGCTGTGATCCTGATCACCTTCCTCGCCCCGCTGATCGCAAAATTCGCGCTGCAGTTCGGACCAGCCGAGTTCTTCTCGGTTTTCTTCCTGACGTTCGCGAGCTTCGTGGGCATGGGCAAAGGCTCGCCGTTCAAGGTGCTCGCCTCGATGTGCATCGGCTTCGCACTCGGCTCAGTCGGCCTCGACAAGATGACCGGCTCTCTGCGCCTCACCTTCGGCCACGAAGAACTGCTCGGTGGCTTCGACTTCCTGATCGCCGTAATCGGACTGTTCGGCATCGCGGAGATCCTGGCGTCGGTCGAGAGCGGACTGAAATTCCAGGGCGCAGCCGCAACCATCCGGCTCGATGCAGTGCTGCAGACGTGGAAGAGGCTCGGTGGATTGTGGGCGACCTCCCTCAAGAGCTGCATCATCGGCTGCTGGATGGGCATCACGCCGGGCGGCGCCACGCCGGCGTCGTTCATGAGCTATGGCATCGCCAAGCGCTTCTCGAAGAACGGCCACAATTTCGGCAAGGGCGAGCTCGAAGGCGTCGTCGCGCCGGAGACGGCCGCGCATGCGGCCGGAACCAGCGCGCTGCTGCCGATGCTGACGCTCGGAATTCCCGGATCGCCGACGGCTGCAGTGCTGTTGGGCGGCCTGATGATCTGGGGCCTGCAGCCCGGACCGATGCTGTTCGTCGAGCAGAAGGACTTCGTTTGGGGCCTGATCGCCTCGATGTATCTGGGCAACATCGTCGGCCTGATCGTCGTACTGACCTGCGTGCCGCTGTTCGCCGCAATCCTGCGTGTGCCCTTCGCCATCATCGCGCCGGTCATCCTGGTCGTCTGTGCCGTCGGCGCCTTCACCGTGAAGAACAACATGTTCGACGTGTGGATGATGCTGGGCTTCGGCGTCATCGGCTACACGTTCAACAAGCTCGGCTATCCCATCGCGCCGCTGGTGCTGGCGATCGTGCTCGGCGACAAGGCCGAGGAGTCGTTCCGGCAAGCCCTGCTGGGCAGCCAGGGCAGCATCGCCGTCTTCTGGTCGAACTGGTTGGTCGGCACGATCATGACCCTGGGCATGTTGCTGCTGTTCTGGCCGCTCATCACCTGGCTGCAGGCCAAAGTAAAATCTGCCGCCGTTGCTGCCGGCCGCTGAGCATCGCCCACCACCAACCCCATACGCCGAAGTCCAGAACAATAGCCCAAACGGGACCAAAGGGAGAACGACATGCGTAAATCCACAGCCGCCATAGGTATTTGCTATATCGCCACGAGCTTCGCTACCGGCATCGCGAGCTTTTCACCGGCTTTGGCCCAGGCATGGGAGCCGACCCGGCCAGTAAACTTCATCATTCCGGCCGGAACGGGCGGCGGCGCCGACCAGATGGCGCGCTTCCTCCAGGGCGTGGTGACCAAGCACAGCCTGATGAAGCAGCCGATGGTCGTCGTGAACAAGGGCGGCGGTGCGGGGGCCGAAGGCTTCCTCGAAATGAAGCACGCCAAGAACGATCCCCATAAGATCGTCGTCACGCTGTCGAACCTGTTCACGACGCCGTTGGCAACCGGCGTGCCGTTCAACTGGAAGGATTTGACCCCCGTCGCGATGCTGGCGCTCGACCAGTTCGTCCTGTGGGTCAACGCCGAAGCTCCCTACAAGTCCGCCAAGGACTATATCGAAGCGGTCAAGGCGGGAGACGACAAGAAGTTCAAGATGGGCGGAACAGGCTCCAAGCAGGAAGACCAGATCATCACGGTGGCGCTCGAGAAGCTGACCGCTCCGAAGAAGTTCACGTACATACCCTACGCCGGCGGCGGCGCGGTGGCGACCCAACTCGTCGGCAAGCACGTCGATTCCACCGTCAACAATCCGATCGAGGCCGTATCGCAGTGGAAGGCCGGCGCGCTTCGTCCCCTGTGCATTTTCGATGACCAGCGCAGCGTGCACAAGGGTAGGGTGACCTCGACCCAGGCTTGGTCTGATATCCCGACCTGCATGGAAAGCGGCGTCAAGGTCGACTACCAGATGCTGCGCGGGATCTTCATGGGTCCCGGCGCGACACCCGCTCAAGTCGACTTTTATGTCGATCTTTTCAAGAAAGTCGCTGCGACCGACGAATGGAAGAAATTCATGGAGGACGGCGCGTTCAACCAGCGCTTCATGGTCGGCGACGAGTTCAAGAAGTGGATCGAGTCCAACGACAAGCTCCACTACGACCTCATGAAGGAGGCCGGCTTCCTCGCCCCCGGTAAATAGGTGACGTACCAACAAGCGGGAGCACCACTCCCGTCCATCGCCAACCTTCCTCACCGGAAGCCGACATGAGCCACTCGACCGACGACGCCGACACGAGCACGCCGCTCGCCACCAACCGCACGATGGATATGGTGGTCGCCATACTCATCATCGCGCTCGGGAGCGTATTCATGTTCGATAGCTGGCGCATCGGCGTCGGCTGGCTCGAGGGGCAAGGGCCCGCGCCGGGATTCTTCCCGTTCTGGGTTTCCCTCATGTTGACGGTCGCCAGCATCGTGAACCTCGTCCGCGCCGCAGCGGGTTCGGAGCCCGACGGAGATGAGACATTCGTAACGCGACAATCGTTCAAACGGGTGCTTCTGGTCCTGGTCCCGACAGCGCTTTATGTCCTGCTGATCCAGTTCATCGGCATATATGTTGCATCAGCGATCTTCATCCTCGGCTTCATGCTCGCTTCGAAGGAAAGCCCGCTGCGCGCCGTCCCGGTCGCCATCTGCGTTCCCCTCGCGCTGTTCTTCATGTTCGAGAAATGGTTCCTGGTCCCCTTGCCTAAAGGACCGCTGGAGGCGTTTCTGGGACTGGCATGACGCGGACGATTTGCCTGCTCTGGGTTGAGATCGAAACGGGATTGCGGTTAGGACTGGGTCCTGAAGTGTCCAGCCACCACGTTCTGCGAGGAAAGGCCCCGCGCATAGCGTCGGGGCTCGACGTTGTGGATCATGGCGTGCAATGCAGCATCAGGTGATGCCCAGGCGGGCAGGACGAAGGCGGAATCATGAGTGATACGAGAGCCCGGAACGCCAACGGCGGCCGCGCCATTCATCCAGGAGCAGGACGGCGCAAGGCGTCCATGTTCCCCAAGGGACGCGTCCTCAGGGGCGAGGACCTCGACGCCGTGGTTCGCCTCATCGGCCCCGCTCCCTATGAGCGCGCGCTGCTGATCGAGTATCTGCACAAGATCCAGGATGCCGAGAGCTGCCTACCGGCATCCCACCTGCACGCTCTTGCCGAGTTGATGCGCATTCCTATGGCCGAGGTCTACGAAGTCGCGACGTTCTACGCGCATTTCGATGTCGTCGGCGACGGCGAACCACGTCCAGCCAAAGTCACCATCCGCGTCTGCGATAGCCTCTCGTGCATGCTGGCGGGTGCCGAGCAGCTCGTCGCTGCACTCGGAGAGCATGCGCCCGATGATGTCCGCGTGTTGCGTGCGCCGTGCATGGGCCGCTGTGATCTCGCACCTACCGCCGAAGTCGGCCACAACCACGTCGACCACGCAACGCCAACGAAGTTGCTCGAGACTGCCGCCGAAGGCGACGTCCACGCCCATATTCCGGCCTACCAGGACCTCGCCGCCTACAGCGCCGACGGCGGCTACAAGATATTGGGGGACTGCAGCAGTGGCCGGCTCAAGGTCGAGGACGTGATCGCCGCGTTGTCCGACAGCGGCCTGCGCGGGCTCGGCGGCGCGGGCTTCCCCACCGGCCGCAAGTGGGGCCTCGTGCGCGCGGAGAAGGGACCTCGCCTGATGGCCGTGAACGGCGACGAAGGCGAACCCGGCACGTTCAAGGATCGTCTCTACCTCGAAAGCGAGCCGCACAAATTCCTCGAAGGCATGCTGATCGGCGCTTGGGCGGTCGAAGCGACCGATGTCTACATCTACCTGCGCGACGAATACCCCGCTGCGCGGGAAATTCTGACCCGAGAAATCGCGGCGGTCGAGGCCGCGGGTCTCGCCCGGCACACCCGCGTGCATCTCAGGCGCGGTGCGGGCGCCTACATCTGCGGTGAAGAATCCGCGATGATCGAATCCATCGAAGGCAAACGCGGGCTGCCCCGTCATCGTCCGCCCTACGTCGCCCAGGTCGGCCTGTTCGGGCGACCGACGCTCGTCAACAACATCGAGACCCTGTTGTGGATCCCCGAGATCCTATCGAAGGGCCCGGCGTGGTTTGCCGGGCAAGGCGCTGCTGGCGGCAAGGGCGTGCGCACTTATTCCGTCTCGGGGCGCGTCAAGAAACCCGGCGTCGTGCTCGCTCCAGCCGGCTCGACGGCGCGCGACCTGATCGAGCGCTGCGGCGGCATGGCGGACGGCCACACCCTCAAGGGCTACCTGCCCGGCGGCGCGTCTGGTGGTATCCTGCCCGCGCACATGGTCGACATCCCCCTCGACTTCGGCAAACTCGAGACCCACGGCAGTTTCGTCGGCAGCCACGCTGTCGTCATACTGTCGACGAACGACGACATGAAGCAGGTAGCCCTCAACCTGATCCGCTTCTTCGAGGACGAGAGCTGCGGCCAATGCACGCCCTGTCGCAACGGTACAGAGAAGGCCGTCGCATTGCTCGAAGCCGGTAATTGGAACGGCGATCTGCTGGCTGATCTCTCTCAGGTGATGGCGGACGCGTCGATCTGCGGTCTGGGACAAGCAGCACCGAACCCGATCAAGAGTGTGTTGAAGTGGTTTCCGGAGGATTTGCGGTAGGGTTGATGTGATGAAGCCTGAAGCGGAGATCGAGGTCGTCGAACTTTGGCGATCTTGGGACAACAAAAGCGGCCAGACTTTCTTCGCGAGGCTACGAGAAAAGCATTCGCATCCGCTGGCATTTCGATCTGCAGACGATAAGTGGCAGGTCGTCAGCGGATGGATACAGTCATCGTAGGTTGGCTCGAGCGCTTTGCGCGCGACCCAACATTGAAACGCAAGTCGTCGAGAGTTGGGTCGCGCTTCGCTTGACCTAACATTCGAGGTCAATGAGGCCGATAACAAACATGACCAAGATCACCTTTATGCTCGATGGCCGCGAGGTCGAGGCGAACGACGACGAAACCATCTGGCAAGTCGCCCAGCGCGAAGGGACGACGATCCCGCATTTGTGCTGGCATCCCGCGCCTGGTTACCGCGCTGACGGCAACTGCCGGGCGTGCATGGTCGAGGTCGAGGGCGAACGCGTGCTCGCCGCATCGTGCCAGCGCAAACCCGCAGCCGGCATGAAAGTGAAGACGGCGTCCGAACGCGCGAAGAAATCGCGAGAGATGGTATTCGAACTGCTCGCTGCCGATCAGCCCGACCGCGTCGACGCGCACGACCCCAAGTCCAAGTTCTGGAACTGGATCGACGCCATGGGCGTGCAGGCTACCAGCCGCTTCGGCAAGGGCGCCCGGCCCATCGCAGACAATTCGCACACTGCCATCTCGGTCAATCTCGACGCCTGCATCAATTGCGGCCTGTGCGTGCGCGCCTGCCGCGAGGTGCAGATGAACGACGTTATCGGGATGGCGTATCGCGGCGCCGGATCGAAAGTCGTGTTCGACTTCGACAAGGACATGGGTGACAGCACCTGCGTTGCCTGCGGCGAGTGCGTTCAGGTCTGCCCCACCGGCGCCCTGATCGAGGGCAATCTCGTCGATCGCGTCAGCGGCAAGCGCGTCGCATTCGAGGAGAAGACCGTCGACACGCTCTGCCCCTATTGCGGTGTCGGCTGCCAGACTTCCGTCCATGTCGCCAAAGGCGAAAACGGTGCCGACAAGATCCTCTATATCGACGGGCGCGACGGCCCCGCCAACTCCAACCGCCTCTGCGTCAAAGGCCGTTTCGGCTTCGACTACATCCATCATGCCGACCGCTTGACCAAACCGCTGATCCGACGCGAAGGCGTGCCCAAGGACGCCAACCTCCAGATCAAGCGCGACGAGGTATCCAAGTACTTCCGCGAAGCGACGTGGGAAGAAGCGCTGGATCTCGCCGCGAACGGCTTGAAGAAGGTGCACGCGTCCAAGGGGCCCTCCGGCATCGCCGGTTTCGGCTCGGCCAAAGGCTCCAACGAAGAGGCCTATCTGTTCCAGAAGCTGATCCGCCAGGGCTTCGGCACCAACAACGTCGATCACTGCACCCGGCTGTGTCACGCCTCGTCGGTCGCGGCCCTCATGGAAGGCCTGAACTCAGGCGCCGTTACCGCACCGTTCACGGCCGCCAAGGACAGCGACTGTATCATCGTGATCGGCGCACGCCCGGCAGAGAACCATCCGGTCGCCGCCACGTTCCTCAAGAACGCGGCCAAGCGCGGCGCAAAACTGATCGTGATGGACCCGCGCGGCCAGAACCAGGGCATCTCGCGGTATGCGAGCCACGTCCTGCAGTTCACGCCTGGCCGCGACGTCGCCCTGCTCAACGCTATGCTGCACACGATCATCCACGAGAACCTCGTCGATGTGCAGTACATCCAGGCGCACACCGACGGCTACGAAGCCTTGAAGGAACGCATCAAGGATTTCGCGCCCGAGCAGATGGCAGAACTCTGCGGCATCTCGGCGGAGCGCATCAAAGAAGTCGCGCGTCTTTACGCGCGCTCAGAGCGCTCGCTGATCTTCTGGGGCATGGGCATATCCCAGCACACGCACGGCACCGACAATGCGCGCTGCCTCATCGCACTCGCGCTGACCACCGGCCAGATCGGCCGCCCCGGTACCGGCCTCCACCCGCTGCGAGGCCAGAACAATGTGCAAGGGGCATCCGATGCCGGCCTGATCCCGATGCTCTATCCGGATTACCGCAGCGTCGAAAACCCGGAAGTGCGCGCGGAATACGAACGCTTGTGGGGGCGGGCTCTCGATCCCAAGAAGGGGCTCACCGTCGTCGAGATCGTCAACGACATCCATGCCGGCGGTATCCGCGGAATGTACATCATGGGCGAGAACCCCGCGATGTCCGACCCCGACGTGCAGCACGCCCGCGAAGCTCTGGCGATGCTCGATCATCTCGTCGTGCAGGACATCTTCCTCACCGAGACCGCATGGCACGCCGACGTGGTGCTGCCCGCGTCCGCGCACGCCGAGAAACTCGGCTCGTTCTCGAACACCAATCGGCAGGTGCAGATCGGCCGACCCGTCGTCAATCCCCCTGGCGAAGCGCGTCTCGATTGGGAATTGATCTGCGAACTAGCACGCCGACTGGGCCTCGCCTGGACCTACAAGGACGTCGGCGAAGTCTTCACGGAAATGGCGAGCGTGATGCCGTCGCTCAAGAACATCACGTGGGATCGCCTCAACCGCGAGGACGTCGTCACCTATCCCTGCGACGCGCCCGACAAGCCCGGCAACGAAATCATCTTTGCTACCTCGTTCCCCACCGCAACGGGTCGCGCCAAGATCGTCCCCGCGGCCCTCTTGCCGCCAGACGAGATGCCCGACGAGCAATACCCGATGGTACTGACCACGGGCCGGATGCTCGAGCACTGGCATACCGGCTCCATGACGCGCCGCTCGACGAACCTCGACGCTCTCGAGCCCGAAGCCATCGCGGGGTTGCATCCCCGGCAGATGGAGCGTCTCGGCCTCGTACCGGGCGACTTCGTACGTATCTCGACGCGGCGCGGCGCGCTCACGCTCAAGGCACGCGCCGACCGCGACGTCGCCGAGGGGATGGTGTTCATCCCGTTCTGCTTCGCGGAAGCGCCTGCAAACATGTTGACCAACCCGCAACTCGACCCGATGGGGAAAATCCCCGAGTTCAAGTACTGCGCTGCCAAGGTCGAGAAAGCGGAGATCGCGGCGGCGGCCGAATAGCAGGAGCTATCTGCTCACCGGCCCCTTCAGCTTCGAGGCCTCGCCACGCCACCGCTGTAATTCAAGTGCTCTGCTTTCAAAGTCTGGAGCATCTTTATCCGACCGGCGAATTGCAACAGCGATCCCGTCCGGTCTGATGATGCTCTAGTGTGCGCCAGCCCAGCCTTAAGTCGGGCAGATTCGGTTCGGCAACTGCCGGGGTCCCATGATCTATAGTCGTTTGCTGCATACGCTCGCGACAGCCGGCGCCGTGCTTCTCTTTGCGCTCTCACCGCTTTCGGTTTCTGCCCAGCAAGGCGCGGAACGCCAGAAGGAAATTCGGATCGCAGAGGAGGCCTTCAAGGCCGACGACGCAATACCCGCTTGGGTCGAAATGGTAGACCTTCCCGAGGCCGATCCATCGCTGCCCCTGCAGATCCGCCTCGCCGACACCCAATATCGGGTCGACAGCTCCGCACAGACTTTTTTTCGCCGCGCCACTGCGGTCAACGCAGCCTCCGCACTGAGCGGGGCTGGCCAACTCGAGATCCGCTTCTTTCCCCAGTATCAGAAGGTCGCGCTGCACGCCGTGCGAATTCACCGCGCCGGCAGCATCCTCGACCGCCGCGCCGACGCCTCGATCCGCTTTTTGCAACGCGAGCGGGACCTGGAAAGCGGCATCTACAGTGGCGAAGTGACCGCCTCGATCCTGGTCAACGACCTCCGCGTCGCCGACACGCTCGAACTCGCCTACACGGTCACCGGACAGAACCCGGTCTTCGACGGCATCTTCGCTGATGTCGCGCGATGGGATGTCGGCCTTCGGACACCGCTACGCCGGGTCGTTCTGATCCACCCAGAAAACCGCCGCATCGCCTATCGCCTCAACGGCGACGTTACGCTGGGGCAGGTCGAGCCCAGGATTACGACGGCAGACGGCATCCGCCGTATCGTGTTCGAAGAGCACAATCTGCCGCAAATACAGCCGGAACCCGGTACGCCCTCGGGATCGGAACCGTACCGGTGGCTGCAATTCTCGGAGTTCTCCTCCTGGAAGGACCTGGCGATCTGGGGGGCGCGGCTGTTTGAAGTCGACGAACCTAATCGCGCCGATGTGAACGGCCTCATCGAGCGCTTACGCACAATCCCCGACAAGGAAAAGCAGATCGAAGCTGCACTACGGCTCGTCCAGAGCGAGGTGCGCTATTTCTCGGTTTCGCTCGGCGAAAGTTCCCACCGCCCCGCCTCGCCCAACTCGGTGCTGGAGCGCCGTTTCGGCGACTGCAAGGACAAATCGTTGCTCCTCGTCACCATACTCCGGGCCCTCGGCATCGAAGCGCGCCCGGTGCTGCTGCAAGCGAGCTCGCGGCGCAACTTCGACAAGCTGCTGCCGAGCCCCCTCGTATTCGATCATGCCATCGTGGAAGTTCGGTTCGACGGAGCGAGCTACTTCCTCGACCCGACGCGTCTTGGCCAGTACGGCCGCCTCGCGACGATGGGGCAGGCCCACGACGGCGCCCACGTGTTGATCGCTGGGCCTGACACGACGGGCCTCGTGACCATCGAAACGCCGAAGGCTGCCAATCTCGGCCGCAACGACCTGATCGAGAAGGTCGAACTCGCTAAACTCGACGGCGAGGCCAACCTCGAGTCGACGCAAGTCTGGTACGGCGTCAATGCCGAGAGCCTGCGCCTGCTGCTGGAGCGGCTCCCCCTTCCACAGCTCGGCCGCTCCCTCGCGCAGGAAATCGAGAGCCGGTATCCCGGTGCCGCCCAGAAGGGCGCGCCCGTCATCACCGACGATCGCACAAACAACGTCCTGAAGATCACAGCAACCTTCGCTGTACCCGGCATCGCCACGGAAGAGAACGGTAATTGGTTCATCCGCTTCACTGCGGTGAACATGAAGGGCGCGCTCGCCCCGGTCCCCCCATCGGCCCGCAAAGCGGCGCTCGCGGTACCGAAGTTTCCGTTCCAGGCGAACTACACCTTCGAGGCGAAGCTGCCACCGGAAGTCGCGCAGATCGCCGATCCGCAATCCTGGTCCGTTAAGGACAAGCACTTCACCTACCACCAGTCCACCTACTTCCGTGGCAACCAGTTCAAGTCCAGATCCGAGTTGTCGGCGATGTCCCCGGTCATCATGCCGGCCGATTTCGCCGCCTACACGAAGGCCGTCACCGAAATCAACAAAACTGGGATCAGTGTCGTCGTCATCCCGAAATCGCTCATCAGACAGGGCGCGAGAACATCGCAGCAGGATGTCGGCGACCGAATGGCCGCGCAGGCGAAGCAGGCGATCGCCCTCACCACGAAGGCGATCACCTCTGGAAAGCTGACCGGCAAGGATCTCGCCGACGCTCATTGTCTCCGCAGCATGAACCACAGCACACTCGCCGCGCACGCCAAGGCCATCGCCGACGCCGACAAGGCGATCGCGATCAACCCCGACGCCGCCGCGTGTCGCGGCTATGCCTACATGGTCGCCGGCCAATTCGAGAAAGCCGACGCCGATTACAGCCGCGCGGTCGCCGGCCGTAGCGACGAGGACGGCGCATTCCTGGAACGCGGGATCGTCCGTCTCTACGCCGGGCGCATGGAAGCTGCCCGCGCCGATTTCGCCCGGGCTGCAAATACCGACAAACAAGAGAAGCGCGTCGTCGCCCAACTCTGGCTTGCCGCTACGCACGCGAGGCTCGGTCAGCCCCTGCCCGATGCCGTCGTCAAGCATGCCGCGGAGAACCCGCGGGGGGATTGGCCCCGCCCGGCTCTCGCGATGGCTGCCGGCATCCTGCAACCGCAGGAACTTCTGCAGATCCTCGCTCGGAAAACCGGCGACGAACTGAAAATGGCGCAATCGGAAGGCTTCTTCTTCCTCGGTCAGCACTACCTCGCCAATGGTGAGACGGCCGACGCGCGCGCCTACTTCGAGAAAGCGCGCGCGCAGAATGTCATCATCTATCTCGAGCACATCGGCGCCGGCTTCGAATTGAAGCGTCTGGCCGCGGCATCCACGCGCCCGACCAGCAAGTCGGGGTCAGCCTCGAGGCCAACGGCCAAGAGCGGCGCGGCCACACGCACGCGCTCCGAAGCCGACACATCCGGCGTATGGGGCGGACAACAATAGCCGACTGCACGGCTGAATTGTTGCCCAGCCGTCGCGCCAGTTGGCGGTTCGACGCAATATGTGAGATGACGTTTCAGCTCATGCCTGTGCGCAGACTGAAAGGAACCGGGAGTTGGCGGATTCTGGTAGCCGAGGCTTGGCGCGCATAAGGGAGTTGTTCCGCGTCAGCGGAACGCCGGGCAAGCGCGACGATCCCATCGCTGCCCTGCTGTGGATGACGCTCGGAGTCGTCGGGCTGTCGGGCCTATCGGGGTTGGCGAAGTACGCGGGCCAACAGGGCGTCGAGCCGCTGATGATAGCGTTCTTCCGCAACCTGTTCTGCTTTCTCTGCCTGACGCCGCTGCTCTACATCCGCGGCCCCTCGATCATGCGATCGGGCAATATCTCTCTCTACGGCCTCCGTGTCGGTTTCCAGCTGCTCTCGATGGTGTGCTGGTTTCCCGCAATGACGATGATCCCCCTGGCAGAGTTGCAGGCGACGAGCTTTCTTGCCCCGCTGTTCGCGACCGTCATCGCTATTTTCTACCTCCGCGAGCGCGTCCCGCTGCCGAGATGGATGGCCCTCGCGGTGGGAATGATCGGTGCATTCATCATCCTGCGCCCGCTCGCGCCCACGTTCGGTGTCGGGCAACTGCTCGCACTCGGCGCGGCCATGGCAATCGGCATCGGTGCGCCGCTGGTCAAGCAACTCACCGCGACCGACGACGCCGACAAGATCGTCTTCCTCACCAACGCCATCCTGATCCCGGCGTCGCTCGTCCCGGCCCTGTTCGTTTGGAAATGGCCGGCGTTGCACGTACTGCCCTATCTCGCGGGCATGGGAATGTGCGCGTGTCTCGGCCACGTCGCGATGACCCGTGCCTATAACTTTGCCGACGCCTCGCTGGTGGCGACATTCGACTTCGCGCGATTACCGTTCGCGGTGCTGATCGGCATGACCTTCTTCGGCGAATACACGGACATCTGGACCTGGGTCGGCTCCATCATCATCTTCGGCGCGGCGTTCTACATCACCCACAGCGAGACCTCGGAACGTAAGCGCCCAGCCTCCAAAGCCTCCTGAGTCATAGAAGTACGAGCGGTTCGGAGGCTGTCCCTCCGACGAAGCCACGGGACCAGCCCCGTTCGCACGGTCCCCGCGAATTCGCACCCGAGCCTTGCGGGCGCGAGCGCAGATCGGGCTATCTTCGGGCCACCAACCGATTCGCGAGCGCAACCCCATGTCCACCACCACGACAGTTCCCGGCCTTACCGGCATCGAGCACATCGGCCTCACGGTGCCCGACGTCGACGCAGCGTCGGCCTTCTTCGCGGACGTGCTGGGCGGCGAGACGCTCTACGACATCGGCCCGTTCGGGGATGCCGACGACTGGATGGCCAACCATCTGGCGCCCGTCAGAGGCGCTCACATCTACCGTATGCGCGTCGTGAGGATCGCCAACGGCCCCGTGCTCGAGCTGATGCAGTTCTCGGGTCCCTCGATGCCGACAGCTCTACCGACGCAGGGCGGGTGGCACATGGCGTTCTACGTCGACGACATGGAGAACGCGCTCTCCGCGTTGAAGGCGCACGAGGTCGCGATACAATCGGGTCCCGTCACGATGACCGAGGGGCCGAGCGCGGGGCTTCAATGGTTGTATTTCCAGGCGCCGTGGGGCCAGCAGCTGGAACTCGTCAGCTATCCCGGCGGCATCGCTGCCTATCGGGAACGGCGTCTCGACGTCTGGCGGCCCCGCTGAAGCGAGTTGTTCGCCCGTAATCACTGAGGGGGAATGCCCGCCTCCTTGATCACCCTGACCCATTGCTCCGCTTCAGCGGTGAAGAACTTCACCGTGTCGGCGCGCGAGGTGGCACCCGCGTCGAGCGACAGCTTCGCGAGCAATGCCGACACATCCGCGCTCGTCAACAGGGCGACGACATCGGCGTTGAGCT